>SKDY01000034.1_pt1 | contig 106237 bp, 93 predicted proteins | sample 4826591 | NCBI WGS metagenome assembly SKDY01 (sample SAMN11008823, study PRJNA524170) | human gut metagenome | biome: Human fecal sample; material: Feces; isolation source: fecal sample from pouch patient p10, p22 | host: Homo sapiens | place: Israel: Tel-Aviv | collected 2016-06-15 | reverse complement strand
CGTGGGTTCGAATCCCGCATTCTCCTTTGATGTTAAGTCATCATTATTATTTATTATCGCGGGATGGAGCAGTCTGGTAGCTCGTCGGGCCCATAACCCGAAGGTCGTAGGTTCAAATCCTGCTCCCGCAATTGATTAACTTAGTTAATCACTAAAACAGAAATGTTTGGTCGCATGGTCTAGTTGGTTAGGACGTTCGCCTGTCACGCGAAAGATCACGGGTTCGAATCCCGTTGTGACCGTTATAATGGCTCGGTAGCTCAGTTGGTAGAGCATACGATTGAAGCTCGTAGTGTCGGGGGTTCGATTCCCTCCCGCGCCATTGCTCGGAAGAGCAAATTGAAATATTTTGCGGATGTAGTACAATGGCTAGTGCTCCAGCCTTCCAAGCTGGGAATGCGGGTTCGATTCCCGTCGTCCGCTTTTTTGTTTTATGGGACTGTAGCTCAGCTGGTTAGAGCGCACCCCTGATAAGGGTGAGGTCGGAGGTTCGAGTCCTCTCAGTCCCATGGTTGAAAGGTTCAACTTTTGACATGGGGACATACTCAAGAGGCTGAAGAGGCGCCCCTGCTAAGGGTGTAGGTCGGGAAACTGGCGCGAGGGTTCGAATCCCTCTGTCTCCGCTACTGATGGTAGATGCTTATCTACCATTTTTTATTTGCAATAAAGAATAATCATTAGGTGTTATCTGTTCGTCAGGTAACACCTTTTTTGTTTATCGCAGTATCTATCGGGCTTGCCATGCAACGGATGAATCAGATGTTAAAAAATGCAATTTCTGCATAAACGGTAATTTTCAATCATCGGACTGATTGATTGAATAGGTTGAAAACGGTAATAAACGGGTGATTAGTGTTGTTCACTAGCGACAAATAAGACACATTGAAAATATGTTCGGCTGTTGAATGTTAATAGAGTGAGCTTGTTAGTATTTTGATAACCGCTTATGCTGAATGTATCTTATGTAAGCAAGGGGAATAGATTATGAAGTTAGTATCGGGGAGCTTGAAGCGTCGTCGTGAGCAGTTGGGGATCTCACAAGCTGAGGTTGCAGAAGGTATTTGTCATCAATCACTGTTGTCTCGTATCGAACGCACAGATGAAGTTTCTAATATGACGGTGCTACAAAAGTTGTGTGAACGTCTACAACTGAACGCAGCTGACATCGCACGTATTAATGAAAAGGCGTTAACACCGTTAAGCGTTGTACGTCGCCTAATTGAAAAGAATCAAATTGAAGAGGCAGAAGAGGCATTGTTAAATCCAGCGTTAACAACGCGCATTCCAGTCTATGCGATTCCAGAGTTTAATGTGCTACGCGCGCGGGTAGCTTTGTACCATGGCCAGGCTGCTGAGGCGATGCAATTATTACAAGTTGCATTGGGCGATGTAGATAAGTACCAGGTCGAGCTGACAATCGAAATTTTTACAGAAATGGGTGCAACGTGGACGGCACAAGATAAAAATGAGTTAGCTGCAGAATGCTTTGAGCGAGCTTGTGGCTTAATTCGTCAGTCTTCAGTTGATACGCAGGCTGCAATGGCGTCAGTTATTACACATACATATCGCCATCAAGCAGAAATGTACCTGGCAAGTGGCTTTGCTGACAAAGCAATGGAACGGGTCGTGGAAGCATTAGAAATGTTGCCAACTACCACTGATTATCATGAAATGGTGGCGTTACAAACGATTCGAATGAAGTGTGCAGATGCGCTGGCTTTGTCTACTGAAAAGAAAGAAGCGCAGTTACTGGCCTATGCTGCGGCTGAGTTTTCAAAGGACGTCACCCTAAAAGAGGATGTTAAAGCATACAGCGTGTTAGTGTAACAAAAAAGACGCTACAACATCGTGTAGCGTCTTCTATAGTTAGTAACCTCGTGTGACATCGACGAAGTTAGTTGTTAATGGTTTGCCCGCTAAAAAGTCAGGCAAATTTTTCATAAATAATGGGAACAGATTACCAGCTCGACCTGATGATTCATGTTCTGCCCAGGTTGTGTGTTGCGTCAGTAGCAAATTGTCATGATGCCAGAGTGGCGAATCGTCGGGAATTGGTTCGATTTCCGTCACATCCAACGCTGCGTAGCGAATAGATTGCGTAGCTAAGGCATCAAGCAAGGCTGTTTGATCAACAGTAGAACCGCGACCGACATTCACGAACAAGAAGAGATTCTGGAATTGTGCTAGCATTTCAGCGTTAAAGAAATGCTTGGTGGCATCGGTACCTGGCAGGACGCTGATGACGACAGCAACCTCTGGTAGGGATGACAAGTCGTTGATGCTAAACGTGGCGTCAAAGCCTTCTACGGGACGTCCAGAAGTATTCACGCCATATACAGGTGTGTTAAAGACTGATAGGTAGCGAGCAATTTGCTGACCAATGTGCCCCGTACCAAAAATGACGGTTGGCAATTCTGAGAGCATGTATTGGTCAGTGAACTCTTCCCAGTGATTGCGGTTTTGATAGACATTCAAGCCACGTGCAAAGTGCATCATGTAGCCAATGGCTGATTGGGCAATTGGCACAGACTTTAAGCCACTGGCATTTGTTAATAGAATACCTTGTTCAGCCAGTTCTTTTAGGGGCATATAGTCCACACCAGCGGACATTGTTTGAATCCACTTTAATTGATTATTAGGCATTGATAGGATTTTTGGTCCCAAGGTGGCTGACCACCCATAGCTAATGGTGACGTTGGCCAAAGTATCGTCGCTAATGGCGTCTGGCGTCGTAACAGTAACGCCGAGTTCATTCAGTTGTGTGATATCAGCATCACGCAAGGGTTGAACGGCGAGTAGTAGTTGAGACATAGTCTAGCCCTCCTATGGTTATTTACGTTTAGTGTATGACAAATCATTAGTATCGTCTATTAATATACACGCAATACCTTTTTGGCGCACTAAAAGTTAGTGCCTTGTTATAATAACCTCACAGAAACAGAAGAGGATATTATTATGATGAATTCACAAAACAAGACGCGTCGTTTGGTGCTAACAGCTTTGTTTATTGCAATTATTTTGGTTCAATCAATCGTCCCTTGGCTAGGGTTGTTGTCTATCACGCCAGCGGCTGGTGTCGGTGTACAAGTTCAAATTATTAGTGTTACAGTGGCCATTGGTGCCATGATTCTTGGACCACGGGTTGGTGCATTGCTTGGATTCGTATGGGGTGCATATTCACTTTGGATGGCATGGTCAAACGTACCAAGCATTGGTGGCATGATTTTCCGTAACCCAATTACAGCATTGCTACCTCGTATTTTGGTAGGACTAATCGTTGGATTGATTTACTGGTATGTTGTCCGTAAGCAATCACTTGCCCGCCAAACGGGTTGGATTGTCTTCTTAGGAGGTTTGTCAGCTTTCTTGAACACCTTCTTTGTATTGCTATCAACTTGGATTGGCTTCTCAGTGATGCACACAACGTTCACGGGTATTCCAACATCAGGATTGGCAAACTGGTTGATCTTCGGTGTCGCTGGTGTCAATGGGCTGGTTGAAATTGTTGTATCAGCAATCTTGGTGCCATTGATTGGTATGCCAGTATTGACTGTATTAAAGCGCTTAAATTAACAACTAGTACGAAAAACTGGAACTGGCATTTTGCCGGTTCCAGTTTTTTTGTTGATACTATGAATAAAGTATTAAGGCCTAATATATCAGTAGCATAAACCGGACTATAATTGTACAATGAAAGAGTAAGTGAGCACTTATTAAGAGCTTGGGAGAGCAAATAAATTTTGGGATAGTAGGAGGCAAGTTTTATGAACTTGATCGAAGGACTTTCCATTTTGGACCTGGCTCGAATTCAGTTCGCAATGACAACGATTTTTCACTTTTTCTTCGTGCCATTGTCAATTGGTTTGGGACTAGTTGTCGCCATCATGGAAACGATGTATGTGGTCAAAAAAGATGATCAATACAAGCGTATGGCAAAGTTCTGGGGAAAGATTTTCCTATTAAGCTTTGCGGTCGGAGTTGTCACGGGTATTATTCAAGAGTTCCAATTTGGAATGAACTGGTCCCGTTACTCACGTTATGTTGGAGACATCTTTGGGCCGGCTTTGGCTGTCGAGGCGTTGGTTGCGTTCTTTATGGAATCAACGTTCTTGGGCCTTTGGATGTTTGGTTGGGAACGATTCAACAAGAAACTACACTTGGTCTTCATTTGGTTGACGACACTAGGATCAGCTTTTTCAGCTTTGTGGATTCTAGCAGCCAACTCATTTATGCAAAACCCAGTTGGTTTCAAGGTTGATCACAAGTTTGACCGTGCGGTTTTGGTCGACTTTCCAGCATTGCTACAGAATCACCAATTGTGGTTGGAATTCCCGCACGTTATCTTTGGGACGTTCCTAACGGGTTCATTCGTGGTCATTGGTGTGTCAGCTTGGTCATTGTTGCGTAAGCCAAACAGTAACCTTGATTTCTTTAAGAAGTCAATCAAGGTTGCCGCAGTGGTGGCATTGATTGGTACAGCAGGAATTGGTTTGACGGGTGATCGTCATTCACTTTACTTGCAAGAAGATCAACCAATGAAGTTCGCAGCAACTGAAGGATTGGATGAAAATGTCGGTGGTAAGGATAAGCAAGAGCCTTGGTCGGTAGTTGCTTACACAAACCCAAAGACACACGAAGTTGAATGGTCATTGGACATTCCGTACGTGCTGTCTATCTTGGCTCACCACTCATTGACTGGTGAAAACAAGGGTTGGACAGAGATTAACAAGGAATTGCATGAAAAGTATGATGTGAAGTTTGGGCATGATATGAACTACTACTTGCCAAACAACACCATTTACTATGCATTCCGTGTGATGGCTGTATCAGCTGGTGCATTTGGTTTGCTAGCTGTTGTGGCATTGTGGGCGGTTCGTAAGAAGTCAAAGCTAGATATTACGAAGTATCGCTGGGCACTTTGGATTTTCGGACTATCAATGTTCCTACCATTTTTGGCACAAACAGCGGGTTGGTTGATTACCGAGCTCGGTCGTGCACCATGGGTTGTTTATGGTGTGCTAACGATTGCGGATGCGGTGTCACCAAATGTGTCATTTGCGTCATTGCTAACGTCTAACATTTTGTACTTCGCAACGTTCGCTGCGCTAGGTGGTTTGATGTTCATGTTGGCGCGTCGTGTCATGATTGCAGGTCCAGATAGCGTTGATGATAAGCCAGAAGCTCAGGATGTTGATCCATTCTCAGCAGAAGCATTTGATGCAGGAAAGGAGGCTTAATCATGACAGGATTTCAAATTCTATGGTTCGTATTGATTGCCATCTTGTTTGCAGGATTTTTCTTCCTAGAAGGATTCGACTTCGGAGTTGGAATGGCCTTGAAGGGCTTGGCTAAGAATGAACATGAAGAAGATGCCCTAATTGAATCAATCGGCCCTCACTGGGATGGTAACGAAGTGTGGTTGATTACGGCTGGTGGTGCCATGTTTGCGGCCATGCCATTCTGGTATGCCTCACTATTTTCAGGGTTCTATTTAATCCTATTCGCGATTCTGATTGGTTTGATTTACCGAGGCGTATCATTCGAGTTCCGTGAGCAAATGCGTACAGCGAAGTTCCGCAATTTGTGGACGACAATCTCAGCAGTCGCAGCGTTGATTGTGCCATTCCTATTCGGTGTATTATTCACGGACGTTGTCCAAGGTATGCCTTTGGATAAGGCTGGTGATATGTCAGCTACGTTCTTTGACTACTTCAACATTTTCTCAATCGTTGGTGGTGTTGCCGTTGCGTTGTTGTCATACATCCACGGATTAAACTACTTACGTTTGAAGATTGAAGAGGGTGATCTACATGATCGTATCCAATCACAATTGAAGGTCTTGTACCCAGTGTTGTTGGTTGGTGAAGTTGCTTTCGCAGTGACGTTGTTCATTTTCACTGATTTCTTTGCTAAGAAGCCGCTTATTACATTGGCATTCCTAGCAGTCATCGTGTTGTTGACGGTTATCGCTTGGGTAACAGGCTTGAAGCGCTCAAACGTATGGTCATTTATTGCTTTGGGACTCACAATTATTTCAGTCGTGTTGTTGCTATTCACGGGGTTGTTCCCACGTGTCATTGTTGGGGATAACCCAGCCATGTCATTGTTGTTGAAGAATGCAACGTCAACGCCATACACATTGAAGTGGATGACGATGATTGCCTTCACGGCTTTGCCAATTGTGTTGGCCTATCAAATTTGGAGCTTCTACATCTTCCGCAAGCGAATTGTTGTGAAGAAGGCAGCTTAACATAAAACAAACAGAGGGGATCAAGTGTGTGCTTGGTCCTCTTTATACATATTAGTTAGATGGAGAGACGGCAGTATGCTAGATAAAAGATTATTTAAATTTCCTGGTGCCCGAAAAGCGTTGGGAATCTTGTCAGTGCTCACTTTGATTCAGGCCTTAGCCATTATTGGTCAAGGTCGGTTCTTGAGCATTGCGATTACAGACTTGTGGCAAGGACATAAATTAGGTGCGGTGGTGACGCCGGTTCTGATTTTCGTGGCCGCTTACTTGATGCGTCAACTAATGGGGGTTGCAAAGCAGTACGCCTTGTCACCGTTTGCTGATGCCACAACGGCGTCACTACAAACGCAGTTAACGGAAAAGTATGCAGCACTGGGACCACGAGTTGTGGCTAACCAAGGAACTGGTAAGTCGGTTACTTTGGCAGTAGAAGGTATCGATCAAGTGCATGATTATTTGACATTGGTGTTGGTGAAGTTATTCGATATGAGTATTATTCCTTGGTTGATTTTGGCTTATGTTGCCATGATTAATTGGGAACAAGCCGTCTTCCTATTCTTTATTTATCCTGTTATCGTGCTGTTTATGATTGTGTTGGGGATGGCTGCGCAGGCAAAAGCTGATCGTGAATACGCCACTTTCAACCGACTTTCAAATCACTTTGTTGACTCTTTACGTGGTCTAACGACTTTGAAGCAACTAGGTTTGTCAAAACAATATGCGAATAACATTTATGAAGTGTCAGAAGACCACCGTAAGGCAACGATGAGTACATTGAAGATTGCCATCCTGTCAACATTTGCGCTGGATTTCTTTACGACGCTTTCAATAGCGGTTGTGGCGCTATTTTTGGGACTAGGACTAATGGATGGCACAATGACGCTATTACCCGCTTTAACGATTTTGGTTTTAGCACCGGAATACTTCTTGCCAATCCGTAATTTTGCTAATGATTACCACGCAACGTTGAATGGTAAAAATGCATTGGCCGACATTATGGCGTTGTTGGATCAACCGACAGCGACTGATACAGATGAGTATCAAACAACGAGTCAACGTTGGCGCGACACCGACGAATTGCAGTTAACTGACGTTTCATATACTTATCCAGAAGCGACCGAACCGGCGTTGCACCACATTAATGTGGACTTTAAGGGATATGAACGTGTGGCGTTGGTCGGAACATCTGGTTCAGGAAAATCAACATTGCTGAATTTGATTGGTGGTTTCTTGAATGGGGCTGGCGGTGTGTCTTTAAACGGTCAGCAATTGCCTCATCTACAACAGCGCGCTTGGCAGGAACAGATTCAAGTTCTACCGCAACAACCTTATATTTTTCATGACACATTGCGTCGCAACCTGGCATTCTATGCACCAGAAGCAACGGACGAAAAAATTCGTGAAGCGATTGAAACGGTTGGCTTGTCAGAGTGGTTTGAAGCGCTACCAGAAGGGTTGGACACGCTGATTGGTGAAGGTGCCATGCAGACATCTGGTGGCCAAGCTCAGCGTATTGGGTTGGCACGCATTATGCTTGATGATAATCGGCGCGTCTTGCTGTTGGATGAACCAACGGCCCACTTGGATATTGAAACTGAAGTACGACTAAAGGAAACCATGTTACCTTTGTTCGACAAACGTTTGGTTGTTTTCGCCACACACCGTTTGCACTGGTTAACTGAAATGGATTTGATTATCGTGATGCGTGATGGACGAATTGTTGAACAGGGAACCTTGTCAGAACTGATGGCTAATAACGGCTACTTTGTTGAATTGCAAGCGGCTATGCGAGGTGTAACACATGCGTAAATTACTGAATTTAATTAAAAACGATACCTGGGTTTTCCCATATTTGAAATCGTATAAAAAGCTACTAGTGTTGATTATTTTCTTGGGATTCATGACCACTTTTTCTGGGGCAGCTTTGATGTTCACATCAGGCTTTTTGATTTCCCGTTCGGCACAAATGCCAGAAAATATTTTGATGGTTTACGTGCCAATCGTATTAACACGTGCATTTGGTATTGGTCGACCATCGTTCAAGTACGCACAGCGCTTGGTATCACACAATTGGGTGTTACGAATTGTCTCAACTTTCCGCCGTCGTTTGTATGAGTTAGTTGAAACAGGAACGAAGTCTGTTTATGCAAAGTCACAAACCGGTGAAGTCCTGAATGTGTTGGCGAACGATTTGTTCAAGATTGAAAACTTCTATTTGCGTACGTTATTCCCAACAATAATTGGGTTAGTCATTTACGCCCTGATTGGCATTGGTGTTGGCGTGTTCGATTGGGGATTCGCCTTAGCGATTTTACTTGTGTTGGCGATGACAACAATTTTGGCGCCGATGGTTACGTTGGCAGTGAATGGGGCGCGAGATTTTAAGCAACAACAACTAGAAGGTCAATTGTATACGGATTTAACGGATACGGTTATGGGACTACAAGATTGGGTGTTGGCTGGTCGAACAGCGGAATTGGCTGATCGCCAACAGCAAGATTTTGCAGCGATAAATCGTATTAAGGTGCAACAAGCTCACTTTAATTGGTGGCGTGATTTTGGCGGTGCCATGATTATTGGCGTGGTCGCGATTTTATTGATGATGTTTGCGACATCACGGTTTGGTGGCGATAGTTTCGGCGTGAATTGGATTGCTGCCTTTGTGTTGGCGATTTTTCCGGCTGAAGATGCATTAACAACAATCAGTTCTGGTGTTGGTGAATGGCCACGTTATCAAGATTCAATCGTTCGATTAAACGAGATGGATAGAGACGCGACGCAAGAAAATCGAGAGACCGTTACACAACAACCAGCTCCCAATCAGTCTGATATCATGTTTGACCGAGTATCATTTGGGTATACAGATGACCCAGTCTTGCAAGAGTTATCACTGCAGGTGCCGGCCGGTGAACGATTGGCCATATTGGGACAGTCTGGGGCTGGAAAAACAACATTGCTAAAGTTGTTGCTGGGTGATGAAAGCCCAACAGCTGGTACAATTACAATTGGTGGTGTACCAGTCGCTGCCTTAGCTGAAACTCGTGCATCCATTATTTCTGTGTTGGATCAACAACCATACTTATTTGCAAGCACGGTTGCGAACAATTTACGTCTGGGTAATTTGCATGCTTCTGACGAGCAGTTGTGGGAAGTGCTAGAAAAGGTTAATTTGGCGGAACTGGTACGTGGGTTACCCAATCAGCTGGAGACGCCGATGACCGAGATGGGAAGCCGCTTTTCAGGTGGTGAGCGTCAACGATTTGCCTTGGCACGAATTTTGCTGCAAGATACGCCAATCGTGATTCTGGATGAGCCGACGGTGGCCTTAGATCCAATTACAGAATTGCAAGTCTTGCAGACCATTTTCGCAACGTTGCAGGACAAAACAGTTATCTGGGTTACACACCACTTGACCGGAATTGAGCTGGTTGATAAGGTTATTTTTATAGAAAATAAAGCGATTAGCATGGCTGGTACGCCAACGAATTTGATGACAACGGAACCTCGTTTTCAACGATTGTTGGCGCTAGACCACGGTGATTTACCAATCAACTAATATGACCAATTAAGAAAGGAGAAGTGTGATGGCTAGGAAGAAAAAACGGCAGTGGGTTAAAAAGCTACGTCAGATTCACCCATCACAGTTCTTCGTTAAAAAGGGTCGTTTACAACGTGGTCGCGTTATTTTAGTAGTTGCCCTTGTCGGTGGCCTTGCATTGTGGCAAACTGATATACAACATCAGCGTGTCGAAGCAACGACACCAGTCAGCGAGTTGCCACTTAATGAACTAACACATGAACAGTTTATTGCCCGTTTAGCGCCAGAAGCACAAAGCTTGCAAGCACAATATGGTGTGAAAGCATCAATTAGTATTGCACAAGCTGCTTTGGAATCGGATTGGGGACGTTCAGAACTGGCAGCGAAATATAATAATTTTTTTGGCGTAAAAGCCTCAGCTGGCATGCCAAGTGTTACACTATCTACTAAAGAGTTCGTTAACGATGAATGGGTTACCGTTAATGCTGCTTTTCGGACGTATGCTGATTGGCGTAGTTCGATGACAGATCATGCCTTGTTGTTGGTTAATGGCACTTCTGAGAATCCGCAGCGATATCAGGCAGTGCTTCAAGCAACTGACTATAAAACCGCAGCATACGCATTAGTTAGTGGCGGGTATGCAACTGATCCAGGGTATGCTGAAAAAATCATTCGTATGATTGAAACTTATAACTTGAACCAATATGATGTAAATTAGTAAGAAATGAAGCGAGAAGAATTATGAGCCTAGAATTTTTACCAGGATCGACATTAGGTATCCTCGGCGACGGTGTGACAAGCCGTACTTTGGCCCAAAGCGCCCACAACATGGGCTATAATGTGGCTGCGTACAGTACAAATCCGGATGCACCGGTTTTGGCCGAAGCAGACTATCGATTTGTCGAACAAGGCAATCAGCTAACGGAATTTGAAAGTTTTATGGCATTGTCTTCGATGGTGACATACACATCCTCATGGTTACCAGCCAATATGATTACCGAATTACAATCAGCCCGTTTACCACAAGGCACGGAATTGTTGGAGTTAACAGATGATCATGCATTGGGACGTGCTTTTTCAGAAGCCCAGTCATTCAACATTTTGCCATATGCAACTGTTAGTTCTTTGGACGAAGTAGCTCATGCGGCGGCTGAACTTGGTTATCCGGTTGTGGTGAAGCCAATCTTTAAGCACAAGCATCATGATGATACAGTCATCCTCCGTGGTGACTGGGACTTGGGACTTGTTGCACCGATGATTGATGGTGGTACCTTGATCGTTGAAACGTGGCTTGATGATGCGCAGGAGTTTGCCATGACTGCCGTGCGTGGCGTTAACGGGGAGATTAAGATTTACCCACTACGTCAAACAATGGTTGCACAACAACATTTGCGTCGTGCATGGACAGTTGGTGATATTGCTGACGATCTCATGACGGTGATGCTTGGTGTGACGGAACGTGTCGGGGATGTCTTGCAGTATATTGGGGCATACAATGTGGCGTTCTTCTACAGTGCGACCGGTAACTTGTACGTTCGTGATATCGCAGCTGGCATCCCACCAACAGCGACTTTGTATGATGCAACAACGAATGTGTCAGTTGCTGAGCAACACCTGCGCGCCATTACTGGGCAAGCGTTGACTGATGTGCTTATGTCGCAAGCAGCCGTTTACATGCCGTTTACGGCTGATCAAATCGATGCACTAAGCCGTCACTGGAGTATCCAATCAAATTGGAAGTTTTCATTCTATCAAAACGACATGATGCTACCACAGGCTGGACACGTTTTGGCATGTGGGTCATCAGCAAACCAATTGTTTAATCAATTGCATGTTGCTGGTGTCTGGGAATTCGAAGAATAATGATAAGGAGGAGCGATTACGTAACGTATTCGCTATTTTATTTGGTGAAAAATTTAAATTTCAATAAACGTTGTTTTGATACGAAGTGTAAGATTTGAGTGTAGGGGGGATTGGGAATGAAAAAATTAATTAAAGGCACGCTGACCTTTATTGGCATTGTAATTACGATGATGTTGAGCGGGCCTTTCTTTCAATCTGTTATCGACGAATACTATGATAAGCACTAGTAGAATTGATAGTTAATCAGAAAAGGAGTGATTTTTAGAAATCACTCCTTTTTATTATTTTTTTATTCAAAAACAAAATAACAGATATGATAAATGCATTAGCCTATCATTGCTTTTTTGTTAGTATTAAATTATAGTGCAGTGAGTTTTAAGGGCTTGAATGTCCATTCACATGCCTTAGTTTTACAGGGGAGTATGGATAATGAGGGGATTTAAGCAACATAAAAAAATGTACAAAAGCGGTAAGTTTTGGGTGGTTGCTGGTCTAGCCGTAGTATCGCTGATAACGGCTAATGATACTAGTAAGGTTTTTGACTTATTTAGCGATCGATTGGGGAGTGTTTTTGCAGCCCAAACAAACTCTTCGGCGACCATTGATACGGTGACTGATGCTGACACGGCTACAGGCGGTAGTCGTACTGTTTCATGGAATGGTTCTAGTGCTTGGAATTACAGCGACGTGACTGGATTGGGGAGCTACAATGGGTCAACCTGGACAGGCGACCGTGCGTACGGAAGCACACTTTATAAGGACCCAGCGGGAGCTTATTACACAAAACTGGTGGCCAATGGTGCCAGCACTGCCGGTTATACGTATCTGACACGTCAATTTGATGCAACAAAAACGTTTACCGTTACTGGGTACCTGCACCCAAACGTCCGTGATGCTGATCAATTTATGCCTCGCGACTATTCTGACTGGACTGGTTTGCTCTTGACGCCAACTGACCCGAATAAGATTGCGACTGCTTACGATTTTTCATCTAAGGGTGGCGGTGGTCTGGGTATCGAAGGCATGAAGAACGCCTATGCCTTTGGTATTGATTTTCACAAAAACACAGATAAGAATGACCCGGCTGAAGGCCCCTTTGGTGCCTTGCGAACAACCAATAGCTCGGGAACATTGACTGCTACACAGGGAAAGCAAAGTGGTGTTGCTGGAACAGCAACATATACCGACGGGTACAACCTATCTAACTGGAGCAGTACGATTAAGTATACGTTGACATGGAACCCAACTGGTGGACCAAACGGTGGCCCATCAATTGTTGCCACAATGACAACGAATAAAACACAGAACAGCGAGTCTTCAAGTTGGACGGTAGATACAGCGAAGGCCAAGGTAACGCTTGCACCAGCGACAGCCCTGACAGTCGGGTTGAATGCCATTAATGGACAGAATAAGAATGACCAATATGCATCATTTGATAGTATGTCGGGTACTTTATCGACTGGTACCACAACCGTTAAGTATGTTGACGCCAACGGGAACACAATCAAAGATCCAACGACATTTGTGGCTGCGGTTGGGGATATCATTGGAATCAGCGGTCTGTCTTCCGGAGCCAAAGCTGGTACAGATGACATGGCTTTTGCCGCACCCACGATTCGTGGTTATACGGCAAGTAGTGCCAATGACGTGACTGTATCGCAAACAGCTGGTAATAACGTTATTACCATTAAATATAAGGGAACCGTACAACAGGAAGCCATTGTTAATACGAACAAGCCTGAACTATGGAACGGCTCTTCCGCGATTACATCATATTGGAACATCGATCAAACAAAGCCACTTGGTGGTAGCTCGCTCGCTAGCAGCATTGTCGATGCTTCTTTGGTGCGTTCAGGATATAACTATACCGTGACGGATCCCAATGGTAGTTCATACGCGACAATGTCAGCTGCTTATGCGGCGGCGACCAACGCTTGGGATAGTACAGCTAATACAGCCGGTGTGGCATCTGATGCATCACCACAAAATTGGACAGTTAACTACACGGCACAGTCGCAAACTGCCTATTTGTATACGCAAAATTATACGTACGATGGTAGTTCATACGTGACGTCTGGTACGGCTTCATATATGCAAGGTATTTACGGGCCAACTGATGGGTCAATTTCGTTCAATACAACTGATTCAGCCTTGGCAAAGTCAGGATACACCTACACGGTTCAAGGTCCGGGTGGCGTAACTGAGTATTCAACGCTAGCCTCGGCTCAAGCCATTGAGCGATTTGATAATACTAACAATAGTGGCAGTTCCGACGGTAGTTACCAAACCTTTACGGTAAACTACCGTCCGGTAACGCAAACCACGAGTTTGGTGGTTGATGGGTTGTCACCAATTAAGGCGGGTTCAACTGTGGCTTCTTCAGTTGGAACAACCAGTGCCGCTTTGACAATACCATACACTGATGCATCACTTTCAACTGCTGGATACACGTATGTTGTTAAGGGCCCAAACGGCTCAACGTATAGCACGTTGTCTTCAGCGGTTGCAGCAAATTCAATTTATGATGCAACTAATAATTCTGCGGCTACTGACTCTTCAGCTCAGGTGTTCACGGTGAGTTATATTGGGCAAACGCAATCAGCGGTTATTAAGTATGATCCGAATGGTCCACTAAGTGCTGGTACAACATTTGCATCAACGAGTGGGGCAACCAACACTAGTATTTCGTTTGCAACGAACGACGGGGGGCTGGTCCGAGCGGGATACACTTATACCGTTACCTATGCTGGATCAGACAAGCCTGACTCAGTGGCTTACACAACCTTGTCATCGGCATTGGCTGCGCACCCACGATATGACAGTACGGCATATGCTGGCACAACTGATACTTCTTCACAAGCATTTATTGTGACCTATAAGACCAACCAGTACGCTAACTTGATTACAAGTGCGGTTGATACGTCAGGAAATTCACTATTGAATTATTCGGCAATCAGCGAAATTGCTAATGGACCGGCAAGTAGTACGATTTCCTTCTCTAACAAGGACTCACAACTTGCAAAGAGCGGCTACACGTATGTTGTCCACGTTTATGATCAAATGGGTTCGGCGGCATCGCTGTTGGGAACTTATACAACCTTGGCATCAGCCGTGGCTGCTCAAAAGTATGACAATACCCAAAATGCGACGAATGCTCGTACGGATGCCTACCAGCAACAGTTTAAGGTGGTTTACTCACCAAGGACGGCAACGGTAACGTATAACTTTGTGGATCAAAGTGGCAAGACAATCAGTCCGGCTACTTCTGCAACTGGCCCGGTTGGATCGAATATTCCAGATGGTTCAAAGCTCATTCAAGGTTACACGTTAATAAGTTCATCAGGTGACACCGATGGTAAGTTTGACGATGACTTGGTCTCAACCATTACTTATACGTACAAAGCACAATACCAGGCAGCAAATGTCGTCGTTGATAGCTCATCACCAATTAAGATGAATTCAGCTGTTGATTCAGCTGCTGGCGTGACGAGTGGGTCAATTTCATTCGCAAAGACGGACTCACAATTGGCAGTTAGTGGATACACGTACGTTGTGTATGCACCGAATGGCTCAAGTTATGCGACGCTTTCAGCCGCAACGGCAGCTAATAACTTGTATGACAATACGGAAAATGGCTCGGGGTCATCAGACTCTTCAGCGCAAAACTTCCGCGTGTCATACAAGGCGAACTACCAATCAGCCTACATTCGTATACAGCAAAATTCACCGATTAACACAGGGTCAATGATTGAGAGTGTCACGGGCGTAACTGACGGTTCGATGACTTTTTCAACAACGGATTCTAATTTGGCCGTATCTGGGTATACCTACCAAGTTGGGTATGGCCCAGATGCCACACACACAACTTATTATTCAACGCTGGCAGAAGCGATGTCAGCCGCTGGTGGTAAGTTTGACTCAACCAATAACACGGCTTCGACCGATGCGGAAGCCCAACGTTTTGTCGTGAATTACATCCCAATGAGCCAGGCTGCGGTGATTAATGTATCAGCTGACTCACCAATCAGTGCAAATTCACAAGCTGTTATGTCAGCAAATGGGAAGACTGGTAGTACCATTAACTTTTTACCAAACGGATCATTTACGACAGCTGATTCACAATTGGCGGTATCTGGATACACGTACACCTTAACTTATGGCAGTGATTCAACTAGCTATGCAACACTTTCTGCAGCGGTATCGGCTCACAACAAGTACAATGCAAACAACACAACATCAGGTATTTCTGATGCTAATCCTGATATGTTTACAATCACATACTCAGCTAACACCCAATCAGCTGTAATCGCAGTGACTTCAACGTCACCAATTTCAGCTGGTAGCCTTGCCGACTCTGCGAGTGGTTCAACGTCAGGCACCATTAGTTTTGCAAAGGACGACCAAGCTCTAGGTCAATTAGGATATACGTACACGGTCACTGGACCGGATGGTACGGTATACAGCAATTTGGCCTCAGCTCTGGCTAATAACGGCCTATATGATAATACAAATAATTTGGGCCCAAGTGATGTGGCTGTACAGAGCTTCATGGTGTCGTATAGTGCCGCTTACCAAGAGGCGCGAGTAATCTTGGACTCGACAGGACCATATTCATCTCAATCTGTGGCTGACAGCGCAAGCGGAGTTACCTCAGGCAGTTTGGGGTTCAGTATTTCAGATGGAGATTTGGCCTTGTCTGGTTATCATTACACTGTGTGGGGTCGTTACGGTTCACGACAATATGCAACATTAAGTGCTGCGGTTGGCGCTGAAAGTTCCTTTGACAACACTGATAATGGTTCGGCCGTTACTGATAGAAGAATCCAAGGATTTTACGTCGTTTACACAGCTGATAGTCAATCAGCTGTTGTGCAAGTCGCAACGGATTCACCAATTAACGGAGGGCAAACGCTAGATAGTGCAGCTGGTGTAACCAGTGGTAGCATCTCTTTTGCCGCGAATACAGAAAATAGCCTATATAGTCCGGGTTACCACTACACGGTAACAGGACCTGATGGTTCAACGTACAGCACGTTATCATCAGCGGTCGCTGCGAATAGCTTATTTGACAACACTACCAATACAGGTTCAATCGATGGTAGTGTGCAATCATTTATGGTGAGTTATACAGCTGACTCACAAATTGTTGTTTTGGCGGTGGATTCGAAATCACCAATCGACCGTGGCAGTGTCATTGATTCCGTTCATGGAAAAACAGCTGGAGAAATCCCGTTCCGTGGGACTGACAGCTTGGTTAATAAGCCAGGTTATTCATATATTGTTTACTATGAAACTAACGGTGAGCGAAGTGAACCTTATGCAACGTTGTCAGCCGCACAGGCTGACCATACGACGTTTGATAATACAAGTAATGACGGCACTAGTGATGCGGATATGCAATCGTTTATCATCAGCTACGTAGCGTTGAAGCAACAAGCCACAATTGTTGGGGATGCCAACTCACCAATTTATGCTGGTTATCAAGGACCAACGACATCCGGAGTGACAAATGGTTCGATGGCTTTGCCACTAAGTGACGGTGATTTGTATGAACAAGGATATTCATACGTTGTTACGGGGCCAGATGGTTCTGAATATGCTACATTGTCAGCGGCATCGGTGGCTAATAATGTTTACGACAGTACTAACAATATTGGAAATTCTGATGCCGATATTCAGACGTTCACGGTTTCATATGTCGCGCAGTATCAATCAGCTGCATTGATTGCTGGTTCGGCTTCGAACTTGCCGTCTAACGTTACAGCTGGATTAACTTTTGCTTCTTCTGCTGGTGTTACTAGTGGACGAGTATCATTTGCTACAAGTGACAGTGACTTGGCTCGTTCAGGTTATCGTTATACGATTTCTACACCGGATGGGACAACATTTACAACGTTGTCTTCAGCACTCGCTGGTTCAACTGGATTGTATGATAATACGGCTAAAGCCGGAGCATCAGATGCCTCGGCACAGCAATATACTGTCAATTATTTACCAGAAATTCAAACGGCTCGTGTGATAATTAGTGAAACAACTGGTGATGAGCATGCTGGAGAAGTACTTTCAGAGTCAACGGGTAATACGAATGAAAAAATTTCATTTACGCTATCTGATGGTTCAGATTTGAACGATACAAATTTGCAAAAATTGGAAATGACCAAAGGTTATACCTATACGGTTATAGTTGAGCATCCAAATGGAAGTACGTCTGGTCCATACGCAACGTTACAGGCTGCGTATGATGATAATCCTGTATACGACGATGATAAGAAAGGAATTACAACTTTCATTATTGTTCCTCAAGCCTCATATCAAGAGGCGGTTGTTAATATTGGCTCTGCTGGGACACAATCAGACTACGCAACGAGCGCTAGCGGTGTAACAAGTGGGGCAATTAATTTTGGCGACTTGGAATCTAGCTTGGCAGTGTCTGGTTACGGCTATACAGTAACGGTAATAGACGATGATGGTAATCGTATTGAATATGCAACATTGTCAGCAGCTGTTGCAGCAGTTGGAAACTACGACAACACTGTGAATGGCTCAAACCAATCTGATAGTTCTGCACAAGCATTTGATGTTAACTACACCGCCGATTATCAATCAGCTAATGTAACGTTCTCAGGTGCACCAATGTCATCAGTTGCCTTTGTTGGTGAGACAAGTGCAACTTTGGAGTCTACGAAGTTCACCGCTGATTCAGGTTACTACTTTGACGCTCAGCAACCATCATACTCAGGTGCAACAACAAGCGTTTCATCCGATGGTAAAGAGCTTTGGGTATCGTTTACGTACGACGACACAAATAACTCAGCAGCTTCTGATAGTGATCCACAAAACTTTGAATTTACGTTGCAACCGGCAACGCAACAAGGAAACATTATGTACTCGTATTCAAATGCGGTTAGCGTGCCAAGTGATGCACCAGCAGATGAATCATTAAGTGGTAAAACTGGCCAACCACAATCAGGCACTATTAAGGCGCCATCAGGTTACTACATTGCAGCTATCAATGGTGATCAATATAATGTGACATACAATGATGCCGCCACAGAAGCCGAGTACACCTTGCTTTGGGATGACACACCTAATGGAAATGCGGCGACTGATAGCAAACCACAAAATTTGGTGGTCATTTTTGCCCCTGGTAATCAAAGAGCAACAGTCAGTCAGACAATGCCAGGTGGAACAACTACAACGGTTAACACCCAAAATGGTCGTACTGATAAGGATTATTCATACGAATACACTGCTCCATCAGGATATTATGTGGCTGATGATGGCATTACGACAGACGGCAAGGGTCTTATTAGTGGTGTTATTTTATCTGACGGCACAACGGTGACGTTTACCGGAAAGTTTGATAATAATTACACGAACTATGCGGATGAAAACGGGGTAACGGACCCTGAACCTCAGAACACAACGATTAAACTAACGGCTTCTACGCAAATCGCACAGTTCCAAATTAAAGTCCCTGATGGTGCAACATCAGTTTCACAAAGTACCTCGACAGTTCGCGGGGATACGGGTAAAACGATTGAAGCGCCAGATGGCTACACGGATGAGGAATTGAATAAGGTGAAGGGTTACACGTACACAGTTACTGGCCCAGATGGTGTCGTATATAACACAATGGCTGACGCATTAGCTGCGAACCCTAACTTCGATGAAACTAATAATGGGTCATCAGACACTGATGCTGAAATGCAACAATTTGTTGTCAATTACAAGGCTGACCAACAAACAGCCACAATTACACAACAATACGCCGACGGTGCTGAGAACACTCCTGCGTTCCCACAAGCGAACCAAACATTGACGAATGGTACTGATCAAATCACGACTGGCACGATTACCGCGCCAAAGGGATACAAGATCGATACTGTGCCACAAGTTGCGGGGATGGTTTGGAATATCGCAACAGATGGTTCTTCGGCAACATATACCATCACGTTCGACGTGGTAGCTGATAATGACGGGGCCAGCCAAGCAGCTGTTGTCACATATGTCCCTGTTGAACAAAAAGTGCGGGTTGATTTGTACGACGAGGTTGGTCGCCCATTGACTGATAGCCAAGGCAAGCAATAATACATTCTGACTGGTCAAACCAACAATAAGGTTGATTACACACAGATTGCACCAGAAGTACCAGGATATACGTTAACTTCAAACAGTCGAAATACTGCGTTGACATATGATAACGATTCTAATACGACGCAAGTTGTCAAATATATCTATGCCGATGTGACAGAGCCAGTTGTAGCAAGCGATAAGGTTAAAAATACCATGACAGCTTCAACAACCGGTGCGCCTGCCACTGAGGCTGATTTCCTGAAGGCGATTAATTATGTTGCTAATACGAGGACTGAAAGTGATACTGTAACGGATAATCAACAAAATGTACCGGGTGACGGTATTACGATTTCGTCTGACTATGAGACGGTACTTAGCCGATTAAAGGCTAGTGGCGGGGGGACTGCAACTGTAACAGTGACGGCGATGGATGCATCAGGAAATACGACGGATTGGACCGTTAAACTTACGTTGATTGAAACATCACCAGTATCAAAAGAAGCGAATGTAGCTAATGCACAATTAGCGCTTGATAAGCTAGCGAGCGATCCAACAGCTGCTACGGATGATGTTGCGACTGCCCGAAAGAATCTTGAAGATGCGATTAACGAGGCTAAACAAGATCGAGCGACTGCAGAAGATGCAGCTAAGGCAGCCCAAGATGTAGCTAATGCTAGTGTTGAGTCTGCTAATCCACAAGTTGCCAAGGCACAGAAAGATTTGCAAGATGCATTGGATGCAGCTGCAAATGATAAGGGTACGACCCAGGCAATTGAGAATGCGACAAATGCGTTGAATCATGCAGTAGCTCGGGCTGAGGCTTCTTCAGTAGATACTGCACCGGTTTCACAAGAACCAGGTGTGACAGAGGCTCAACAAAAGGTAAATAACTTGTTAGACCCTAATAGTACTGCAACCACTGAGGAAATTAAGCAAGCAACCCAGGCATTGGAAGACGCCGTTCAAACAGCTAAGGCAGAGCGAGATGTAGCTAATACCGATGCAAATGACGTGCAAGACCAAGTAGCGGATACTAGCAGTCAAGCGGTGAAGGATGCTGTTCAAAAGTTGGAAGACTTGCAAACTCAGGCAGCAGCAGATGGAGCAACAACGAATCAGATTAAGCAAGCAACTCAAGATGTTGTTGATGCCGTCAAGAATGCCGCTCAGGCAGCACTGGACGCAAGTACAACACCAGTTACAAATGAACCAAGTGTTCAGGATGCAAAATCTGCGTTGGAAGATGTGCTAAATGATCCAAATAGCACACCAAAGGAAATTGTTGATGCAACAAACGCCTATGAGAAGGCGGTTGCTGATGCAAAGCTTGATCGTGAGGATGCAAACGACTTGGCTCAACAAGAGCTTGAGGAAGCGGCCACTTCTGATCAAGCGACTGATAGCGCCGTACTAGAGGCGCAAAAGAAGCTTGCAGACTTGCTAGAGAAGGCAGCTAACGGTGATGCCACTGCGCTAACCCAAGATATTGCTAATGCCACCAAGGAACTGCAGGATGCTGTCAATGCAGCTGGAACTGCACAGACAACAGCTAGAACGGAGGCAAATGCCACACTTGGTCAAACGGCACCGGTTTCTAATGAAACCGATGTAAGTGACGCCGTGAAGAATTTGCAAACAGTCTTAGGTGACCCAAAGTCAACAGCTGATCAAATTACAACGGCTACTAAGTTACTCCAAGATGCTGTGGACGATGCGAATACACAACGTAATGCGGCAAACAGCAATGCAGTGTCTGCGATTAATGCAGCCAGTGCATCAAACCAGGCTGATGAGCCAGAAGTTCAAGCAGCTGTACAGAAGTTGCAAGATTTGATTGATCAAGCTGCCAGTGATTCTGCAGATGCGTTGACGCAGGATATTATTGATGTAACAAAGGCATTGCAAGATGTGGTTAATGTTGCAGCAACTTCACAAGAAGACGCGCGTCAAGCAGCTGAAACTGCGTTGGGTGATACTGCGCCAGTTTCAAACGAAGTGGCTACGTCAGCAGCGGGTACAGAGTTGAACACTGTTTTGAATGATCCTGCGGCTACAGTCACAGCGATTAAGGAAGCAACACAACAACTCCTTAATGCAACTGCAGCTGATAAGCCAAATCGTAGTGATGCCAATAGGCAAGTTAATACAGCAATTAGAGATGCGCAGAACTCTAATCAAGCAGGGGAACCTGAGGTGATTATCGCCTTGCAAAAGCTAAAGGATGCTCAAGCGCTTGCAGCTAATGATTCATCTGCAGCACTGACACAGACTATCTTGGATGATATCCAAGCCTTAAAGAATGCTGAGCAGATTGCATGGCAAAACCAATCCTCTGCACGTTCTCGTGCAGAGGAGGCAATGGATAACACACCAGCTGTCACTAATGAGGCGACCGTACAGAGCGCGTTAGATAATCAAAATAACGTTTTGAACAATCCAAGTTCTACGGTTGCTGAAATTGATAATGCAACGCAAGCACTCACTGATGCAACAAACACGGCGAAGGCAGATCGTGATGCAGCTAATCAGAAGGCGGATACAGCAATTTCGAAGGCGCAGAACTCAAATCAAGGTGCGGAACAAACTGTTCAAGATGCAATTCGCGCTTTGCAAGAAGTTCAGGAAGAAGCAGCGAATGACTCTGCAGATGCGTTGACCGCCGATATCCAACAAAAGATAGCGGAATTGCAAACAGCAGTGACAGCAGCAGCTAAGACCCAAGAAGAAGCACGTAACTCGGCCGACGATGCCAAGCAACAAACAGCGCCTGTAACCAATGAGCCAGCTGTACAAACAGCATTGGACGAGTTGAACGAGGTATTGAATAATCCGGCATCAACGGCAGATGCTATTAAGCAAGCCACACAACAGTTACTGAATGCCACTGAAGATACTTTGGAAGATCGTGATGCAGCTAAGCTGGATGCACAAAATGCGATTACTAACGCGTTAGGATCAGATCAGTCAGCTGAACCTGCTATCCAAGCAGCCATTAAGAATTTGCAAGATGTTATCAAGAACGCAAATGCTGATTCACCGGATGCGTTGACAGAAGATATTAAAACTGCCCAAAAGGCGTTGGAAGATGCGATATCGGGTGCTGACGCCAAGCAACAAGAAGCTCGTGATGCGGCGCAAGACTTAATCGGCAAGACGGCGCCAGTTTCAAACGAGGTAGCAACGGCTCAAGCCCGTAACGCATTAGAGTCTGTATTAGCTAATACATTGGCGACAGCAAACGATATTGAAGAAGCTACCCAGACTTTGCAGGAAGCATTAGCAGCTGATAATGAAAAGCGTGATAGTGCAACAACGACTGGTAATCAGTTAATTGAAACAACTAATGCGGGAGCAACATCTAATGAGCCACTGGTGCAAAAGGCATTGGCTGACTTACAAAATGTTGTTAATGAAGCAGCAATGGATACACCAAACGCGCTGACTAAGGATATTCAAGCCGCAATTGATGCCTTAAACGCCGCTAACGATACAGCGAAAGTTAATCAAGCAACCGCTCGAGAGGCAGCAGACAGTGCTATCTCACAAACGGCGCCGGTATCAAACGAATCAGCAGTGAAAGACGCGCAAGACAAACTACAGAGCTTGATCAATGATCCTACGTCAACGGCTAAGAATATTGAGGGTGCAACAAAGACGCTGATTACAGCAACTGCAACAGCTAAGAGCTTGCGTGATGACGCCAATGATACGGCTGAAACAACAATTGACGGTGTACAAAATGATGATGTTGCTAATGAACCTAGTGTTCAAGCCGCAATTGACCGTTTGCGTGATGTCATGAATGAGGCAGCTGCTAATAACGAGAATAATTTGACAGTCGATATTCAACGAGCAACCGATGACCTGAAGAATGCCATTACTGCAGCTAATACAAGCCGTCAAACAGCGGTTGATGCAGCCGAAACATTACTTCAACAAACAGCACCATTATCAAATGAATCGGCAGTTAGTCAATCGGCAGATAAGCTTAATGATTTGTTGGATGCTCTCAAGGATGATGTTGTTTCAAATGATCCAACAACCGCCGAACTTGAAGTGGCTACCAAGGGCTTACAGGACGCACTGCAAGCAGAGGGTCAGAAGCGTACAACAGCTAATAACGCAGCTGAAACAGCGATTGACCAAGCTAAGCAGTCAAAGGTCGCGGGTGATTCGGCCGTACAAGATGCGCTAAACCACTTACAAGATGTGATGAATAATGCGGCAAACAATGATCCAGATGCCTTGACGGCGGATATCGAGTCAGCCACGAAGGCTGTACAAGATGCGATGAACGCAGCTAAGTCTGACCGTGACGCAGCGACAACCGATGCGAATAACCTAATTGGTAAGGTGGCACCAATTTCAAATGAACCAGGTGTTGCAGAGGCCTTGCAAAACTTGCAGGATGCGTTGAATGGGACAACAACTGGCAGCGATATCCGAGATGCAACTACGAAGCTACAACAAGCCTTTGATGCGGCAAACGCAGCTCGTAACACAGCCAATGATGCTGGCAAGCGAGCAATCACTGATGCGAACGTTTCAGCGGTCGCCACTGATCCAGCGGTTGTATCAGCGATGCGACACTTGCAAGATGTGATGAATAATGCAGCTAATGATAATCCAGAGGCATTGACGGCGGACATCGAAGTGGCTATTGAAGCCTGGCAATATGCGATAACTAATGCGAAAAACCAAGGAAGTGGGGAGCACCCAACGGATAACACACCAGGTGAAACTGAACCAGGCACAACCTTGCCAGATTCAGTTACGACTGTACCGGCCCCTGGACAAACGCCTGAGCTTGTCGATGTTATGCCATCGGTTTCCGATTCTGATGCGCCGATTCAACTCATTGAAAATAGTCAGCCACAGATTGTAGCAAGTGCATTTGGACCAGGTTCGGTTCAATTACCATATACAGCGGCTGACGGCCAACGACAGAACTGGCACATGGTATCACTTGGAATCTACTTGTTCTCAACAATGTTCTTGCTTGGGGCTACTAAGCGCCGAAAGAATGAAGATAAAAACTAGCGGATAGTCTAATAGAAAAGGAGTGAACACACTGTACGGGATACAGCGTGTTCACTCCTTTTTGGTTGAAAAACGGCCAGTACAGAATGTGTACTGGCCGACTCTCATCTCAATATGCAATTAACCCAGCATGACTTGGAACAATGTGATAAAGACACCAAGGAATGACAGAATCAACATCAAAATGACAAATCCTTGGATAACCTTTTGCATAGTAGACTTTTGCTTCTTCTTTGCCATGAAGTAATCCTCTTTTTCTTAATTACATCTATTGTACCAAGATTTCAGTTCAAATGGCACAGACGTTTAAATTCACGGTATAATATAATGATTGAAGAACGAAAAGGGGAAACAACGATATGCTTACAACGCTTGACTGGCAATTAACGGTTGCCTTAGCATTTGCGACATGGATTGGGTTGATTTTGTTTCACCGCTTGTTTCGCCGTTTAACTTGGCCAAAGTGGATGCGCCCCATTGACTTAGCGACTTTGGTTGCTTGGTGGGCTATCGAGGTCATTAGTTTCCAAGTGTGGCACCTTTCTTTATTGCCGCCAATCTTGTTTATGTTTGTATTGTGGGGCATTGGCTTGGCATTGTATCAAGGATTTGTTCGACAAACATTTACAACGAAGACGTTTTGGATGATGTGGTGGCGCATTGTTGGATTAGGTAGTTTTGTAGCGTTGATTGGTTTGGCCATCTTCGCGTTCATTTTAACGAAATAGAGAGAATAATAATTATGGAAAAGATTGATGGATACGTTAAGACTTGGAATGCTGACAAGGGGTTTGGTTTCATTGAATTGAAGGGTGAAGATGACGTGTTTGTTCATTTCTCAGCAATTGAAACACCTCACGTTCGTGACTTGGAAGTCGGCGAACCAGTAAAGTTGGTTGTTGTACAAGGCGTACGCGGACCACAAGCAGCAGCAGTTGAAGTTTGGAGCTCTGAGGAGAACTAACATGGCGGATGAATTTGAAGCAAAGTTTCGTGAAGAAGTTATTTCAGAAGAAGAAGTATACAACGGCCACATTATTCGGGTAGTTAATCAAACGGTTACGTTGCCTGATGGGCGTGAGTCTAAGCGCGAGGTGGTACATCACAGTGGTGCTATCGCGGTGCTTGCTTTGACGGATGACGATAAGATGATTTTGGAGCGTCAATGGCGTGCACCAGTTCAAAAAGTAACAACTGAAGTGCCAGCTGGTAAGGTAGACGGTCGTGATCACAATCCTTTGGATACAGTTAACCGTGAGTTGAATGAGGAAACTCGTTTAACAGCTGGAAAGATTGAAAAGATTGCCGGTTTCTACACGTCAATTGGCTTTGCTGATGAATTCATGACCCTATACTTGGCAACGGATTTGAAGCCAGTGACTGATGAGTTACCACAAGATGACGATGAACAAATTGATTTGCTTTACGTTGATTTTGATGAGGCAACGCGATTGTTTGAGGCTGGTGAGCTAGATGATGGTAAAACAGCGATGGCGTACCTTTACTGGAAGACGCTTCGCTTGGCGGGTAAAGCGTAATGTTTGGATTCAAGCGTAGAAGACAGGATGAAAACCTCTCAGATGAAGATTATAGCTTCGCTGGCGAGTTTGAAAAACCCGAAAACACGCAGGAACGACTAAGCCGATTGCGCGGTGAGTCTGAGCCAACGAATACGCCGCTGACCCGCGAAGAGCATCGTTTAAGTGGTAAAGGACGTTACGAATTGGATCCGGTAACTCGCCGCTTAACGGAAGCTGGTAAGACGGCCCGTCTAAAGCGCCGGTTAAATATCACAATAATTGTGTTGATTATCCTAATTGTGGTAACTTACCTAGTATTGTTCCTACTATAGTAATAGAAGTATTAAGTTGAAAGTGAGATTTTGAGAGATATGCGTTACGGTATTATTAATGCAATGGCCGAAGAGAAGGCAGCCCTAGTGGCAGCAATGACTGATGAAAAGCAATCAACCATTGCTGGTAAGTTGTTCCACCACGGTAAGATTGGCAACGTTGATGTTGTTGTTGTTGAGTCTGGAATTGGTAAGGTTGCGTCAGCATTGACGACGACTTTGTTGATTACCAATTTTGCGGTTGATGCCGTTATTAACTCAGGTTCAGCTGGTGCTTTGGGCGCTGATTTGCGCATTGGTGATGTTGTTGTTGCCAGCGAATTGGCATACTCAGACGCAGACGCACGTGCTTTTGGTTATGACTATGGTCAAGTACCACAACAACCAGCCCGTTTTGTAACTGATGCAACGCTTTCAGCTGGTTTGGTTGAAGCCTATGGGGATGTTACGGACGCACGCTTGGTTCGCGGTTTGATTGTGACGAGTGATTCATTTATTTCAGGTGATGAGCAAAAGCAAAACATCTTGAAGCACTTCCCAGAGGCCCAATCAGCCGAAATGGAAGGGGCATCAATCGCTCAAGTTGCACACTACTTTGATGTACCATTTGCTGTTGTCCGCGCTATTTCAGATAACGCCAACGGTGAAGCTGGTCCAACTTTCGATGAGTTTATCATCGAAGCAGGTAAGCAATCAGCACAAGTGTTGATCGACTTCTTTAACAAGCAATAATGATGAAGGCTGTTATTCCATCTTGGGGTAATGGCCTTTTTATTTTGCGTCCTCCCTTATCGAATGAGACGTTAATCACGGCAATAAAACAAGTTTCCTACTATAATATAGTCAGCAATAGGGAATAATAAAATTAACTTACAAAAAGTACACCTTTTTATTTCCCATTTAAATTTACTTCTGGTATTCTAATTACATTCAATAAGAGAATCACATAAACGAAGGAGCATCCGAATATGACTATCCGTGGAATTCACCACTTGACGACGATTACGTCAGATTCACCAAAGATTTTTGATTTCTTCTCAGGTGTTATGGGGTCTTCACTTGATTAAGAAGACTGTTAACCAAGACGACGTACGTACGTACCACTTGTACTTTACTGATGACATGGGATCAGCTGGAACGGTTTTGACGTTCTTCGACTTCCCAGGCATCAACAAGGCCATCCACGGTACTGACGAAATTACGCGTACGGCTTTCCGTATTCCATCAGACGCATCATTTGATTACTGGATGAAGCGTTTTGACGAATACGGTGTTAAGCACGACGCCGAAACTCACGAAGAGTTCGGTGTTAAGTACTTGGACTTCGAAGACTTCGACGGACAATTGTACGCCTTGGAGTCAAACGAGAAGAACACGGGTACTTGGGCTGAAGGTACGCCATGGCAATACTCATCAGTTGAGCCAGAGCACGCTATCCTAGGTTTGGGTGCACAATTGTTGACGATCAACAACGAGAACGCAATGCACATGGTTTTGACATCTGTATTGGGTGCTAAGGAAGTTGCTCGCGACGGCGATGACGTTTTGTACGAATTCGACAACGCTGGTTTCGGTGGTCAAGTTCACACGCGTTTGGTACGTTTGTTGCCACGCGGTTTGCAAGGTTACGGAAACGCTCACCACTTCGCCTTGGCAGTCGATGATGAAACGGCTTTGAACTTCTGGATCAACCGTTTGCGTCAATTGGGATTCCAAGACTCAGGCTTCGTGGATCGATTCTACTTCAAGTCAGAGTACTTCCGTCCAACACCAGGAATCTTGTTCGAAATCGCTACGAACGGACCAGGATTCTTGCAAGACGAGACGTACGAAGAGGCTGGACACCACTTGGAGTTGCCACCATTCTTGGAGAACATGCGTGACGAAATCGAAGCTGGTTTGATTCCATTTAACTCAGCTGAAGATGATTTGCCATCACCAGAAGTGTTCAAGAAGAACGTTTCTGATAATGCAGAAAACTAATTAACATGATTGAAGCAGGACGTAAGCAGCGCTTATGACCTGCTTCTTTTGTATCCGGACACTATCGCTTGTTAAAAGTTAGCGCTTACAGGTATAATGGAAACACAATTTGAACGGAGAATAGGACGATGGCCAAGAAAAAGTATAAGAACAATATTCGACACGCCTATGTATCAGGTGATCCTGATCTAGCCCCTTTGCTATTGCTACACGGTACTGGTGGAGATGAAACGGATTTGCTTGAAATTGCCGAATTTATGGCACCTGAGAACCCAAAGATTTCAATTCGTGGTCGTGTTAGTGAAAACGGTATGAATCGTTATTTTGAACGCTACGAAGAAGGTGAGTTCAATCTAGAGTCACTTCACGCAGAAACGGATTGGCTGGTTGATGCAGTTCACGAGCTTTCTAAGCGTTACGAATTGCACGAAGAATCAATGATTATGATGGGATTCTCAAATGGGGCGAACGTCGGGGCGCACGCGATGATGGCTCGAGAAGACACGCCATGGAAGACGGCATTGTTGTTCCACGCGATGTCAGTTGAGCGCTTGGGTGATGATATTCAAGATTTGACGGATTCACGTGTCTTTGCAACGTTCGGTGAGTTTGACCCGATTATTTCTGAAACAAACTTTGATATGTTGACTGAAGACTTGCGTAAGGGTGGCGCGTTGTTGTCTACATTTGCGACGAAGACGTCACACACGATGTCACAACCTGAAATGCAAGCTGCTAAGCTTTGGTTGGATGCCAATGACTTGTTGGATGTTGATGACGAGCCTGAATGGCCAGCGTCATTGATGTACGGTGCGGATGAACACGACCATGACCATGACCACGGACACGATCACGGATATGATCATGGTCACGACCACCACCACCACGAGGAAGATGACCATGAATGGCATTATCCTGATGGTCAACCAGCCGACGATGAAGATGTAGTGGAAAAGTTGCCCGAAGACTAGTAAACTTATTCACATAAGAACTAGTTAAGAGGAGATGTCACGATGGCATTTGAAACAACGGTAAAAGTACCTGGGGATTCAGTAACTTACCATTTTAACCCGCAATTAAAGAAGTATGCATTGGGCGACACTGGTTTTGTAACTAACAACGCCGGTGCGTACGTTATGCAACGTTCACTAGAGCCGGCTAAGGGTCTTGCAAACGCAATTAAGCTTAAGGTAGTAGTGAACAAGGACTTGACGGGCATGAAAATTAAGACAGTTAACCCAAATGGGGCAGCAACTGTTAATATTTTCGCCCGCAAAGACAATGAAGAAATGGTCGAGTTGTACCATTTCTACTTGAATGAGTTGGTTGATCGAGAAATTTTGACGGTTGATTAATATCAATAAACAGAAAAGAGCATTCCAGCATCAGTTGGAATGCTCTTTTTTATGCATGAAATGTTAAGGAATCCTTTAGTTTAGGGCTTTTCTAGCAATTGTCTTCTTTTTAAAAGTTAATGAAAAATTGAATCGTTACTTTTATATTGTAACAAACGTGACATAAAAGGGGCGAATAAACTAAATTTAAACCTAATTTTGCGTAATTAGTCCCGAAAAAGCCCGGAATGTGGCGATTGTTAACTGGTTAATGATGTTTTTTAAAACACTATTCTAATCGACGTTTGAACACTTATCTTTAGTAATGTTACGTAAATGTTACACGAAAAGCCGGATTAGGCAATTATGACGTTACGTAATGACTTTATTTTGTAACAAAACGACTGTTCTGATTGATAAACTAATACATGTTGTTAAGAGATGCAGGTGTCACACATTAGCGATGATCCTAGTGGCGTGTACCTGTTAGTAATTGAAAAGATAGAGTTAATTAGAAGGAGAGTTTTTCCCCATGAATAAGAAGATGATTACTGCATTGACTGTTGCTGGCTTGGCTACGTTCGCTATGGCCGAAAACGCATCTGCAGATACGTACACAGTACAATCAGGTGACACGTTGTCACAAATTGCAGCTAACCACAACACGACTGTTGACACTTTGGTTGCCAACAACAACATTGCTGACGCTAACGTAATCTTCGTTGGCCAACAAGTTGAAATCGATGGCGTTGCTTCAAACGCTTCATACGACGCAACACAAGCTGATGTTGCTGCTGTTGTTGCATCACAAGCACCTGTTACGCAACAAGTATCATACACGGCACCTGTTACAACGGTTGACTACTCAGCACAATCACAAGCACCAGTTGCCCAAGAAGTATCATACACGGCACCTGTTGCAACGACTACGACGACTGCAGCCGCTTCAGGTTCTACTTACGATAAATTTATCGCCGCTGGTGGAACTGACGCTTTGTGGACGGCTATTGTTATGCCTGAATCAGGTGGAAACCCAGACGCATCAAACGGTCAATACAAGGGATTGGGTCAAACGAACCAATCATGGGGAACGGGTAGCGTTTCTGACCAAACTGCAGGTATGTTGAACTACGCAACGTCACGTTACGGTTCAGTTGATTCAGCAATTGCCTTCCGTGCTGCTAACGGTTGGTGGTAAGATACTGCTTTAAGTAATTAAATAAATCGATAACACAAAACCGCCACGCTTCTAGTTTGAAGCGTGGCGGTTATTTGTTTACTCTGCTTTGTGATTTTTAGCTACTTCGGGGAACGTTAGTACGGAACCTTTAATAGGCCACATCCAGTACTTGTCGTTTGCGAGAAGCTGCATTTGTGTTGAGTAGACATCGTTTGGCGTTGCAACTGTGGTGATGTCTGTTAGGTGACTAAAATCAAAACGATTAGGCACTAATATTTGTGAGACTAAGTGTCGGTCATCGTCAATTAAAATGCCTTCACCCTGATCGTCGTTTGCAAGAATAAGTAAACGTTCCATGATATGCTCCGTTCTATGATTAGATGTCACGGAATAACTCTTGCCAAGCAGCTTTATTCAACTTCGGCTTCTTGCGTCGTGGTTGGCGTTCTTTTGGTACGTAAGTTGCTTTTTTGTACTGACGGACAATCTCAGCCTGTACATCCTTTTCCAAGGGTAATTCGTTGGAAACAAAATCAACTGCGTCAATCGGGAAATCAGGATATGCGGTGTGGTTATCAATAAACCAGGCGCGCATCTCTGAATTGAGGCCAGCGTGACGACGAATACGTTGCAATAGTTCATCGAGACCAAAGTCCAAGTGGTGAATTTGGGTCTGCAATTGACGCATAACAGCTTCTGGAATACCAATGTGGTCAGCAAAGTGAGTGATGCCAAGCTTGATGAGCTTACCATCTTCGTTTTGCAACACATATTGATGCTTCAAACGGCGACCACAGTCACAATACAGCTGTGGTCCAGAATTGCTATCGTAATTGTCATTATAGTTGTAGGCAACGAATTCCCAATTTTTACCATGGCCAACCAAATTCTGGTCAACAAACAATGAAGTGTGTTGATAGCGAATGTGTTGTTTCAAGACAGCCTGCTGTTCGGGCGTTAAGTTATGCCATGTTTCTTGTCGTCGCTCACGAGTTAGAGCGACTTTTTTTGTTTTTGCAGTTGCCATTTGACGCTCCTTTCATGGTTAAATCGCATGACAACTATTATACGCTTGCTTAGTACCCAGCCTCAACTAGACGTTGGCGCATGGCCTTGTAGACGCGTTCTACATCGCGGGTTGTGCCACGTAGCTCGTAGTTAGCAATGACAGGTGCATCGAAGGCCTGAGCGTAACGTCGCGCTGTCAGAATATACTGCGCATTGAAATTCTTATTACCAGACCCAATAATGCCCAATAATTGTTTTGCGTTATCAGCAGCAGCTATCTGATCGTAGAGTGCATTAGTCATAATTTCATGCACGCCGTTATCGATACCATTGCCACCGTCTAAATAAGTTGGGACTAAAGCAAAGTAGGGTGCGACCTCATCGGTATCAGCACTCGCATCCGAGATTTCTACGGGTTCAAAGTCAACGTCACCTTGTTCGTGAGCGAAAGTCACCAGGTTTTTAACGAAGGACCGCGTATTTCCGGAAATTGATATATACAAAAGACGAACTTTCATGATGTTTTCCTCATATGTTTCTTTACCATTTATTCCACTATACACTAGCACAATCACAAAAAACACACCCTTTTTGTACATAACGGAAAGTTATATTTAATGATTTTGTAATAAACTATTGGGAAGACTGATATGGCGGTAAATAGCGCTGTCAAGCCTTTTTTTCTTCAAAAGTTACGCCTTGCATTCTGTTATGTACCTGACTATACTCAGAGACAGATATTAGCAATTGTCAGAAAATATAAAACCGAAAGATAAAGGTGAATAATATGCAAAATGTTACGGTATATACGAAGAACAACTGCGTGCAATGCATGATGACGAAGAAGACGTTGGCGCAATACGGTGTCAGCTACGTTGAAAAGAATGTTGAAGAAGATGAGGCAGCATTGACTTTCTTGAAGGACCAAGGTTACCAAGCTGTGCCTGTTGTATTTACAAACGATGCTGAGCCAATCAAGGGCTTCCGACCTGACTTGTTGGCACAACTTGCCAAGGCAATGTAACAAGACGAACAACTAGTTGTTGGCAAGACTACCTAAACGTCGGTGCAGCCATGGGGGTTCCGCTTTACGTTAGGTAACACGGGGGAAAAGATATGTCACTTGCTACTTTGGACCTAGATAAGGTCACCTACTTTGATTTAAATAATGAATTAAATATTCCCAAGGATAACAGTATTCAATTGGGAAAAGACAAGGAAGCTTTGGAAGCTTTCTTGGCAGAAAATGTTCGACCAAACACACTCCAATTTGATTCTCTTCGTGATCGCTTCGATTACCTAATTGAACATGATTTTGTGGATCAAAAGATGTTGGACAGTTATTCATTTGCGTTCATTGAACGTTTGTACGACTATCTAAAGAGTCAAGATTTCCAATTTAAGTCTTTCATGGCTGCGTACAAGTTTTATGCGCAATATGCTGTTAAGACCAACGACGGGGATTTTTATGTCGAAAACTATATTGATCGTGTTGCCATGAACGCGTTGTTCTATGGCGCCGGTAATGAAGAATTAGCCATGAACTTGGCTGATGAAATGATTCACCAACGTTATCAGCCGGCCACACCATCGTTTTTGAACGCCGGCCGTTCACGACGCGGTGAGTTGGTGTCATGTTTTATTTTGCAAACAACTGATGATATGAATGCGATTGGTCGTGTGATTAACTCAGCATTGCAGTTGTCAAAGATTGGCGGTGGGGTTGGTATTAACCTCTCAAACTTGCGTGAAGCAGGTGCACCAATCAAGGGTATTGCGAATGCTGCTTCAGGTGTTGTGCCAGTGATGAAGTTGTTGGAAGATTCATTCTCATACTCGAACCAAATGGGACAGCGAAATGGGGCTGGTGTGGCTTATTTGTCAGTATTCCACCCAGACATTATGGGCTTTTTGGCAACTAAGAAGGAAAACGCGGATGAAAAGGTTCGTGTGAAGACGTTGTCACTTGGTGTAACGGTACCAGATAAGTTCTACGACTTGATTCGTTCAAATGCTGATATGTTCTTGTTCTCACCTTATGATGTTGAACGTGAATATGGTGAGCCGTTTAATTACGTGGATATCACGGCTGAGTACGACAACATGGTTCGTAACCCACGCATTAAGAAGACTAAGATTCGTGCGCGTGACTTGGAAAACGAAATTTCAAAGATGCAACAAGAATCAGGTTATCCATATGTGATTAACATCGATACAGTGAATGCAGCTAATCCAATTCACGGTAAGGTTGTGTCATCAAATCTTTGCTCAGAAATTTTGCAAGTGCAAAAAGCTTCTGAAATTGGTAATGATCAACAATACTACAAGATGGGGGCAGATGTTTCATGTAACTTGGGGTCAACTAACATCGTAAATATGATGGAAACGACTGATTTTGAACGTTCAGTGGACACGATGGTCCGTGCTTTGACGTTCGTTTCTGACAACTCAAACTTGGATATTGTGCCTTCAGTGCAAAATGGTAATCGCGAATTACACGCGGTTGGTTTGGGCGCAATGGGGTTGCACGCATTCTTCGCTAAGAACCATATGCACTATGGGGATGAAGAGGCGATTGACTTCACCAACGCCTACTTCTTGATGTTGAATTATTACACATTGCTAGCTTCAAACAAGATTGCTAAAGAACGTGGTGAATCATTCTTTGAGTTTGAGAAGTCAGCTTATGCCGATGGTTCATACTTTAATAAGTATTTGATGGCTGATTGGTCGCCAAAGACTGATAAGGTTAAGGCGATTTTTGAGAAGCACCATTTCCCAACCAAGCACGACTGGGCAATGCTCAAGGAATCAATCCAAAAGCACGGTTTGTACAATGCTTATCGCATGGCGATTGCGCCAACGGGATCAATCTCATACGTGAATGATTCAACGGCATCTTTGCACCCAATCATTAACAAGATTGAGGAACGTCAAGAAAAGAAGATTGGTAAAATTTACTACCCAGCACCTTACTTGGGGACGGATACATTGCCGTACTACGAGTCAGCTTATAACTTGGATATGCGTAAGGTGATTGATGTCTATGCGACGGCACAACAACACATCGACCAAGGAATGGCATTGACGCTGTTTATGCGTTCAACGATTCCGGCTGGTTTGTATGAGTGGAAGAATGGTCGTACTGACAAGATGACGACTCGTGATTTAAACATCTTACGTATGTATGCTTATCACAAGGGAATCAAGTCGATTTACTACGTTCGAACTTACACCGATGATATGGAAGAGTTTGGCGTGAACGAGTGTGAAAGCTGCTCAATCTGATTAATTGGAATTGGTCACATTAAAAATGTAGAGCTGGTATAATCAACACCAGTAGCTCGGAAAACGGTCAGTGAGTGAATAAATTCCTGGCCGTTTTCGTATGAAGGGGAGAACCGCGAATGACTGAAGGATATGTTGCAATCAACTGGAATAATGTTGAGGACGCAATCGACAAGGCAACTTGGGAAAAGTTGACCGAACAATTTTGGCTAGACACACGTATTCCATTGTCAAATGACTTGGATGACTGGCGTAAAATGGCTGAAAACGAACACTACTTGGTCGGGCACGTATTTGGTGGCTTGACCTTGCTGGATACGCTGCAATCACAAGATGGTATGGCATCATTGAAGAAGTCTGTTCGTACGCAACACGAAGAAGCCGTATTGAACAATATCGAGTTCATGGAATCTGTTCACGCGAAGTCATACTCATCAATTTTCGAAACGTTGAACACGCCAGCAGAAATTGAAGAAATTTTCGATTGGACAAATACCAACGAATTTTTGCAATACAAGGCACAACGCATTAACCAGATTTATCAAACTGGGGATGACCTACAAAAGAAGGTGGCGTCTGTATTTTTGGAAACGTTCCTGTTCTACTCAGGGTTCTACACGCCACTTTGGTACCTAGGCCACAACAAGTTGAACAACGTTGCTGAAATCATCAAGTTGATTCTTCGTGATGAATCAGTTCACGGAACTTACATTGGTTACAAGTTCCAATTAGGCTTCAATGAGTTGCCTGAAGATAAGCAAGAAGAAATGAAGATGTGGATGTATGACTTGTTGTTGGATTTGTACAACAACGAAGAAAACTACACGAAGCATCTATACGATGAAGTTGGTTGGACGGAATCTGTACTAACGTTCTTGCGTTACAACGCGAATAAAGCGTTGATGAACCTTGGTCAAGATCCACTGTTCCCTGATGGGGCTGAGGATGTTAACCCAATCGTCATGAATGGTATCTCAACGACAACTTCTAACCACGACTTCTTCTCACAAGTTGGAAATGGTTACCGTTTGGGTCAAGTTGAAGTGATGGAAGATGATGATTACAACATTGGCCTAGATTAGGTTGCATTACAAAAATTAAAATGTTATCATAATTTTCAAGATGAAACGTTAGGTGGAAACAGTTATGTTTAAGACGACAGTACAATTGAATGGTTGGTGGCGCAGCTAACGCGTCCGAACTGTGGTTGAAGCAGATTCGGTACGTGCTCTTTTGGAGCGTAAGTATTGAGTCTGTGCCGACTGATTTCCGTTAACGAAAGGTCTGCACGGGTTACCGCGCAGGCCTTTCTTTTTACCGCGAAAGGGGCACGCAAGGTGACTCTTTCGCGGTTTTTATTTTGCAATTATTTACGGGGTAAAGGTTATGAACAAGAAAGTATTGACTGCTGTCGGCTTACTAGCTGCAGTACTTGTTGCAGCAGGGGTCCAAGAATCAATCGCGGAACACAAAGCAGCTAAAGTTCCAACAGTGGGTGTGTTGCAATTTATGTCACACCCGGCGTTGGATGCGATTAATAAGGGTATCAAAGAGGGCTTAGCAGATAGTGGTTACACAGTGGGGAAGGACGTCAAAATTGATTTCCAAAATGCACAGGGTGATCAATCTAATTTGAAGACGATGTCGACAAAGTTTGAGAATGAGGGTGCCGCGGTTTCAGTTGGAATTGCAACACCAGCAGCTGTTGCGTTGGCAAACACAATTAATGACAAGCCAGTAGTTTTCTCAGCATCAACGAATCCGTTGAGTGCCAAGTTGGTGAAGAGTTATAACAAGCCGGGGGGTAACGTCACTGGGGTTTCTGATCAGGCGCCACTCGAGGCACAATTGAAAATGATGACCGCGTTTTTGCCAGAGATGAAGACGTTGGGTGTTATCTACACATCATCGGATGATTCAGCAACCACTGAAGCTCGCAAAATGATTGCATTGGCTGAAGAAGCAGGACTAAAGGTGAAGGCGTACTCTATCGCGTCATCAAATGACTTGAACCAAACGTCATTACAAATGGTTGAAAATCATAATGTCGATGCGGTCTTTGTGCCAACTGACAACACAATTGCTGGTGCCATGACGACATTGATTAAGAACACAGACGCTGCCAAGGTGCCAGTGTTCCCAACGGTCGATACGATGGTTAAGGATGGTGGTGTCGCTGCCGAGTCAATCAACCAAAAAAACATTGGGGTCATGACTGGAAAGATGGTCGCGAAGATTTTGAAGGGTGCCAACCCTAAGACGTTGCCAGTTGATTTTACAAAGACTGGTGAATTGGTTGTGAACAAGGCCCAACTTGAGAAGTTAGGGTTAACGATGCCAAAGGGCTACGATCACGCAAAGTTCGTGAAGTAAGGAGAACGGTATGAATATTTTAGTTTCAGCGATTGGGCAAGGGCTTTTGTGGGCAACACTTGGAATTGGACTCTTTTTGACTTTCCGTATCTTGGACTTTCCTGATATGACAGTTGAAGGAACTTTTCCGTTAGGGGCTGCGACGGCCGTGACATTAATTTCAAACGGTATGAATCCTGGCTTGGCGAGTTTAATCGCAGCTGGTGCAGGTGCATTGGCAGGTTTGGTGACCGGTTTGATTTACACCAAGGGTAAGGTGCCGATTTTGTTGGCTGGTATTTTGACAATGACGGCGGTTTACTCAATTAACCTGCGTATCATGGGTCAGGCCAACCGTTCTTTGCTTGGAAAAGGGACGCTATTTTCAGCAGATTTCCTTGATTTCTTGCCTAAGAACTTCCCAACGGTGGTTGTTGGATTGGTCATTATTGTTGTCGTAACAGCAGCAACGGCTATTTTCTTGCAAACGGAACTTGGTCAAGCGTTCATTGTGACGGGTGACAACCGTGCGATGGCGCGTTCACTTGGTGTTAACACAGATAACATGACGATTATGGGGTTGATGATTTCTAATGGTTTGATTGGCTTGGGTGGTGCATTGGTTGCTCAAAATAACGGCTTTGCGGACGTTAACATGGGAATCGGTATTATCGTCGTCGCCTTGGCGTCAATCATCATTGGTGAGGTTGTGTTTACCGACCAAATGTCTTTGACAGATCGTTTGGTAACGATTGTCATTGGCTCTGTACTGTACCGCTTTGTATTGGTTATCGTGCTTTACTTGGGCTTCAACGCAAACGATTTGAACTTGTTCAGCGCGGTGGTACTTGGTATTGCTTTGACATTACCACAGCTACGTAAGGTGTTGAAACTAGATAGCGTTTTGAAGAAGGGGGTTGCCTCACATGACTAAGACAAGTTTACGATTAGAAAATGCCACGGTGGTGGTTAACCAAGGCACGCCTGAAGAAAAAACAATCTTGAATAATGTTTCGTTGACGTTGAACGAAGGCGATTTTGTCACAGTGCTGGGGTCTAACGGTGCTGGTAAGTCGACGTTGTTCAATGTGATTGCCGGGTCACTTGCATTGACGAGCGGGCACATTTACCTAGGTGATGAGGACGTGACGCGCTTGTCTGAAACCCAGCGCACGAAGTTTTTGGCACGTGTGTTCCAGGATCCAAAATTAGGAACGGCGCCTCGTATGACGGTTGCAGAAAATTTGTTGTTCGCGGAACGTCGTGGGTTGTCACGACGCTTGAAGGGACGCGGATTGACCAAGGAAAAGATGGCTGACTTTGCTAAGGTCGCTGCAACGATGGGAAATGGTTTGGATTCACGTCTGAATGTTGCGACGGGTGACTTGTCAGGTGGACAACGTCAAGCGCTATCGTTTTTGATGGCCACGCGTTTGCGTCCAGAATTGTTGTTGCTCGATGAGCACACAGCAGCTTTGGATCCGAAGACTAGTGAGCAATTGATGGCGGTCACCGACGAACGCATTCGCGAAGATCATTTGACGGCCTTGATGATTACGCACCATTTGGAAGATGCGATTCAATATGGTAATCGTTTAATTATCATGTCGGCCGGGCAAATTTCATTGGATGTGTCCGGTGAAGAAAAACAACAATTGACGGTGCCTGATTTGTTGGGTTACTTTAATCGTTATTAACATAAGCATAAGCGAGGGCAGCATTTCGGTGTTGCCCTCTTTTTTGATCACAGACATATTCACCCCATCGCGGGGACAAAAGTGGTAAATTAAAAGGTGAGTTTTTTTACGGAGGTGTGAGATGAAAATTGATCGGACACGCTTGCTAACAGTTGGTCGAGCCGTAGTGGTCGGCATTCTGGTTGGTATCGTCGTCAGTACATTTCGTTGGTTGGTTGAGCTGATTCTAGATCAGTGGCGCCATGTCTATCATCAACTTGTTGTTTCACCAGATAAGGGGTTCTGGTTGGCCGGCACAATAATTGCCATGATTCTATTTACATTCATTGTTGGCCAAATCATTAAGGGTGACCCTAACGTTAACGGGTCTGGTATTCCACAGGTTGAAGGACAGTTAGCTGGACAGATGACGGTTAATCCGTTTTCTGTGCTGTGGCGTAAATTTACGGCTGGACTATTAACAATTGGTTCAGGTGCCATGCTTGGTCGCGAAGGCCCATCAATTCAACTGGGGGCCGCGGTCGCCCAATTATATGGTGAGAAGCGTGGTTTTGATTCACGTAACAACAAGTTAATGATTGCGATGGGTGCGGCGGCTGGTTTGTCAGCTGCATTTGGTGCGCCGGTCGCTGGTACATTGTTTGTACTTGAAGAGGTTTATCGCACGTTCTCAATGCTGGTATGGCTTGGTGCGTTGACGAGTGCCGTTGTTGCGGACATGGTATCAGTTAATGTTTTTGGCTTAACACCAGTGCTAAGTATGACGAATTTGCATAACTTGCCGTTAGTTGATTATGCCTGGTTACCAGTATTGGGTATTTTGTTGGGCTTGTTTGGTTACGCTTATCAGCGTGCAACCTTGTGGGCACCAAACATGTTTCGTTGGTTAAAGTGGCTACCACGCCATTACCACTTTATTGTTGTGTTCCTGTTATTGATTCCAGTTGGTATCTGGGCACCGCAAGCCCTTGGTGGTGGGGCGAGCTTGATTTTGCATGACGCTAACTTTGTGCCGACGATTAGTGTCTTGGTTGGTCTAATTATTTTGCGCTTTGTGTACTCAACCATTGCGTTTGGTTCAGGGGTGCCGGGTGGTATCTTCTTACCAATTCTAACGTTGGGAGCGTTGTCAGGTGCTTTGTTTGGTGCTGTGCTTGTTTATTTTGGATTGCTTGCACCAGTCAATGTGATGAATATGATGATTGTCGGGATGGCTGGTTATTTCGCAAGTATTTCAAAAGCCCCATTTACAGCTATCGTGTTGATTGCTGAAATGGTGGGGTCGATGACCCACCTGGTTGCCATGGCAATTGTAGCGTTGATTGCTTATCTAGTGGTCGACTTCTTGGGTGGTGAACCAATTTATGAGTCATTGTTGGCTCGCTTGCGTTTGCCAGATCAATTATCAGCATTGCGTGGTCGTTTAGAAGAAATGACGTTCGTTGTGGCGCCTGGTAGTGCGTTGGAAGATGCAGAAGTGCGTCAACTGCAATTGCCACGCGGTGTTTTGATTCAACGCATTCGTCGTGGTAGTGAAGAACACTTGCCCAATGGCGATTTCATCTTACAAGTTGGGGATGAATTGTCATTGCTAACTGACGAGGCACAGTTCAAACAAGTTTGGACCGTTATGCAAGATTTGAATAAGGAAACGGAGCAACAAAATGGATAAGTTATTTTGGCAACGTTTGGTAGCTGTAGGAGTTGGTGGCTTTTTTGGTGGCGGACTGCGAGAGCTAGTCGCCCTACTTATTCAAGTACCTGATTTTCCATTATCAACGTTGGTCATCAATTTAACGGGCACTTTCTTATCAGCGTTTCTGGTTGTGGTATGGTCTAAGAAAATCACTTTGGCGCAACCGGTTGCTGATTTTATCATGGTTGGAGTGCTGGGTGCTTATACCACGTATTCAACGGCTATATTAGATATGGTTAAACATGGTTGGCTAATTGGCTTTGTCTATATTGTCTTAAGTATTGTCGGCGGTGTATTAGTTGTGTATGCTGGCCGTGCACTAGCTGAAAAGGTGGTGGCTTAAATGTTAATTCAAGTTGGCTTAGCAGGTTTAGGGGCTGTTATCGGATCGATGGGACGCTTTTCATTATTGGAAATTGCACCGAAAGTTTTCGGGACAGCTAGTGCTTGGATGGTGATGGTTATTAATTTAACAGCGGCCTTCTTAATCGGTATTTTGTTCGGTATGCATTTGCCAGTTTTGCAGAATACATTTTGGGCAACGGGAATCATGGGTGGTTATTCTACTTTTTCAACCCCGATCGTTGAACTAGCTAATGGTTTACCTAATCAATCAGAACGTACCCGTGTCTTGCTGAAAACCGTTTTGGCATTTGCAGGTGGTGTACCAGTATTGTTGGTTGGTTTTTGGTTAGGGTCGCTATTCTAACCGTTTCGTGTTAAATTGATACACGACATATACAATTTTTGGAGTTGGATATATTATGAGTAAGATTGCAGTTTTAGTTGATAGTTCTAGTTACATTGCGCCAGCTGATTTGGCAGCATTGAACATCTATCAAATCAATGACCCTATTATGATGGGTGAGCAAGTTTTTCATGAAAATGAGAGCTGGGCATCACAAGAGGAGTTCTACACATTTCAACGAACAGCTGAACCGGCTTTGACGACATCACAACCCGAAATCGGGGCGTTCATGACGAAGTTTGATGAATTGGCTGAGGCAGGTTACACGGACGTAATCGTTATCGTGTTGTCATCAGGAATTTCAGGTGCATTCTCATCACTTGAATCATTGGCTGGTACGGTCGAGAACATTAAGGTGCATGTGTGGGATTCACAAATTGCAGCTAGTGGGGCAGGCAATCAAGCTAAGTTGGCGGCTGAAATGGTTGCTGCTGGCAAGGACGTCCAAACTATCTTGGCTCGCTTGGAAGAGCTACGTGCCACAACAAAGGTGTTGTTTGCCGTTGATGAAATTCGTCATTTGCAACGCACCGGTCGCATCTCTGGTGGGCAAGCAACGTTAGGTTCATTGCTTAACATTAAGCCATTGCTAACGTTTGAAGACACAAAGATTATTGCTATTGGTAAAGAGCGGGCTATGAAGCGTGCTTGGAAGAAGATTGAAGCTGACTTTCAGGCGGTTCACGATAGTGTTGACTACAAGATTCGTGCCACGATTGTGGATGGTAACAATCCTGTTTTAGCTGATCAATGGGCAGCTGATTTAGCTGAATTATTCCCGGATGTTGTTGTTGAACGTAGCATCATCGGACCTTATATCGGTGTTCACACTGGTGAAAAGGCAATGGGGCTTATCTGGGCACGAGACTACAAAACATTGGAAATTTAAGAAAAAGGTCTATACCAACTATTGCGTGGTATAGACCTTTTTAGCATTGTCAAAATAGGGCATAAGCGTAAAATAGATAACATTGGTATACAAAATATCTTTAGGATTTATAAGTAGGGGATTTACAAATGAAGGACTATCTACAACGAATGGGTCGTTCATTGATGTTGCCTGTTTCAGTTTTGCCAGCTGCCGCTTTGTTGGTTGGTATTGGAAACTGGATTATGCGCATTGATGGTACAGTCGCCCAATCGATTGGAAACTTTTTAGCGATTGCCGGTAACGGTGTCTTGGGCCAATTGGCATTGTTGTTTGCTGTCGGTCTTGCGCTTGGTATGGTGCAAAAGAAGGAAGCCGGCGCCGTGGCCTTGGCTGCGGTTGTGGCATATGAGTTGCCAGTATTCTTGTTGGCACCTGCACAAATTGCTACGTTGACGAATGTGAAAGTCGCCCACGTTAATCCAGCGTTTGAAGCGTTGGTTAATAACAACGTCTTGCTTGGAATCGTAGCTGGACTAGTTGCCGCTGCTTTGTACAACCGCTTTAGTGAAGTTCGCTTGCCAACAGCGCTTGCGTTCTTTAGTGGAAAGCGTTCAGTGCCTATCATTTCTGCGGTGGCGATGTTGGTCATCTCAGTTGCACTGTTGTTTGTGTGGCCACCAGTTTACACAGGTTTGGTAACATTTGCTAAGTTCATCTCAGGACTTGGTTGGGTTGGTGCCGGTTTGTATGGATTCTTCAACCGTATGTTGATTCCAACGGGATTGCACCACGCGTTGAACTCTGTTTTCTGGTTTAACATTGCTGGTATTAATGATATCGGAAATTACTGGGCATCAACTGGTACGAAGGGTATCACGGGTATGTATCAAGCTGGATTCTTCCCAGTTATGATGTTCGGATTGCCTGCCGGTGCATTTGCGATTTACCGTCAAGCTCGCCCAGCGCAAAAGAAGCGTGTTGGATCATTGATGTTGGCTGCTGGAATTGCTGCCTTCTTCACTGGTGTAACGGAACCATTGGAATTCTCATTCATGTTCGTAGCATGGCCTTTGTATGTTATCCACGCTATTTTGATGGGATTGTCATTGGCAATTGCAGCCTTCTTCCACTGGACGTCAGGATTTACGTTCTCAGGTGGATTGGTTGACTACGTTTTGAGTTTCTCAATGCCTTTGGCTAACAAGCCATACATGTTGCTTGTTCAAGGTCTTGTATTTGCTGTTTTGTACTATGCAATCTTTACGTTTGCGATTAAGAATTTTAACTTGATGACGCCTGGTCGTGACCCTAAGGATGACGACGATGCGGCTAACAACGTGCAAGTCGGTAAGGCTGCGACGGTTGGTGGCGAAGACAAGTATCTTCGCACAGCTCGTATGGTTTGGTCAGCACTTGGTGGGGATGCCTCAGCTAAGGAAAACTTGACGTACCTTTACAACTGCACGACCCGTTTGCGTTACAAGATGACGGATACGTCATTAGCTGACGTTGACGCTTTGAAGAAGACACCTGGTGTTATGGGTGTTAATGTTTTGGATGATCACCAAATTCACATTGTTATCGGTCCGGATGTACAATTCGTCGCTGATAACGTTGAAAAGATTTACAACGGTGAAATTTCTTCTAAGTTGGAGAATCCGTTGTCTGCTAAAGAAGCAAAGCCGGTTGATGATACACCAGCTGGTAAGGAAGAAAACTTCTTTGCGGTTGCTAACGGATCATTGCTTCACCTTGAGCACGTTCAAGATGAGACGTTTGCTTCAAAGATGATGGGTGATGGTTTCGCTATCGAACCATCTGATAACAACATTACTGCGCCATTGGATGCTGAAGTAACAATGGTTGCACCAACGAAGCACGCCATCGGTTTGCGTACTGAGAGTGGTTTGGAAGTGTTGGTTCACATGGGAATCAACACCGTTGAAATGAACGGAGAACCATTTGACGTGAAGGTATCAGTTGGCGATAAGGTTAAGCACGGTGATTTGCTTGCCACGATGGATATCGAAGCGGTTAAGGCAGCGGGTAAGCTTGCCACAACAATGGTTATCTTCATGAGCTTGGCTGAAAATGCTGAAGTTAAGGTAGATGACGAGGATATCTTTGATGGTATCGGCGGCAACTATGTTGGACGCGTTATCTTTTAATCACATATAATTAAGGAAGCTCGAACGAACTGTTCGGGCTTTTTTACTGAAAGAAAAGTAAGCATTTTTTGTTGAACGTATGTTCCGTGGGTGGTACACTCAAACATGAGCGTACGGGCACGATTGTGCAGAGAAATAATTATATAGAGAGATTTGTTTAGAAGGTAAAACGAATGAGCTTAATTAATCGTGAACGAATAAATGAAATTCGACAGGCAAATGACATTCCTGTCCGGGAATTGGCGAACATCGGTATTAGCCGAAACCGTTACTACCGTTATTTGAATGAAGAAAACGATTTGCCTGCTGAAGGGTTCATTTCGTTGATGAGTCATTTGCTTTTGACGGGTGCCGAGATTAATACAGAATTGGTTAACGGGCAAGATACAGTTGAAGGATTGATGTATGAGTTGCTAGACGCAAACCGTAAGCGTGATCCTGAGACCATTAAGGAAGTTAGTCGACGTAGCTACCAACTATTCCGCAACACCATGGCGCGCGGCTTCTTGCGCGTGGCGAGTTTGGCGGATGTGCTTCACGCACGATTGATTCCTGATGAGCATGCACAGATTGCCCAACAGATTTTGATTGATTCATTTGAAGCCGTTAAGATTTGGCGCGAAATGGACGTGGCACTTTTGTATCCAGTGATTGCGGAAGTTGAGCAAAAGGATGCTTTCAACTATTTGTCAGTTATTTGGCAAAAGGCTTGGCCTCACGGTACGATGGAACGCTTAAACGCGACGACGGCTCGTTATTTAATTGAACTGCTTAAGGCAGACGAATTTGATTTAGAGACATTTAAACAGGTAGCTGATTGGATGGCTAACCAAGCTAAGAGTGCGATGAGCTTTGCTTGGTGGGCGACTGTCGTTAGCCAGTTGGAGAACCACGAGTGGGATGCAGTGAAGCAACAAGTTGCAAACGCTGCGGCCATTGGCATGACTGATATGGCTGATTTAGCCGAAGAGTTGGTAACCGTTTGGTATCAACGCGCTGAAAATAGGTAAAAAGAAAAGGAGAGTTGAACGGCATGTTCACTCTCCTTTTATGTTACTTGTTGGCAATTACTTCAATGTGATTGCCCTCAAAATCGTCGAGATGGAAGATGATGTGGCGACCATCTTCTGACTCGGTTGCTGGCTTAGCTTGTGTGACGTAGTAGTTAATGAAGTGGTTTTCGACCGTTTCCTTGTGATCACGAACGGTTACTTGAACTGTAATTGGATCAGCGTCGGGCTCTTCTCCAAAAACAATTGATTGTTGGTCGAAGTAGAGATGACGAGATTCGTTTTCGCCGAATTCAGTTGGCAAATCAAACACTTCACGGTAAAAGCGAACCGCACGAGCAACATTTTTGCTTGGAATGCGAAGTGGGGTAAACTTACGAACGCGCATTTAAAAAACTTCCTTTTTTATTTTCATTATACGCGTTGACCACAAAAAATCACATTTTTGGAAAAATCGACGCTTATTGCCTCTTTATTACTGGAGGTGCGAAGATATGTTACAAACAATTAAGTCAGTTGCTGATTTAGGTAATTACTTAGCAAGCAAGTATGGGGATCGCCCACAGGAAAGTTGTTGGCTAATTGCGGTGAACACACAACTACGGGTGCTTGAGATACAGCAGGTTGCGCAAGGCACATTGGATGGCGTCGCAATTCACCCGCGGGACATCTTTAGGCGATTAGTGGCGTTGAATGCGTATGGGTTTATTCTGGTTCATAACCATCCTAGTGGCAATCTAAAAGCGTCGTTAGCGGATCGTCTTTTTATGCGTCAACTTGCATATTGCAGCACCCTGATGCAGGTCCATTTTTTTGACTTTATGATTATTGGTTCGGGTGGGTTTGTGAGTCTAAGAGCGACAGGCGAGCTACCAAAAATCGGCCTCGAAACCCTGTATGATTTATGGACGGATGCTAATAAGTTGTGATACACTAAATAAGAAATTAATGTGGCGTTTTTATGTAGTGCCATACGATGAATGATAATAAAAATTAGTAAAGAAAAGGGATAAAAGCCGTGTTTTCATTTGGAACTCGAAATGTCGGAATCGACCTAGGAACTGCCAACACGTTGGTATACATTGAAGGTAAGGGAATCGTCTTGCGCGAGCCATCAGTTGTTGCGCGAAACACAAAGACTAACGAGGTTGTTGCTGTTGGTGCAGCAGCTCGTGATATGTTGGGTCGTACGCCTGGTTCAATCAAGGCTATTCGCCCAATGCGTGATGGTGTAATTGCCGATTACGAAACAACTGTTGCGATGTTGAAGTACTACCTAGGTAAGGCCCTAGGTGGTCGTGGATCAAAGCCATACGTTACAATCGGTGTACCATCTGGTGTAACGGCTGTTGAGCGTCGTGCCGTTATCGATGCTGCGCGTGTAGCTGGTGCGCGTGATGCATACGTTATTGAGGAGCCATTCGCAGCCGCTGTTGGTGCTGGTTTGCCAGTTATGGAACCAACGGGTTCAATGGTTGTTGACCTTGGTGGTGGAACGACTGATGTTGCCACGATTTCATTGGGTGGTATCGTATCATCACGTTCAATCCGTATGGCTGGTGATAAGCTTGATGAAGCAATCATGTCATACATCCGCCAAAAGTACTCAGTATTGATTGGTGAGCAAACAGCAGAGCGTTTGAAGATGGAAGTTGGATCAGCTGATGTTGAAGCTGCTAAGGACATGGAAGGTACAACGGCTCGCGGTCGTGACTTGGTAACTGGTTTGCCAAAGACAATCGACATCGAAGCAACTGACGTGGCTGAAGCTATCAAGGATGTCATTGCTGAAATCATCGTTGCCATCAAGGAAACTTTGGAAGAGACGTCACCAGAAATTGCTGCTGATGTTATTGACCACGGTATCGTTTTGACTGGTGGTGGTGCTATGTTGAAGCACCTTGATGAAGTTATTGCTGAAGCAACTAAGGTGCCAGTATTCGTTGCGCCAGAGCCATTGGATGCAGTTGTCATCGGTACTGGTGAAGCATTGAAGTCAATCGATGTTTTGAAGAACAACTAATCAATTTTAACGATAACGCCGCACCATTCGGTGTGGCGTTATTTGTTAGCAAAACTGACGAAAGGCATGTTTGATATGAAGAATATCTTAACTTCACGACGTTTGGTTGTAGCGGTTATCGTTGCAATCGTGACAATCGGTGTTATTGTCATTAGTTCGCGAGCACAAAACTCTCAAAAAGAACCTTCTTTGCCAACGCGTGTTGTGTCCGACGTTTCAGGTTGGGTATCAAGTGTTGTCAGTTCACCGGTTAAGGCAGTTAGTGGTGGATATGAGGCAGTCTCTGGATTGCTAAACACGTACAAAGAAAATCAGGCATTGACGGAAAAGGTTGACGACTTGGCACAAGCGAAGGTACAACTTCAAACGTTGCAAGCCGAAAATCGCGCATTGAAAGATCAATTGCAAATCGAAAACACGTTAACGGACTATAAGGTCGTTAACGCGGTCGTTATTTCACGTTCACCAAGTAATTGGCAATCACAGCTAATTGTTAACAAGGGATCAAATGCAGGCATCAAAAAGGGAATGTCTGTCATGGGTTCTGGTGGTTTGATTGGTCGTGTGTCTGAGGTCAACACAACAAACGCTAAGGTTGAGTTGTTGTCTGATGATAGCCAAGTGGCGGATCGTTTTGCAATCCGTGTGGCTAACAAGGACGGTGAGGTTGTCGATGGTATTGTCACAAGTTTCAATCAAGAAAAGAACTTGATTGTGATGGGACAAATTACATCTGATGTTTCCTTGGAAAAGGGCGATCTTGTAACGACCAGCGGTTTGGGTGGTGTAACGCCAGCCGGACTTTACGTTGGTAAGGTACAAAAAATTAGTCAAGACGACTACGGTCTATCAAAGAAGATTTACATCAATCCGGCAACGGACTTTAACAATATTCCAGTTGTTAGTGTGGCTATTCCACAACAATAGCAAAAAAAGACGTCACGCTCTGCAGAAACGCAGGGTGTGACGTCTTTTCTATTTGTCTTGGTAATACAGGACGTGGCGCCCGTTTAAAGGCTGTAAATGACGATTATTATGGTCGTAGTGCACGTGGAATTCAGCTAACTGTTCCGCTGAAATTGTCATGGGTTGTTCTAAAACATACCAGTCAACGTTTTCAGATAACGGTGGCGTCGTTAGTGAGCCAATGTAGTGGTAATATGACCGGTTAGTTGGTAATAGATCAGTGACCTCACATGAGAAAACCGACTCATCATTAATCCGGCTTAAAATGTTAGCGAACGTTTCTGATGGGGCACCCAATTGTAAAAAGACACCAATAACTGCCAATCTACCATCGGCAGCCTCGTGCACGAAATGAATTTCACCGTCATATGACTCCCCGTCGAGGGTATGCTCACTTGGGGCGTGGACGTGAAATTGTTGCAACCGGAACGGACGATTAGCGATTATCGCCGCACCGGTAAGCCCGACCTCTAAACCTTGACCGGTGTCACGGACATAGTTGGCGTTGAGATCGTAGTACAATTCTAATGACGCAGGGTAGTCAATGCTGTCAGCGGTTTTGCTTGTAATGGCAATAGGTGATTGCATTAAACCGGCTGTCATTGACCAAGACTCCTGCGCATCATAATTGAGTTTTTGCATGAATCTAGTCCCTTCTGAAGTGTCTCTCTCTCCTCAGAACACTTTTAGTTTATCAGCAGTCCGAAAAGTTGGCTAGTGGGTTTTTAAGAGTCGTGCAATAAATGTGACATTTTGTTGACGTTCGACAAGGGGTAGGGATAATATAGTAGAAGCTACAAACAATCGTAGTGCTTAATGGAGAAGATAAATGTTGAAATACGTGCACACCTCATGGTTACATTTCGTTCTGGTGTATATCGCAATCATGCTAGATGGGGGGATTGCGCTGTACTTTGCACCAGTGCTATTTAAGATGCCGATGTCGGCCAGCCCATACTTATCATTGATTGTCATGATGATGCCGGTACTGACTGGCACGGTTACGCAGATGAAGGAACGTAGTCTATATATCGCGGCGTTCTTGGGCGGCTTACTATTTGATATTTTTTATTCTGGTCTAATTGGTATTTCAATGATTGGATTCCCGCTGACGGTTTGGTTAGCAAGCAAACTCCAACGTTACCTACCAACATCATTTATGTCATCAGTGGCCGTCTGGTTCGTGTCGATGAGCATGTATTTGGTGTTTGATTACGCTGGGTTTGGAATCATCAATCTAACGAACTTGAACATTCCGGATTTCATTATTTTCCACATGTTCCCAACATTGATTATTAATTTGATGTTGTTGGTCTTAGTTTATGGTCTACTAAATTATTGGTACCATGCAACACGTCAGCCGGATATTTCAGCCTACAATGTTGATGATAGTGACTTGAATGGGCGTTTGCCATCATTGAATTCGAAGTCACGATCACGTTCAATTCGTTAGTCTAGTTTGAAACGGTTGACTTACGACACTAATTACTTTAAAGTAATCCCATAAAGATTTGATTGGACGAGTAGTCTAACGTCGGTGCTAAGAGAGTTGCGCAGAAGCTGGGAAGCAACCATCGGCCTAGATGAACCACACCCATGATTATCGATACATCACAAAATGTATCCGGATCGTCTCGTTATAGGCGCGCGCCTGGTTTAATCAGGGGCTAGAGTGTTGGTTGGTAACAACTAACAAAATTGAGGTGGAACCACGATTTTTATCGTCCTCAAGTAACCTATTTTTGGGTTGCTTGAGGACTTTTTTATTGCAGGAAATGGAGTACAAGGTATGGATTACATGATGCAAATTATGCCAAGTTTGCTGGATGGGCTTAAGATGACCATCGGTGTCTTCGCATTAACTTTAATTGGATCAGTGCCGTTGGGAATTTTGGTGGCTTTGGCATTGAAGTCAGATATCTTCTTGTTGCGCTGGGTAACGAACGGTTATATCTGGGTAATGCGAGGCACGCCATTGTTGCTTCAAATTGTGTTTGTCTACTATGGATTGAGTCTGGCTCACATTGTGACATTCCCACGGTTTGAAGCCGCGGTCATTACATTTATTATTAACTATGCTGCGTACTTCGCTGAGATTTTCCGTGGTGGATTACAAAGCATTCCACAAGGACAATATGATGGTGCGAAGGTGCTTGGTCTAACTCGCTGGCAAACGATGCGTAAGATTGTGTTGCCACAAGTGGTTAAGATTGTGATGCCATCGGTTGGAAACGAAGTGGTAACGTTGGTTAAGGATACGTCTTTGGTCTATGTTATCGGTTTGGGTGACCTGATGCGTGCTGGTAATATTGCGGCGTCACGTGACGTTACGTTGGCCCCATATCTACTAGTCGGCTTGCTATATTTGATTTTGACGGCAGTCGCTACAGTGTTGCTACGTCGCATCGAAACGAATATGAACTACTATCGTTAAGGAGTAAGGTAAATGCTAGAAATTAAAAACTTAGCTAAGTCATATGACACGCGCACGATTTTTAAGAACATGAATCTTACGGTTAACGACGGTGAGGTTTTGAGTATTGTTGGTCCTTCAGGTATCGGTAAGACAACGTTCTTGCGAATTGTTGCTGGTTTGCTACCGGCGGATCAAGGTGAGTTGATTTTGAATGGTGAATCACTTGATTTAACTGGTGAACGTACTGGTGCGCAAGTTGGGGTTATTTTTCAAGATTTCAATTTGTTTCCACAATACACGGTTAAGGAAAATGTGATGTTGACGCCACAAATGGTGCACAATGAGTCAAAAGATGAGGCGGCTGAAAACGCAGACCGTTTGCTAGCTGACTTGGGTTTGACAGCTCAAGCGGATCAATATCCATTCCAATTGTCTGGTGGACAAAAGCAACGTGTTGCTATCGCACGCGCACTTGCTATGAAGCCTGGTATTTTGGCTTATGATGAACCAACATCTGGTTTGGATGCGGAATCAACTGAGCGTGTTATCGCTGTGATTAAGCAATTGCAGGCGCAAGGCGTGACGCAATTGATTGTTACCCACGATTTGCCATTTGCTGAGGCTGTGGCTGATAAGACCTTTGATTTTGGGACGGATGTTGAACGATAGGGGGCTGTCGCAATGAAAAAGAAGATTAACTGGCGCCGACAGATTATCGGTAACGGTATTGTACTAGCAGTGCTAGCCTTGCTGGTTGGATTTGTTTGGTACCGCACGACGCACGCACAAGACACTTGGCGCCAAATGACGGCTGATAAAACCGTGGTGGTGGGCTTGGATGATACGTATGTGCCAATGGGCTTCCGTGACAAGTCTGGTAAGTTGGTTGGTTATGATGTTGATTTAGCGCGTGCAACGTTCAAAAAGCTGGGCCTAAAGGTTAAGTTTCAAGCGATTGACTGGTCGATGAAGGAAACTGAACTTGATACGGGTCACATCGACATGATTTGGAATGGTTATACAATTACACCAGCCCGTGCTAAGAAGGTTGCCTTCTCAGTGCCATACCACAATGATTCCCAAGTGTTGGTGACGATGCAACGTGATCACATTAACACGATTAAGGATATGGCTGGGAAGACGCTGGCTGCACAAACTGGTTCAGCTGGACTAACGTTGTTTAACGATAAGCCAAAGGTGTTGAAGAGCTTCCTTGGGTCAGCACCCGTGCAATACGACACTTTCGACAAGGCGTTGAACGACTTGCAAGTTGGCCGAGTAAACGCGGTATTGATTGATTCGGATTATGCGCGTTACTATGTGGCGCACGAATCAAATCCAGCTGAGTTCAAGGTTATCAAGACCGGTTATGGACAAGATGCTTATGGTATCGGTTTCCGTAAGGGTGACGTGACGTTACGTGAAAAGGTAAACGGTGTGATTAACGAGTTCAAGAAGGACGGCACACTGGATAAGATTTCTGAGCGCTACTTTGGCACAAAGAATGCAGATTAATTGATTTAGGAGACAACCTCATGATGGGGTTGTCTTTTTTGTTTGCGCGTTAGTGGTGACACAAATTACGAACAATAATTGCTTAACACCATCAACCAAATAATTCCAACCGGGTTCGAAACGATTCAACAACTTTTGGAGAGCGCAGTTAACGTTTGAAAAACGAATGTTCGGCCGAATGAAAGTTTAACCAGCTGAAAGTGGGTTGTATCAAAACAGTTTGTCCGTAAGCTTAGTTGTGTAACCAAATCACTTCGGATGGCTAAAAGGAGAAGTTTTAATCATGAAGACGACGTTTGACACAGTTGCTGATGCATTGACCGTATTGCGCCAAGGTGGCGTTATCATCTTGGCAGATGATGAAAGCCGTGAGAATGAAGGTGATCTTGTCGCCCTTGCCCAAGATATTACGCCAGAAACGGTTCACATGATGTTGCGTGAGGCGGCCGGTTTGATGTGCACGCCAGTTGGGCCTGAAATTGCAGAACGTTTGGGATTTACGGATATGGTGGCTGAGTCAACAGACCCACATCAAACGCCATTCACATACACGGTTGATGGTACATTTGAAGCCACTGGTGTAACAACTGGTGTGTCAGCGATGGATCGTGCGGCAACGATTCGACAAATCGCCAACCCAACTGCCACGCGTGCCGATTTCAATGCACCTGGTCACACACAACCGTTGACGGCCAAGGAAGGCGGTTTGGCAACGCGTATTGGTCACACGGAAGCCGCCGTTGATTTGGCACGCTTGGTTGGATCAGAACCGGCCGCCGTTATTATTGAAGTCTTGAAGGAAGATGGTACGATGGCTCGTCGTGATGATTTGTTTGAGATGTCTGAACGATTGGATATCCCATTCATTACAATCGAACAAATTAGTGCTTACATGACGGTGCCAGCTGTCTAATTAAAATGATGAGAGGTTCGGATTCACATCCGAACCTCTTTTTTTGTTAAAAGCATCAGGTTAAACGAGAATGTTTGTTTAATTTTATGAAGAAAACGATTAAACACGAATATTTATTTTTCATTTGTATTACTTTGTGAATAAAAACTGTACATTTAGAATGAATGGTGGTTAAATCATCTTGTAAATACGAACGAAAAGAATGGGGAGAAGATAATGAATCGTGTTTCAGTAATAATGGGATCGATATCAGATTGGCCAACGATGAAAGAAGCGGTGGCGATTTTGGAGCAATTTGAGGTAACAGTCGAAACACATATAATTTCAGCCCATCGTATGCCAACTGAGATTGCGACGTATGCGGCGAATGCTCGCGAAGCCGGGGTGGACGTAATCATTGCTGGCGCTGGTGGGGCGGCGCATTTACCCGGGATGGTCGCTGCGCAAACTACCTTGCCTGTTATCGGTGTACCGATGAAGACGAAAGCACTCAATGGGGTTGATTCATTATTGAGTATCGTCCAAATGCCAGCGGGTGTGCCGGTTGGAACAGTCGCCATTGGGGAGGCTGGGGCTAAAAATGCTGCGTATTACGCCCTTCAAATGCTGTCAATCACAAACCAGACGTTGGCGACACAATTGGAGACATTCCGTGAGCAACAAGCACAAAAAGCACGTGAGAGTGAGGAGCAGTTACATGACTAAACCCATTTTGCCACCGGCCACACTTGGAATTGTTGGTGGCGGACAACTTGGCCAAATGATGGCCTTAGCGGCTAAGCCAATGGGATATCGCGTGGTGGTGCTGGACCCACAGATTAACGCACCAGCTGCCCAGATTGCGGACCAACAGTTGGTTGCAAATTACGATGACGAATCTGCGCTACGCAATTTGGCGGATATCGCCGATGTCATTACGTATGAATTTGAAAATGTCAGTCAAGAAGCGTTGGCCAATGCAGTGCCAGCTAAGCAGTTGCCGCAAGGTACGCAACTGCTACATATCACGGCTAACCGCTTGCGTGAAAAAACATTTATCGCGGATTTGGGATTGCCAGTTGCGCCATTTGCGGCCGTCGATAATGTCGTTGCGTTGGATGCGAGTTGCCATAAGGTATCATTACCAGCAATCCTGAAAACGGTTGAAGGCGGTTATGACGGTCACGGTCAGTGGGATATTCCAAATCAGGAAGCTTTAGCAAACTTACTGGCTCATTGGGATGTCCCAGTTAATACACCAATGATTTTGGAAAAACAGATAACGTTTGATCGCGAGCTCAGCGTGATGGTTGCCCGAGATATCTCAGGTGACATTAGGACTTGGCCAGTGACGGTTAATGAGCATCAAAATCACATTTTGCATGTGTCAGCTGCACCAGCGTCACTATCAGATAAGATTGCTGACGAGATTGCGCACATCGCCAAAACATTAGCGAATGCGTTGAACCTCGTTGGCGTGCTTGGCATTGAGATGTTTGTGGCTGGTGATCAGGTATATGTAAACGAATTAGCACCGCGCCCGCACAATTCAGGTCACTTCACAATTGAAGCAACCAATGTTTCACAATTTGAAGGACATGTGCGTAGCGTGTTGGGATTGCCGATTCCGGAAATTAAGCAGTGGGCACCAGCAATGATGTTGAATTTATTAGGGGATGACATCAATCGTGCTCGCAGGGAGTTGATAGACCATCCTGAGTGGCATATACATGATTACGGCAAGGATGAGGTTAAGCCGGGACGTAAGATGGGGCATATCACCGTGACAGGATTACGAGAAATGAAGGCATTACGTGCATGGGGGCATCAAAAGGGATGATTACACAAGAAGCATTGCTAACAACGGGTAAAGCGAAGGCCGTATACGAAACTAGCGATCCTAAAATTCTTTGGTTGCATAGTCTGGATCAAGCGACTGCGTTGAACGGTAAGCAAAAAGAACATATTCCGGATAAAGGACGTTTGACGACACAAATTAGTGGCTTACTATTCGAAATGCTGAATCAAGCTGGTATTAAGACACATTATTTGTCGCCAGTTGATGAGACGGATATTTTGGTTGCGCGTTTGACGATGTTGCCAATTGAGGTGGTTGTTCGAAATTTTGCGGCGGGTCATTTTGCGTCACGTTTTGATGTTGAACCGATGACACCACTGGTTCCAGTGGTTAATGAATATTACTACAAGCGTGATGATTTGGATGATCCAGCGCTGAACGCTTCACAAGCGGTGGCATTAAAGTTAGCAACACCGGCGCAGTTGGCAGAGATTTCTGACATAACGGCGCGTGTCAACCAATTGCTGACCGAGAAGTTTAAAACAATCGGGATTACGCTACTCGATTTCAAAATTGAATTTGGTTTAGACGACCAAGGTGCATTGGTCTTGGGAGATGAACTATCACCAGATAACATGCGCTTGATTGACGACGCAACTGGCGCTTCGCTTGATAAGGATGTTTTCCGCCGTGGCGAAGGCGACTTGCGTGATGGATATGAAATTGTATTGCACCGTTTGAATGAAACAAAAGGAGAATAACCCATGTTTTTAGCTAAGATTTACGTTACATACAAGCCCTCAATTCTTGATCCACAAGGCGAGGTTATCAAATCAGCGTTGCATCGCATGAATTTTGAAACGGTCGAAACTGTGACGCAAGGTAAGTATTTTGAAGTCACAATGAGCAATGCTGATGAGGCAGCGGCCTACGATGAAGCGGTGGCCTATACGGAAGCACTTCTGATTAACCCAAATACTGAAACGTATCGAATTGACCTACTTAAGTCAGTGGAGGCGTAAACATGAAAGCAGCAGTGGTTCGTTTTCCAGGCTCTAATTGTGATTTTGATATGTATTATGCCTTACAAGGCTTCGGTGTCGACGTCGCATTTGTCGATGAAAAAGCGACGTCACTAGCGGGTTTTGATGCAGTCTTTCTGCCGGGTGGCTTTTCATATGGCGACTATCTTCGAACTGGGGCGGTTGCACGCTTTGCACCTGTGATGGACGCCGTTCGAGCAGCAGCTGATGACCACAAATTAGTGGTTGGTATCTGCAACGGCTTCCAAATTTTGACTGAAGCCGGTTTATTGCCAGGACAACTCATGATGAATGAGCATCCAGGTTTCATTTGCGATGAAGTACCACTTGAAATTGTGAATCAGACATCACGCTTCTCAAAGGCATATGAAACGCAAACAGTGACCTTGCCAGTTGCCCACGGTGAAGGTCGTTATGTTGCTGATGAAGCGACATTAGAAGCGTTACGCGACAATAACCAAATTATCTTTAAGTATCGAACAAATGTTAACGGTTCGATGGATCAAATTGCCGGCATTTCAAACCGAAATGGTAATGTATTCGGCATGATGCCACACCCAGAGCGAGCAGTCGATGCATTGCTTGGTAACACAGATGGTCAGGCATTTTTCAAAAGTTTGTTAACCCCAATTATGACGGAGGCGTTGGTAACCGAATGACAACAGCAACAACCACATATGAACCAACCGCAGAAATGGTTCGTGATGAAAAAATTTATCTTGCGTGGGGTCTAACGGAAGCAGAGTACGACTTGATTGTCGCCAAGTTGGATCGACTACCAAATTACACAGAAGCTGGCTTGTTTTCCGCCATGTGGTCAGAGCACGTTTCGTATAAAAAGTCTAAGCCGGTTCTACGCACGTTTTGGTCACGTAATGAACGTGTGTTACAAGGGCCAGGTGAAGGTGCCGGTATCTTAGATATTGGTGATGGCCAAGCAGTTGTTTTCAAGGCAGAATCTCACAATCACCCATCAGCTGTTGAACCTTATGAAGGGGCTGCCACGGGGGTTGGCGGTATTCTACGCGATATTTTCTCAATGGGCGCGCAACCGATTGCTGTCTTGGATAGTTTGCGTTTCGGTGAGCTGAACAACGCCACAACTAAGCATCTATTAGATGGTGTAATTGACGGTATTGCCGGCTATGGAAATGCCATTGGTATTCCAACGGTTGGTGGTGAAATCGGGTTTGATGCTGTTTATCAAGGTAATCCACTAGTTAACGTGATGGCCGTTGGTGTGATTGATCAAGCCGCCATGCAAGTTGGGCGTGCTGAAGGCGTTGGTAATACGGTCATGTATGTCGGAGCTAAAACTGGTCGTGATGGGATTCATGGTGCGACTTTTGCGTCAGCCGAATTTTCTTCTGATGAAGATCAAAATCGCTCAGCGGTCCAAGTTGGTGATCCATTCATGGAAAAGTTGGTCATGGATGCCACATTAAAGGCCATTCGTGAACACGGTGACGTTATTGTCGGGGTGCAAGACATGGGTGCAGCCGGTCTTGTATCATCTTCAGCTGAGATGGCCGGTAAGGCTGGTATGGGGATGCAATTGAATTTGGATCTTGTGCCACAACGTGAAACTGGCATGACGCCATATGAACTCATGTTGTCAGAATCTCAAGAACGTATGCTGTTGGTGGTGGCTGCTGGTCACGAAGCCGAAGTGCAAGCGGTCTTTGAGGACGCTGGCCTCGATGCGGTTGCCGTTGGGACGGTCACAGATACTGGTCGTTACGAATTGCTTTGGCATGGTGACGTGGCAGCAAATGTGCCTGTTGATTTTCTGACGACGGCACCGAAACAAGAGATGCCACAAGCAACGCCAACTCGTCTAAACGAACCAAGCGCTGATTTTGTACCCGGCACTCTTGATGGTGCAGCAACACTAACTGAGTTGTTGCAACAACCAACAATCGCGTCTAAAGCATCGTTGTTCCGCCATTTTGACAGCATGGTACGGGCTGATACGGTTGTGAAGCCTGGTGGCGACGCTGCTGTGGTTCGTTTGCGTGGTACTAAGAAAGCATTGGCGATGACAACTGACGTGAATAGTCGTTTCACATATCTTGATCCTTATATTGGTGGTCAACTAGCGGTGGTTGAAGCGGCAGGTAATGTGGTTGCGACTGGTGCCCAACCGATTGGAATTACAGATTGCTTGAATTTTGGTAATCCAGACGACCCAGAAATTTACTATGAGCTAGCGCAGTCGGTGGCCGGCATCAACCAAATGGCGAAGCAGTTGAATACGCCGGTTATCTCTGGAAACGTGTCACTTTACAACGAAACTGACGGGCAAGTTATTTTTCCAACGCCGATGATTGGTATGGTTGGGTTGCACGAAGACGTGAAGATGATTACGACCATCAGTTTTAAAAATGCGGGTGATGTTATTTACGTCCTTGGTGCAACTGATGCCGATTTTAATGGGTCAGAATTACAAAAGATGATGACTGGCGATATTGCTGGTCGTTTACGCAACTTTGACATGACGGAAATTCAAGCAACGCAAGCAAAGCTACTAAACGCGATTGCTACTGATTTAGTTGCGAGTGCACACGACATTGCTGAAGGTGGTTTGGGCGTCGCACTGGCAGAAAGCACGTTTAAGACGCCATTTGGGGCAGAGGTGCAGTGGCAAGTACCAACAGCTTGGTTGTTTAGTGAAACGCCTGGTCGTTTCGTAGTATCGGTGCCTGCAGTCAACGTCGCTGCGTTTGAAGAATTGATGGGTGATACCGCAACAAAGCTTGGTGTGGTTACTGCTGGTGATGCGATTCAAATGCGTACGACAACAGACGAACTCAACCTATCAAAAACAACATTGCAAAAGAACTATGAGGAGGCCATCACATGGCAACGCAACCAGTGAGTGAGAGTCGATCACTGAATGAAGAATGTGGCATTTTCGGCGTCTGGGGACATCAATCAGCTGCTGATTTGACCTACTATGGGTTGCACGCTTTGCAACACCGTGGGCAAGAAGGCGCTGGGATTGTTGCTAATAAGCAAGGGCATCTGTGGCAAGAACGTGGACTTGGGTTGTTGAGTGATGTGTTCAGTGACCCAAGTCGCTTGCAACATTTGCAAGGACAATCGGCGATCGGTCACGTGCGATACGCAACGGCTGGTTCAGCTGGAATTGAAAATATTCAACCGTTGATGGTGAATTTTTCGGATATGCAATTATCACTTGCACACAACGGGAACATCACAAATGCCTTGTCATTACGTCGATCATTGGAGCAAAACGGCGCGATTTTCCAATCATCATCAGATACGGAAGTGTTGTTGCATCTGATTCGCCGCTCATCAGCAGCAACCTTTTATGACAAGTTGAAGGATGCTTTGCGTACGGTGCGTGGGGGCTTTGCCTTTTTGTTGCTCACACCAACTGCCATGTATGCAGCACTTGATCCACACGGTTTCCGTCCGTTTGTGGTCGGCCAGTTGCCTGATGGCCAATATATTGTGACCAGCGAAACGGCGGCTTTGAATGCGGTTGGCGCGACATTTATCCGTGATGTGCAACCAGGGGAGTTAATCACGATTGATCAACATGGTTTGAAAATTGATCACTACACAACCAACACTGATTTGCATATTGACGCGATGGAATATATTTATTTCGCGCGACCAGATTCAGACATCTATGGGGTGAATGTCCACACGGCTCGTAAGCGGATGGGACGTTTGTTAGCTGCTGAACAACCGGTCGATGCTGATTTGGTGGTAGGCGTCCCGAATTCTTCATTGTCAGCTGCCATGGGTTTTGCAGAAGCAGCTGGTTTACCTAACGAAATGGGATTGGTTAAGAATCAATACATTGCTCGAACGTTTATCGAACCAACCCAAGAACGTCGCGAACGTGCGGTGCGTATGAAGCTGAGCGCGGTACCGTCGGTTGTAGCTGGTAAGCGGGTGGTTTTGGTGGATGATTCGATTGTTCGAGGAACGACGTCTAAATTTATCGTGCGCATGCTTCGTGAAGCTGGCGCGAGTGAGGTTCATATTCGAATTGCCTCACCAGCATTCAAGTATCCATCATTCTATGGTGTCGACATGCAGACAACAGAAGAGCTGTTGGCCGCTAATTACTCGATGGCCGAAATGCAAGAAATGTTGGGTGTTGATTCCTTGGCCTTTCTGTCAGTCGACGGGTTGGTTGAAGCGATTGACCTGCCATACGAAGGAAACGGCACCGGATTGACGACGGCCTATTTTGACGGCCATTATCCATCGCCAATTTATGATTATGAGCCAACTTTGGCAGATGCGAAGGCAGCGGGCCAGGTTGATTTTCAACCTGAACCCACGACGACTTACCATCCGAATCAGGTGGCGTCGATTCAAAAACAACAATTACAAGATGCGCAAACAGTTGGTTAATTCATTGGGGGAGTTATGACGAATCAAAATGCATATGCGAATGCAGGTGTTGATGTTGCCGCTGGTGAACAAGCCGTCGATTTGATGGGCAACGCCGTAGCAGCAACTTATACACCGCAAGTCCTTGGTGGCATTGGTGGCTTTGGGGCAGCGTTTGCCCTGGGAAATACGTATCGTGATCCGGTTTTGATTTCAGGAACGGACGGCGTTGGCACAAAGTTATTGCTCGCGATTGCGGCCGACAAGCACGATACGATTGGCCAAGATTTGGTGGCAATGGTGATGAACGATATTCTGGCACAAGGTGCTAAGCCACTCTTTCTCCTCGATTATCTGGCGATTGCTAAGATGACGCCGGAGAAAGTTGCGACAATCGTGACGGGAATTGCCAAGGCAACGCAAGCCGTCGGTGCAGCTTTGATTGGTGGTGAATCAGCTGAGTTGCCAGGGATGTATGCCCCTAACCACTATGATTTGGCAGCGTTCGGTGTCGGGGTTGTTGAACGGGACGAGATGTTGAACCCGGCCGATGTGGTCGCGGAGGATGTGTTGATTGGTTTGCCATCTAGTGGCATTCATTCCAATGGCTACACGTTAGTACGCGAAGTCTTTGGTATCAACGAAGAATCAGATTTTGTGAAATTGCCAACGCGCTTACAAGAGGCATTGCTAAAGCCGACCACTTTGTACGCACCAGCTATCCTGCCTTTGCTGGCTGAAAAGATGATTGTCAGCATGGCACATATTACGGGTGGCGGTATCGTTGGCAATCTGCCCCGTGCGTACGGTGAGCAGGTAGCGGCAAACTTACATTGGGGCTCATGGCCAATGTTACCGATTTTCACGGAAATTCAGATGCGTGGGAGTTTGACGCAAGCTGACATGCTTGAGACGTTTAATCTTGGCTTAGGTATGATTTTGATTGTGAAAGCGAACCAGGTCGACGCAACCATGACAATGTTCCAAGATGCCGAACAACCGGCGTTTATTATTGGTGAAATGGTCGCGCGAGAATCAGAACCAATCATCTGGCAAGGAGCGCAACCATGGTAAAAAAGCCGAAACTTGCCGTCTTTGCGTCAGGTACTGGCTCGAATTTAGCAGCGTTGCTGAAAGCAGCCCAAGCCGATACACTCGGCGGTGACATCGTGCGGGTTGTGATTGATCGCAAAAGCGCTGGGGCAATTGCCATTGCTGAGGCGGCTAATATTCCGGTATTGCAAATTCGCTACCCGGCTTTCGAGACACGAGAGGCGGCAGAGCAAGAGATTGTTAAAACGCTAGTGGCGGATGGTGTGACTGGCATTCTATTAGCTGGTTATATGCGTATTTTGACACCGTATATTGTCCAAGCGTTTGAACAACGCATCTTAAATATTCATCCGGCACTACTACCTAGTTTTCCTGGCAATAACGCGATTGAAGATGCCTGGAACGCTGGTGTTAAAGTGACTGGCGTGACGATTCATTATGTCGATACGGGGGTTGACTCAGGGCAAATTATTGCGCAGACGCCAGTCCTTATTTCAGAAGACGAAACAATTGATGAACTAACTGAACGTATTCACGATGCGGAACATCATTTGTATCCAGAAACTGTTGCAAAGTTAATTAAAGAAGGAGTTTTTCAAGCATGACACGAGCACTACTAAGCGTTTCAGATAAGACCGGTTTGGCGGATTTCGCCAAGGGACTAGTTGCATTGGGCTATGAGTTGGTTTCGACTGGTGGGACATTGGCAACGTTGCAGGCAGCTGATTTGCCAGTGACACCAATTGATGAGGTAACGCAATTCCCTGAAATGCTCGATGGACGGGTGAAGACATTGCACCCACGTGTCCATGCTGGCTTGCTAGCCAAGCGTGACGATCCAGACCATATGGCAACGTTGGCAGAACATGATATTACGCCAATTGATTTGGTGGTGGTGAATTTGTATCCGTTCAAGGAAACAATCCAAAAGCCAGGTGTTACATTGGCCGATGCCATCGAGAACATTGATATTGGTGGCCCATCAATGCTACGTTCAGCGGCGAAAAACTATGCAGCGGTTTTGCCGGTCGTTGATCCAGCTGACTATGATGCTGTGCTTGAAAACCTACAAAATAACACAATCGATGACGCATTCCGTCGTCAACTTGGTGCCAAGGTTTTCCGTCACACAGCTGCTTATGATGCGTTGATTGCTGACTACTTAACGGATGAAGAATTCCCAGCACAAAAGACGGTGACGTATGAGTTATTTGAGCCATTGCGTTACGGTGAAAATAGTCACCAACAAGCAGCAGCGTACCGCGACGCATTGCCAACGGATTATTCAGTTCTTTCTGCTGATATTTTGCATGGTAAGCAATTGTCATATAACAATATTCGTGACGCCGATGCTGCCTTGCGCATCATTGCCGAGTTTGATGAGCCAACCGTTGTGACGGTTAAGCACATGAATCCAGCTGGTATTGGACAAGGAACGACGATTGAGGCCGCTTGGGATGCTGCCTTTGCTGCTGATGATATCTCTATTTTTGGTGGCATCGTCGCATTGAACCGTGAAGTCGATTTGGCAACTGCAGAAAAGATGCACCAAATTTTCTTGGAAATTATTATTGCGCCAAGCTTTACACCGGAAGCATACGACGTATTGGCTAAGAAGAAGAATTTGCGTTTGTTGACAGTGCCGTTCACAACGGATGTGCCACAAGCGGTTGAATTGACCGCGGTTCTTGGTGGCGTCGTGATGCAAGAGCGTGACTTGGTATCTGAAAAGTTAGCTGATTTCGAAGTGGTTGGTGATGTGCAACCAACGGCAGCGCAACTTGAAGCGATGATCTTTGCACAAAAGGCTGTCAAGCACGTGAAGTCAAACGCAATTGTCGTGGCCCAAAAAGGACAGACACTTGGTGTGGGTGCCGGGCAACCTAATCGCATTGATTCAGTCAAGATGGCGATTGCGAAGGCTAGTGAAAAGCCAGGCTTTGGCAATGCGGTACTGGCATCAGATGCCTTTTTCCCAATGGATGATTCAGTAACGTACGCGGCTGAACATGGCATTACGGCTATCGTTGAACCCGGTGGATCAATTAAGGATCAGGCATCAATCGATAAGGCAAATGAATTGGGTATTGCGTTGGTATTTTCTGGCACACGCCACTTTAAGCACTAGGAGAGAAACATGGCGAAGGTGATGGTAATTGGGTCCGGGGCCCGTGAGCATGCATTAGCAGAAACGTTTTTGCGAAGCGCTGCAGTTGAAGAGGTGGTTGTGGTGCCCGGTAATGCCGGGATGCAGTCAGTAGGAATTCGAACAATTAATCACGATATGATGGATGTCGCCGGATTACGTGACCTAGCAGAACAAGAAGCGATTGATTTGACCTTTGTTGGGTCAGAGGCACCGTTGATTGCAGGCGTGGTTGATAGCTTTCAAGAAGCTGGTTTAAAGATTTTCGGTCCCACGAAACAAGCGGCTCAGTTGGAAGGCTCAAAGCAGTTTGCCAAGGACATTATGGCCCAAGCAGGCGTGCCAACGGCGACATCGGTAATGGTTACTGATGAAGTTCGTGCACGACAAGCGTTGAAAAGTTTTGACTTGCCACTTGTGATTAAGCAAGATGGGTTAGCTGCGGGTAAGGGTGTGGTGATTTGCCGTGACCGTGAAGATGCTGAAACGATGATTCAGCTCGCGTATGAACGTCAAGTTGATGCACCATTGGTCATTGAGTCCTACATGGCTGGGGTTGAATTTTCAATTTTTAGCCTGGTGGGTTCTAATGGGGTGGTTCACGCACCAATTGCACAAGATCACAAGCGCCGGTTTGATAATGACCAAGGGCTTAACACCGGTGGAATGGGTGCTTATTCACCTGTTCGTTGGGTATCAGATAATCTTGTTCAAGAGGCCATTGAAACCCTAGTTTTGCCAACATTGACGACAATGGCTGACAATGACATGCCGTTTACAGGTGTCTTATACACTGGCGTCATGTTGACTGATGACGGGCCCAAAGTTGTTGAATATAACGTCCGCTTTGGCGATCCAGAAGCCCAAGTTGTTTTGCCACAGCTACAAAGTGATTTTTATGAACTTATTTTGGCATTATTAGCTGGTGAACAACCAGAGGCAACCTGGCAACAAGACGATGTTTATGCTGGCGTGGTGTTGGTGAACCCGAGTTATCCTGCGCCAACAACTGAGCATATCGTTCTACCATCATTTTCAATGGCCGACATCAACACATTTTATGCGGGCGTGACGCGAAATGATGATAAACTAATAAGTAATGGTGGTCGTATCGCCACGGTTGTTGGTCATGCAGCGACGGCGTCACAGGCGCAAGAGACAGTGTATGAGGCAATTGATGCGACACAAACAACATTAGCTTATCGCCATGATATTGGTTATCAGGCGGTTCGAGAAGAAAATAAGGTGGTATCTGGGGATGCAAACTGATATTGAGATTGCACAAGCGGCAGAAGTTTGGCCAATTGAAAAAATTGCTGAGAAGGCTGGTTTAACAGCAGCCGAGTGGGAACCATATGGGCGTGATAAGGCCAAGATTTCCGTCGATGAATCAGCGCGCCAAGATGGACTTGGCAAGTTGATTTTGGTGACGTCAATCAATCCAACGCCTGCTGGTGAAGGTAAGTCAACGGTGACGGTTGGTTTGGCCGATGCGCTGAGCTTGGCCGGTAAGAAGACGATGGTTGCGTTGCGTGAACCATCGCTTGGACCGGTCATGGGCTTGAAGGGTGGCGCCACTGGTGGTGGGTATGCCCAGGTTGTCCCAATGGCTGACATTAACTTGCACTTTACGGGTGATTTCCACGCTTTGACGAGTGCCCACAACACGTTGGCAGCTGTTATTGATAACAGCATTTATCAGGGGAACCCCTTGAACATTGACCCACGTCGCTTGCTTTGGAAGCGTGCTTTGGATGTTAATGATCGCGCTTTGCGTCACATTACAATTGGTTTGGGTGGTCCAACTTCTGGGGTGCCACGTGAAGACGGCTTTGATATCACGGTTGCTTCTGAATTGATGGCGATTTTGACATTATCACATGATTTGATGGATATGAAGGCGCGTATTGAACGCATCGTTATCGGTTACACGTACGACAAGGAACCCGTGACTGTTAAGGATTTGGGCGTTGCCGGCGCATTAACGACATTATTGAAGGATGCGATTAAGCCAAATTTGGTGCAAACGCTTGCCCACACGCCAACCTTGATTCACGGTGGTCCGTTTGCCAATATTGCACAAGGGACTAACTCAATTCGTGCAACTAAGACAGCCTTGCAATTGGCTGACTATGTTGTCACTGAAGCTGGTTTCGGGGCCGACTTGGGTGGTGAGAAGTTCTTGGACTTCAAGGTGCCATTGTTGGGCAAGACACCAGATGCAATTGTCATCGTGGCAACGGTACGTGCATTGAAGATGCACGGTGGTTTGCCTAAGACGGAATTGACAGAACCTAATTTGGACGCGTTGTCAGCCGGTTTGGCTAACTTGGGACAACACTTGAAGAGCATGTCACGTTACGGCGTGCCGGTTGTTGTTGCGGTGAACCGCTTTGTGAGTGATACACCTGAAGAAATTGAGATGGTTGAAAACTACGTTCGTGAGCGTGGGGCTGAAGCCTACATGGCCGATGTTTGGGCACAAGGTGGTGCTGGTGCACCAGAGTTGGCCCAAGCTGTCATTGCCGCTACCGAGCAAGAAAGTCAATTCACGCCATTGTATGCGCCTGAAGATGATGCCGTAACGAAGATCGAGAAGATTGTACAAACGATTTACGGTGGTGCCGGGGTTGAATTGTCAGATAAGGCTGCCAAGCAGTTGCGTGAGTTCGCAAAGCGTGGCTGGGACAAGATGCCAGTTATCATGGCGAAGACGCAGTACTCATTGAGTGACGATGCAAAGAAGTTGGGTGCACCAACGGACTTTAAGATTCATGTGCGCGAATTTGTGCCTAAGTTGGGGGCTGGTTTCTTGGTTGCGTTGACTGGTTCAATTTTGACGATGCCAGGCTTGCCAAGCCATCCAGCGGCATATGACATTGATATTGATGAGAACGGTCAAATTACTGGCTTGTTCTAAACAGTTATAAATGAAAAAAGCCGATCTTAATTGATCGGCTTTTTGTATGCAATGATGTTGTTGTAGGTACCGGTTTTAATGAAGCCAAGTTTTTCTAAGATGCGTTGTGACGCAACATTATCAGCGAATGTTTCGGCCAATAATGTTGTTGGTGTCGGTAACGCTGCGATGAAACTTCGTAAGGCTTGGGTCATGATGCCGTGACCTGCAAAACGGTTATCTAAGAAATAGGCGAGGTCATACTCATTGGGGATAAAATCGCCGGTTTCAGAGACGCGTGCGTAGGTGATGATACTACCAATTATCTGTTCTTTATAAACAATGGCCGCTTGGAACGGTTGATATAAATCTGTTTCAAACATCATCCGCCGTTGCTGTGTGTCCACATCGGGTAGTCCGGCACCTTGCATAATTTCAGGTTGTACGATTAATTGTTCATAAGCATCGAAATCTGTTGATTGCCAGGGGCGTAATGTGATTTTAGCCATATTTTAGAACCATGAATTACTGAATCCGTTCATCCGGTAAGCACGCGGAGCGCTTTTGCCGTAAAACTGGGCAGCAAGTTGTAGCCAGGCGAGGGCCAGTAGCCAGCCGGCAATTGCACCGGATAACGTGTAATTGTTTAATAGGATAGTTCCGGTAAAGGTTAATAACCATCCAGCGACAATCACGACCTGACCAACTATCCGATAGAAGATTGTTTTTAGTTCAGGAATGACGATTTTCGCCAGAAAAAAATAGAGTAAGGTTGCGAAAAAAATCGTATGAGCTGGATACTCTGTTTTTTGACCGGCAACCTGGTGGTTAAATATTAAAGAAAAGACATTAACAATTAGCCAGCCAAGTAGGGTTGTTAACAAAATCCAGGCCGCTGGGATTTTAAACTTTAACCCCCACAATACAAACATGAAGATGAAAATTAATAGTGCAAATAATATGCCGTGGCTAAACATGACGAACGGCGTTGTTAGGTGCAACAAAGCGGCAGGTGTGAAATTAGCTAGTAAATTTTGTTCAGCGGCGTCAATCAGTGCGATAAATGATGATTTAATAAACACACTAATTGTAAAAATTAGAAAAGCCAAGCTACTAATAATGAAGATCATTAGCCGGCTTTTAGAGGGATTGATTATCATAATAATCGACACTCCTTTAACAACCAATCTGGTTAACGAATTTGTATATATCGTATCATTACATAATCAAAAACGGGTATGATTTGATTTGTTGTTTAAGCAGTCATTAAGATGATTTTGGTACTAAAAGATATGGTTGACGAGAGATAGGAACTTCCCTATAATGAAAACCATAAATTAAATATGACATAGAGGTCGCAACCAACATGAGTGATTAACCAAGTCGGCAGACAAGGCGGTTGATTTAAAGGGGCGGTTGCCGAAATGTGTTTTCACGGCGGTGAAACATGTTGGTCCTTACGTGAACAACGGGAGGACTGTCGCAGCAAAATTTGTCGGCTGCGGAGCGCTATCGACAACACTAATGATTTCAAATGAGGTCCCTAGTTTATGCGATGGTATAGACTGGGGACTTTTTTCGTTCTCACGAGTGCGATTAGGCCTCTCTATATAGGAGGAATTATGTCAGATAATCAACAGAATCAAGGGACGCTGAAGCGCACGATGAAGACGCGTCACCTTTCAATGATCGCCCTCGGTGGGACAATCGGAACTGGTTTGTTCGTTGCCTCAGGTGCAACGGTTGCACAAGCTGGACCATTTGGAGCGCTGACTGCTTATGCGGTTATCGGTTTGATGGTTTACTTCTTGATGACCAGTTTGGGTGAAATGGCAACGTACATGCCAGTTTCGGGTTCATTCTCAACATTCGCAGACCGTTTCGTTGATCCTGCTTTTGGATTTGCCATGGGTTGGAATTATTGGTTTAATTGGGCAATTACGGTTGCGGTAGAAGCAGCGACGGTTGGGGTGGTCATGGGCTACTGGTTGCCAAACGTGCCAAGTTGGATTTGGTCAGCGCTAGTCTTGATTTTGATTACGGTCATCAACTTGATGTCAGCAAAGTCATACGCTGAGACTGAATTCTGGATGGCGACGATTAAGGTTGTTGCTGTTGTTGCGTTCTTGGTAATTGGTGTGGCAACGATCTTCGGTATCATGGCTTATCACCCGGATGTACCACGTAACTTGTCAGCTGGTGGTAACCACGGATTCGTCGGTGGTGTTGGTGGTATGTTGGCCGTCTTCATGGTGGCTGGTTTCTCATTCCAAGGAACTGAAATGGTTGGTATTACGGCTGGTGAGTCAGAAACACCAGAAACGTCAGTACCAACGGCTATCAAGCAAGTGTTCTGGCGTATCCTTTTGTTCTACATCCTTGCCATCTTCATTATTGGGGCATTGATTTACTACAAGGATCCAAACTTGCTACGTTCAAGCGAAACGAACATTGCAGTTTCACCATTTACATTGGTCTTTAAGCAAGCCGGTTTGGCTGCAGCGGCATCAATTATGAATGCTGTTATCTTGACGTCAGTTATTTCTTCAGCTAACTCAGGTGTTTACGCCTCAACGCGTATGTTGTACGCCATGGCTGTTGAAGGAAAGGCACCTAAGCTATTCGCACGCGTTAACATCAACACAGGTATTCCAGTGCCAGCTTTGTTGGCAACGGTTGCCGTCGGACTGTTGACGTTTGTCACATCTGTTTTCGGACCTGGTATCTACTACTACTTGGTGGCTGCTTCAGGTTTGACTGGATTCATCGCTTGGATTGGTATCGCAATTTCACACTATCGTTTCCGTCGTGCCTTTGTCGCACAAGGCCGTGATGTGAAGAAGCTTCGCTACCATGCTAAGTGGTTCCCAGTTGGTCCAATCTTGGCATTGGTTTTGTCAATCGTCGTTGTCGTTGGACAAGACTTGGCATCATTCCAAGGACCGATTTCACACTGGAACTGGTCAGGAATTATCACAACGTACATGTCGCTACCATTGTTTATTGGCTTGTACCTTGGATACAAGATTAAGCACAAGACAAAGTTGCGTAAGTTGACGGAAGTTGATTTGGATACGGACGCACGACAATAATAAATTGTTCAAAAACACACAAGCAATAAGCTTGTGTGTTTTTTGTTTGAATATTGGAACAGATAACAAACAAAAATTGTGTACAAAAAAAGTGAAAAATAGTACAATTAATGTCAGTTAGATAGATACACTATCAACACAAAACGAAGGAGATTTTTCAGATCATGAAGAAGACCAAGATTGTTTCAACGCTTGGACCAGCTAGTTCTGACGTCGAGACTATTACTAAGTTGATCGAGTCAGGTGCAAACGTTGTACGTTTCAACTTCTCACACGGAGACCACGAAGAGCACTTGGGTCGTATGAACGCTGTGCGTGAAGCCGAGAAGATTTCAGGTAAGACTGTAGGATTCTTGTTGGACACTAAGGGTGCCGAAATCCGTACGACTGTTCAAGAGCCAGGTAAGATTGAGTTCAACATCGGTGATGTTGTTCGCATCTCAATGGATGCTTCTCTTGAAGGTACTAAGGAAAAGGTTGCCGTAACTTACCCTGGTTTGTTCGACGACGTTAAGGTTGGCGGACACGTTTTGTTCGACGACGGTAAGATCGACATGTTGATCACTGAAAAGGACGAAGCTAACCGCGAATTGGTTACTGAAGTTCAAAACCACGGTTTGTTGGGATCACGTAAGGGTGTTAACGCACCTGGTGTTTCAATCAACTTGCCAGGTATCACTGAAAAGGATGCCGATGACATCCGCTTCGGTTTGGAACAAGGTATCCAATACATCGCCGCTTCATTCGTACGTAAGCCTTCAGACGTTGAAGACATCCGTGCTTTGTTGGTAGAAGCTGGTAAGGAAGATGTTATGATCTTCCCTAAGATCGAATCACAAGAAGGTATCGACAACTTTGCCGAAATCTTGAAGGTTTCTGATGGTTTGATGATTGCTCGTGGAGACATGGGTGTTGAAATTCCAGCAGAAAACGTTCCTTTGGTACAAAAGGACTTGATCCGCATGATGAACGCTGCCGGTAAGCCAGTTATCACTGCTACTGACATGTTGGACTCAATGCAAGAGAACCCACGCCCAACGCGTGCCGAAGCTTCCGACGTTGCCAACGCCGTATTTGACGGAACTGACGCTACTATGTTGTCAGGTGAGTCAGCTAACGGTGCTTACCCAGTTGCTGCTGTTGCTACTATGGCACGCATCGACGAGAAGGCTGAAACTGCTTTGGCAGCAAACGGCCGTCACGTAAACGACTTCGACGCATCAGACGTTACTGAATCAGTTGCTGCTGCTGTTGCTACGGCTGCAGAAAACTTGAACGTTAAGGCTATCGTTGCCGCAACGACTTCAGGTTACACGGCAAAGATGATCTCAAAGTACCGTCCTAACGCTGACATCTTGGCATTGACGTTCGACGAGCGTGTACAACGTTCATTGACGATCTACTGGGGTGTTCAACCAATGATCTCAGAAGCAGTGGACAACACTGATGCTTTGATCGAATTGGCTAAGAAGGAAGTTGTTGCTGCAGGTTTGGCAGAAAAGGGTGATACTATCATCGTTACTGCAGGTATTCCTGTTACGACTTCAGGTACGACTAACTTGATGACGATCGTTACGGTCGACTAATTATTAGTTGTTAATTAAGAACGAGAGATACAACTGTATCTCTCGTTTTTTTGTGCAGCTTTATGTTATTCTGTTGTTAAGACTATAACGAAGTGATGAGGAAGTGCTGATGAGTTGGCAAGAAATAATTGTTGAGACACAAACTGAGGCTGTTGAAGCCGTCAGCAACATTTTGATGGAAGCCGGAGCAGAAGGTATCCAAATCGATGACGCGGCTGATGTGAACAGCTACGAGCCTGCCGATGCCACTGTGTGGGTTGACTGGGATGTGGTTGAACACCGTGAGTCAGGTGCGACGGTTGCTGGATATTTTGCAGAAGATGTTAATTTGCCCGAAGTTATCAATGATGTGCAAATGCGCGTGAACCAATTGGCGTCATTTGGGCTTGATGCAACGCCAGGTAAGGTGACGACCAGTGCTGTTAAGGACGAAGATTGGGCAACGGAGTGGCAAAAGTATTACCACCCAGTTCGCGTGACACGTCATTTGACGGTTGTGCCTAAGTGGGAAGAGTACCAACCGGCCCAAGAAGGTGAAAAGGTAATCGTACTGGACCCAGGAATGGCCTTTGGAACTGGAACGCACCCAACGACGCGTTTGATGATGCAAGCGCTTGAAATTGTTGTACGTGGTGGTGAGCGTTTGCTTGACGTTGGAACTGGTTCAGGTGTTCTGGGGATTGCAGCGAAGTTGTTGGGTGCTGATAAGGTACTTGGTACTGATATTGATGAGGTGGCTGTACGCTCAGCACAAGGTAATCTGGACTTGAACCCAGTTGCCTCAGATATCCAGGTAATGGCAAGTGACTTGCTAAGTGACGTGCCAGCGCAAGAATTTGATATTGTTGTGGCTAACATGTTGGCTGAAGTGCTTGTGCCATTGATTCCACAAGTTGATAGCGTTTTGCGTCCTGGTGGTAAGTTCTTGTTGTCAGGTATTTATGAAGATAAGGCCCAAACGATTATTGCGAAGTTGGAAGAAAACGGCTATGCACTTGATGAGACGATGAAGCTTGGTGAATGGTATGGTTTGATTGCTCACCGTAAAAGCGAGGACGAATAATGCAACGTTATTTTTTGACTGAAGCGCCAACCGGTCAAGAATTTGTGCTACCAGAAGATGTTCAGCATCATTTGATGACGGTTCTTCGTGGTAAAGAGGGCACGCAGGCAGAATTTGTGTATCCCGATCAACAAACGATGGTAGTGGCTGAAGTGATTCGTGTTGACGATGAAACGACAACAATGCGCGTAGTTGAAGAAGTGACAACCGATGTTGAATTGCCGGTGGAGACAACAATCATCCTTGGCTTAGCTAAGGGTGATAAGCCTGAATTGGTGGTTCAAAAGGCAACTGAGTTAGGGGTTCACCACGTGATTATCGTGGAGACAGATTGGTCAGTCGTCCATTGGGGGATGAAAGCCGATAAAAAGCTGGCACGTTTGCAAAAGATTGCCCAAGGCGCAGCTGAACAATCTCACCGTTTGCGTGTGCCGGATGTGACGTACGTTGAAAAACTACGTGATTTGGTGCTACCTGATGATATGGTTAAAATTGTTGCCTGGGAAGAGAGCGCTAAGCAGGGCGAAACAGCACAACTGGTGGCTCAGTTTAGTCGCTTGAATCCAGGTGATAAAATCGCCTTTTTGGTCGGACCTGAAGGTGGTTTAAAGGAAAGTGAGTTAGACTTGTTAACGAAGACGTTTGGCTTTGTGCCAGCGGGACTTGGTCCACGTATTTTGCGAGCCGAGACAGCACCGCTTTATGCGTTGAGCGCACTGAGTTACGCACTGGAGTTAGCACGTTAGAATTTTTAAGGTTAACATCGTTGCAGGGATGTTAAAAGGGGAATTGATATGAAACGTTTGAAAGAAGCGTGGGATTGGCGGTTCTGGATTTGGATGCCAATCTTGGGGTGGTTAGTACCGTTTGCAATTAACGAATCACCGTTGACAGCGAATGTTAAGATTATTTTTTCATTGTTTGTGGCAAACATGATTTTCAGTGCCATCGCGGGAGCTTTCTTGCGTAAGCGTGGTGCTTTCTGGTACCTGATGTTTGTGTGGCCACTGGTATTCTTAGTATCAGTCTGGCTACAATTAAACTCAGCGATGTATGGCTACTATTTGGCAGCTCTTTATTTCGTCATTGAGTTGTTCGCCTTTACACGCGGACAAGAAGAAGAAGTCGACATCGAGGATCAAATTCCAGTTGATGGCGGTTTCCGCGAAATTTAAATCAAAAAACGCGACCTTGGTTTCGAGGTCGCGTTTTTTTGTGTTCTGAAGCCCGAGTGGGGATTGTGCCCAATTACAACGAAAGTGATGGCGGCTGTTAGGACGTGTTGCTGGGGTCGGTGGAGATGTCGCCCATTTTTGAACAAATTCCCACCACTTTCCACCACCTAATCTTCCCACCCACTGTCCCCCACCTCCCACCATCTTCATAAGTAAGGTGTAACCGTTGGTATATCAAGGATTTGACCTTATAACCTTAAAAAATTCTTCATTTTCTAAAGTTATTCGAAAACTTGTAAAGTGACTGTTAAAAAGGAGCGTTAAGCCCGGTGTAATAGGCTTTTGAACCCTAAAATACACCATATATCCCAGTGGTAGAACGTGGGGGTAGGTGGTGGAAGGTGGGAGATTGTGGTAAATTAAATGTATTGAAATGTCGACTATTCTCAATACGCCACAGCACCTGAAATTGCTGAATAAATTGAAAGGGGGTATCGCCGATGTTCATGGGAACTTACCAACACACGTTGGATACTAAGAACCGGTTGATTATCCCCGCAAAATTCCGTAATCAGTTGGGTGAATCCTTTGTGATTACACGTTGGATGGATCATTCACTACGTGCTTACACAATGCAAGGCTGGGAAGATTTTTCAACTAAGATTAACGCATTGCCAGAAACGAATGCCAAGGCGCGCCAATTTAAGCGTTTTGTCTTCGGTGGTGCGACAGAAGTTGAATTCGACAAGCAGGGTCGTGTGAACCTATCACCAACCTTGCGTGAATACGCAAATATCGATAAGGATGTCACGGTCTTTGGTTTGGGTGATGATACATTCGAACTTTGGAGTGCCGAGAAGTGGCAAGCTTATGAAGAAGAAACTGCAGAGAATTTTGATGACATTGCTGATGGGTTGGAAGATTTAGGCTTCTAACGGCAATGGTTTGAGACAAACTAGAAAGGTCGAACAGGCAATTACATATGACGGAGTTCAATCACGTAACCGTATTGCTTAACGAAGCAATTGATAATTTAAATGTTAAGCCAGACGGAACATATGTTGATGCAACGTTGGGTGGCGGTGGTCATTCACAGTTGTTAGCGAGTCGTTTGACGACCGGAAAGCTTTGGTCATTTGATCAAGACATTACGGCAATTAACTATAATAAAGAACATTTGGCTACTGAGTTGGCTGAAGGCAAGGTCGCTTTCATTCAAAACAATTTCCGCAATTTGCGCGATGCACTTGCTGAAGTTGGCGTAACGGAAATTGATGGTATCGTTTACGATTTGGGTGTTTCATCACCACAATTCGATGATGGACAACGTGGCTTTTCATATAACTATGATGCCCCACTTGATATGCGCATGAATCAATCACAAGAATTGACGGCGCGTACAGTAGTGAATGAGTGGGATTTCCACGACTTACTACGTATCTTGTCACGTTACGGTGAAGAAAAATTCGCTAAGCAAATTGCTCGTGCGATTGAACGCCAACGTGAAATTCAACCAATCGAAACAACGTTTGAATTGGTTGAAGTCATCAAGTCAGCAATTCCTGCAGCGGCTCGCCGAACGGGTGGTCATCCGGCCAAGCGTTCATTCCAAGCCATTCGAATTGCCGTGAATGATGAATTGGGTGTGGTTGAAGAATCACTCGCACAAGCTTTGGATATGTTGAAGGTTGGTGGTCGCATTTCGGTCATCACTTTCCACTCACTTGAAGATCGCCTAGTTAAGACGATGTTTAAGGAAAAGACGGCAGTTCCTGAATTGCCAGCTGGCTTGCCAATCATTCCGGATGAGATGCAACCTGATTATAAACTCGTGACGCGTAAGCCAATCTTACCTTCAGAAGAAGAAATGGCTAACAATCACCGCGCTCATTCAGCAAAGTTGCGCGTCATCGAACGACTACGATAGCATAGGCCGCCCATGATGGACGGTGAAGAAAGGATCTGAACATCATGGATGCAATGCCAAATTACACGCACACAACGTCACCTCGCAAAGTTGATCAACCACAACAACGCCCACGCGTTCGTGTCGTTAAGCATAAGCTAGAAAAGCCGGGCTTTAACGCTATCGATATCGCCTTTTGCGTGGCGACTGCTTTCGTAGTTGTCTTTATGGCGATGGTTGTCGTACACACGTCAAACCGAGCAGCAACAGCAAACTCACAATTGGCGACAACGTCAGCTTCCCTTGAAAAGGTACGTAATCAAAACAATGATTTGAAGCAAGAAGTAAGTGATTTGACGAGCCCAAGTCGTTTGAACGATATTGCGGCTAAGAACGGATTGACACTTCAAAACCAAAACATAAGGAACGTGAAGTAGCATGGTGAAGAAACAGCGGATGCCAAAACGTAACCAATCGGATAAAAACAGTCGTATTACAGGCCTTGTGCTAGTAAGTACTATGTTACTGATTTTGGTTGTGTTGGGGGTCCGTTTTTCTTATGTTGCCATCACAAAAGATGTGAAGGGGCATAAGTTAAACGAAGCCGCTCAACTCATTTATCGAAGTCAGAACACGGTCCAACCCAAACGTGGGGAAATATTTGATTCTGTTGGAAATCCGTTAGCGGAAAATGCAACCACGTACACACTGGTTGCTATTATTGACGATACACAAAAGACGAGTTCAGGAAAGCCGGCCTACGTTAAGCCAAGTCAGGATGAAACGGTTGCTAAACAATTGTCAGGTATTTTGGGTGGCGAACCAAAGCATTATGTCGATACCCTAAAAAAGGGGCGTGCAAACAAATTAAAGCAAGTCCAGTTTGGTGCTCGCGGATTGAAAATCGACTCGCAAACCTATAAGAAGATTATGGCTTTGAAAATACCTGGCATTACCTTTACGAATAGTGCGTCTCGCTTCTATCCAAATGGCGTGTTTGCATCTAATGTCATTGGTTATACGACTGAAAAGAACGATGAGAAAACCGGCACACGTACAATTGCTGGTTTGATGGGAATCGAGCAAAAGTATAACAAGCAATTGACAGGTAAGGCTGGTGTTAAGTCGACTTCAATTGATAGTGAAGATACAAGTGTCTCAAAGGAAGACCAATCTGCTAAAAACGGGTATGATATTTATACAACCATAAATACAAAACTCCAGACGACGCTCGAAGATAAGATGCAGAATTTGTATGATGATATGAAGCCAAAGTCTGCATTGGCGATTCTTTTGGACACGCAGACTGGTAATATTGTGGCGACGACGCAACGACCTTCGTTTAACGCAACGACCGGTGATGGTATTGGCGATTATTGGACGAACGAAATTTCTGAATCGGTGTATGAACCAGGATCTGTCATGAAGGGTATCACGTTGGCAGCGGCCATTGATACTGATAATTGGAATGGCGATGCTTATTACCAATCAGGAACCTTGAAAATTGGTGACAAGGCAGTTACTGATTGGAATAATGGTCAAGGCTGGGGAACAATCACGTATGCACGTGGAATCGCTGAATCATCTAACGTTGCAATGGCTTTGACCGAGCAAAAGATGGGCGCCGAAACCTGGCAGAATTACATCAAGAAATTCCGCTTTTTGAAGTCAACAAAATCTGATTTGCCTAACGAAGAAACGGGTATGATGCAATTTAAGTATCCGATTGAACAGGCTAATACATCATATGGACAAGCAATTTCTGTGACGCCGTTGCAAATGATTCAGGCATATACAGCGATTGCCGGTAACGGTGAGGAAATTCAACCACATTTGGTGGAAAAGGTGGTTGATCCGAACTCCAAGAAAGTTGTTTATCAGGCTAAGCGAAAGGTAGTTTCAAAGCCGATTAAAAAGTCAACGGCGGAAGCTACCCGTAAGCAGTTGGAAGATGTTATCTATTCAGAGTACGGATTGGGTAAGGCGTATGCCATTCCAGATGTACGAACAACTGGTAAATCTGGAACTGCTCAAATTGCGACGTCAACTGGTTATTCAACACCAGGAGATAATAATCATGAAATTCATTCGTGGATGGGAATGGCACCATCTGATGATCCAAGATATTTGATGTACATTGTGACAAAGGAGCCACAACAAAATACGGAGAATATTGCTAAAGATATGTCAGATATGTTCATTACGGTTATGCAGCAAGCTTTGCAGAGCTCGGATGAGGATAATAAAGTGGTTGTCAGTGCAGACCAACAAGTGACTGTTCCGACAGTTGTTGGTGGCTCAACTGCCGAGGCGGAAAAAGAAGTTGCTGCAGCGAACTTGACGCCATTAGTTATGGGTGATGGGGACACTATTAAGCAACAAACGCCAGCAGGCGGACAGAAGTCGTTGACTAACCAACGTGTATTCTTGAATACGGGTAAAAATATTGCCGTACCAGACATGCACGGTTGGTCGAAGAGTGATGTCCTCGCGTGGGCAAAGTTAGCTGATATCAAACCAATTATTAAGGGGGATGGTTTTGTGGCAACGCAATCCATTAACCCTGATACACAATTGGCTGATGGCTATCATGAAATAACAGTTGAGTTTAAAAACGCGAAAGCGGAATAAATAAGGGTTTATAAGAGAGGAGAAGTCAAATGTCGACTTTGTTACTCGGACTATTGGTGGGGTTGATTGCAACAATCATCGTAGTACCGCGTTTGAGGAATTGGTTCAAGAAAATTAAGGTGCAACAATTAGTGATGCGCTCAGGTGAAAATGGACCAGATCACGCTGCTAAGGCTGGAACACCTACTATGGGTGGTGCAGGATTTATTCCGGTAGTTATTATCGGCTTTATTATCTTGGCCTTTGCAACGGGTGCTAATGCGTCAACTGGTTGGGCAACGTTGATTGCAATCGTTGTGTTTGCTTTGGTTGGTGCCTTTGATGACAGTATCAAGGTCTTTAATCACCGTGATGAGGGACTACGTTTCTTGCCAAAGCTATTTTCACAAATTGCGGCAGCGTTGCTAGCAGTAGCTGTGCTATTCTTGGGTCACTTTGACTTCACGTTGGATTTGCCATTTAATTTGGGTAGCATCAACAGTATCATCGTTTACACGTTGTTCACGATTTTCTGGCTTGTGGGTTGGTCAAATGCCACAAACTTGACGGATGGTTTGGACGGCTTGGCATCTGGTACAGCGATTATTGCTTACGTTGCATACTTGATTATCGCGTTCGTTCAAGGTGACATGACGATGGTCTTGTTGGATGCATTGATGATTGGGGCATTGCTTGGATTCTTGGTCTTTAACCACTATCCAGCCTCAATTTTCATGGGTGATACCGGATCATTGGCGTTGGGTGCCGGCTTAGCGATGAACTCACTTGTCTTGCACCATGAGTGGTCATTGTTGTTGATTGGCTTCGTCTTCATGGTTGAGACCTTGACGGTTATGATTCAAGTTACAATCTATCACTTCTTTAAGAAGCGTATTTTCTTGATGACGCCAATTCACCACAGCTTTGAAAAGGGTGGATTGACTGGTAACACAGATAAGCCGTGGAATGAATGGCAGGTGGATACATTCTTCTGGGCAGTTGGATTGATTGCTGCGGTTTTGTATCTTGTGATTTTTAAGTAAATCATCATTCACTAAAACACATATCAAGTCGTTAAACGACTTTTTGCATTATGCAAACGTGCGGGGAACGCCCCGCGTACATAACTTTTTAAAGGGGATCTGATCATGAGTAAGCATGTTTTGGTAATTGGCTTTGCACGTTCTGGGGCAGCCGTTGCGTCTTTGTTGTTGAATGAAGGTGCGCAAGTGACAGTTTCAGACCCAAAATTGGATTTGACGGATGAACGCGTTGTTGCTTTGCAAGCGCAAGGTGTTGTGTTCACGACGGAGCAAACTGACGCGTTGTTAGCTGACGTTGACTTAATTGTTAAGAATCCAGGTATTCCATACCGTATTCCAGTATTGGTTGCCGCGCAGGAAGCTGGTATTCCAATCTTTGTTGAAGTTGCGATGGCACAACGCTACATCAAGGGAACTTGGATTGCGCTAACGGGTTCAAATGGTAAGACGACGACTACTGAGATGATTGCAGCTGTGCTACGTACACAAGCGGATGACGAACACGCTGTTGTCGTCGCAGGAAATATCGGTACGCCGGTTAGTGAAGTTGCACCAACGTTGCGTGCAACCGATACACTTGTCACAGAGCTCTCATCATTCCAATTGATGGGGATGCCAACGGCCAAGCCAAACATCGCGATTATCACAAACATTTTTGCATCTCACTTGGATTACCATGGCACGCGCGAGAACTATGTCGCAGCTAAGATGGGTATCACGAAGAATCAAACTTCCGATGATTTCTTGGTGATTAACGTTGACCGTGAAGAATGGGTTGAATTGTCAATGCAAACGGCAGCGACGGTTGTCCCAGTTTCACGTCAAAACGTGAGTCAAGAAGGTGCTTACGAACTAGATGGTACGTTGTACTTCCGTGGTGAAGCGATTATGCAAGCTAACCAACTCGGCGTACCAGGCGATCACAACGTCGAAAACGCATTGGTTGCAATTGCTGTTGGTAAGTTGATGAATGTGCCAAACAATCAAATTGCGATGACATTGCGTCAATTCGGTGGAGTTGAACACCGTTTGCAATATGTTGGCACGTTTGAAGGACGCCAAGTTTATAACGATTCAAAGGCTACTGATATCGAAGCAACTGAAATGGCATTATCAGGATTTAAGGCACCGGTTGTGTTGTTAGCTGGTGGCTTAGATCGTGGAGATGACCAAATGCGTTTGCTTGCAGCGATGAAGCCACACGTTAAGGCTTTGGTTGTCTTTGGACAAACAGCAGATAAGGTGGCTGCAGTTGGTGAGGCACTTGGTATTGAAGTTGTTCATGCTGAGGATGCGCCACATGCGGTTGAACCAGCTTTTGAATTAAGTGAGCCAGGTGACATTATTTTGCTATCACCAGCCGCAGCCTCATGGGATCAATTCCCTAATTTTGAAACACGTGGTGATTTGTTCGTTGCAGCTGTTAAGGCACACAGCGAAGGAAAGTAGAGGAGATAGATATGCGTATTGTTGTTTCAGGTGGTGGAACTGGGGGACACATTTACCCAGCGCTAGCTACGGTTAAGCAATTGAAGCAATTGGAACCTGAGACCGAGGTACTGTACATCGGTGGTGAACGTGGCTTGGAAAAGTCAATCGTGCCAGAAGCCGGGTTCGACTTTAAGGCTTTGGCAGTGCAAGGATTTAGTCGCTCATTGTCACTTGATAACGTGAAGACGGTCTATCTTTTCTTGACGGCTACTCGCAAGGCCAAGAAGATGTTGGAAGACTTTAAGCCGGATGTTGTCGTTGGAACCGGTGGATACGTTTCTGGTCCAGTTCTATATGCTGCACAACAACTTAAGATTCCAACGGTTATTCACGAACAAAATTCTGTTGTCGGCGTGACAAATAAGTTCTTGGCACGTCATGTGACAAAGGTCGGGGTTGCTTTTCCAGCAGCCCTACCAGCCTTCAAGGAGGGCTTGGCAACTGTTGTTGGGAACCCACGTGCCCAAGAAGTTGTTAATGGCGAAGGTTCATTTGACTGGGACACATTGCACTTGTCAGCAGATAAGCCAACGGTTTTGATTTTCGGTGGCTCACAAGGGGCCTTGAAGTTGAACAAGGCCATGGTTGCCGGCATGTCAAAGTTTGCTAACCGCCCATACCAAGTCATCTTCGTTACGGGTGGCAAGCGTTATGATGACGTGCAAGCAGATTTGCGTGCTGGTGGGGTCGTACCAGCTGAGAACGTTGCTGTGGTACCTTACATCGGCAACATGCCACAATTGATGCCAGTTGTTGATTTGGTTGTTGGTCGTGCCGGAGCGACAAGTTTGGCCGAACAAACGGCATTGGGTAAGCCAATGGTTTTGATTCCAAGTCCATATGTGACGAACGATCACCAAACGAAAAATGCACGTAGCTTGGTTGAAGCTGGAGCAGCGGAAATGATTACTGAAGAATCACTTTCAGGCACAACGTTGTTCGGCACAATCGATCACTTGATGACGCACGATGATCAACGTGCGGCTATGGCTAAGGCAGCCAAGGAATTGGGTGTGCCTGATGCGGCAGACCAATTCATCAAGTTGATTAAAACAGTTATTAAATAAGATAAGTAACGATTGGAAAGGAGGCATATGATGGCCAAAGAAAATGAATCAAAGCCGAAAGGAACAAAATCTAGTGATATTCAGGCACACTTAGATGCATTGTTGTCGGAAGATGACTGGCCATCATTGCCAACGTGCCAGTCGAAAGAAAAAAAGGCTCGTCGTGAATTAAAACTAACGCGTCGGTTGCGTGAAACGTTTGCTGAAGAACCGGAAACAAGTGACGAAGAAGAGATTGAAGTAGAACCAGAACAAGAACAAGAACCCGTAAATGCTGAACCACTGCTGTTCCCGTATGAACGGGCGGCAATTCTTTCAGCACTTGGACTAACGGTCCTGGCAGGAATTCTAATCTACCTCATGTCACCGCTTAGTCAGGTCATGCATTATAAGGTAGTTGGTTCAGAAAGCCTTAGTGCTGATACGGTCTTAGATGCAGCCCAGCTAAAAGTGGGGCAACCGTTGCTAACGACGATGCACCAGGCTGATTATTTCAGTCACACAGCTGAAGAGCGCAATCCACAAATTGCGGGACTTAAATTTGAACTTAGAGCTGACAATACAATCGAAGTTAAGGTGAATGAGATTGTTAAAGTCGGCTACGTGAAATCGAATGATCATTATTATCCGATTTTGGCGAATGGTAAGATGTTGAAAGATGGTGAAGTGAACCAACCAATTGGTGGGTTGCCACTTTACGACAACTTCAAATCCGACTCAGATTTAAAGCCTGTTTTAGCTCAGTTTGGTAAGTTACCACTGGCATTGCGACGTTCAGTGTCAGAAATTGTGTGGTCACCAACGGATCAAAACAAACAACGACTTGAGTTATTTATGAATGATGGTAATGAAGTGTTGATCAGTGCTGATGAGTTGGCTAGCAAGCTGAAGTACTACCCAGCAATGGCAGCAACTTTGGATGACAAAAAGGGAATTGCTGATTTACAAGTTGGTGCATATTTTACTCCATACGGATAATAAGAATTTCGTTATCATTTTTAAAGACAAAAACAGGATAATCCCGCATGAGGTATGGAAGAAACCTTATAAAGTATGGTATTATCTTAAAGAATTGTTTATTTATTAAACATCATCTGATTGGCAGTTAAGGAGGTACTCAAATGGCCAACCACGGGTTAATAGTTGGTCTCGATGTCGGGACGAACACGATAAAAGTGCTAGCGGCGGATGTTCGAGACCAGCAAGCTAACATTGTGGCGGTTGGTCGTTCGATTGCCCACGGCGTTAAGCGCGGTGTTGTTGTGGATATTGAAGCAACAGCCAATGATATTCGACAAGCGGTTGCACAAATTAATGAGCAAACAAGCACGCCAGTTACTGAGGTAGTGGCTAGTTTGCCAGCAAGCAACATTCAAATTCAAAATGTCAGCGGGACGGTAACCGTTAAGGATAGTCAGCATATTTCATATGAGGACGTTGCGGCAGCCGTTAAGGAAGCGACAAAAGTTAACGTTCCAAGTGATCGTGAAATTATCGAACTGCTACCTACGGAATTTATTGTGGATGATTTTGATGGTATTCAAGATCCAAACGATATGGTGGGGATGCGTCTAGAAATGAAGGCGGTCGCATATACAGCTCCTCGCAATGTGATGGGGAACTTGCGTATGGCGATTGCAAAAGCTGGGTTGCAACTACGTGACTTTGTTTTGACACCGCTTGCATATAGCAAGACGATTTTGGACGACGGACAACAAGAATTCGGTACGATTATTTTGGATATGGGTGCCGGACACACGACGGCAACGGTTGTGCACGATCATCAGTTGAAGTTCTTGTCAACATTCCCAGCAGGTAGTGACAATATCTCTCGTGATATTAGCGCAGTGTTGGAAGTTGGCTTGCATGATGCTGATATGTTGAAGCTTGATTCAGGATTAGCGCTTTCAAGCATGGCTCGCGAAGATAATAAGTTAGTTATTAAGAAGATTAGCTCAGAAAACGCTGAGCAAATCTCTGAGGTTTTGCTGGCACAAATTATCGAAGCGCGCTTGATGCAGATTTTGGACAAGCTTGGTGAGAAGCTACAACTTGTCGGTGCATTTGACTTGCCAGGCGGCATTGTTGTCGTCGGGGGTGGTGCAGCGCTTCGAGGTATGATCGAAGCCATTCGCAGTGTTTACAATGTCCAAGTTAAGTCGTTTTCACCAACGGATATCGGCTTGCGACACCCTGGCTTCTCTGGGGCGTGGGCACTGGTTCATTACGCTGCCCAACAATCACCAATTCAATTGATTGTTAAAGAAGCCTTGTACGGATTGCCATTGACGGTTGTTGGTCAACCAACGATTGCGGTGGCGGCACCGGTGCAAAAGCCAGCGACGAATCGCCGACCTGCTCGACCTGAAAGTCAAGCGGTTGTTGAACCATCAGTTAATGACACGGACGATGTCAATTACGATGATGAAGACAAGCCTAAGAAGAAGGGGGCATTCCTTAACTTCTTCAAGGAATTCTTCGACTAAACAAAAAAGAAAAGATAAGTGAGAAAAAAGGAGCTCGTTATGGATTTCCAAATGGATATGAACCAAGAGTACGGCGCAACGATTAAAGTAATTGGTGTCGGTGGTGGTGGTGGAAACGCCGTTAACCAAATGGTGAATGACGGTGTTGAAGGTGTTGAGTTTATTGTAGCCAACACTGATGCCCAAGCATTGGAGCGTTCAGCTGCAGAAAACAAGATTCAAATCGGTGCTAAGGCCACTCGTGGTTTGGGTGCAGGAGCTCGTCCAGAAGTTGGAGAAGCTGCTGCTAAGGAAAGCGAGCAAGAAATTGCAGATGCTTTGGCCGGGGCAGACATGGTCTTCGTCACTGCTGGAATGGGTGGTGGTACCGGTACTGGTGCCGCACCAGTTATCGCTAAGATTGCCAAGGATTCAGGTGCTTTGACGATTGGTGTCGTAACGCGTCCATTCTCATTTGAGGGTCCAAAGCGTGGTAAGTCAGCAGCTGAAGGTTTGGCTAAGTTGAAGGAAAACGTTGATACGTTGATCGTTATCGCTAACAACAACTTGCTACAAATTGTTGATAAGAAGGCCCCAATCATGGAAGCCTTCAAGATGGTTGACGATGTCTTGTTGCAAGGTGTCTCAGGTATCTCAGACTTGATTACTAAGCCTGGTATCATCAACTTGGACTTCGCTGATGTTAAGACAGCCATGGCTGGTCAAGGAACAGCTTTGATGGGTATTGGTTCAGCTTCTGGTGAGAACCGTGCCGCTGAAGCAACGCGTAAGGCTATTGCCTCACCATTGTTGGAAGCTAAGATTGAAGGCGCTACGAACGTATTGCTTTCAGTTAAGGGTGGCGCTGATATGTCATTGTTTGAAGCACAAGAAGCTTCAGAGACAATTGCACAAGCTGCTGGTACTGATATTGACATCATCTTCGGTACAACGATTGATATGGAAATGGAAGGCGAGTTGGTTGTAACTGTTATTGCAACTGGTATCGACCGTCCAGCAACGCCACGTCCAGAAATCAACCTTGGCGCAGCTAACACGGCTAGCCCATTTGAAGCAGTTGCTGAGCCGGTAGCACCTGTGCAACAACAAACTGCACCAGTGCAACCACAACAACCAGTAAACACGGATCCTTTCGCAGATTGGAACGTGACGGCTGAGCCAGCACAACAAGCAACGCCAGCACAACAAGCTGCACCAGTTGAGCCTGTTCAACCTCTTTCATCAGAAAACACGGCTGCTGACGAAGAAATTGAGCGTCCAGCTTACTTTAACTGGATGAAGCGCGGCGAAAAGTAAGGAGACAACCGATGGCTTTTGAGACTTTTAGAAACTTCTTCATGGGATCAGATAGTGATTATTACTATGAAGAAGAAGAGGCACCGGAAGAACAATACGTGCAAGAACCCGCACAACAAGCAACGTCAAAGGCTAAGCCTGCTAATGCGAATGCAACGCGTCCAACGGCAACACGCCGTCCTAACGTTTTGCCAATGGATGGATCACGTCCAGGCGAGACATCAAAGATTGCGTTGTACGAGCCACGTACTTACGCTGATGCCCAAACAATCGCAACGCAATTGTTGGCTGGCGAAGCGGTTATCGTAAATCTAGGTTCAATTGATGAAAACACGGGAAAGCGTGTGCTTGACTATCTAGGTGGTACAGCATTTGCGGTTGACGGTATCATTGAACGTGTCGGTGAGCGTATCTTCCTTGCAACGCCTCACAATTTTGAGATTTCAGGAACGATTTCTCAAAATTTGGGACAACAATTTAATTAATAGGTGACCAAATGTTAACACTCATTTTATCGTTATTGATGTTGGTCTTGCGTGCCATGGAGTTCGTAATCTTGATTTGGGTGCTGATGTCATGGTTGCCCGGGGCACAACAATCAGCCTTGGGACAATTGCTGGGTCGTATTGCTGGAATCGTGGTTGATCCAATTCGTCGTGTGATGCCTCGCACGGGAATTATCGATTTTACGCCGTTGATTGGTTTGCTACTGTTGCAAGCTGCTCAAGTCGGCCTACGCGCAATTGCACAAGCATTCTAGAGAAATAAATTTATGGCAGATAATGTATCACAACATTTCCGCCCGAGCGAAGCTGCATTTATTGATGTAGCGCAAGGCTTAATTCGTCAGGCATCGGATGAGTATCGTCCAGTACTGACGAATTTTTTGAACCCGCGGCAGAGATATATTTTGGAGACGTTGGTCAACCAACATGATGAGTTAAAGATTGCTCATTCCGGTGGCTACACTGACGCCGAAAGTGCACGGTCCTTGATTGCACCGGATTATTACGATGTACAACAGGACGATTTTGAAATTGCTGCAATCCGTATCAACTACCCAACCAAGTTTGCTGAACTACATCACAGTACGGTACTTGGTACACTAATTAATAATGGGTTATCTCGAGATAGTTTCGGGGACATTATTAGTAGCGAAGAGGGTGATTGGCAAATTGTTGCAACGGAACAGATGGCGCGATTTATCACGTCATCATTGGATCACGTCGGTAAAACAAAGGTTCGTTTTGAACCAATGATGCTAGCTGATATCGTGACCCCCCAAGAGGAGTGGGATGATATCAATACAACTGTCTCGTCCCTTCGACTAGATACTATAGTGGCTAATGGGTATAATGTATCTAGAACGCATGCTAAAGAATTAGTTGAGCGTGGTATGGTCCGGGTGAACTGGACTGAGATTGACCGACCAGATTTTATGCTGGCGGTTAATGATTTGATTTCAGTGCGTCGATTCGGTCGCATGAAATTGCTAGCTGAAAATGGTATAACAAAAAAAGATAAATGGCGCGTCACATTGGCCGTCATTAAGAAATAGATTGGAGAACGATCATGGCATTGACCCCACAAGAGATTCACGCTAAGGAATTTAACACAAAGAGCAACAAGTGGTACGACAAGGCTGAAGTAACGGCCTTCTTGGACCAAATCGTAACTGATTACGATGGTTTGCTACAAGAAAACCAAACTTTGAAGACGCAATTGGCTGAAGCTGATGCAAACGCTAAGCAAGTTGAAGAGATGAAGCAATCTGTTAACTCATCAATCTTGATTGCCCAAGAAGCAGCTGACCGTTTGAAGAAGCAAACTGAAGCTGAAGCCGAAGCAACGTTGCAACAAGCACAAGCTGAAGCACAAAAGATTGTTATGGAAGCCAACGCTAAGGCAAATTCATTGTTGACTGAATCTCAATCAAAGAACGAAGCATTGGTTGCTGAGCACGATGCTTTGAACAAGGAAATGGGCGCATTCAAGGCTAAGATTGAAGGCATGTTGAACGCACAATTGGACTTGGTTAAGACTGATGACTGGGCTGCATTCCAACAACCTGCCGCATTCCAACAACCACAATCAGCTGCACCAGTTTTGCCAGATTCATCTGCATCACAAGCTAGTTCAGAGGTAGAAACGGTTGTTATCTTCCCTGAATCAAACGAAAACGAAGAAAACTTCTTGAATAAGGACTAATTTTTCGTTATCATGTAATCATGGTTTCTTGACCAAACGGCAAGATGTATTCCAAACAGCGACCTAGGATTTACCCGGTGAGAGCCTAGGATGGTTACGCAGCTTGTTTATCAGCAAGAATGATTTTTTAAATACACAGAAGAGGCGGCTTTTTGCCGTGAATTCGGGTGGTACCACGTTGACATGACGTCCCGCATTGGCTATTTTGGCCGATGCGGGATTTTTTAGTTTCAGGGTAAGCCGCATGTCAACGCGGTAGCACTTGGATTGAACAGAAAGGATTGCGCTTTTATGAAGATGAAGCAAACCTTGAACCTAGGAAAGACGAAGTTCCCAATGCGTGGTAACCTACCACAAACTGAGCTACAACGTGAAAACATCTGGTTCGAGAACAAGGTCTATGAGCAACGTCAAAAGATGAACGAAGGTAAGCCATCATTTATGCTTCACGATGGCCCTCCATATGCTAACGGAAACATTCACATCGGACACGCAATGAACAAGATTTCTAAGGATATCATCGTTCGTTACAAGTCAATGAATGGTTTCTACGCACCATTTGTCCCTGGTTGGGATACGCACGGTTTGCCAATTGAACAACAATTGACGAAGGCTGGTAAGGATCGTAAGGCGGTTGGACCAGTTATCTGGCGTAAGATGGCCGAAGAATTTGCACGTAAGCAAGTTAAGACGCAAATGGCCGACTTCAAGCGTTTGGGAATTTCAGCTGACTGGGATAACCCATACTTGACGTTGTTGCCTGAATTCGAAGCTGCACAATTGCGCGTCTTCGGTGAGATGGCCAAGAAGAACTTGATCTACCGTGGTAAGAAGCCTGTCTTCTGGTCATGGTCATCAGAGTCTGCTTTGGCAATGGCTGAAATTGAATACCACGACATTGAGTCAGACACGGCGTTCTTCTCAGAGCGCGTTAAGGACGGTAAGGGCTTGTTGGATAACGACACGTACTTCATCGCCTGGACGACGACGCCTTGGACGGTACCAGCCTCACAAGCTTTGGCTTTGAACGCTGATTTCGAATACTCACAAATCCAACCAAAGGGTTCAGACAAGAAGTACATCGTTGCTTCAGCTTTGTTGGGTGCCGTTGCACCTAAGTTCGGCTGGGACGAGTACGAAGTTGTTGCAACATTCACTGGTAAGGAACTTGAAATGGTGACGACTGAGCACCCATTCATGGACCGCGAGATTTTGGTTGTTAACGCTGACTACGTTACGGCAGATGCCGGTACTGGTGCGGTTCACACGGCGCCAGGATTTGGTGAAGATGACTTTGCTACCGGTCAACGTTACAACATGCCAGTTATCATGAACGTTGATGACCAAGGTAAGATGACGGCTGAAGCTGGTCCTGACTTTGAAGGTGTCTTCTACCAAGACGCTGACAAGGTTGCCTTGCAAAAGCTTGAAGAAGCTGATGCATTGATCCTGCACGAGCCAGTTGTTCACAGCTATCCATTTGACTGGCGTACTAAGAAGCCAGTTATCTTCCGTGCTGTACCACAATGGTTCGCTTCAATCGATAGCTTCCGTCAAGACATTTTGGATGCATTGGACGATGTAACGTTCCAACCAGAATGGGGTAAGAAGCGTTTGTACAACATGATCCGCGATCGTGGCGACTGGGTTATCTCACGTCAACGTGTTTGGGGTGTGCCATTGCCAATCTTCTATGCTGAAGATGGTACGGCAATTGTCGACCCTGAAATCATCGACCACATCGCTGACTTGGTAGCCGAGCACGGATCAAACGTTTGGTTCGAACGCGAGGCCAAGGACTTGTTGCCAGAAGGTTACTCAAACGAGCACTCACCAAATGGCGAATTTACCAAGGAAACGGACATCATGGACGTTTGGTTCGATTCAGGAACTTCACACCAAGGTGTTATGGCTACTCGTCCAAACCTAAGCTTCCCAGAAGACTTGGTTTTGGAAGGTTCTGACCAATATCGTGGCTGGTTCAACTCATCATTGATCACTGGTGTTGCCGTAACTGGTAAGGCCCCATACAAGTCAGTCTTGTCACAAGGATTCGTCTTGGATGGAAACGGTGAGAAGATGTCTAAGTCATTGGGTAACATCATTTCACCTAACGAAGTGGTGAAGGAGATGGGTGCTGAAATTATCCGTTTGTGGGTAACGTCAGTTGATTCATCGGCCGATGTTCGTGTATCAATGGACTTGTTGTCACAAACTTCTGAGACATACCGTAAGATCCGTAACACGATGCGTTTCTTGTTGGCTAACACGTCAGACTTTGATCCAAAGGCTGACACCGTTGCCTTTGATGATTTGGTCGCAGCTGATCAATACTTCTATGCCCGCTTTAACAAGTTGGTTGCTGACATCAAGGCTGCCTACGATGTATACGACTTCCAAGCAGTAAACAAGTTGGTTATCAACTTTATTAACGTTGACTTGTCAGCGTTCTACTTGGACTTTGCTAAGGACATCTTGTATGTTGAAGCACCTAAGGGTCACGCTCGTTTGTCATTGCAAACGGTCTTGTACAAGGTCTTGGTAGACTTGGACAAGTTGTTGTTGCCAATCTTGCCACACACGGCTGAAGAAATCTTCGAGTACCTTGAGCACGAAGAAGGCGACTTTGCTTACTTGACTGAGATGCCAGTTGTTGAAGACATTGCTAACGCTGACGAATTGATGGCTAAGTGGTCACAATTCATGACGTTGCGTGATGCCGTAAACAAGGCGCTTGAAGTTGCCCGTGATGCCAAGTTGATTGGTAAGCCAGCTGAAGCAGCGGTAACGTTGTTCTTGACTGACGACCAAAAGGCATGGTTGGATTCATTGGGACAAGATGTGCGCGTCTTGCTGCTTGTTTCTCAATTGCACGTGGCATCAGCTGATGAAGCTGGTGATGCAACTGACTTTGATGGTTACAAGATTGCGGTTGCTCACGCAGAAGGTGAAGAGTCACCTCGTGATCGTATGTACCACACTGATTTGGGTGCAGATCCTGACTTCCCAATGTTGTCAGCACACGAAGCACAAATCGTCCGCGAGAACTTCCCTGAGGCTTTGACTGAAGGCTTGGAGTAATCACGGTTACACAATAAAAATATAATATCGATAACAGGAAAACGTCGGGAGATTTTTGTCTCTCGGCGTTTTTACGTCTATAATGGGAGGTATAAGTTTTTGGTGGTTAGTGTCGACGCGTTGCGTCGAGGCATAGAAATGTGGGACTCTCTTCGGCCGTCAGGACGGACACAAACCACCAAACCTAAATACATAACCAATCAAAGAGAAGGAGACCAACGCATGACGAAGCTATACTTCATCCGCCACGGTAAAACAGAATGGAACGCAGAAGGCCGTTTTCAAGGAGCGGGTGGTGATTCACCATTGTTGCCTGAATCATACGATCAAATCAAGATGCTTGGTAACCACTTGAAGGATATTGAATTCGCACACGCCTTTTCAAGTCCAATCAAGCGAGCTCGCATCACGGCCGAAGAAACGTTGGCAATGCTTAACAAGCGCCCTGAATTGACGTTTATGGACGGTTTGAAGGAGTTTTCTTTCGGCGTTTGGGAAGGCATGAGCTTTGGTGAAGTTCAAGAAGGCTGGTATGACATGTACGATGCTTCTCGTAACCACCCAGAGAAGTTCGATGCGAGTCAGGTTGAAGGATCTGAGTCATTCGAAAGTGTTCAAAAGCGTTTCCGTGAGGCAGTTGAAGAGGCTGTTGCCACGTACGGTGGTGAAGATGTGAATTTGGTCTTCTTCAGCCACGGCGCTGCGTTGACGACGGGAATGGGTGGCCTAATTAGTATTCCATTGGCGGATTTGCGTGCACGAGGTGGCTTGGGTAACACAAGTACGTCTATCCTAGAAACGCATGATGGGCACGCATTTACGGAAATTACACGAAATGATACAAGTTATTTGGGTGTCGCAAGTGATGCCTCAAATACAATTTAAAGAGAAGAAGGATTTTTAAGATGACGCAACCAGAAAATGCAGCACAAGCAGATATCGCTCGCTTGGTAAGTGAGATTAACGCTAACCCAGACAACTGGCAAGCCTATGCAGACTTGGTGGCTGTTTTGGTTGCCACGGAAAATCTTGTGGAAGCTGAAGAATTAGCTTTGAAGAGCTTGGGCTTGTTCCAAGCGAACGATGAAGCGTTGCAAAATCTACTCTACGCAGCAGGGAACGTTTATTATGTTGCTGGGGATTATGCGCGCGCAAATGAGTTTTTCGCCAAAATCACTGATTTGGAGATTTTGCATGATGCAACGGTTATGCAAGCACAAGCATGGTATGCACAAAATCAATTCCAAAAGGCATTGGTGTTTGCGTTGACGGCAGTTGAGCAACAACCAGAAGATGTTGCAGCCCAAGTGCTACTCGGTAACATTTGGCTTGGTTTGCAAAACATGGATAAGGCAACAACTGCGTTTAATGACGCTATTCATGTGGATCCAATGAATTTTGACGCAAATTTTGGTCGAGGTATTATTGCAATCGTTGACGGTGACCGCGAGAATCAATGGTCAGCAACGGCTGAAATGATTGATATGGAACGATACCGTGCTCAAGCACAACGATTGGATGAAATCGTACAACTACTATCAGGGAGTCGCGTAGATGAGTCAGAGTCAAACTAGTTTGTTCGATGGCCCAGCGGCATCGGATGAGACACCGACAGTTACTGGCCAAGTGAAGAATATTCTGTTTGCTGCCCAAGATTCTTTTTATAAGGTCATGATTATCGAAGTGGCGGATCAAAATTTCGATTATGATGATACTGAGTTAACGGTGACTGGTAGTTTTGGTGATATTCAAATTGGTGCCAGTTATGAGTTTAAGGGACGTCTAACAACGCACGCCCGCTACGGGGTCCAGTTTGCAGCGCAAAACTATCAGCGTCAGGCGGCCAGTACGACGTCTGGTTTGGTGGCGTATTTGTCAGGTGACCAATTTCCAGGGGTTGGAAAAGCGACGGCAACGAAGATTGTAGACGACCTAGGGATTGAAGCGATTGATAAGATTTTGGAATCACCAGACGTTTTGATTGAAACGGGTATTTCAACAAAATTGCAAGAAGTCATCGTGAAGCAGTTGCAACAATCGGACGGTATGGAACGCGCCATCATTGCCCTTAATGATTATGGGTTCGGTTCAGCATTTGCCACCGTGATTTACCAAAAGTATCAGCAGCAAACTTTACAGATTTTAAAAACAAACCCTTACCAAATGGTTATTGATATTGAGGGCGTTTCATTTGCACGTATCGATCGACTAGCAGCTCAGCAGGGAATTGATGCGTTGGACGCGCGACGTATCCAAGCGGGGGTTATTTCAGCGATTAACCAGGCGACATTCGAGTCTGGTGACACGTTTATGCAAGTGGAAGCGTTGCTACAAACCACGCAACAAATTTTAGAGCGTTCTCAAAATGCACGCATTGATCCAGCGTTGATTAAGCGCGCGTTATTGACATTAACTTCTGACGGTATCGTCATTGCCGACGGACAGAACTTGTACATTAAGGCGTTGTTTGAAGCTGAACGTGAAATTGCGCAACGTATGGTGCGTCTAAGTAAAACGAAGAACAGTGAATACAAACGAGCTGATGTTGTAAAACAATTGGCTGAAGTCGAGGAAGAAAATCCGTTTCCATATGATGATGTGCAGCGCGATGCGATGATTGCTGCTTTGATGAGTAATCTATTTATCCTCACTGGTGGACCGGGTACAGGAAAGACGACCATTATCAACGGTGTGGTGGCGACGCTCAAGAAGCTACTACAAGACGAAGGTATGAAGTGGGATGAAATTAGTGAGAGCATTCGTTTAGCAGCGCCAACTGGTCGTGCAGCGAAGCGACTTTCTGAATCGACTGGCATGCCAGCTTCCACGATTCACCGTCTGTTGGGTATTACTGGGCGTGAAAATACAGACGATATTGATATTGAGGAATTGAGTGGTCGTCTGCTGGTCATTGATGAAATGTCGATGGTTGATACGCAACTATTCGATTTGTTGTTACGTGCGATTCCAAATGGGATGCAAGTTATTTTGGTCGGCGATAAGGATCAATTACCATCTGTTGGCCCAGGCCGTGTATTCTACGATTTGTTGGCCAGTGGATTGTTGAATTATCGTGAGTTGGAGACGATTCACCGTCAGGGTAAGGGATCAACAATCATTGAACTAGCTAGCTCAGTGAAGAGCGGTGTCTTGCCTGCGAACTTTACCGAGCGCCAGTCTGACCGCTCATTTTTCCCGGCACAGACAAATCAAGTGCCACGTATGGTTGAGCAGATTGCGACGAGTTGGAAGGAACGCGGTAATTCAGTCGCTGACATGCAAATCTTAGCGCCAATGTATCGTACGCCAGCCGGTGTTCACAATCTGAATGCTGTGGCCCAAGAAATCTTTAATCCAATGACGGCCAAGAAACGTGAAATTCACATGAAACTTGGTGAGCTGGAGTTCAACTTCCGCGTTGGGGATAAGGTTATGCAGACGGCCAATGATCCAGAACATAACGTGTTTAATGGCGATATTGGCTACATCACGGCGATTATGTTGGCGAAGGATAAAAGCAACGAGGATAATACAGATAACATTACAGTGGCTTTTGATACCGGCGAGGTTGAGTATACGCGCCAGAACTGGAATCAGTTGACGCTAGCGTATGCGACGACGATTCACAAGGCACAGGGTGCTGAGTATAAGTTGGTCATCATGCCACTGGTTAATGCATTTAGCCGTATGCTACAACGTAACCTGCTGTATACCGGGTTAACACGTGCCAGTGAATCATTGGTCCTTATCGGTGATGTCAGTGCCTATCAACGTGCGGCTGAAACAGAGGGTGTTAATCGACACACGACGTTGCAGGAACGCCTTCAACAGGCACAGGATGGACAACTGCCAGATGTGCCGGATGATGATAAATCATTGGCGGCGGTCAACGCAATTAATCAAAAGCCAGTGGCGGTTGTACCAGTGGACGAGGAAAACACAACCATTGACGATACGCCAGTAGTTGATGAAATTGTCCAGGCTGTTGCGGAAGATGATGACGATTTGCTCACAATTGCTAAAATTATGGATGAATCAATTGACCCAAATGTGGGGATGGCAGGCATGACGCCATACGACTTCATGCCTTAATAAGGATGTAACGGTAGCGCGTGACTAACATTGTGCTATAATCTACTAGTCAAGCACTAGTGAATTGTGCTAAAATTAAGCGATAAATTTTCGAATGAAAAGGGGTTTCTGAAATGTCAGGACACAGTAAGTGGCATAACATTCAAGGACGTAAGAACGCCCAAGACGCAAAGCGTGGTAAGATCTTCCAAAAGCTTGCCCGCGATTTGTACACGGCAGCTAAGGCTGGCGGTGTAGATCCAGACTCAAACGCTTCATTGCGTTTGGTTATCGACAAGGCTAAGGCAGCTAACATGCCTAAGGATAACATCCAACGTGCCTTGGATAAGGCTTCTGGTGCCGGTGGCGCTAACTACCAAGAGTTGACGTACGAAGGTTACGGACCAGCCGGTGTGGCTGTTTTGGTTCAAGCCTTGACTGATAACATCAACCGTACGGCTGCTTCAGTTCGTTCAACGTTTAAGCACTTCGGTGGTGAATTGGGAACGACTGGATCAGTTTCATTCCAATTCGACCGTAAGGGTTACATTGAAATCGAGCGTACTGAAGACAACGATATCGATGAAGATCAATTGTTTGAAGACATGTTGGAGGCTGGTGCCGAAGACATGAAGACTTACGATGACCAATTCGAAATCTACACGGACCCTAAGTCATTCCCAGAAGTACGTGATGCTTTGGAAGCAAAGGGTTACACTTTGGTCAACGACGAAGTTACGATGGTTGCACAAAACCCAATGGCAGTGCCTGAGGATAAGCAAGCATCATTGGCTAGCTTGGTTGATGAACTTGAAGAAAACGATGACGTACAAGCTGTCTTCACGACTGCTGAGTAATCATCTTATGAAAAACCGACCAAATTTGGTCGGTTTTTTTGTAGGCGCAAAAGTTGACGATGTGAACAAAAAGCGATAAAGTAGTAAACAATTATTAATAACTTGAGTCGTTAACGTGTTTCGCCACAGACTCGGAACAAAACGTGTTTAGGCATATCTATTTGCTGGACACCGTTAACGACGCCGAGAGTAATTCTTTTGGCGTCGTTTTCTTTTCCTGTATCATTTGGCGAACCGTAATGATACAGGATTTTTTTAGGAGAGATAAGCATGTTAGAACGCTTTTTTAAGTTGTCAGAGAACAACACGACGGTTCGAACAGAAGTGATTGCTGGTATCACAACATTCGTTGCGATGGCATACATCATTTTCTTGAACCCTTCAGTATTGTCGATGACAGGAATGCCAAGTCAGGGAGTTTTCTTGGCAACAATTTTGACGGCTGTCGTGGGAACTCTTATCACAGGACTTTTTGCTAACTTACCATATGCCCTAGCACCATCAATTGGTATGCAAGCCATGTTTACGTACACGATTGTTTTCGGACTAGGGTACACGTGGAAGCAAGCTTTGGGAATGGTTTTCTTGGTTGGTTTGGTTGATGTGATTATCACATTGACGAAGGTCCGATCAATGATTGTTAAGGCCATCCCCGACCAATTGAAGCACGCCATTGCGGCTGGTATCGGTTTGTTTATCGCTTATATTGGTTTGAAGAACGCTGGTTTCTTGAACTTCTTGGTTGATCCACAAAACATCATGACGTTGAATGGTAAGCCATTTACTGAAGGTGGTGGTGCCAAGGTTATTGAGAGCATCACAGCAAACGGTGGGACGACACCATCAATCTCAACTTTTGCGCAACCAGCAGTTTTGTTGGGATTGATTGGCTTAATCATTTTGGTTTTGTTGGTCGTTGCTAATGTACCAGGTGCGTTCTTGCTTTCTGTTTTGATTACGACCGTGATTGGTATTCCAATGGGTGTGACCAACACGCACATCGATGCCATGGCATCATTCTCATCAACGTTCCACGACTTTGGCTCAATCTTTGGGCAAGCCCTTGGACCTGATGGTTTGTGGTCAATGTTTACATCACCAAAGCACATTTTGATTGTTGTTTTGACGGTCTTCTCAATGGGATTGTCAGGGTTGTTTGACGCCATTGGAACGTTTATCGGGACTGGTATGACGACTGGTATCTTCTCAGAAGCTGACCAAAAGGAGTTCTACGAAGGTAAGGGCTTCAAGTCAAAGATGGATCGTGGTTTGGTTGCCGACACGTTCGCAACGATGTTTGCTGGTATCTTCGGAACATCAAACGCGACAACGTTTATCGAAGCCTCAGCAGGAATCAAGGCTGGTGGTCGTACCGGTTTGACATCAGTTGTCATTTCTATTGGATTCTTGCTAGCAATTATTGCCGCACCATTGGTTAACGTGATTCCATCTGCCGCCACGGCACCAATTTTGGTGGTTGTTGGTATTATGATGATGAATGAGTTTAAGTTGATTACATGGGATGATATTGAAATTGCGATTCCAGCATTCTTCACATCAGCTTTCATGGCCTTCTCTTACTCAATCTCATACGGTATCGCTGCCGGATTTATTTTCTATGTTTTGATCAAGAGTGTGAAGCGCAAGTTCAACCAAATCAGCCCAATTTTGTGGGTTGTGACCATTCTGTTCTTGCTTAACTTCATTTCGTTGGCAATTAATTAATAAACAATATTTAACGCGTGATGCCTTGTGTATCACGCGTTTTTTGTTGTCATAAATCCTATGAAATAAAACAAGTCGAAAAATAATTGGAAATTATCGTGGTTTTGGCCTCTTTCTTTTCGAAGGAGGTGAATGAGATATGAGCGTTCAAAAACAATTTGCGTCGTTAGTACAAACCGCTGCCCAGGTAAGGGCAAGTGATTTGTACGTGATGCCAGGAGAAGCGGGATACCGTGTTTTTTGTTACACAGCAACCGGTATTCAACCATTAGCTGATCTGACATTAGCGAATGGTGAAGCGTTGATTCGTCACATTAAGTTTGAGGCGCAAATGGATATCAGTGAAACACGGCGACCGCAACTGGGACGCTGGTGTTATTTGCTTGATAAGGAGCAACTGTATTTACGAATTTCCAGCGTGGGAGATTTTTTGAATCGGGAATCAATTGTGGTGAGATTGATTTTTGCTGTTGATGATCAGCATATCCAGTTGACGTCACAAAGCGATGTTGGAGCTATCGGTGAGACGATGATGAATGGTGCTGGGTTGATTTTGTTGGCTGGACAAATGGGCTCAGGCAAAACAACGACCTTGCATTACTTGGCCCATCGATATTTAGCAGAGAAAATGGTTCTGACTATTGAAGATCCGGTCGAAGTGGTACAACCAAATTTTCTGCAATTACAGGTCAATAAGGCGGCACAAATGGATTATCCGGATTTGTTAAAGCTTGCATTACGTCATCATCCAGACGTGATGATTATTGGCGAAATTCGAGATGCACAAACGGCGCAAATTGTGGTTGAAGCAGCTTTGAGTGGGCACTTAATTATCAGTACAATTCATGCGATGTCGCATATGGGTATCTGGCATCGGTTACGTGACTTTGGTGTTCCAGCTGGAACGTTGCGTCAGGTGATGGGAGGCATGGTCTATCAGAAGTTAGTCATACAGGATGGCAACACGGCAGCTGACTTAGCAGTTCTAACGGGTGATGCGTTGGCAGAAAGGATGGCTGATTGGCATGCAGAGTAAACGATGGTCAAAACCGGCGCAAGTTGATTTTTTTGAGACATTAGCCCAATTGATTAGCGTTGGGTATGACTTAGAAAAAGCGTTAGTGTCGCTCAAATCATTGCTGCCGAAATTGCGACCGGACTTGCAAGTGATTGTTGCTGGGTTGCGAGAAGGACAACATTTTTATCAACTGGTTACACCGTATGTTCGGTCAGAAATCAGACGTGAGTTAGCCTTTGCAGTAGTCCATGGCAATTTAATGGAAATTCTAGCTGAAATCGGCAGTCGTGAACGACGCCGAATGCGACAAATTCAAAAATTGCGCCAGTTACTGATGTATCCGATTGTACTGTTTGGGTTGTTAGCTGTTATATTTGCGGTTTTCGTGCAGTTCCTTTTACCTGAGTTCACGAACATGGGGATGGCATTGCCGACTTTTGTGGGGTTGCCAGTGGTTTTATCAATAGTCGCCGTTACGCTAATAGGCATTGCTGTTACTGGGATAGTCTGGTGGCGACGGCATTCTTGGTTGCAAAAATTGGTGGTTCTCAGACGCTTACCGTTAGTTGGGCCGGTCATCCGATTAAGTTTGGATTATCAAATTTCACTACAGTTGGGATTGTTGTTAACGAGCGGCGTCAGTTTTTCAGTCATCGTCAAACGCTTTGCAGGTTTAGAAGAAGGTGGGGTACTAAAAGAAGTTAGTCAATTAGCAGAAAAATCACTAACAGCTGGCGAAAGTATTGCCGAGTTTGTCACGAAGGTACCGTTATTACCGCGTGAGAGTGAGTTGCTGTTTTCAAAAGGCAAACAGCAACAAGAAATTGGTCAAGAGTTCCAGCTGCTAGCTGAGCGGAAGTTTGACTTATTAGAACGACAGATTAGTCGTTATTTATTGATTATTCAACCATTATGCTTTGGCGTAATCGGGTTAGTTGTCGTCGGATTATATCTATTGATGTTGATGCCGATGTATCAAAATATGGGGGATTTAATGACATGGTAAAGCAAAACAAGCGCAAGGGATTCACATTGATTGAAGTTGTCACGACTGTTTTTATTATTGGACTATTGGTATTGCTGGTATTACCAAACGTTAACCACGTTCGGGCATTTGCGGAACGTAAGCAACAAACAGCCTTGGTACAAACCGTGCAAACACAGGTAGATTTGTACCGCAACGAAAATGGCAGTGCGCCTGCTACTTTGAAGGACTTGGCTGATAAGTCGTATTTATCAGAAGGACAATTGGCCCAAATTGATAAGGCAGCGATTACGTTGAAGGGAGATCAAGTTGTTGCAGGTAAGAAGTAGACCGGCATTTACGTTGGTTGAAAGTGTGATTGTGTTAGGCGTTATGGGCGTGTTAATCACGAGTTTTACCCTTATCCCACGGTCAGAAAAACAGACTTGGTCGAAATTCGAGCGTGAATTTAACGAAGCCTATATGATCGCACGCCAAAAACAGGTTGGTCGAAACGAAGAGTTCTATATTGATGTTCGCGAAGACCATGTCAATGTTGACGGACAGGTTATCCAGGTCCCAGCAAATTGGACCGGTGGTCTAAGAGTGATTCGTTGCCAAGTTTTCACGATGGCACCAATTAGTTTTGCGCTTTATAACAAAGAAACGATGCGAAGACGGAATGTTGTCTTTCAACTGGGAGGTGGCACTTTTCATGTTGATCCGTAAAGGCGCATTATTATCAGAAGCGCTCGTATCACTATTACTCGCAACAATGACAACTTGGTTAATCGTGACAACAATGCAATACTTTAACCGCATACAGTTTGCTGAAGAAGCACGCATGAAAGAGGCACGTCGACAATATTATGAGGAACAAAAACGATGGCTAAACGACGAGGCTTCACCCTAGCTGAAACGCTTGTGGCGTTAATGGTCTTTAGTATGGCGTTAAGTCTATTGGGGGTGGCTGCAACCAACCTAAAACAACATTATCAAAGCAATCGTAATCAGCAGCGTGAGGCACAAGTTGCCCGATCGATTATGTCATTGGAAGCGCCGGAAACAGGATTGACGCTCAAAACGTGCTTTAAACGCCAATTGATTTTGTACAGCAAAATAACCGATAAAAAATATTATTTGGATGTCAGACATAAGGCATTTGGTTTGTATACACGTCAAGGTGGGAACATGAGATATCTCAATCAGGTTAGCCAGGTGACTTATGTACAATTGTCCAAGCAACGGGTGCAAGCCACCATTCAATTCGAGGAAGGGGTAAAAGTGACACAGGAGATAACTTTTTATGAAAAATCGGCAGGGTAGTTTGTTGGCGCAGACGTTAATGCTGATGGTACTTTGTTTGAGCGGGTTCACTTTTTGGGTAGCAGGACAAAGTCGCCAACAACAAGCTAGGCATTTAGTGATAGCAAATTGGACGAAGCGGCAAGAAGCGTTGCGTTTTTTGATGGCCAACCCGGAAGCACCTGTTATGTCACAAAACACAACCAACTATCCAGCGGTCATTGAAAGAGATGAGCTCAAAGAAGTGGTACTTGTTGCCGAAAATCATCGCGTTGTGATACCACGATATCGTCCTGTAAAATCCTAGAATTGTTGAGAAACAGCTGAAACCTGCTACACTATTATTTAGTATAAAAAAGAGGTGAGCGCATGTTTGAGACAATCGAAAACGCAGTAAAGCATTTACAGGCAGCACAAAAGGAAATTGCTGACGCTTTGGATATGGCAGCAATTGAAGCTTTGGTTGTGATGATTGAAGTGATGTTGAACCAAGAAGATGAAGAATGGGCAACGCTATCTGAAGAGCAACGTACGGCGATTGTTGCGATGATTGACGATGCGGCATTTGATGGGATGACGGCTGAATTGAAGCGCCAAGTGTTGCAATTGCTTTTGGTTGCAACGATGCGTGAAGATGGTCTGCAAGCTAATTATCAAGTGACACCAGATGCTATTGGTATGTGGGTCGGCTTTTTAGCTGAGCAATTCACAGCGCAGAATGCAACGGCGAACCTACTTGATTTGACGGTCGGTACGGGTAATTTGTTGGCAACGGTGCAACAAGTGCTTGCCCAACAAGGTAATACGTTGACCATCAACGGTGTCGAAAATGACGATACGATGCTAACGGTTGCCAGTGGCATGGCAGCTTTGCTTGGCTTTGACTGGCAATTAACTTTAGCTGACGCTGTTGCTAGTGAGCTTCCAACTGATCAAGATATTGTTGTGGCGGACTTGCCGGTCGGTTATTACCCAGCTGAAGTACCAAGTCACTTTGTGACAACGGCTGAAGATGGTCTGACCTACGTGCACCATCTGTTGATTGAACAAGCTGTCAACGCGTTGCGACCAGGTGGATTGGCAGCCATCATTGTGCCAGCAAATCTATTTGAGACGGAACAAGCACAATCATTGTTGAAGTACTTGCAATCAGAAAACGTGTACTTCCAAGCGTTGTTACAATTCCCAGATAAGTTGTTTGCAAACAAAGCAGCTGCAAAGGCAATCTTAGTCTTGCAACGCGTGGGTGGGGATGCTATTCAAGCGACGCCAGTTATGCTGGCAAAAACACCAGAATTGACTAACGTTGCAGAAAACAAGGATTTCGTGACAGAAATGACAGCATGGATGACGGCGAACCACATGCTACATGCGCAGTCGTACGACTGAAACACGTCCGAAATAGTTGACAAGATATTCATAAGAAATTGTGATATACTAATCTGCAGATATTGAACAATTCCGTTTGGAAAAGAGGAGACAAGTACACATGGCTAAGACTATGGCGATTAATGCCGGTTCATCATCATTGAAGTTTCAATTGATTGAGATGCCAGCAGAAAAGGTAATTGCAAAGGGACAAGTTGAACGAATCGGTTTGAGCGATTCAATTTTCACGTTGAAGTTTAACGGTGAGAAGTTTGAGTTGATTCAAGACATCGACAACCACGAGGCTGCCATTAACTTGCTATTGGAACAATTAAAGGAACACGAAGTCATTGCTGACTTGAACGAAATCACAGGTGTTGGACACCGTGTCGTTGCCGGTGGTGAGTGGTTCAACCACTCAGTTATCGTTGACGACGAAGTGTTGAACAAGATTGATCGTTTGGCTGCTTATGCACCATTGCACAACCCAGCCAACGCAATGGGAATCCGTGTGTTCCAAAAGTTGTTGCCAAACGCCACGTCAGTAGCTGTATTTGACACTGCATTCCACCAAACGATGCCTCGTAAGAACTACTTGTACGCATTGCCATACGAGTACTACACGAAGTATGGTGCACGTAAGTACGGTGCTCACGGAACATCACACCGTTACGTTGCAGCTCGCACTGCCGAAATCTTGGGTAAGCCATTGGAAGACTTGAAGATTGTGACATTGCACTTGGGTGCCGGTGCTTCAATTACGGCTATCAAGGATGGTAAGTCATTGGATACGTCAATGGGCTTCACGCCATTGGCAGGTGTTATGATGGCGACGCGTTCAGGTGATGTTGATCCTTCATTGGTTTACTACATCCAAGAGCGTGAAGGTTTGACTAATGATGAAATGCTGAACATCTTGAATAAGAAGTCAGGTTTGTTGGGTGTATCAACTTTGTCAGCTGATATGCGTGATTTGAAGGCTGTTCGTGATACAAACGAGCACGCTGAATTGGCTATCCAAATGTTCGTTGACCGTGTTGTTCGCTACATTGGTCAATACTACATGGAGCTTGAAGGTCTTGACGCTATCGTCTTTACGGCTGGTATCGGTGAAAACGCCGATGACTTGCGTTCAGAAATCATCAAGCGCTTGAACTTCATGGGTATCAAGATGAACGAAGAGCAAAACAAGCAACGTGACGACGAGATGATTATTTCAACGGACGATTCTTCAGTTAAGGTTTTGAAGGTCGCAACCGACGAAGAAATCATGATTGCTCGAGACGTTGAAACGTTGAAGAACGAAAAGTAATTCATTTCTTAATAGCGATTAAACAACCGCGAATCTCATTTATTTGGGATTCGCGGTTGTTTTTTTATTACAGTCAGTCCTGAAAATAAGAAAGTCGTTAAACGAGTTTTCCTAACATTTTTCTTTTATACAAAAAAATAATCTTCGATACACGTCAGATACATACTTTTTTAAGGTAGTGCTTCCGAACAATGGTGGCTTTGCTAAACTTCTAAGTGTAAGGAAGAGGAGGAAAAAGACATGATTAGAAAACTACAAATTGCATTAGCGACAGCATTGACATTCGGCATTAGTCAAGTAGCAACGACGGCATATGCTGATAATAGTGCACTCGGCGTTGATCCAATTTTCCCAACTACACAAATTGATACAAAAACTGGTTACTACGATTTAAACGTTGAACCAGGTCAAGAACAAAACCTTGAAATGACGTTGATGAATGATGGTGACAAGCCAATGCGTGTTCACGTTAGCGCTAATCCAGCTTCCACCAATGATAATGGCGTCATCGAATACGGTAAGAACAATATCGCGGTGGACAAATCACTAACAGCTAATGTTGGCAAGATGATTTCGGTACCTGATACGGTTTGGATTCCAGCACACGGTACAACACAATTTACTGCGAAGTTGCGCGTTCAAAAGGAACAATTTAGTGGCATCGCAGTGGGTGGCATCTCATTTGTAACGGATGCTGATAAGGGACGCACACAAAGTACAGGCGTGCAAATCAACAACCGTTACGCTTACGACATGGGGGTCGTGCTGCATGAATCACCTGACATGGTGGCGCCAAACTTAAACATGCATCAAGTACGTGCGACGTCCGTTAATTATCACACAGCGATCCAAGCGCATTTGCAAAATGACAAGCCTGCATTCATCACTGATATGAAATCACATGCAGTGATTTACACAGCTAAGGATCATAAGCGAGTTCTTGCTGAAGATAAGAAGAATCAAAAAGTCGCCCCAAATAGTCACTTTGACTACACAATGATGATGGCTGATGGCCAGAAGTTAGCGCCAGGCAAGTATGTTGCAGATATTGATTTAACTGCGAAGCAAGGACACTGGCATTTCAAGAAAGAATTCACCGTAACGGCCGAAAAGGCGCGAACGTTGGACGAACAAAATGTCACAATCAGTCACTGGGCTTGGTGGCAAATCCTATTGTTGATTTTGCTAATCATCTTATTGGCCATCTTGATTATGTACCTAGTTCGTCGCGACCGTAAGCGAACTGCTGAGTTACGCCGATTAAAGTATACCGTTAGTGAGGTAACCACAAATGAAGGTAATCAAAACTAATAATTTCATAAAGCCACTGATTGTCCTGATTGGTGTTGCAGCAACGTTGACGATGCCATCCCAAATGGCATTTGCGGCTGATGAAATGATTCACCCGGGTGATCATAAAGTGTCACAAAACACGACACCAGATGCATCGCAATTCGATGGTGTGCACTCAATTACTGATACAGCTCGAGGTACTAATTTTGCGATTAATCTGTTCCCTCAGCCAAGATATGATGCGACGAATAAGCGTTGGACTTTTATAGATGGCGAGCATTCAATTAGTGGTGCTGGTTCTGCCGCGTTTGAAAGACCTTTAAGCCTATCGAGTAACTTCGATATCAAGACGACGGCTAAAATGACATCGGACGGTGAAAAGAATTGGGTTGGTTGGTATACAACTGATCCGAACGAAAAGTTCTCAACTGGATTCGTAGGACTAGTATTATCTACCTCACAGGCAACTGATTTTTCAAAATCACAAAAGATTGGTGATTATAAACTTGGTGACATGTGGGGAATGGGGAGTCACGCAGGATACGCTTTGGAAAATGTAGCCTGGCAAATTGCGTTGGGAACACAAGCCAAACCTGATGGTCGTGGCACACAAGATATTTTGCGACAAAGTATTGCTGGTGCATATTCGCCCTTGAATGTCATGAATCGACAAAAAGGGGCCGTCGACGCGACATATACGGCTCATTACGATGCGAATATTAGAAAACTGAGTGTCACGACAGACAAAGGTTTGTCACAGACAATTGATGTTCCTAAAGAATTGAAACGCTTGTATGTTGGTCAAATGGCTACCATCAACGGAAATGCCTGGGGTGATCATGATTCAGTAACGTTATCTGACATCAGCGGTACGTACGACACGACCACAACAACAGTGCGTTTCGTAGACAAAGATGGCAATCCGCTTGCTGATGATGCAAAAATCGACAGTATCATCGGAGCTAAGATTTCTATTTCAGGTAGTGCTGAAGAAAATTGGTTAGCGCCCGATATACCACATGCAACGTTGGCTGGATCAGCTGCTGACCGTACGATTACAACGACGGAAGATGAGTCAAAAAATGTGATTACGGTCCGCTATGATGCTGTGTCAGGTAAGCTGCCAGTCAAAATCGTGGAT
>SKDY01000032.1_pt1 | contig 108220 bp, 101 predicted proteins | sample 4826591 | NCBI WGS metagenome assembly SKDY01 (sample SAMN11008823, study PRJNA524170) | human gut metagenome | biome: Human fecal sample; material: Feces; isolation source: fecal sample from pouch patient p10, p22 | host: Homo sapiens | place: Israel: Tel-Aviv | collected 2016-06-15 | reverse complement strand
TACACCGTTAGGTGTCTTAGGCCATTCACCTCGATTAAATAATTCAATTGCTTTCTTTTTAAATTCATAACTATATCTCATGAAAATACCCCCTTTACTGGTTGTCCAGTAAAGGGGGTACATATCATATCATCCGAAGGGCTTTACTATTTGTATTATTATTTTGTGTTTTTGTCAGTTGTTTGCGTATGTCTAACCTTGATAAGAGGTTCATCCTTCGTAGTGGCCTTTTTGTTAGCCTCTATTTTTGTAGTCGCATTGCCAGATGGTGGCAAGAATGTACTGATCTCATTTTTATGAGGCACATTCGTATTGGTTGTGGATGCTAACTGAGCCCGTTGTGGAGCAATGAAAATTTCGTCCTTCGTGATTTTTACGTCATTTAATAGTAATTTAAATGCACTAGGGCTCACGAATAATTGACCATCTATCATGCGCGGTGTAGGTAGCATAGATTCAGATGTATCAAGGTTGATAATTTGTAATTTACCTTTTCTTACGATTTGTGCTTGATTAGGTTGAATTGCCAAGGTAGCAATATTCATATCTACCAATGCCGTCTTTGTTGGCGCGTCCCACGATACCTTATAGCCTAATGCTTCCGATACTTGGCGCAATGCTACGAGTGGTTGGCCATCTACATAAGCCACGTTTTGATGGTCTTTCACCGGTTCTAATACCTTGCCATCCACATTGATATGATGTTGTGTCGTTACAGATGCAGGCTTTTCTAAGTTTTGCGCTGGCGTAGGTGTTTCCATGCCAATTGCTGCATGTGCTGGTTGAGCCACGCCTACTGTGAAAGCTAATGCACCTAGAGCGATGCTCGATAAAATAAGCTGCTTTAATTTCATAAGGAACCTCCATAAGGTGTTATATCGTTCTGAATATAGTAATAGTACTAAGTGTATATGAATATTTTATTATAAATTTTAATTTGATGCAATTTATTGTGTGAGAAAAATCGAGATGGTTTACTTAGTTTAAAAAATAATTTATAAATAAATCATACTTTACAAAAAACTTTCACTATGTTACTCTGACAATACGTATTTCATGAATTTTTCATGAGTTGTGTTGTTAGAGTATGTATTTAGGGGAGTTTTGTGAAGATAAAACGCTTAGTTCTTCTTAGCTTAGGTGTATTGGGTGCATCTATGCCTTTTGGGGCATATGCAGTGAATCCGATTATGCCTATGGCTCAGCAAGAACAATTACAACAAGACCGAGAAATTCAACAGGAACGGAACTTTCGCTTAGATGCTGAGCGCGTAGGAACTGTTGTCAGTGAACCGGCACCTATAGACGTACCTTCAGATCGGAATGGTGCGTCTTTTTTTATTCATCATATTCAGTTAGATGGTGTACCTAAGGAATTTGCTTTCTTACATAAGCTTGCACGTAAAAATGAGCAAAGAACAGTAACAGTAGCAGATATTACTAATATTCGTAATGCCTTTCAACGTAAATTACTAGACAAAGGCTATGTTACCTCTCAGGTATATATTCCAGAACAAAATTTAAATGCTGGGACTTTACAATTTATGGTTATGCCTGGCCGAGTGGAAGATATTCGATATGGTGAGTCTTCGGCTCATGGTCCTTGGCGCACTGCATTTCCTGTGCGTCCAGGAGATATCCTTAATATCCGAGATGTAGAACAAGGTCTGGAGCAGATGAAACGTGTATCATCTCAATCGGTAACAATGAAGTTACTTCCAGGTACATCTGTTGGTACTTCTATTATTGAGTTATCGATTAAACAAGATAAACCAGTACACGGATCAATTAGTTTCGATAATAGTGGTCTAGAGTCTACAGGGGTATATCAAGGTAGTTTTACATCATCTTTTGACCAATTTTTTAGAGCTAATGATACGTTAACCATGTCATTGTCAGGTGATTTAAGCGGTGCAGGCAGTATAAAAGGAACTCGTGCAGCTAGTCTTAATTATGTGATACCTCATGGGAAAGATACGTTTAGTTTAAGCTTTTCTAAATCAAGATATCATCAAACTATTCAATCTAATCCTTATGATTTCACATATGGTGGTAAGTCCACTACTATGAAGGCAAAATGGAATCATGTTTGGTCGCGTACACAACGTGAAAAACGTGCATTTGATATTTCTATTAGCACACGTCACAATCATCGCTTTATCAATGATATGGAACTGCCTGTGCAAGCATTACGTACCACTTCAATGGAGGTTGGTGTTTCTAACCGTACATATATTGGGAATGCTACGCTGTACTCTCGGTTAGGATTCCAATGGGGGATAGGTGCACTTGGCGCACAGCCTGAACATAAGGCCTCTGTTGCCATGGGAGGGCCTACATCTAGATATCATATGTGGCTTGTTGATGTAGATTATCGTAAACCATTTGTTATGGGCCATCGACCGGCATCCTTCACATCTTCATTCCATGGACAGTGGGTGCAAGGGGGAAAAAGAGTATATAGTGTAGATACTATCAATATTGGTAATCGATATAATATTTATGGCTTCGATGGTGAATATACACTTATGGGCGATAGTGGCTGGTATATACGTAATGAAGTATCATCAGTTATTCCGCGGCTTAATACGGAAGTATATTTTGGCATTGATGTAGGAGCTGTATATGGTAAAAGTACAGAATCGTTAGTTGGAAAAAGTATTGCTGGTACAGCATTAGGTATACGTGGTAACTATGCATCAGGGCTCATGGTCGATGCATTTGTAAGTACCCCTTTATATAAACCGCAAGGATATCATACGAAAAAGTTTTATAGCGGATTTACCGTAGGGTATAGATTCTAATCTCAATATAATTATGACTATATATGTGTTGAGCTAGTATTTATATAATTGGAGAGTTGTATGTGTAAAACAAATCAAGAACGACGTACGCTGGGACGAAAGATATTGTCTTGGCTCACTTTTGGCGTAGTAGTAGCATCTCAATCGATGGTGTTGGCAGCTCCTATTATGCCTGATAATAATGCTGCTATTACTGAACGACCATTAGTTCAGGAAACAGCTAATCACATTCCATTGGTTAATATTACGGCACCTACTAATGGTGGCGTCTCTATGAATAAGTATGACCAATTTAATGTTGAAAAACAGGGTGCTATTCTAAATAACTCATATGTAACGAGTAAAACAGAACTTGCTGGTTATGTGCAAGGTAATAGTAACATGGTGAATGGTACTGCAAAGGTCATCGTAAACCAAGTTACATCAGATGTACCAACATCTATGAGTGGCTATTTAGAAGTGGCGGGGCAAAAAGCCTCCGTTGTGGTTGCTAACCCTAACGGCATTACAGTTAATGATGGTGGCTTCCTTAATACAGATCATGCTGTGTTAACTACAGGTAAACCAGAATTAGATGATGCTGGAAATTTACAACATTACCGCGTAGAACAAGGAAATGTCTCTATTGAAGCTAAAGGCCTTGATGGGAAACGTGCAGATTCTGTGTCTATCTTGGCACGAACTATTGATGTAAATGCAGGTGTTTGGGCAAATAAACTTAATACTCGTACAGGACAAAATCACATTGATGCTAACAACTTAAAGGCTACAGCTTTAGAGGCTTCAACTGTTGAAACAAAACCAACGATTGGTTTGGATGTGGCGGCAGTAGGTGGGATGTACGCGAATCATATTACTATGGTTGGCACTGAAGCTGGTGTAGGTGTTAATCTTAATGGTGTAGTGGCAGGCACTCAGTCTGTTTCAGTAGATGCTAATGGTCATCTATCTGTTAATGGTACACTTCAATCCGATACAAGTCTCGTGGCTAAAGCAAACTCTATACAGAATACAAAAATAATTGCCTCTGGTGGAGAGTTAGCATTAGAAACAAAAGAACTAACAAATACAGGGCATATTACATCTGTTAATAATGGACATATTCAGGTAGAAGAATCCTTAACTAACAAAAATACAATTGCAGCTGGTGCTAACACGCAAGGCGCTGTTACAAGTAAGGGTTCCTTGTCTGTTGTGGCAGGTACCGTTCGTAATACTGATGCAGTGATTGTATCTGGTGGTACTACGACAATTAATAGTAAAGAATTACATAATACAGAGAATGGTCGCATTTATGGTGGGAAGATAGCGATACAAACCAAGGTACTCGAAAACCGCAAGAATGTAGCGTTAGAATCTAAATTAGATGCCGCTATGGCAGATATGAAAGCAGCAGAAGATAAGCTTGAAGCAGCCTATGCTGTAGATACTACAGCTTTTACATCAAAAACTGAACAAGATAACTATTTGAACCGAATTAAAGAACTATCTAAAGTATATGATGAAAAACTAGAAGCTGTTAAGTTAGTACAAGAGGAATTATCTGCTCATAAAGGGAGTACTATTGCAGGTCGAGAAGATGTAACTATTGAATCGGACTCTATTTTGAATAGAGAAAAATCTCTTATATATAGTGGTAGTACTATGACGCTAGATGGTCGTGATACATTACACAACATTGGTGGTACTATTGACGGAATGGGCAATGGTGTCATTCGAAGTAAAGACTACCAAAATAAGAACTCGTCATTTACCGCAAAACGTGTTAGCCCTGAAATTGAAAAAGGCCTTTCTGGTGAAAGTAATGACGCTATGCTTATAGCGCAAGAAGACCAAATCTTGATTACAGACAAAGATCATAGCGAGCGAGGTCAAATATTTAAAAAGTCTGAATTTAGCTCGTTAAACAGTGGTTATGGTGCCTATCATAGTCATAGTAGTAAGGCACCAATGCCTATATATGAGGCTGCAGAATATGTTACTGTAGAACAAATTACACCAGAAGAACAAGCGGCTGGTGAAGCGCCAATTCCGGCAGAATATATTGGTACACAAGTACCATCGTATGCCTATAATGACCCTATTTTCAAGGAGTTTGGCATTACATCTATGACGACAGAGCGCCCTCAAACAGCAGGTCCTGAACAAGAGGAGTGGGATGCACAATTTAAGCCGATTTTGGCATCATTAAATGATAAAATCAAAGCGCATAATGAAAAGGCTAAACTATATAACCAACAGATTTCTGGTGTGGCTAATGAAAAAATAGACGATTATACTATTATTCGAACTAAAACAATGACCTCTAAAGAAGAGGTGAAAAACAGTACACCAGGTGTTGTGCGCTTTGGTGGGGATGTGTCATTCACCGGAAATGGGATCAATGAAAATAGTCAAATGGTTGTAGGTGGTACATTAACTACTACGGGTGCTATTAATCAAGTTGCTAAAGAAAACCAAGAAGTAACTAATACATTTGGCACTACAGAAGCATCGTATACTTATAAACGAAAATGGCCGCATAAATCTAGACGAAGAGGTTATAAGGGTCAAGTGTTTATGACACCACAAGTGAATAAAGAAAATCCAATAGCACTTGGGGTGGCTAAGAAAGAAGATAAAAATAGTAAGGCAAAAGGTGAGGTAGGGGCTAATCACCGTAAAGAGGTACAAGACTTCTTACATCCATTTGCACAAGATAGCAGTAATGATACATCTAAACCAACAGCAGGAACTAATATTTTGGCATTGCCTACAGAATCTTTGTATAGAATACATCCTGAAAGCACTGCTAACTATGTAGTTGAAACAGATCCGCAATTTACGAATAAAAAAGCCTTTTTATCATCTGATTATATGTATCGAGAGATGAAAACAAAGCCTGAAAATATTGAAAAACGATTAGGCGATGGTTTGTATGAGCAGACATTGATTAGACATCAGATTGTATCTGGAACAGGGTATAGATTCCTTGATGGGTATACAGATGATGAAAGTCAATTTAAAGCTTTAATGGATGCTGGTATTGTATACGCCAAACAACATGGTATTGTTCCAGGTGTAGCACTGACAGCAGAACAAGCCGCTAGTTTAACTAGTGATATGGTCTGGCTTGTAAAAGATGTTGTTATGGTAGAGGGGAAACCTGTTGAGGTAATCTATCCTAAGGTATATCTTAAACAAAGTCATGGCTTACAGTTACATACTGATGGAACCTTAATGAGTGCTAATACATTAGTTATGAATGCAAAGGATAGTATCCGTAATGAAGGTGCTATTCAAGGTAAAACAGTAGTTCTTGCATCTAACCAAGATATTATTAATAGCGGTCATATTAATGCAGACAAAGTTGGTTTGCAATCGGATACAACTATTTACCAACAAGGTCAAGTTGTTGGCCGTGATGCTGTAGAATTACAAGCAAAAAAGGATATTACCTTTAACAACTCTATTGCGCATTTAACAAACCAAGATGTTTTACATAAAACAGCTGGTATTGCTGTAACTGGCGATACAGGCGTTATGATTGTATCTGCTGGCAATGATGTAAACTTAGGTGGTGCGACTATCGAAGCATTAGGTAAAGAAGGTGCTATCACTATTACCGCTGGACATGATATTAATAGCACTACAGATACTCTTACTGCTAAAAAAGATATGACTCAAGATGGGGATAATTATTTACGAACCTATCGTCAAACTGAACTAGGAACGACAATAGAGGCTAGTGGAAATGTATCTATTGGCGCCAAAAATGATATCAAGGCTCGTAATCTGACTGTTAGTAGTGAGTCCGGTGCTGTAAAAGTGATCGGTGAACATGACGTATCCATTGAAAATGGATATAGTGAATCTAAGGATGCCTTTGCGTTATCCTATAAAGAAAAAGGGTTCCTTAATAAGAAAGAAACTAAAATTAAGACTCATGATGAATCTAAACATGCGTTAATGAGTACCATTAGTGGTCATACTGTTGTGGTGGGTGCTAATAATGATGTGGCACTTACATCCTCTAATGTAGTGAGTACTGCGGGAACATCTGTATTAGCCGGTCATAATGTAATAACTAATGCAGCAGCAGAGCATACGCTAAGTACCGCATCTAAAGATGTAAAAAAATCTGGTATTATGGGTGCTGGCATGGGTATCATGATTGGTAAAAAACAATCGAAAGATAACTACTCTATCGATGAAACGACTCATAAAGCAACTACTCTAGGATCTACTAATGGTGAGGTTACTGTACAAGCTGGTGATACAGTTCATTTGACTACCACAAATGCGGTTGGCAAAAATGGTGTTATCATTGTCGGACAAGATATACTATTAGATGGTAAAGATGACGTATATAAACAAGAGGAACGTCATGAACGAAAATCCTCTGGTTTAACGGTAAGTTTAGGTGGCAGTGTTGTTGAGAAATTAGATAGTGCTGTCAAAAAACAACATAGTGCATCTAATAGAAAAAATAATCATTTTAAATCATTAGAAGGCAAACAATCGAGAGATAGGTTGCTTTCTGCCCTTGGTGAAGCCAAACAAATTGTTGATAGAAGTTATAATGGTCAGATGAGGACCATTGAATCGCAATTGGAGCGCGTTAATACTGATATAGTTAATACCCCGGAAACTGATACGACTAAATTAGCTGAGCTTAAAGCTAAACAAGATGTTTTGTTGAAAAAACGAAGCCTTTTAGAAGAGAATAAGGACAATATAAATAAAGCTACTGATAGAGCCATTGATAGAGCTATTAATGTACAAATAGGTATTGGATCTAGTAAAAGTGTAGCTGAGTCGAAGTTAGAACGCCATACGTATTCTAGTGGGACTATTGACTCTGACGGAACTGTTTTGATTCATGCTAATAGTGCAGATTCAATTAAAGGTAATATTACTGCAATTGGTGAACAAATCAAAGGGGAGAATGTACAATTAGATGCGTCCAATGTTATTAATCTAGAGGCAGGTTCTAATACGCAACGTATTGAAACAAATAGTAAGTCTAGCGGTTGGAATATTTCTGCTAATATTGGTATGAGAACTGGCGGGCTCGTAGGCTGGTCGGCGTCAGCTTATAAAGGGACAGAAAATGGTATAGAAGATAGTACTACTCATACTGGTACACATGTTGTAGGTTCTAACAACGTATCTATTACAAGTGGAAATGATACGAACCTTATCGGAACTACTATTTCTGGGAAAAGTGTAACGGCGAATGTAGGTAATAATCTGACTGTAGAGAGCTTGCAAGACAGTCAGATCTATCATGAAATATCTAAGAACAAGGGGATATCTATCTCTGGTGCAAACTTTATATCTCAACCTACGATTAATGGTGTTAATGTAAAAGGTAATATTGATAGTACTTATAAGAGTGTTACAGAACAATCTGGTATTCATGCTGGTAGTGATGGTGTAAATATTGTTGTTGGCGATACGACAACATTAAAAGGAGCCACTATAACTAGTAAGGCTACACCTGAAAAAAATAAGATATCTACTAAATCTCTAGTTATGGAAGATATTCATAATGAAGCTTCGTATAAGGCTAAAAAGTCTGGGATAGCTATGAACACATCTGGATTGACAGCAAAGGGTGTTCTCGGTAAAATCAACCCATTGGGACTATCTCCGGTAGTTTCTATTCCAGTATCAGATGAGGCGCAATCTACAACAAAATCTGCTATTAGTGATGCCATATTGGTAGAAGTAGAGCGTGAACCACTTACTACTATTAATAGAGATACTGAACATGCACTCAATAGTATTAAACCTATATTTGATAAGGCTGATGTAAAAGAACGTATGGAATATGTTAATGCTGTTTCTGATGAAGGGTTTAAACTTATTGGTGATATTGCAATGAAGCAAGCTCAAAAGTATGAAGAAAAAGCAGCTAACACTTCTGATGAAACTCTAAAAAAACGATATCAAAAAGAAGCTGATAAATGGAAAGATGGTGGAATTTATAAAGTTGCCTTACATGGTGGTTTTGGAGCAGTAGTCTCTAATATGGCTGGAGGCTCCAGTTTAGACGGTTTTGCAACTGCTAGTGCTAATGAGATAATGGTGGGGGCTATTGCTAAGGAACTAGCTAAACATCCTAATAGTACAATAAATGCTGATGGTAAATATGTTGATAACTCTGATGTATATAAAATTGCTAGTGCAATACTAGGTAATACAGTTTCGCACTCTTCATTAGGAACTGGTATTTCACTATCTGCTACACAGAATAATTATTTGACACATGAACAAATAAAATTATATAAACAGGAATATTCAAAAGCAAAAAGTAATGAAGAGCGCGAAGCGATAGACGCAAAGTGGCAAGAAATTTATTTTCAACAAGCTCATGAAATTCTTGATGAGGAGCAGGTATTATTCAATAAAATAATTAAGAATGAAGTTGGTTTTAATAATCCTGTTAAGGTGGCAGAATATTATAATGCCTTAAGAAATCTGTTCAAACAGCATGGATACTATTTTAAAATAGGGCAATTACCAGTCTTAGTACACTCTGGAAATGGATATAGAGATTATGATTCGTCAATTAAAACTTTTGGAGTACCACGTAAAGGAGGAAGTTACATATTTGATGCTTCAAGTCGTAGACGATTTTATGACAAAAATCTTAATCATTTGGATAGAGAAAAATTAGGTGTTGTTAAGCGTAATGAAAATACAATCCCCAAGTCTGTTATTAAACCAGAATTTGTTTGGACTAAGGATGCTTTAGGAAAGTCGGTTGCTCAAAATGTATTATCAGAGGTAGGAAATCAACCATGGACTGGATATGTTTACTATGCGGAGAACGCTTCGAAACTTACCAAAACTGTAGCAAAATCAGGAGGTCCTGTTGCAATAGGATTCTTAATTAAGGATTTTTATACAGATTATCAAATGTATAGTGGTCGAGAACTAGCTAAAGCTTGGGGTGCTAATTTAATACCTGTAGCCACTGGATTAGGTGGAGGAGTTTTAGGAAGTGGTGCGGGCCCTGCAGGATCTTTTGTTGTTGGTGTTACTGGTGCAACATTTGGCGATCGCATTAAAGATGAAATTAAATTTAATTTGAAAAAGGATGTAGATAAGTAATGTATCAAGATCTGATTATAATACTTGGTATTATATACCTCATATACAAACTTATTACGCATAAAAGTAAGCTTAGTTTAGCTCGAACTATCTATACTTTTAGCTTAGCACTCGGGTTTGGGATATTTTTCATACGTAATTTAATATCTCCATTTACTATGTTGTTTTGGTGGATATTTTGTATGGGGATTTCTTTAGTTGGGATGTATTTCATGCTTAAGAATGACGAGTTTGAAAGTGATAAAGTAGAGAAATATCAGTCTAATTTTAAAGTAGGTGTATATGCTTGGTTATTTCTAGTCGCTTTATATATATATTTATATGTTCTAACCTATTATTAGATACTTTGATAATGCATATAGTAGGATTTTATTGATTAATATTTAATTCTAATATAAGGTATATAGACCTAAAATGGATGCTATAGTCTAATCTTCAGTAGTATATACTAATGGTTTAGAACTATAGCATCCTTTTATTTAATCGTTCATTTGAGGTCGGCGTGGATGTTACAGATAAGTCATAGAAATGAATGAGAGTTTATTTCATGTGATTATTAAATCTATTGGTGAAATCATTTCCGATAAAACAGTCAAATTAGTGGATTCTAATGATGTATCTTTACAAGCGGCAACAAATACAAGTGAAAAGCTTGAAAACGCCAAAAGTAAAGGCTGGTCTGTTGGGGCTAATATTAGTGTTGCTGGTGGCGGTATACTAGGTTTTGATGCTGTTACTATTACATCTGGAAAGGACACCCATATCAGTGGTTCCAAGGTAGTTGGTAAATCTGTAACAGCAGACGTAGGTGGAAACCTTTCTATTGAAAGCTTACAAGATACAAAGACATATGTAGGTGAAAGCTCTAATAAAGGGTTTAGTGTATTTACAAATGCGGGGTCTCTAAGTAATGTATCAATGAGTTCAAGCAAAGGTAAAATGAAAAGTGATTATGCAAGTGTTACTGATTAAGCGGGTATATATGCAGGTGGTAGTGGATTTGTAATTAACACGGCTAAAACAACATCATTAAGAGGGGCTGTTATAGATAGTGCGACAAATTCTAATAAAAACAAATTATCTACTGAATCATTAGATGTTAAAGCTGTCGAGAATACGGCAGAATATACATCTCGTAATGTAGGTATGAGCTATAATCACGTTGGTAATTATAAGAACCTTAATAAAGCAGGGCAAGATGCCGTGTGGAATACATTAGGGAAATTACCTAATCTGTTGCCAGATTCTAGCAAATCAGCTTCTTCTACTACAACATCTGCTATTTCAAATGGTACAATAGAAGTACGAGACGCTAACTTTAATATGCAAACACTGTCTCGAGATACAAAAGATAGTTTGAATAAGCTTGATGAAATCTTTGATAAAAAGAAAATTAAAGAACATCAAGAATTATCTAAGTTATTTGCAAAAGAAGCCTTTGGACGATTACATAATTGGAATCCAACCTCTAAAGAAGGTAAAACTGCAAAAGCAATAGCCCATGGTGTAGTCGCTGAAGTATCTGCTCGTATGGCAGGAAATAAACCTGGTAGTGGTTTTTATGCGGGTACTACCAATGAAGCATTGATTGGAGAAATTCAAAAAATTGCAAAAGAAAAACCTGATGTAGCTCAAACATTAAGTGCTCTACTAGGTGCTGCTGTAAATGGTAGTTTAGGCTATTCACCAGTGACAGGTGCAGCTGAAGCACAATATGGGACTAAGTGGAATAATGGTGGTGCTGTAGCTATAGTAACAAGGGCTCTTCTAGGAAGCAGTGCTGTTGGTTTAACCAATAGTATGAATCAGGTTAGCAGTATAAACAATCTTATACGTAATGCAAGTTGGATTTTAACTATTCCAAGTCCGAGCGTAGTTTCTGTAGATAATTATTCTTATGATGCAAGGCAAGGAAAAAATGAGCTGCTAATTGGTGTATGGCAGGATAATGCAACTAGTGATGCTTCTGTAGTTATACAAGATACCCCAGTATTAGAACAAAGAGGACCCATTGTTGTTAAGGGGCAACAGTATGAATGGGATTTTGCTAAACAATCTTATTATCCGGTTGAGATATATCATTTAGATGGTCAAGTATATAAAAATAATGGTAGTAGAGATATATTAAGTCGTCATTATTTAGATGGTCTCGGTGGAGCACCTAACAGGTATACAGGGTCTGTATATGGTAAGGATGGAACGAATAACTGGGTTATTGAACCGTCGGATTCCCTTTCAAGTAAAGCGGTGCAAGTAAAAAATACGATTACTGGTGAGATTGGTGAAATGTCGTATTCTTACGGTGATATGTATTTGGTTGATCACCCTGAGAGTAGTATTGTTTTGAATCCTAATATTTTACAGTTTATAGTTGCTCAAACTTTACAACCAGTGAGCAAACCATTTGTTTTGGCCTATAGGAATCGTATTTCTAGTATTACACCTGTAAACGTCTCTAATATTGGAAATGAAGGTTGGGTAGATGATTTTACTTTTAATCCTGAATTTTCAAAACCTGAGATACTATCTTCTCCATTAGAGGAGTCTGCTCAGCCTATGGTACTTAAAAGTCCTACTAATGAGAATGCAGAAGTACAAATACTTTCTAGTCCGTTGGGACAAGAACTAAATACAAGCAAGTTGGGTGGATTTGATTTAATTCGACCTAAATTATCCGATTATATATATACTGCATACTCTAAGGAACATCCAGTTTGGGGAATGAGAGTTCCGCAAGATTCTGAAACAATCTTATCAGATAGAAGTTTATTCGATAGAACGGGTAAGCGCTATGGGGATCATGCTCAAATTTATAGACATAGAGTAACAAAACATTACTATTATAGAGATACTTTTCATGAAGGTGTAGATGCCCATTTAGAAGTATTTGATAAAAATGGAAATCATTTAGGCGAAGCAGATCCTATAACTGGAGTGATGAGGGAGAAATCTAAAGACCCTAAGAAAAAACTTAGAAAGGATTTAAGACAATGATTATGAAACCTATTAAGTCTTTATATAGTAGTTATAACCAAAATGATATATATATGTTAGAACGAATAGGACCATATAGCATAATAAATGATAACCATCAAGGGCTTATTGTGTTGGATTCCTCATGGAATGAAGTGAAAAGAATTAAGGTAGATGAAAATCTGTTTTATCCTGAAGCTAGATATATAGATTACGTTAATAATAGGATGCTTTTTAAGTTGGAAGCATTTTTGTGTTTAGTTGACATTGAAAGTAGTGGGGTTAAACTAATAGAGCTTCCTGATGATCTTCAAGATATATATTTCTCAAACTTACATTGTTTCTGTAAAGATCATATTATGATAGATACGAGTAAGAATGTAGTATCTTTGGATTTGATTGACTTCAAAATTACAGTGCTAGAACTTGCTTCTGTTGATGAATATCCATTTAATGAGTATCAAAATAGATATAATGGAATAGTTATGTATTTTAGAAAGAATAAATTAATCTGTCATGACTCTGGGAATATAATAATTATAGATGGTACAAGCGTTATTGAAATTCCAGATGTAGTTTCTATTAAATACTATCAACTAATAGCATCTAATACATATTTGTTAGCGATTGGTGAAAATCAGCTACAGCTTATCAACTTAGAAAATGCTAGTGAAAGTAAATTTATTTCTTTTGCATCTCCCTGCTATTGTGTTGGTGCAGATATATTTGAGGAACAGGACAAAATCCATATATCTCTTTTATTAAATAATGATTGGGAAGAGTTTGTGCGTGTAGAAGAATATGCTTTTACCTTTGATGAATTGCAAACAAATGTAATGCTGTAGGTCATTCTTTATATGCTATAATTAAGTATTACATGAATTATTTAATATATCTTAATTATAGAGTTATAGCGTTTATAGAAAGAGGTTCTTTATGGCATCCGGCAGATCTGAAAAAGAGTTACAAGGGGTAACGATGTTAGGTCACAAGACCGATTACCCTACTGATTATGCACCACAGGTGTTAGAAGCGTTTGATAACAAACACCCTGATAATGATTATTTCGTTAAGTTTAATTGTCCTGAGTTCACTAGCTTGTGTCCTATGACAGGGCAACCAGACTTTGCCACAATCTATATTTCTTATGTGCCAGATAAGAAAATGGTAGAATCCAAGTCTTTGAAATTGTACTTATTTAGCTTCCGTAACCATGGGGACTTTCACGAGGACTGCATTAATATCATTATGAAAGACCTCATCAAGTTGATGGACCCTAAGTACATCGAAGTATGGGGCAAGTTTACGCCGCGCGGTGGTTTGTCCATCGATCCATACGCAAACTATGGCAAGCCTGGTACAGAGTGGGAAAAGACTGCAAAAGAGCGCCTTCATTTCCACGATATGCAGCCTGAACGCGTAGCGTACCGTTAAGATGAATTACGAATTTATAGCGGTCGTCTCAGCATTCATATTTTGCTTTGTATTCGGCTTATTATTATCATTGCATCCCACAGCGCTCGTTGTTGGTAATCATAGTTCCCTACATACATACAGCCGATGGACACGGTGGAGTGCTTACGTAGCGTTGATACTATTAGTATTGCGCATCGACATTACTGTAACAGACAGTATGGTGCCGTCTAGCTGGATGTTTAGTGAATGGTTTCAGCTTGTCACTATTGTTATATTCGCTCTCGTCCTACTACAAACATTGGGATTCGTAGATTTTACACATGGGGAACGAAATGTACAATTTCACTATTGGCAAATTGCGCAGGGTTATAGTTCGAACTCTTGGATGGAACGATATTTACAACAGCATCCTGGTCAAGTAGCAGGAGCATTGGTAAATTATTGTTATGTCTTATGGATGACATGGCGTTCTATGTGGCCTGCCATATTGATGTTATTCTGGTATAAACTATGGGCCGTTGAAGTGAATGGCTTGCTGTCACCCATTATATCTAGAAAAGAGCATATGCCAGATGTGGTTTCTTATTTGATAGTAGATCCACATATTTTAACGTATACCTTGGCTGGTTTTTTATGGGGCCATATTGTATTGCATGAACGAAAGAATATCATCCTATATGGCAATAGTAGGGCTTTCCAGTTTGTGCTCTCTAGGCTTATAGTTATCGTGGGCAGTCTTTTATGGATAGGAATTGCCGTCGCCATTATGACGGTACCTATTACGTGGGATTCAGTGATTAGCACGCTTAGAAACATACGATAAACTCAGTTATTTCCTATAAACTGCGGACTTTAAAGACCCTCAAAATTCTTGACAGATATATTCCTAGGTGTTAGAGTAGGAATATATTTATAGAGTGTACAAATGATTATACCCAGTGTATAGTTTGGTAATTGTTAAAACCGTGACTTACGCCCTTGGGAGTATCCAAGGGCGTTATATTTTTGATAAACACACTGTTCGTGTAATGAACGTAGATATGGAGTACTTATGATGCAAGGTTTGCGCGAGTTATGGGGCAAAATTCAATATAATATTAAACGCGTCATTGATTCTGACCCGGCGGCTACTAATGTGTGGATGGTTATATGGACGTATCCTCATATTACGGCTTTGTTCTGGCATTTCTTTGCATATCGTCTCTATAAAGCGGGATGGCCTACATTGGCACGCCGTATAGCACTTCATTCTCGTCGTGTAACAGGCATTGAAATTCATCCGGGAGCTACCATTGGTCGAGGCTTATTTATTGACCATGGTATGGGTGTTGTTATCGGTGAAACCGCCGTCATCGGAGATAATGTGACATTGTTCCACCAAGTAACATTGGGCGGTATGTCCTCTAAGAAAACAAAACGCCATCCCACCATTGAAGATGATGTACTCATTGGTACAGGTACAAAAATTTTAGGGGATATTACGATTGGAGCTCGTACTAAAATCGGTTGTAATCTAGTTATAAAACACGATATTCCGAAAGATATGGTTATCTTTGAAACGGATCCAGAAAATATGTATGTTCGAAAGCCTAGACGAAAGAATAAAAATGGCGCATCGAATGATAGTCCATATCCTGAAAACTACATAGAATACTATATATAAATATACTGGTTTAGACCTCTTGCTGTTAGATGCATATCTGATGGTAAGAGGTTTTTTTGTTTCATAAAAATTTTATTGAAAAAAATCGATAAAGTTATTGACAAGGAAAATCATTATTTGTTAATATAATCATGTAATCAATACTGATTATAAATTACAGAAATAAATAACAGGCATAAAAGCCGACTGGATTTGTCCTGATGTTAGGATGAATTGTAATTGAGAATTAAATGAAAAAGGAGTAATTATTATGAAAAACGTACAACAAGTCAATCAATATGTAGCAGATCTTTCCGTATGGAATGTAAAATTACACAATCTTCATTTCAATGTAACTGGTCCACAATTCAAATCTATCCATGAATACTTAGAATCCATTTATGATGAAGCCTTTGAATACTTTGATGCAGTCGCTGAACATGTAAAAATGCAAGGTGAATTTCCATTAGTAAATTCTGTTGAATATGCTAAATTAGCAAAAATCGGTGAATTAGGTCAAGAAGATATTCCTCAACATAAAGTTATCGAAATTTTACTTCATGACTTCAAATATATGAAAGATCAAGCTGCTGCTATTCGTGAAGCAGCTGGTGAAGAAGATAATTTCTTGCTTTCCAACATGATGGAAGACCATATTGAATATTATGTAAAACAAATTTGGTTCATTGAATCTATGTTGAAATAATTCAATTGACAACGCCTTACTGGGTATGATATGATTACCCAGTAAAGCATGGAGGATTACTCAAGAGGCTGAAGAGGACGGTTTGCTAAATCGTTAGGGCGGGTTACCGTCGCTAGGGTTCGAATCCCTAATCCTCCGCCATGCTGAGACCTCACATCGTCTGATGTGAGGTCTTTTTTATTAACTATACAGTGTAAGGAATGGGGATAGAGTTGACGTATTCATATCTGATTGCTTATAATGAATTGTATAAAATTTAATTTAAGGAGACTTTTATGAATACACAATATACACGTCATTTGTCGATGATTCGTCACGCCCTTAGTATTGGGACCCTTTGTTTAGCGGCATCCTTCGGTGTGGCTCATGCGGAAGACTTTGCAATTCCTAGTGCCCGTCCTGTGGTAGATGGTATGAGTACTGATGATGTTAAAGTCGTATCTGCTGCACATCCTGGTAGCGCTAACCTTATTACACCAAATGATTGGACATACAAAGCGTTAAAGACACTGGTAAAACATGGGGCCATTACAGATACACACGGATTTACATTCGATGATAGCACTAGCTATACAAAGGATGAGTTGATGCCGTTACTTGATGAAGTTGTGGAAAAACGGGAACAAATGAACGACAATGATCGTCAATTTGCGTTGCATATCTACCAAGAAAATATGCGTGATATCATGGATTATCGCATTGAACGAGATAAGAAAGTCACTAAAGAACGGGCGTTAACAGATGAACAAATTAAGGAAAAAATGAAGAAATTCAAAATTGATGACTCTCGTGTCAAGACTAACGGTGATGTTCGTATTCGCTATACAGGTTCCAAGAATGGAAAATCTAAAGCAGATGCGCGTGTACAAACAGAAATGACGTTCACTCTATAATCCCTGTAAGGGAAGAATATGATTAATTTTATAAGTAACATTGATGAATATTTACTTATTAGTTATAGGCTAATATATACCGTTTGTTTTTGTGAAAGCTTTCACAGAAATAGACGGTATTTTATTTTGTTTAGAACCAGAACCAAATAGATTTATGAAATGTAGTTGTAGTAACGTATAAGCCTGTGAAATATGGTACAATAAAGAATAGAATTTAATTTGCTAGTATAGCAGTTTATATATGTTTTCGGGAGGATTTCATGGCAACAGAAAAAGATATGAATGAATTAAATGCACCTTTACAATCTGATTATAAAGAGGTTGTTCACGACATTGCAGAAGAATTATTAGCGCGCCTTAACATCGAAGAGGATGGCGCTATTATCGATATGTTCCAAACAGGATCTCTAGACCCTTGGCAATTATTCGTATTCTTCTCCGCATTAGAACATGCACTTATGGAATTTAGAACGGACAAACGCAAGAAAACCGTTATCGTTCATGCTCAACCAGAGGCTCTTGTAGGCACCGGCCCTGTTGTAACACCTGTATCCACAATGCTTGAGCATATTTTAATGTCTCGCGTAAATGATATGAGCGAAGGTCGTTTAGAAACAGGTTTGCTTACCGTGTCTGGTGAAAGCATCGATTACGAAGGGGTTAATCTTAAGGGACGCCATGTAGTTATCATTTGCGATATCCACGATAATGAATCTCCTTATTTGGCAGAATGCATTAAATTGTGTAAAGAAATGAAAGCTAGTCACGTTATGGCAGTGCCTCTCATGTTGTGGAATCCAGATCTTATTGACAATTTGACAGAGGAAAGTATCAAGGCGGAATTGTCCCATGAAAATCGTCCTCTCTCCTAGTAAGACAAAAACAATTTCCCATACTGCAGCAGTAATCCGTGATGGTCAATTTCAGCCCCGTATTACGCAAAAGATTGTAAAACATGTACAATCTCTCGATGTAGCATCACTTGGTAAGGCCCTAAAACTAAAAGGTGATAAGGCACAATCTGTTTTCGATTTTTATGAAGAGTTTGAGTCTCATTCTGTAGGTTTTGCTTGTGAAAGCTACGATGGCATTGCCTTTAAATATTTAGATTGGGCAGGACTATCTGATGAGGCTAAGGCTTTTGGTGAAACTCATCTTGCTATTATGTCTGCATTATATGGCGTTGTAGAGCCTACGATGGGCGTCAGAGACTATCGATTAGATATGGTCGATAAGGTAGGGCTTAATTTATATGAAATCTGGCGTGAAGCGGTGGATGCATACTTTCACAAGGAGGATTGGATCCTAAACTTAGCGTCTAAAGAATATGCAAAAATGGTGAACCATCCAACGGTGGTAACCGTTGAATTTTGGGAATTACGAGGCGATACATATAAACAGATGAGTACGTCCTCCAAAATGAGTCGTGGTATTATGGCGCATACATGTTTGACGAACCAAGTGAAGTATGTGCGAGATTTACCACGCGAAATTAATGGATTTATCTGCGTTACTGATATTGAATCTATTACCATACCAAGCGAATCGATGACGATTCGTTATGAAAGGAAGTGATGATTTGCAAGTGCAAGATATTCTCACAAAAGACCTCGTCGGCGATGAATGGCTAACAGAGGATGAGCTAAGATTTCTCATGTCTGTAACTGATGAAGAACAGTTGCAGCTAATATATAAAAAGGCGTACGAAGTGAAGGCAAAATATGTACAGCCTGTAGCGTATTATCGTGGCCTCATCGAATTCTCGAACCGATGCATTAAAAACTGTAATTACTGCGGTATTCGCCGCGAAAATGATAAGACGGAACGCTTTGATATGAATCGTGAAGATATCATCAAGATGGCGCAGTGGGCGTATGACCATGAATATGGTTCCATTACACTCCAATCTGGTGAACGCTGTGATGATGTATTCGTCGATTATGTAGTCGATCTTATCCGCGACATCAAAGCCATCGGCGATGGTTCTCTTGGCATTACGATGTGCGTAGGGGAGCAAAGTGAAGAGGCGTACCGCCGCATGCGTGAGGCGGGTGCTAGCCGTTACCTATTGCGCATTGAAACGACGAATAAAGAGCTATATCACAAAATTCATCCTCGCGATGAACTACATTCCTTTGAAACTCGAGTTGAATGTCTACGCCGTTTGCGTCGCGTAGGATTCCAAGTGGGTACAGGCGTTATGATTGGTCTACCTGGGCAAACAGAGGACGATCTTGTGAACGATATCTTGTTCTACCGTGATATGGATATCGATATGATTGGCATGGGCCCCTATGTGGTGCATCATGATACGCCATTGGGCCAAGAGGCGTTGGCAATGGGGATTGATGATGAGGCTGGTAAATTGCGCCGTATTCAACTAGGGCTCAAGATGATTGCCTTAACGCGTCTATTTTTGAAAGACGTAAATATCGCGGCTACTACGGCGTTACAAGCATTAGACCCATTAGGACGCGAAAAGGGACTCGCTGCAGGAGCTAATATTTTGATGCCTATCATTACGATTCCAGAACATCGTGCCAAATATTTGCTATATGATAATAAACCATGCGTGGATGATAATGCTGATAAATGTAAGGATTGCTTGACGCGTCGCGTTATGTCCATTGGTGACACCGTAGGTTGGAAACAAAATGGGGATTCTAAACATTACGGTAAACGGACCGGATTCTTTTAGTTGTATAATAGTCCTCTTTTTTCGATAAATATTTTTTTCGAGAAAAGAGGATTTTTATATTATTACGTCGAAATCATATATCAAGAACTCAAAGTTTCACATAAGGAGGCGATTCCGATGAAAGAATATAGTAGTGATCAGATTCGTAATGTAGCTGTGGTGTCCCATGATGGGGCAGGGAAAACTGCTTTAGTAGAATCCTTGTTATTAACCTCTGGTGCTGTTGATTTTGTTGGCCGTGGTCAAGATAACAAACATATTATGGACTTTGAGCCAGAAGAGATTAAACGAAATGTAACGATCCAATTGGGTATGGCCCCTTGTGAATGGCATGACCATAAGGTTAACTTTATTGATACACCGGGTTACAATGAATTCCATGGTGAAGTTCGTGCCGCATTGCGTGCTTGTGATGGCATGTTAATGGTATTATCCGCAACGACTGGTGTTGAAACAGATACGGTGCGCGCTTGGGATTATGCTGTTGAATTACAAATGCCACGTATGGCATTTATCAATAAAATGGACGTTGATGGTGCTGATTTCTTCGGTACTATTGAACGTATGCGTGAACTATTTGGCAAGGCAATTATGCCACTCCAAATTCCGATTGGCGAAGGTGCCAATTTTGAAGGCGTGATAGACGTAGCCAAAATGACTGCGTTTACTTACAAAGACGGCCAACCAACAGAGATTGCTGTACCGGCTCATCTTATCGAAAAGGCCCAAGAAATACGGGAAATGACCGTAGAGGCCGCGGCTGAAGGTAGCGATGAATTGTTGGAAAAATATTTAGAAGGCGAAGAGCTTTCATTAGAAGAAATTCGCCAAGGTCTACGCGAAGGGATGATTACAGGCCGTGTGTGTCCAATCATGTGTGGCAGTGCCACATCCCGTATTGGCTTAGATCAAGTATTAGACAGAATGATTCGGTATATGCCAGATGCAGCAAAAAAAGTGATGACTGCTGAATCAGCAGACACTGGTGAACCAGTTGTGGTGCATGTGGATAAACCCCTAACCGCATTCGTGTTTAAAACATTGCTTGACCCATTCGCAGGCAAACAAAGCTTTGTACGCATCTTCTCTGGTGAACTCAAAGAAGGTGATAAGCTGTTCAACGTTAATCAAGGAACTGAGGAAAAATGGAATAAGATGGTTACCCTTATTGGGAAGCAACAAATTCCAGTAACTGCCGCAAAAGCTGGCGATATCGTAGTGATACCGAAATTGGCTAATGCAAAAACAGGCGATACCTTAACAGCTCCTGATTTTAAGGTGAAGTACGATGCGATTCGTTTCCCTCAACCTTTGTATACCGTAGCTATGGAAGCTGTGAAAAAAGGTGAAGAGGAAAAATTAGCTAGTGCTGTGTTAAAAGTAGCCGAAGAAGATCCAACTTGTGTAGTTGTGAAAAATCCGGAAGCCCGCCAATTGCAAATTGACTGCATGGGCGAAGTGCACTTAGAACATATCCTTAACAAGATGGACCGTAAATATGGCGTACAAGCGAAACTTGTAAAACCATATATTCCATACCGTGAAACAATCAAAGGATCTGCAGAAACAGAATCGAAATATAAAAAACAAAGTGGCGGTCATGGTCAGTATGGACATGTTAAAATTCAAGTTGATCCATTATATGATGGTCAAGAATTTGCCTTTGTAGACAAGATTTTTGGTGGTGCTGTACCAAGACAATATATACCAGCAGTGGAAAAGGGCGCCAGAGAAACCCTAGAAAAAGGCTTAATTGCGGGATATCCTATGATTGGCGTACAAGTGACACTCTTGGATGGATCTTACCACAGTGTAGACTCCTCAGAGTTAGCATTTAAAGTAGCTACGTCACAGGCTATCAAGGATGTAATTCCAAAGGCGAAACCAGTCCTATTAGAACCAATCTATGAAGTTAACGTGTTTGCACCAGATGCTTTCATGGGTGACATCATGGGCGATTTAAATAGTCGTCGAGGTCGTGTATTAGGCATGGAACAAAGTGAAAGAACTGGTATATCCGTTGTTAAAGCACAAGTACCGCTGGCAGAAATGTCAGATTATGTTACTGTTTTGCGCTCTATGACACAAGGACAAGGCGTATTTAATCGTCAGTTCTATAGTTATGAAGAGGTTCCTCATAAGCAAGCTGATGAAATAATTGCTGCTTTCAAGGAACAAGATTAATGTAAAAACCGTCCACGTAGTTAATTTCATTGAGAATTGACATTTCACATTTCACTAACAACTTCATATACAACTAAATATAAAACTTAATATACAATTTCATATGTATAACGATCATTGACGTAAGTCATAAATTTGAATAGTACTTTACGAACCCTCCATATATGTAGCGTATGGAGGGTTTGTTTTGCGTAATCCTATATGGAAGCCAAAGTGCATATGTGCTACCATAGAAGTATAAAATCAATACTAATAGATTAATAATTGATCGTATGTATGGTGTTATATGCACTATGGTTTATATAGAAAGGATGTACCTATGTTTTTTTCAAGTATACATGCAGATTATACAAAAATGGGCTATCCCGCAGCCATTGTTCGAGCTCTTGATTTCTTAAAAAACACTGATTTACAAGCATTGCCAGGAGGTCGTCATGCTATCGAAGGCGATATGATGTATGCCAATGTAGATGATGTAGAAACAAAATTATTTGAAACTACAAAACCAGAATCTCATAAAAATTATATAGATATTCAGTTTATGGTGAAGGGGCAAGAGAATATGGGTTTTTTTGTGGACCATGGCCGAGTAAAGCCTATCGAATCCTATCCTGAACGAGACTGCTATTTTTATCCTAATGAATCTGTAGATGAAGGGCACATCCACTGTCCAGAAGGGTATTATACGGTATTTTTCCCATCGGATATTCATCGACCTCTTTTAGCGGTTGACGATAAGCCTATAAAAATTCGTAAGGTTGTTGTAAAGGTGCATGTGTCTCTATTAGGTGAGTAATATGATGAAACGATATGAAATTATCGGTATTATATTAACATTATTAGGCGCCACCTTATGGGGCGTGTCAGGCACATCTGTCCAATTCATAGGCAATTTTCGTCATATGAACTTAGAATGGCTTTTGACGATGCGTCTTATTACGGCAGGACTGTTAACCGTTCTATATGGATGGATTCGTCAAGGCAATGCTATTTTTAATGTATTCCGTAATTGGCGAGATACATTAGAACTCGTCATATTCGGCGTATTTGGTATGGCCCTGTGCCAATATACCTATTTCCGTTCCATCGTCATCGCCGGTGCGGGCATTGCGACGGTGCTACAATATTTGGCACCGTCTATGATTATCATTTATTTGCTGATGCGTTATGGAAAACGGCCTTCTACAGGAGAAATCATTTCAGTTATCCTTGCTTTAGCAGGCACTATTTGTTTGATGGGGAATAATGGTTTTTCTTTTGAAAGCTTTCGTAGTGACGTGTTGTTCTGGGGCTTATTATCTGCTGTGGGCGTAGCCGTATATAGTGTTTCTCCAGTACGACTCGTAGCAACCTATGGGACAATTCCTATTGTAGGTTTTGGGATGCTCCTCAGTGGCCTTGTGGCAGCGGTACTTTTCCATCAGCCTTATTCGTGTGCGACATGGGATGTATGGACTGTGGTAGGCTGTTTTAATGTAGTCTTTCTTGGCACCATCGTGTCCTTTAATGCGTACCTTGAAGGGGTGAAACGCATTGGTGCTGTCTCAGGATCGATTTTGTCATCGATTGAGCCGATTTCGGCAGCTTTCTTTGGATGGGCCTTATTGGGCAATCAATTTAACTGGGTTGGTATCTTAGGAATGGCCATGATTATTGCTACAGTTATCATTATTGCCTTAGAAAAACGAGGTCAATCATCTTAATGATAAACTCTTTGTAATAGTAAGCAATCCTTATGCGGAGGTTGTATGGAAGAAAAACAGTGGATAGGCATGGGACTTGCCATTATGGGGGCACTATTTTGGGGGCTTTCAGGTACATCGGTGCAATTCCTCGAAAATGCAAAGCATTTAAATGTAGAGTGGCTGTTAGAGGTGCGGTTACTTGTAGCTGGATTATTGACGATTCTACTCGCCTATATACAGGATGGGATACGCATTTTTTATATATTTAAACATCCAAAAGACTTTGGTAAACTTCTCATATTCGGTTTATTAGGTATTGCGTTGGCACAGTACTCGTATTTTAAAGCTATCGCTATTTCAGGTGTAGGCGTGGCTACTGTATTACAATATGTAGCACCGACGTTGCTCATTATTTATTTATTCTTACGATATTTTAAAAAGCCAACACCAGCTGAATTTTGTTGTGTTCTGCTTGCACTGACTGGTACTATATGTATTGTTTCTCAAGAAGGGTTAGATATATCCACTATTAATGGAGACGCCTTGTTTTGGGGACTTATATCTGCTGCTAGTATTTGTGTATATACGTTGCAACCCATTGAACTATTAAAAAAATATAGCACCACATCTATCGTTGGATTTGCTATGTTTATCTGTGGTATTTTATCTCTTGCTATGTTTCAACAAATTGACTCAGAGGCCATTTGGGATGGCATGACTTGGCTCGGTTTGTTTACGATTATTATCCTAGGGACTGTAGTATCCTTTAATGCCTATATTGAGGGTGTGCGTCGTATTGGTGCTATTCAAGGTTCAATCTTGTCTTCTTTAGAGCCGATTTCAGCCGCCTTGTTTGGCTGGGCTTTGTTAGGTAATGAATTTACATTAGTTGGTATATTCGGGATGTTCTGCATCATCGCAACCGTATTTATTATTGCCTGGGATCGCCAACGACAACTGAAACGAGACGTATTGGAAAAACTTAATAAAGAAGAAATTGCGTAGATTCAATGAATCTTAAACATAAATAGATTACTTTTAAAACCTAAATAGCTATGATTATCATATTTTGTCATAGTAATATAGGTTTTTGTTATTTTATGTAAGGTGGTATTCGATTTATACTGTATACATAGTTCCGTTTGTTGACTATTCCTACATCTATTCATATAGTAGAAGTAGATATATTTAGCTTTATTAAGGAGATCATTATGGACATTAAGGAATTTGTACAACAACGTCGTGATGCGTTTATAGCTATGCGCCGCGATTTTCATATGTATCCAGAGCCAGCGTGGCTCGAGTACCGCTCCGCATCCAAGGTTGCAGATAAACTCATTTCATTGGGTTATGATGTGGCATTGGGCTCAGAAGTGCTCGATTTAAACTCTCGTATGGGATTACCTAGTGATGAAGTGATGAAAGCCGCTATGGAGCGTGCTATCGATGAAGGTGCTGATCCTGAACTAGTAGAGAAGATGGGACATGGTAAAACAGCTATTGTAGCAACTATGAAGTTCAGTGATGATGGTCCTGTAGTAGCATTCCGTGCAGATATGGATTCCAATGATGTAATCGAATCTAAAGCATCTAACCATATTCCAGCTAAGGATGGTTTCCGATCCCGTCATGAGAAGGCTATGCATGCTTGTGGTCATGATACGCATATGACAATGGGGCTTGGCCTTGCTGAGTATATTGCTACACATAAGGATGGCTTGAAGGGTACTATCAAACTTATCTTCCAACCAGCAGAGGAAGGCGTACGTGGTGCTAAAGCGATGGCCGAGGCAGGTGTTGTAGATGATGTGGATTTAATGTTCGGCATGCATATCGGATTTAATGAACAGTTATCTAATTGCTTTGCTTGTAGCGATCATGGCTTTTTAGCGACTACAAAACTTGATGCTGTATTCCATGGCTATTCAGCTCATGCAGGTGGCTCTCCGGAGAAAGCACAAAATGCAATGCTAGCAGGCTGTACAGCGGTTCTTAACTTACAAGCCATTGCTCGCCATAGCCAAGGGGCTTCCCGTATGAATGTAGGTGTTTTTGAAAGTGGTACAGGTCGTAATGTTACACCTGATATAGCTGTTCTTAAACTAGAGACTCGCGGTGCTACTACAGAGATCAATGATTATATGATTGAACGCACTAAGACCATTATTAAAGGTGCTGCAGAAATGCATGATTGTACCTTTGAAGTTACAAAACAAGGTGAAACTCCTGCAGGACGTATTAGCGATGATTTAGCTCGCGAAGTACAATCTATCGTTGAACCACTAGGCATTTTCAAAAAAGTACCATTTGATTATAGTGGCGGTGGCAGTGAAGACTGTGCCTATTTCCTAAACCGTGTTATTGATCGTGGTGGGCGAGCAACATATATGGTATTAGGCTCTGCTATTAAAGCACCTCATCATAATCCATTATTCGATATTGATGAAGAAGATATGTTAAATGGCATTGTTGCATTAGGTACAATTGCTACTCACTATTTAAAATAGGACATATTGATTGAGATATTGTGATGCTTACATCGAAACTATAGGTACATAACTATATAGATGTATACATCGGAATATGTATAGTGGACCTATATATTATGTGTAATATAGGTATTAGATTGTGAGGTGTTATATGATTCAACGAGAGCGATTAGCTAGTGATTTTGAGGCTATGTCGCAGTTAACTGCACCTGGTGAAGGTATTAATCGGATTGCTTTCACCGATGCAGACTGGGCAGGCCGCCAATATATTATAAAACGCATGGTTGATGCAGGCTTAACTGTAGAAACAGACGGTTTTGGGAATGTCATTGGCTATAAGGTAGGTAAGAATCCTGATTTACCGGTTGTCATGGTTGGTTCTCATACGGACAGCGTGCCTAATGGGGGAAATTATGATGGTGTTGTGGGTGTATTATCTGCTATCGAAGCGGTTCGCAGTATGACTGATGATGGTTTTGAACATGACCATACCATTGCAGTAGTAGACTTTATGTGTGAAGAGTCTAGCCGTTTTGGAGCAGCCACATTGGGTAGTAAAGCTATGCGCGGTGAATTGACATTGCAAGATTTACATCGCTTAGTAGATAAACAAGGAATTTCCTTGTATGAGGCATTAAAAGAGCGTAATTTAAATCCAGATGCTATTGAGCATATGGAATATAAGAGACATGTAAAGTCTTTCACAGAAATTCATATTGAACAAGGTAAAGTGTTAGAGCACGAAGCTAAACCTATCGGCATTGTAACTGGGATTGCCGCACCAGAACGGTTCTATGTAATCATTCGTGGTAATGCTGATCATAGTGGGGCCACACCGATGAACTTGCGTCATGATGCACTCTGTGGGGCTTCTAAAATCATTCTCGGTATTGAGGAGATTGCATCCATGCAAGAAGAGCCTCCAGTAGTGGGTACAGTCGGAGTAGTAGAGGTTGTGCCAGGAGCGATGAACGTTATTCCTGGGGCCGTTAAACTCGGCGTAGATATTCGCAGTATTTCTAAGGTGGCCCGAGATTCTGTAGTTACCCTCATTAAGGAATTTATTGATGTTATTGCAGAGAAACGAGGCTTATCCTATACGATTGAGCCTGTTGCACAAGATCATCCGGTGGCGATGCATTCAGCAATGATTCGCGAAATTGAAGAGGCTGTTCAGTCTGTAGGCGTAGACTATATGACCATGCCAAGCGGTGCTGGTCATGATGCCATGCATTGGGCTGATGATGTTCCTACAGGAATGATTTTTATTCCATGCCGTGAAGGTATCAGCCATAATCCAGCTGAATTTGCAGATATGGATGACATCGTTACGGGCGCTAAGATATTAGACACGGTGCTAAGAAAGCTTAGCTTAGAAAGTACTAAACTTAACTAGGTTGAGTACTGTGGAATATTTGATGTAGATATAATTTAGTTAGATCTGTGTTAACTAGCTAAGGTATCATATTTTACGTGGTTAGAAGTGTGTATTCCGTAATAGAATGGCAGAGAATATTCGCTATTGGTAGGGAATACACGAATTGGAGAGATTATGGTTATTGCTGGTATTGTTATCGTAGTGGCGACGTTTATTGCCATTATTAAGCAGTTTGAAACACGGCTTGTGTTATTATTATCGGGCTTATTAATGTGTTTTATTGGTGGACAGCTTGGTGCTGGTACGACAGCCTTTGTAAAAGAGCTTACAAATCCAGGTCTTGTACCAACTATTTGTACAGTGCTTGGTTTTAGTTATGTTATGGAATATACAAAATGTACAGAGCACATGGTATATTTCATCTCTGCAGGTCTCAAAAAAATGACTAAAATCATCATCCCTGGTGCCGTTATTATTACGTTCTTAATCAATATTGCGTTGCCTACAGCGGCAGGCTGTGCAGCTGCAGTAGGTGCTCTATTAATTCCTGCACTTATTCGCTCCGGTGTACATCCAGCGATGGCAGGCTCTGCTATTTTCTTAGGGACTTGGGGTAGTGCATTGAGTCCTGGTCTTATGTTTAACCCTCAAGTAGCACAACTCGCTGGTGAAGATGTAATGACCGTTATCGCTAGCTTTTCTATGCAAGCTATTATTGGCATTGTCGTAGCAGCTATCTTGCTCAATATCGTAGCTATCATTAAAAAGGAACATACAGGATATGTATTGAAAGATGCTAACGCGGAAGAAGGTAAAGAATTTAAAGTAAATTATTTATATGCTATCATCCCAATCATTCCGCTTGTATTACTCGTACTCGGTAGTAAACAAGTCGCAGTGATTCCTGAAATTTCTGTTCCTGTATCTATGCTCATTGGTACAGCTATTGGTATTATTGCTGTACGTCCTAATGTAACGGAAGCAGTTAAGAAATTCTTCCGCGGTACTGGCGATGGCATGTGTGATGTAGTCGGTCTTATGGCTGCTGCTGCATGCTTTACAGCTGGTATGCAATATATCGGCCTTACAAGCGCACTCATTGATGGCATGAAGAACTCTCAACAAATCGCTCAAATTGGTGCAGCCTTTGGTCCATTCTTATTAGCTGTTATCTCTGGTTCTGGTAATGCAGCAGCCCTTGCCTTTAATGGTGCTGTAACACCTCATGCTGCAGACTTTGGCTATGGCATTATGCAACTCGGCTCCATGGCTCAATTGGGTGCTGGTATCGGCCGTAGTATGAGTCCAGTAGCAGGTGCAGGTATCATCATTGCTGGCCTTGCAGGTATTAACCCTATGGAAATGGCAAAACGCAATGCTGTGCCATGTATCATTGCTACGGTTGTGATTATGCTATTGTTACTATGATTAGATTAAAATGTAGCTGTATAACTATAAATTCATAAATTATAGGTGTATGAAAGACGTTAAATCTTAGAATACATAATAAAAGAACCCCATTAGATCAAAACGGTCTTTGTGGGGTTCTTGTTGTATTGTACGTATATTATTTTAGTTTAAGGCCAATCCAGAGAGCGGAGATAATAAATAAGCCACCACTAACCCAGAATAGGGTAGTAAAGCCTAGCCATGCCATAAGGCTAGCACCACCAACAGATCCTAAGAAATAACCAAAAAACAAACAAGACTGATTATAGGAGAATACTTGTCCTGTAAATTCTCGAGGTGTTTTTGATGATAGGTAGGTGTTTAAGGCAGGCAACATGCCACCTAAACCAAAACCTTGTAGGAATCTGATGATTGTAAGTTGATATACATCAGAAACATAGGCTTGAGGGATATTTAGAATCCCTACATAAATAAGAGATACTACTAATACTTTGCGTGGCCCGATCTTGTCGACTAATTTACCTAGTGGAGAACTACTCATAAGTTGAGCAATACCCATAGCGGAGAATACAGCGCCTGCAATAAATGCTAGATTTTCTGTATCACTAGGAACGATTCCCTTAATATATACAGAGATAACAGGTTGTAAGGACATGATGCATATTGCATAGATAAAGGACGCTACACATAATGCGACAATGCTATTAAATTCCGGTATTTGCTCTTTCAACTTACGAATGGAAAGTTTTTCAGGATTGGGTTGTGGTACATAATTTTCATGGATGAATATAGTAGCCAGCACACCAGATAACCCCATGAGCGCACCGACGATGATGAAGTCATTGCGAATGCCTACTGTATCTGCAATATATCCACCCAATAAAGGCCCTATTAGTGAACCAGCAAGATTAGCAGATGCTAATAATCCTAAGGCCCAACCTGTCCGCTCAATAGGTGATTCGGAAGCTATTAATGTAATTGATGCCGAGTAAAAGCCACTTACTAGACCTTGGACGAGCCGGATTAAAACAACCCCTTCGGGTGTAGTTTGAAAAGCAATCAATACATTGCATAATGCCATGCCAAAGCTAGATCGTATTAATGTAATTTTACGACCTTTTTTGTCGGCCACACGCCCCCAAAATGGAGCAGCCAAGCAAACGATAATATAGGTGGCACCTGTAGCTAATCCAGACCATAAGGACATAGCTTCTGGAGTTTGTACGCCTAAATCATGAAAGTATAGAGGCAGAATTGGAGCTAACTGGCTTACACCAAAGGCTGTACAGAATACACAGACTAAACTGATGTACACCGTTCGTTTCCACGTTTCCAAAATATTCCTCCTTTCTTAGTCTTAGTACGTTCTTAATAAAATAATACTCTTATTTCTTTTTGATTTCATCCCAATCATTTAAATCTGGAAGCGTATTGCTTGTTATAGATTCCTGAATCCAGTAGTTGATGGAGGTTAAGTTGCAAGATTCTCGTTCAAAGGCTTCTAATCGTTCAGATGCTTCGTCAGGAATTGCTAACGGCTTGGTCTAAATCAGGTTCTTTTGTAATGGCACCAATTTCGTAGCAATAGCCGACTGCTAGTTGCCATAGATGGTCCACATAGTAATAACTACCGTATGTATCGTAACATTTGCTAGCCTTATTAACGCACTCTATGGCGGTTCTTATGTCAGGGGTGTTACCTTTTTTGAAAGTAAATACATAAGCGAGATACGGCCAAATAGCATCGAGAGTGTAAATAGCTGGTTGTTGTAATAAGTGAGCGATGCGAGACCAGTCTTGGGACTGACCATCTATATTTAATGTACGAAGAGTAATGGCTTGCATTGTAGCATAAGCGTGGTCATTAAAGTCTAAATAATCTGGGCTTATAGCAGCGCGTTCATGCTCTCTCCTTTGCATAATAATCAGTAAAATCTGATAACATATGTAGTTTCAGTATACTATTAGTATTTAAAGGAAAACAATATAAATATTCTAAATTTCGCGACTACTTGAGAGAGGATATATTCAATTTTAGTTATTTGTATTAGAATAAATTAATATAAGAATTAATGAAATATAAATAGTAAAGGGTACATATCAGAATGATGAGACAGCTTTTATATTCTGAATTAATTAAGTTTAAATTTGAATTATTACAAAAAGGTGCAATTTCATTGGGTAAATATCATAATTACTGTGGTTTTACTATTGATATTATTGGGTGGAAAGCATTTTGACCTTTCTTACGGAAAAGCTATTTTTGAGTCCAACAATATTATATTATGGGGCGTTGATGTACCAGATTTATTCTATCCATGTCTTTGGTGTTCAATGTTGTTGTTTTCTGTAGTACCGAGGAAACTTTGGTTAAGAGATAATAATAAGGTCTCTTTTAACAGATCTTTATAAAAGCATATTAATTGACAGTCTTTGGCCTAATGGACGAAGCACAGTTCGTCAATGGAATCTTTTTAATGTATATTTAGCGTTTATAATATACAATGTGATATTAAATTATAATATCGAAAACTATGCTCTGCGATATGCTTTATACGTTTATCTTATATATACTATTATCATCATGATCTTTAGACGTTTGAGAGATAGCAATAGTAGTATATTTTGGATTATTGGCTTATTTGTCCCTATTAGCAATATATATGTATTGTATTTGTTGTATAATAAAACCTCTGCGTTATATGATAAAGAAAGTAACAGTATTTTTTATTATGCATTATGATACATAAAATATGGAGATATGAGATTGTATGTTAAAGATCTTTCTATGGCTGAACAACAATCAGAAATTAAAACTTCTTGACTTTCATTCTATAGAAACATTATAATCAGACTATAATTTTATACTCGCCTAAAAGAAACCGATGAGGTGGAGATAAAAATAGGATATGCACTCACAGAGAGCGGGATTAGCTGAGAACCCGTAGTACGCAGCTTATTAAATGGACCACCGAGGGCGCATGGAACAGAATGAACTTTCATTCCTAGTATGGTGCGACGTCACACGAGCGTTAGTCGTGAGGGATATGTTAGTATCCTGCGAAAGAGGAATGCGCTGCATTCAAACAAGGTGGTACCGCGATTTATAGCATAATACAAGTATTTTCTAATACTCTTGTAAAAATAGAACTATAGACTCGTCCTTGACGTTATATTGTCATGGGCGAGTTTTTTTATTGGCAAACGCCAGATGGAGGTTCTCATGATTTTTCCTAGTCTTGACCGTGTAAAAGCTATCGCACCGGGCTACGATATCGTGCCTGTATATATGGAAATTTTATCCGACGTACGCACACCGATTAGTGTGTTGAAAGCGTTAAAACAAGTGAGCAGTCATACGTACTTGCTTGAAAGTGCGGATAATAGTAATCATTGGGGCCGTTACTCCTTCTTGGGCTATGATCCTAAGATTGAGCTCTTCTGCAAAAACCATAAAATGACTATCAAAGACGGTACAACGCGTACCTTTGAATGCTCTGACCCCGCTGCAGAAATTCGTAATATTTTGAGCCAATATAAAAGCCCTCGCTTAGAAGAGCTACCAACCTTTACAGGTGGCTTTGTAGGGTACTTCGCTTGCGAATACATTCGCTACATCGAGCCAACATTGGACTTCCCAACACCAGACGATGACTCCTCTATGGTCAACGATGTAGACCTTATGCTCTTTGATAAGGTAATCGCCTTTGACCATTATAAAAATAAAATCTACTTGATTGCTAACATTAGCACAAACGATTTAGAACGTAACTACAACAAGGCTGAGTTTGAACTTAAAGTATTAGCTGATCTCGTAGTAAACGGTAAAGAGGCGGATATTCCAAAAGGTATTCTTAAAACAGAGTTCACTTCTGAATTTACAAAGGCTGAGTTTGAAGCAGTTGTTAAAAAGACACAGCATTACATCAAGGAAGGGGATATCTTCCAATGTGTTGTATCTAATCGCCGTGAAGCTGAGTTCGATGGCAGCTTGTTAAATGCGTACCGCGTATTGCGTACGTTGAACCCATCTCCATATATGTTCTACCTATCTGGTAGCGATGTAGAGCTTACAGGTGCTTCTCCAGAAACATTGGTAAAATTGACGGATGGTAAAATGTACACCTTCCCAATTGCAGGTACTATGCGCCGCGGTAAAACCGAAGCAGAGGATCTCGCTATTGAAGAAAAACTCATTAACGACGAGAAAGAGTTGGCTGAACATAACATGCTCGTTGACCTTGGCCGTAACGATTTAGGTAAAATTGCTAAATTCGGCTCCGTACAAGTAGAGGCGTTACATATGTTGCAACGTTTCTCCCATGTTATTCACATTACATCTACTGTAAGCGGCGACATTCAAGACGGTAAAGATGCCCTCGATGCTATCGGTGCTACATTGCCAGCTGGCACATTGTCTGGGGCTCCTAAAATTCGTGCTATCGAGATTTTACATGAACTTGAAAAAAGCCCACGCGGTGTATACGGCGGCGCTGTAGGTTACATCGATTTCTCCGGTAACATGGACGTATGTATCGGCATCCGCATGGCTATGAATAAAGGCGGTAAGGTCTATGTTCGCGCCGGCGCAGGTATCGTTCGCGATAGTGTTCCTGCTAGTGAATATAACGAAACCTTGATCAAAGGCCAATCCATGATTTCCGCAATTACAGATGCACAGGAGGTAGAATAATGGTACTCCTTATAGATAACTACGATAGCTTCTCCTTCAATTTATACCAATTAGTAGGCTCTATCGATACAGACATTAAAGTCATCCGCAGCGATGAATTAACAGTTGAAGAAATCCGCGCGTTGAAACCAGACTATGTGATACTTTCACCAGGCCCTGGCAGACCAGCTGATGCGGGCGTATACGAAGACCTATTGCGCGAATGCAAAGGAGAATTTCCAATTCTCGGTGTATGCCTCGGTCACCAAGCCATCGGCGAAGTATTCGGTGGCACCGTATCCTATGCAAAACAAGTTATGCACGGCAAACAAAGCGTGGCGAAACAAGTACATCCATCTAAAATTCTTAAGGACGTACCAGAACAATTTGAAGTCGCTAGATACCACTCCTTGGCGATCATTGACGAAACCATGCCAAGCGAACTCATCGTTACATCCGTTACAGACGACGGTGAAGTAATGAGCGTAGAACACAAAGACTACCCAATCTACGGCGTGCAATTCCATCCGGAATCCATCATGACACCAAATGGGGAACAAATGATTCGCAATTTCTTAAGTCGCTGATGTTACCGGACGATAGGGGCACCCAAGCCGACACGGCCGGTGGAGGAGGTAGGTCCCTATCAGTTCACAAGAATTAATAAGACAACTAACCCCATAATCACAAGATATATGTAAAATAGAAATGAACAACAAGTAAGGAGTTATAAATGATCCAAGAAGCATTATATAAAGTAACCCATGGTCAAGATTTATCCTATGACCTTGCAAAGGATACAATGAACAAAATTATGAGCGGAGACGTAGCCGAAGTCCCTATGGCTGGTTTCTTGTGTGCTCTTGCAGCGAAGGACCCTACTGTAGATGAGGTTACGGCGTTTGCTGAGGTTATGCGCGAAAAGGCCGGTTCTGTTCCTCACGAGGGCACTGTTGTAGAAATTGTAGGTACTGGCGGTGATGAGGCTAATACGTTCAACATTTCTACCACATCTGGTTTCATCATTTCCGCAGCAGGTATTCCTGTAGCAAAACATGGTAACCGTAGTGTATCTAGTAAATGTGGCGCTGCAGATTTGATCGAAGCGTTGGGTGCTAAATTAGAGCTTAACGGCGAGCAAAACGAAGCGGTTCTTAACAGAGCGAATATGTGCTTCATGTTTGCTCCTGTGTATCACCAAGCTATGAAATATGCAGGCCCTGTACGTAAAGCGTTAGGCGTTCGTACTGTATTCAACATCCTTGGACCATTGGCGAACCCAGCAGGTGCTACTGTAGAATTAATGGGTGTTTACGATAAATCCTTGGTAGAGCCATTGGCTCATGTATTGGCTAACCTTGGTGTGAAACGCGGTGCTGTAGTACACGGCTTCGATGGCCTTGATGAAATTACAGCAACCAACAAAACGTACGTATGCGAAATTAATAATGGTACTTTCACAAGCTACGAATTCGATCCTAAGGCCTATGGTTTCGAATACGCTGATAAAACTGAGCTTGAAGGTGGCGACGCAACAGTAAATGCTGAGATTACACGCCGCGTTCTCGGTGGTGAGCAAGGCGGTAAACGCACCGCAGTTCTTCTCAATGCTGGTATGGCGATTTACCTTGCAAAAGAGGGCCTTACATTGACAAAGGGTATTGAAGAGGCGAAACATATGATCGACTCTGGCAAGGCTCTTGCTACAATGGAACAGTTTGTGAAAGCAACCCAAGAGGTATAATCATTGATTTTAGATAAGATTGTAGAGGCTACCAAAATTCGGGTGGCCCAAGAAAAACAGGTGGAATCACCTGAGGCTGTAAAAGCAGCGGCGTTGGCGTTACCATCTGATACAGGCTTTCCTTTTGAAGCAGCCCTTCGTCAGCAAGACTTTAACTTCATTTGCGAAGTAAAGAAGGCATCTCCGTCTAAGGGAATTATTGCTGAGCACTTTCCCTATTTAGACATCGCCAAAGAATATGAAGTGGCTGGTGCCGCGGCTATCTCCGTTTTGACGGAGCCAGATTTCTTTAAAGGTGATAAAAAATATTTGCAAGAAATTGCAAGCACTGTCAAAATCCCTGTACTTCGTAAGGACTTCATCATTGATGAATACCAAATCTACCAAGCAAAGGTATGGGGCGCTAGTGCGATTCTCCTAATCTGTGCATGTTTAGATGTGCCTACGTTAACAAAATTCCGTGAGTTAGCCGATTCTCTTGGTTTATCCTCTTTAGTGGAGGCCCATGACGAAAAAGAAGTACAAATGGCCATCGATTGTGGGGCACGCATTATTGGCGTTAATAACCGCAATTTGAAAGACTTCACCGTAGATGTACAAAACAGTGTGCGTTTGCGTAATCTCGTTCAAGATGATGTAATCTTCGTATCTGAAAGTGGTCTTGAAACACCAGAGGATATCCAAGTATTGCGGGATAACAATATTGGTGTAGCCTTGATGGGGGAAACCTTCATGCGTTCTCCCAATAAGGTTGAAAAGTTAGCCTATCTTTATGGACCCACATATTATACGCCTAAGATTAAGATGTGCGGTATTTCAAAGGTAGGAACAATCCCTGCTGTAGTAGAAGCAAAACCAAACTATATGGGATTGGTATTTGCACCGAGCAAGCGACAAGTTACTGTCGACCAAGCTAAAACATTAGTTGAAGAACTACACAAGGGATGTGCCAAAAAATATGGCTCAGATACAGAACCTGATGAGAATGATACAATAAAAACTGTCGGTGTTTTTGTAAATGAAACAGTAGACAACCTCGTTACCATTGCTAATGAAGCCAATCTAGATGCTGTGCAATTGCATGGCGATGAAGATGAGACTTTCATCCAATCCTTAAAAGAACGTACTAATGTAGAGGTTTGGAAGGCGGTCCAAATCCGAAGTGCGGCAGATGTAGAGGAGTGGATTGATAGCAGTGCAGATATGCTTCTCTTTGATGCATATCATAAAGATGAGAGGGGAGGTACAGGAGAAGTATTCGACTGGTCCTCTTTAGATGCGTTTGAACGTCCATTCATGCTAGCTGGAGGTATCGACAGTACAAATGTGGCTCGTGCTATTCGCACGGTTCGTCCATATGGTATTGATACTAGCAGTGGCATTGAAACAAATGGTGTGAAGGACGATGAGAAGATTACAGCTTTCACCAAGATTGTGAAGAGTATAGGAAGGTAAGTTATATGAGTGAACAAAGACATGGCTATTTTGGCGCCTTCGGTGGTCAATTTATGCCAGAAACATTGATGAATGCAGTCATCGAATTGGAAGAAGCGTACAATAAGTACAAAGATGATCCAGAGTTCGTGCGCGAACTTGAGGATTTACATAAAAAATATACAGGTCGTCCATCCCTTTTGTATTATGCAGACCGCATGACAAAAGATCTTGGTGGTGCTAAAATTTATCTGAAACGCGAAGATTTAAACCATACTGGTTCTCACAAATTGAATAACGTAATTGGCCAAATGCTATTGGCAAAACGGATGGGTAAAACACGCGTAATCGCTGAAACTGGGGCTGGTCAACACGGTGTAGCAACAGCTACGGTAGCCGCATTGATGGGTATGGAATGTGAAGTATTCATGGGTGCTGAGGACTGTGAACGCCAAGCGCTCAACGTATATCGCATGGAATTGTTGGGCGCAAAGGTGCATCCTGTAACAACAGGTACTAGCACATTGAAAGATGCTGTATCCGAAGCTATGCGCGAATGGACAAATCGCATGTCCGATACGCACTATGTGTTGGGCTCCGTTATGGGCGCGCATCCATTCCCTATGATTGTTCGTGATTTCCAATCCATCATCAGCCGTGAAGCGCGTGAACAAATTCTCGAAGCGGAAGGTAAATTGCCAACAGCTGTTATGGCCTGTGTTGGTGGCGGCTCCAATGCGATGGGGATGTTCTATAACTTCATTCCTGATGGAGGTGTACGCCTTATCGGTTGTGAAGCAGCAGGTCGTGGCATTGATACAGAAGAACATGCGGCTACCATGGCAAAAGGTACAGTTGGTATTTTCCACGGTATGAAGTCCTATTTCTGCCAAGATGAAGATGGTCAAATTGCACCGGTATATTCTATTTCTGCAGGCCTTGATTATCCGGGTATAGGACCTGAACATGCATATTTACGCGATAGTGGTCGCGCTGAATATGTGCCTGTAACAGATGATGAAGCGGTGGATGCATTCGAATATTTGTCTCGTTTAGAGGGCATTATTCCAGCTATTGAAAGTGCTCATGCAGTGGCACATGCACGTAAAATTGCGCCTACTATGAGCAAGGACGATATCATTATTATTTGTTTATCTGGTCGTGGTGATAAAGATGTAGCGGCTATGGCGAAATATAGAGGGGTGGATCTTCATGAGTAAAATTAAAGACGCTTTCACAAAGGGCAAGGCATTCATCCCATTTATTAGTGCTGGTGACCATGGTATTGAGAACACGGAACGGTATATTCGCATCATGGTGAAAGCTGGCGCTGATATGGTGGAAATCGGTATTCCGTTCTCGGACCCGACAGCAGAAGGCCCAGTTATCCAAGAGGCAAGCACGCGTGCATTGTCTACAGGTGTAAAAATTCACGATATCTTCGATATGGTACGCCGTTTGCGTACTGGTGATGATGCGGTGACAGTGCCACTCGTATTCATGACCTATTTGAATCCTATCTATGTATTCGGTCGTGAAAAATTCTTTACCCTCTGTGAAGAGGTTGGCATTTCTGGCGTTATTGTGCCGGATATGCCGTTTGAAGAAAAAGGTGAACTTGGAACAATTGCTCATAAGCATGGTGTTGAAGTAGTATCCTTGATTGCCCCAACATCTGAAAATCGCATCGAAATGATCGCAAAAGAAGCGGAAGGTTTCGTGTATTGTGTATCGTCCTTGGGCGTTACCGGTATGCGTAGAGAAATCAAGACGGATATTAAATCTATCGTTGAAACCATTCGTAAATATACAGATATTCCTGTAGCCGTTGGCTTCGGTATTTCCAAGCCTGAACAAGCAGAAGCTATGGCGTGTGTGTCTGACGGTGCTATCGTAGGGTCTGCTATTGTAAAAATCGTGGCAGAACATGGCGAACATGCAGACCAAGCATTATTTGATTATGTACAATCTATGAAACAAGCCGTTTTAAAGGCTGGTGCATAATACAATTGTTCTGTCGTTTGAGAAAAAGGATGTTTAATGATACGACAATTAGTGATTGATACAATAAAAGATAATATTATAGATCGGTATTGTGATTTTTCTGGCACCATTTCTCGGGGGGCATTTTGGCGCTTTATGCTCGTTGAGCATTTGATGATTGGTGTATGCCTAACTGTACTGGGGTTATTATCTCTTCATAGTGCATTGTTTGTGTACACAATCGGTATAGCTTTTGCGCTGTGGTTCATTTCGATTATGGCTCTTACATTGCCTAATTTAGGTGCTATGGTGCGCCGTTTGCATGATACCAATAATAGTGAATGGGTTTTGCTGTTAGGCTTTATTCCCTATATAGGCATTTTAATCGTTATCGTATTATTATTGCGAGGCACAAAGAAATATCCTATTAGTGAAAGCTCAGTTGAATCCTTTAAAGAAATAGATTTATTTAGCGATAACGCGGTGGATAATCTGCAAAACCTAGATACATCAAGCAATGCATCTCATACATCATATGGGAAAACAAGTATTATTGCTGCTGTTTTTCTTACTATTGTTAGTTGGGGGATTGGCATCTATAGTTTTTCCTCTGCTGTAGATAAGGAAATTGATGCGTATTTAGAGATGCAACCCGGTGCATTTATGATTATGGCACAAAAGACATTAGGTAGTGATAAAGCGATTACATCGGCTAAAGAGGTTGTAACAGATTATTATACATATCTTAATAAAGAACAATATCAAGCGGCATATCGTTTATTAGCTCATCGAGAACGTGAAAAATATGGTACCTATGATCAATGGGTTAAATCTGTTAAAGCTACTCATAATCGTCAAATGTCTTCGCTCCACTTACAAGGAGTGTTGAGAGATGATGACGATGTAGATTATATTTCATTTGATATGACTTTCACAGATAAAGCCTATCCTAATCGAATGTTTGTAAAGATGATATATGAGTATGATACGTGGCGTATTGAGTCGATTGTGCCATACGATCAAAAATATGAAGAGAGATAAGGAGGGCCTATGAACCAGAGTATGATATATGATGTAAGTTATATGGATGCCCTTAAACGTGGATTCAAGCAATATGTTACCTTTTCTGGTCGTGCTAGTCGCAGTGAGTTTTGGCGTTTTATGGTGTGCCGTGAAATCATTTTAGATGGATTGGCTGTCTTCGGTATCATCGTGGATATGGTGCTCGGCAATTCATCGGCTGCCAGTGATTATGCAATGATCTTACTCGTTATACTACAACTTATATATTTTTTGCCTAGTCTTGCTATAACCTGTCGTCGATTGCATGATGTTGGAAAGAGTGGATTAACATTTCTTCTAATATTTATTCCCTTTATTGGTATCTTTGTGCTCTTATCTAATCTTGTGAAAAAAGGTGATGTATCCATTAATACGTATGGAGAGAAAACAGGGTATACCTGTGTTACACCTGTTATGGAACAACAGTTAGGTCTAGAGCAAACACCTACTGTGAGAGAAGATATTGTAATGGGCGCACTGTCTATTGTTTTATATATTTGGGTTTTTACTCAGCAGTTTGTTGAAAGTGCATGGGTATCCTTTAATGCTAGGGGCATGTTCTAGTCAAACCTCGTTTTACCATTTGGTAAGACGAGGTTTTTTATATGAAAATTTTATGAAAGTTTAAATATGAATTTATTAATGCTACGCCATCTACACCATTGGCTATCGTACTTATAGTGGTGTTAGTTGCATTATGGTTACTAGTGGATTGGATGTTAGCAAATTGAATATATGTATAGAGCATCAGGATTAAAATAAAAGGTCTGTGAAAATGAGCAAAATTGCATTTTCTCAGACCTTTATTGTATGTAAACTAAAAGTTATGGCTACTCATTCAAAATACATATGACTTAAAAGGCCTTATTACGCTTTGTGAGAAGCTCTTTTAATTGACTAAGTATAGAGACCTTTTTATAATAGTTATATTACTATACTATAGTTTGATAGTGGGTATATTAATTCCTAGCTAATAGTAGGAAATTAGAGTGGCTTTATAGTATGTTCTATAAAATGATATACCTTACCATATACAAGGAGATGTTACGATGAAGTTTAATACAAAATGTGTCCACGGTGGTGGCAAACCAGATAGTACAGGGGCAATCTCTCCAGCAATTTATATGTCCAGTACATTTACGCATCCTGGTTTAGGTGAAACAACAGGATTTCAATATACACGTGAGTCTAACCCAACTCGAGATTGCCTTGAAACATTAATTGCAGGCCTTGAAGAAGGTACTGATGCAATCGCTTTTTCTTCTGGCATGGCTGCTGTTGATGCAGTCTTCCATTTACTCTCCCCTGGAGACCATGTTATTTTAGGGGATGATTTGTATGGTGGCTCCATTCGATTATTTACTAATATCTACGAAAAGAATGGTGTTGAATTTACCTATATAGGTACATCTGATCTTGATGCTGTACAAGCAGCATTTAAACCTAATACTAAAGCTGTTTATATTGAAACACCTACAAATCCGATGATGGAAATTACCGATGTACGTGCGTTGAGTAAAATGGCACATGACCGTAATGCACTTGTTATCGTAGATAATACATTTTTAAGCCCTTATTTCCAAAAACCATTAACTCTTGGTGCAGATATTGTTGTCCATAGTGGGACCAAATTTATCGGTGGTCATCATGATGTAATTTCTGGATTTACTATTGTAAAAGATGATGAATTGGCGTCTCAATTGCGTCTTATTTATAAGACAGTAGGCGCATGTTTATCTGCCTTTGATAGCTGGCTTGTCATTCGTGGCATCAAAACTTTGGCACTACGTATGGAACAGCATCAAAAGAATGCCATCGCTCTCGCAGAATGGTTGAAACAAGAACCGAAGGTAACAAAGGTATTATTCCCTGGACTTCCGGAACATCCAGGCTATGAAGTGAACAAATCTCAAACTACTGGCTTTGGCGGTATGTTGTCCTTTGAAGTAGATAGTGAAGAGACCGCTAAACAAGTGTTAGAAGGTATTCAATTGATTCAATTTGCTGAAAGTTTAGGAGGCACCGAATCCTTGTTGACATATCCTGTTACACAAACACATCCAGATTTAAAACCTGAAGATGCGGAACGCAAAGGGATTACACGTCGATTGTTGCGCTTGTCCGTTGGTATTGAAGACACAGATGATTTGATTGCTGATTTAGCACAAGCTTTCAATAAATAAAAGGAGGCTATTATGGGCCGATATAATTTTGACAAAATTGTAGATCGTAAGCATACAAAGTCTCTAAAATATGATTTTGCTGTACAACGTGGTAAACCTGCTGATGTATTACCATTTTGGGTAGCGGATATGGACTTTGAAATTCCTAGTGAATTAAAACAAGTCTTGTTAGAACGCGTTAATCATGGTATTTTCGGATATACGGAATCTGATGATGCATATTTCAATGTACTAAAAGAATGGTTCGCTAGCCGTTTTAATTGGAATATAGATAAAAAATGGCTCGTAAAAACTCCGGGCGTAGTATTTGCTCTTGCTATGGCAGTGCGTGCTTTCACAAAGGAAGGGGAAGGCGTACTCATTAATCAACCTGTATATTATCCATTCAGCATGGTCATTGATGATAATGATCGTAATTTGATTAACGTTCCTTTGATTCAAGGGGCAGATACATATACAATCGATTTTGAAGGCGTAGAACGCGCTATTGTTGAGCATAATGTAACATTATTCTTGCTTTGTAATCCGCATAATCCTGTGGGCCGCGTGTGGGCTGAAGATGAGTTAAAACTTCTTGGTGATATTTGTATTAAATATAATGTTATTATTATTAGCGATGAAATTCACGCGGATTTTGTATGGGATGGTCACAAGCATACTGTTTTTGCTGATCTTGGTGAAAGCTATGCTGAGCATTGCATCGTTTGTACAGCACCTAGTAAGTCCTTTAATATTGCAGGCTTACAAGTATCTAATATTTTCATCCCTAATGATTCCTTGCGTCGTAGATTTGTCAAAGAAATCGACCGTGCAGGCTATAGTCAATTGAACACGATGGGACTTGTAGGTTGTCAAGGTGCTTATGAAGTGGGTGGACCATGGCTTGATGAATTAAAGGGATACATTCAAGGGAATATTCAATATACCCTTGATTATTTTAAGGAACATTTGCCAAAGCTTCACATGTATCGACCTGAGGGTACGTATCTCATGTGGTTTGATTGCTCTGAACTGCCATTGACACCAGAAGAACGTGAACGGTGGCTACTTAATGATGCAAAGCTATGGCTGGATAGTGGCTCCATGTTTGGTAAAGATGGTGAAAAGTTTGAACGCATCAATGTTGCCTGCCCTCGTGCAACATTGACAGAAGGTTTAGAGGCATTGCGTCGTGCCTATGTTGCTAAAGGGTTTTAGGAGGTTTCACAATGCCGATTAAAGTTATTAAGAATTTACCGGCTATAACAAAGTTAGCACAAGAGAATATCTTTGTAATGGATACGGAACGAGCGGAAACACAACAAATTCGTCCGCTTCATATTTTGCTTGTCAATTTGATGCCTACAAAAGAGGTTACGGAAACACAAATCCTTCGCGCTCTTAGTAATAGCCCGTTGCAAGTAAACTTAACTTTATTGCATACAGCATCTCGAAAATCTAAGAATGTAGATGAAGAATATTTAGATACTTTTTACCGTACCTTTGACGAAGTTAAGGATGAGTTTTTTGATGGCTTGATTATTACAGGTGCTCCTGTAGAGTTGATGCCTTTTGAAGAGGTTGATTATTGGGATGAGCTTGTAGGCATTATGGATTGGAGTGAAGAACACGTATACTCCACGTTCTATATTTGTTGGGGCGCACAGGCTGGCCTGTACCATCATTTCGGCATTAATAAACAAATTATGGATGCTAAATTGTTTGGCGTTTATGAACATGATATCTACAACGACCAACCGGTTCTCTTACGAGGTTTTGATGAAAAGTTCTGGATGCCGCACTCCCGCCATACTACAGTTTCATTAGATCAAATTAAAGCACATAGGGAATTAGAATTGTTAGCTGGTTCTGAACCAACTGGGGCTGCCATCGTACGAAGCTTAGATAACAAACACATCTTTGTTTTTGGTCACTCCGAGTACGATTGGGATACACTCAATCGCGAATATGTACGAGACCTTGCTAAAGGTGAAGACATTGCGGTGCCAGAAAACTATTTCCCTGATGATGATCCAAAACAAAAACCAATCGTAAGATGGCGTTCCGTAAGTACATTGCTATTTACGAATTGGTTGAACTATTACGTATACCAAGAAACACCATATATTATTGAACAAATTCAGAAAATGAAGTTTGAACGAGATAAAAATTTTGGTGCTTATATTTAAATACAGAGTATATTAGTGAACCGAATGAGTTCCAACGGCTCCACCGGCCGGGTCTGACTCCGGCCTGCGGCCTCCGCAGGGCCAAAGTCGCCTTTGGAAACTCATTCGGTTCTTTCTATATCTATTTGTTTTAAGATACGCCAAAATTTTGGTAGAGCCCGAAGTCGTTTTGAGAACTGGTAGGTTTTGCTATAGCTTATAGCTATGGAGAATATATTATAAAAAGTGGTAGACATATTTTTTAATACATAGTAATATAATAGGCATAAGAAATGAAGTTTATTCCTTTAGATGAATGGGAGTTGAATTTGATGAGCAAACAATATAAATTTGAAACATTACAATTACATGCAGGTCATACGGTGGATCCAACAGGTTCTCGTGCAGTACCTATTTACCAAACGACATCTTTCGTATTTAAAGATGCAGAGGAAGCAGCTGGTCGTTTTGCTTTGACTAATCCTGGTGGTATTTATTCTCGTCTTGGCAATCCTACTACTGACGTATTGGATGCTCGTGTAGCTCAACTTGAAGGTGGTGCTGGTGGTATTGCTGTAGCATCTGGTTCTGCAGCGATTACATACTCCATTTTGAATGTAGCAAGCGCAGGTGATAATATCGTTGCTGCATCTACATTGTATGGTGGTACATATAATTTGTTTACTGCTACATTGCCTCGTTTTGGTATCGAAACTAAATTCGTTAATCCTGACAATTTGGAAGAGTTTGAAGCAGCTATTGATGACAACACAAAAGCTGTATATATCGAAACTATCGGTAACCCTGGCATCAACCTTATCGATGTTCAAGCAGTAGCTGATATTGCACATAAACATAATATTATCTTAATCGTAGATAATACATTCGCATCCCCATACTTGTTCCGTCCATTAGAACATGGTGCAGACGTAGTCGTTCATTCTGCTACTAAATATCTTGGTGGTCATGGTACAACATTGGCTGGTGTAGTTGTAGAATCTGGTAAATTCGACTATAAAGCATCTGGTAAATATCCTAGCTTTGCTGAAGGAGACGAACACTACAACGGTCTAGTATATGGTGACTTACCAATTCCTTTCACAGTAAAAATTCGTGCTCAATTGCTTCGCGATACAGGCGCATGCATTACGCCTTTAGCAGCATGGCAAATCTTGCAAGGTATCGAAACATTGTCCTTGCGTGTAGAACGTCACGTAGAAAATACTCGTAAAGTAGTTGATTTCTTGAGCAAACATCCTAAAGTTGCTTGGGTTAACTATCCAGAACTTGCAGATAGTAAATATAAACCATTAGCTGATAAATACTTCCCTAAAGGGGTTGGTGCAGTATTCACATTCGGCGTAAAAGGCGGCAAAGAAGCAGGCATTAAATTGGTTGATGCATTGCAAATCTTCTCTAACCTTGCTAATGTGGCGGATGCTAAATCTCTTGTTATTCACCCTGCATCCACAACACATGCACAACTTAACGAAGAACAACAAAAATCTGCTGGCGTAACACCAGATATGATCCGCTTGTCTGTTGGCCTTGAAAATATTGATGATATTATTGATGATCTTTCTCAAGCGTTGGATAAAGCTTAATCTTAACTTCTAAACTCCTTAAAGCATAACTCCAAAAACCTATAGAACATAAAAAGAAAACCTTGTAAAGAAAAAGACCTTGAATTTAACGATTCAAGGTCTTTTAATATGTGTATATGTGTGTTTAAAAGGGTTTGTTTTATGTGTGTATAGTTTTTAAGAGTGTTTAGTTTTATGAGTGTGTTAAGAAATTGGAGAGATATATTATATAGTGGTTAGGTGTATCTATATAATATATGGGTTATGCTTAGTATTTTGTAGTTTTTACTTTAGCACTGAGAACTTTACCGGAAATAGCATCGATCTTAACGTCTGCTTTTTTGTCGCCGCCGTTAGTCATGTCTAGTTTGTAGACAAGTTTGTTGCCGTCCATTTCCAATTCCCATTCCATTGTTTGGAAATCGCTGCCTACGCGTTCGATAGCTCTTGTTTCAGCAGATTCTGGTGTGATGGAGTTTTGTGGATTAAAGCTGTGAGATTTCTTTAATTTGTTCCATGCACTAATGGATTTTGCTTGATTGGAAACAACTTGACCTGTTGCTTCATCAATTTTCATTTCTACTTTTTGTGTCTTAGTATATGCTTCTACTTCGTAAGTTGGATGATGTTTTGCATCATAGGAGATAGAAGTTACCATTGCATCTGGATAGTAGCGGTGTAATGTAGTCACAGCACCTACGTAGTCGATTTCACTACTTTGCATTGGAGATGCTACGCTACCAACACCATTCCAAGAACTAGGAGCTGGGTAAGTAGGAGCCGCAGATGCTACGCCTGCAATCAATACAGTGCTTACGCCAAGAGCACATAATACTTTAGACAAATTATTTACTTTTTTCATGTTAATTACCTCCATAAAAGGATTTTGCTCAAAAGCAATTATGCAAGTAGATTTTACTCAATCTACTTATATATAATTTAATATTATAAAATGAATATAAAATGAAAAATAAAACTATATACTTATTTTTAGGTATATACATAATATATTCGACATACATTATGCATATCCTCTTTTTTATTTGCATATTTTACATAATGTAAACTTGATATTAGTATATGTGGTTGACATAAATAAAATGGAATGGTTTAATAACCTTGAATAGATATGTAGTTTGTTTAGATAGGTTTCTTTTATTCTATTAATGGAGGTATACCATGAGTTCCATTTCCAATCGACGTCTCAGCACAAGAGAGTTGACAATGACAGCCTTATTTGTAACATTAATTACAGCCGGTGCATTTATTCGTGTGCCACTTCCAAACTGTCCATTTACACTGCAGATTTTATTTACTACACTGGCTGGTATTATATTAGGCAGCCGCCTTGGTGCCATTAGTGTAGGGATCTATATTATATTGGGGCTTATCGGCGTGCCTGTTTTTACATCTGGCGGTGGCCCTGGCTATGTATTACAGCCTACATTTGGTTATTTGATTGGATTCATGGTTGGCGCCTTTGTGGTGGGGCGCTTTAGTGAGCTTTCACCAACACATTCTGTTAAAACATTGCTCATTGGTGCTATTATCAATCTGCTCATCGTATATGGTTTTGGCATGATCTATTTATATATGATAATGAATGTATATTTAGGGACACCTATTGGTTGGTGGGCTGTTATCTGGTCTTGTTTCTTGATTCCGGTTGGGCCTGACGTATTTTTATGTGCTGTAGCTGCTGTGATGGGGAAACGTATTATAGGCCATTTGCGATAAAATACACAAAATAGTAATAGAGGGCTATCACATTTGTGGTAGCCCTTTTACTATGCTATGGATATACATATCCTAAGATTTCTTGTGCATCTTTTGTTTTGTTAATTTCTATGTATGGTTGCTTGCGCCCGTGAAAGTCTCGTGTGGATACGGTGCCTTCTACGGTTACCCATTGTTTATTGCTATAAGAATCGCCATCATTCTTATGCATTGTTAAGCCAATAGGGGATACGTCTGCGATACAGCAGGCCATAGCCATACGTGAAAGTGTAAACTCATTGGATTTTAATGTATTGTCTTCTCGGTTAACATAACCTGTCATATAGATTTTGTACCCTACATATTCCTCTGGTTTAGAACCAAGTGCAACGATGGTGCGATAGTAGTTATCCGAGTTTAATACGATTTCCTTTTTAGATTTTGAAATGCCAGGATCTTTGGCCTCATTATTGATTGTAATAACTTCGCCAATATCGTCTTGAGAAAAATTAAAATCATTAGTATCTTCTGTGGCGGCCGTATTTCCAGTTACTTGTACAGAATTAGGCGATAAAATCGGTGGAACCACAAATAACACAAGGGGGATTATGATTGGTGTAATAGAACGCCAATTATGTTTATATTGTTTATTTGGGGACCAAAGGATTGAAACAATGCCTCCCAATAACAGCGCTATACCTGCTAAGAGTAAAAATAATTCATATCGAGGGGCCACATATAATTTATATTGGCCCGTAATGAGTAGATATAAAAAACTAATACCTAATGCCGTATATAGTAGACCCTTGAGGACACTTAGTATATCTTTGTTTCGTAGTTCTGATAACATAAACCGTTCTCCTTATACATTAAATAAAAATTGATATAGCAATGTCATGATATACGTAACAATACTAATAGTAATAACTAAACGAAGTATAAATGATGTTGAGATATACTGACGTAACATGTATACGTTTTTGATGTCAATCATAGGACCTAACCATAGGAAACCAAGAACCGCTGATATAGGAAATAAATTGCTTAATGAACGGCCTATAATGGCATCTGATGTAGAACATAGGGAGAAGAGAAACGCTAAGACTAGTAATAATGCATTAGCAATAGGTGTGGCTACATCGAGTGAACCAGAGAAGAAGGTAGGTTTTATCCATACTTGGAATAGGGCTAATGTGAAAGCCGCTGCAGAGAAGTAAATAAGTAGTTGGCTGAATTCGCGCTCTACGTGCAATAGAAAGATTATCTTTTTATTGCCTTCTTGATTTTGTGAACCATACTGATAATCCTTTGGCTGAGGTAAATTGTTGGTGATGGTAGATAATTTGTGTGGTTTCCATTTAAATGTGAGGGCCACCATACATGCGATTAACATACCACCAATTATGCGAGCTAGTATTATTTGTGGAGTATCTGGAAATGCATAATAGGTTGCTAATAATGCGATGGGGTTCATAATAGGACTTGCGAGCATAAACAATAGTCCTATATGTTGAGGGATACCACGCTTTAATAATGCATTAAACATAGGAATAGTAGCACAATCGCAGATAGGTAATACAAGACCGCTACCAATGGCGATGCCATAGCTTTTAATAGAGTCTGCTTTCAGATAATGCATTAGCCAACGATCTGGTACCAATAGAGTGATAGCAGAAGAAATGATGGTTCCTAACAATAAAAACGGTATCCCTTCAAAAATGATGCCTGATGCAATGGCTAAAACTTGATGGATGGAATAGGAAATGCTATGACGGAATACAGTAACCAGTAATATATATAATGTCAATATAGCCACAATACCGTATAACGACCATGGCCATATCGGTTGAGAGAGTCTATTGTGAATGTCCTTTTCAGTAGGATTGACCAAAAGGGAACATTCGGGATTATAGGACTGTAAGAGTTTCTTTACCGCTTTAGTTTGTGTCGTATCACTCGCATATAACATAATATAATTGGCACTGTATAGTTGCGATACGATTCTATCCCCTAGTGCCTGTATCATAGATGTTATATTGTTGTTCTTTGCTGTGTAGATGACGCGTTCTAGATGACAGAATTCTTTTAGGATTGAATTGAAGAAGATGAGTTCTAATTGTTGAAATGAAAACATACCATTCCATTCAACCCATATTTCTTTCGGTGTTGTTGTAGAAATATAATCCTGTATTTGTTGCACCACATGAGATAAGTTTTCTTCTATATCATCTGGCTCAATGGATAAAGGACTTTTTATAAACTCTGTATTACCTATTTCAAAGCTGATGATTTCTGTAGAACCTAGTTTTTTTCGTTCTCGTAGCTCTAGATTGATTAGGGTGGTTTTGCCAGACCCTAATAAGCCTGTTACGACATATACAGGAATCATGATGCACTGCACACTTTCTCGTTTATAGATGGAATGTCTATTTCGGTGCCAATAACAACTAGGTGATAGCCATTTAAGTGTGTAGCTGTTATAGCACAGGATTGCGGTGTGTATTGTAATTCCATAGGGCCTGATGCGGTAGGAATAATACCTTTAACCCGTAGTATTGTAGATGGTAAATTATTACAAAAATCAATCCATTGTGTATCATCGAGGGATTGTAGATTATGGAATATATGGGTCACAAATGGTTGGTGCTCATGGTGGTGGCCGTCATGGTCATGATGACTGTGATTATCATGGTGAGCGCCGTTGTAATCCTCACTGTCGTTACATGTATGGCAACTGCAGGTTTCGGAATCATGTTCATGTGCCTTATGAGTATTAGATTTTAGTTGGTTTATATCCTGTTGAAGTGCATCTACATCAGTATAAATTGGTGTATGTGGTGCTAATTCAACGATGAGTTGTTTTGTTTTTTCAACCTGTTTTTCATCCTTTACATGAGTAAGTAGTATGGCATAACAGTGTTTGATTTGGTCCTTAAAGAAGGGGCCAAAGTTCTTAATTGCCATAGGTGCCTGCATGGCATCTACGACCGTTATAATCATGCTGACATAGGCTTTACTGGTGATATCGTCATCATCACAAGTATATAAAATTTCACTTAATTTGCTCACTCCAGATGGCTCTATATAGATTTGATCGATATCTTGCATCGATAGAATATCGATTAAGGCATTTTTAAAGTTGCCTTGCAGACTGCAGCATATACAACCGGAGGTTACTTCACGTACGGTTGCGCCTGATGTAGATAATTGTTTTGCATCAAGACTGGTTTCACCAAAATCATTTTCTATAATTAATATACGTTCATTTGTGTTACGACAGTTTAATATATGTTGTAAATACGTTGTTTTTCCAGCGCCTAAGAATCCGGATATGATCGTAATTGGTATCATAATACGCCTCCCTTGTAAATGTAAACATAGTATACTACTCTTACATAACATATAAAAATACCCATAAGGGTATGAACAATAGTTTACAAAGTTAAGTAATAAGCGATTTATAAGAAAAATTGATAATATTATACTAATATGAGTATATGTGAACATGTTTATATATTTATAACATTGATTTTACAAAAGAAGCGTATGCCTTATAGGATATATATGAGTACATACGCTTATTTGAATAAATATTATTTTGTAAAACAATAAATATTATTTTGTAAAACTTTGAAAAATTATTGTAATTTTTCTAGTAATGCTTTAAGGAATACATATACATGTTCTACAGAAGGTAGATGTACGCGTTCCATATTTGTATGTGGGCTAATGATTGTTGGACCAAAGCTGATCATTTCAGTATTTGGTAAAACATTCTTTAATAAGCCACATTCTAAGCCTGCATGGACTGCATTCACGCGGGCAGGGGTGTCGGACATGGTATTGTAAAGCGCGATAACTTGTTCCTCTAGCTTAGAACCTTTATCGTATTCCCATGCAGGATAACCACCGCTGCGGGTAGCAGAAACGCCTAATGTATCAGCAAGGAGTAATAATTTTTTGGTTAAGTATTCTAAGCTGTTTTTATTAGAGCTACGAACTGATACGAGGATGTCTATCGTATGTGTGCCTTCAGAAACGATAGCAAGATTATCTGATGTTTCTACAAGCCCTTCGATGGTTTGGCTCATAGAGTGAACCCCATCTTCTGCAAGATAGAGGTAGGAAATTAAGGCTTCTGCTGTATCATCAGCATACACTGTTGCCGGTGTAGGAATTTCTTCCACTACGAATGTTAAATCAGGATCTTTGATTGCAAATTCATGTTTGTATTCTTTTTCGTAGAATTTGATAAGGGTCTTAATCGCTTCTATATCCTCGTTGCGTACAGACATGGTTGCAACCGCTTTAGATGGAATCGCATTATGTTTAACACCACCTACAAAAGAAGCTAAATTAAAGGAATATTGTTTTTCTAAATCATAAAGAACGCGAGCAAGTACTTGGTTTGCATTAGCTCGTTGTTCGATGATTTCGATACCGGAATGACCACCCTTTAAACCTTTTACAGTTAGTGAAAGCCCTGCATCATAACCAGGTAGATTATTTTCGCGCAATAGTGGGATGGATACATTAACGTGGCAGCCGCCAGCGCAGCTCACGCAGAACTCATGTTCCACTTCAGTGTCTAAGTTGATTAGATAGTCACCTGTTACTTGACCTTCTTTTACCGCTGCAGCACCATCCATACCTGTTTCTTCATTAGTTGTGAACAATACTTGTAGTGGACCATGTTGTTGGTTCTTATCTTCTAGGACTGCTAAAATCATAGCGCCGCCCATGCCATTATCTGCACCCAATGTAGTGTCATCGGCGTGCATCCATTCGCCTTCGATGATGTTGGCGATTGGATCTTTTGTAAAATCATGGTTGGAATCATGACCTTTTACGCATACCATATCGATATGACCTTGAAGGATGACGGATGGACGATTTTCATAGCCTGGTGTAGCTGGTTTTTTGATGACTACATTCCATTCGCTATCTTGTGTAGCTTCGAGACCTAAATTGTGAGCAAAATTGATAATGTAATCGCTAATGCCCTTTTCGTTGCCAGATCCACGTGGGATTTGGCTCATTTCTTTAAATATTTCTAATACGCGTTTTGCTTGAACGATTGCGTCCATTTGGCACCTCTCATTCTGAAAATATATCCCATATAATTCTAATTATCTTAGTTGCTATGAGATTATTCATGTTTATTCATTAGTTAATAAGTAATTATTATCTATAATATAGTTATATCACATGTACTATGAATAGAAAAGACGATGTATATAGTTTATAATAGTATCATGCGTAATGTATAACGAACGCGCTGTATTATATACCTTTTATTTATATAGGATGGTGAAAGTATGCAACATGCATGTCGCAACATTAGTATGCTTATGGATCTCTATGAGATGACCATGGCTCATGGGTACTTTACGAAACAAGACAATACAGACCGCGTTGCCTTCGACGTATTTTACCGTCGCAATCTGGACAAAGGTGGATTTGCTATCTTTGGCGGATTGGAACAAGTTTTAGAATACATTTTGAATCTTCATTTCGATGAGGCGGATATCGCGTATTTTAAATCATTGTATTTATTTAGTGATGAATTTTTAGAGTATTTGCGCAACTTCAAATTTACCGGTGATGTATATGCCTTCAAAGAAGGTACCATTATATATCCTAATGAGCCGATTATGACCATCGTAGCACCTCTTATCGACGCACAAATTGTGGAAACAGCAGTGCTTACCATGATTAATCATCAATCGCTTATTGCTACAAAGGCGAACCGCATCGTGCGCGCCGCCGATGGGCGCATTGTATCCGATTTTGGGGCTCGTCGCGCTCATAATGTAGATGCTGCTCTATATGGTGCGCGGGCGGCTTTCATAGGCGGTGTCAATGGGACTGCCACAGTTCTAGCGGGACAACAATTTGGGATTCCCGTAAATGGTACTATGGCACATAGTTGGGTTATGTACCACGATTCTGAATATGAAGCATTCAAGTCCTATGCTGAAGTGTATCCGGATAGCGCTGTGTTCTTGGTGGATACCTATAATGTATTAGAATCGGGTGTACCAAATGCCATTAAGGTTGCCAAGGATATTTTGGAACCGAATGGTCATCGATTAAAAGGCATCCGCCTCGATTCTGGTGACTTAGCATATTTAGCTAAGCAAGCGCGTCGTATGCTCGATGATGCGGGGATGAACGATTGCAAGATCATGGCATCTAATAGCCTTGATGAATATACGATTTCATCCTTATTAAATCAAGGTGGCCCTATTGATATCTTTGGCGTAGGGGAACGATTGATTACGTCGAAAACGGATCCTGTATTCGGCGCTGTATACAAGATTGCAGGCGTTGAAAAAGGCGGCGTATGGGAACCGCGCATTAAGATTTCTGAGTCTGTGGAAAAGATTACCAATCCTGGATTGAAACAAGTATATCGCGTTTATAATGAAGATGGTCGCGCTATTGCTGAACTATTGACATTACCTGGCGAAGTACCATCCACAGACAAACCATATCGTTATATCGATCCAGAAAAACCGTGGAGAGAATTGTATTATGAAAACTGTACATTTAAAAATATGCAGGAACTCATGATTAAAGGGGGCGAGCAAATCGTACCATCCCCAACATTGGAATCGATACGCGCCTATGTACAAGAACAATTGGCTCATGAGATTTGGCCGGAAGAACAACGCTTTGAAAATCCACATCGTCACTATCTAGATATGAGCCCTGACTATTATCATATGAAGATGGACTTATTGAATCGTATTGGTCGTAAAAAATAGGAGGGCCTATGCTTACACATCCAGAACGAATAAAAGAGGAATTAGTGGCGTGGATTCGGGACTATTTTGAACAAAATGGACCTGTATGTTCCGCTGTAGTCGGCATTTCGGGCGGTAAGGATTCTAGCGTGGTAGCCGCTCTTTGTAAGGAGGCGCTTGGTGCAGAACGCGTTGTAGGCGTCCTTATGCCAAATGATGTACAATCCGATATAGATGATGCAAAAGAGGTGGTGGCGCATCTTGGTATCCGCTATATGATTGTGAATATTGGTACTGCCTATCGTGCATTAACGGAGTCCATTGTACAAGGAGAGGGCTTTTCCAATGTAACGGGCCGTACAGATTTAGCGAGAGATGCAGAAATCAATATACCGCCTCGTTTGCGGATGGCCACATTATATGCGGTAGGTCAAAATTTGCCACATGGTGCACGTGTTGCTAATACATGTAATGGCTCTGAAGACTATGTGGGCTACTCTACCAAGTTTGGCGATGCAGCAGGTGACTTTAGTCCATTGGCGAATCTCGTGGTTGAAGAGGTGCGTCAAATTGGATGCCTTTTGGATATTCCGCGTCATTTAGTAGACAAAACGCCTAGTGATGGGCTCAGTGGTCAATCTGATGAGGATAAACTAGGATTTACCTATGCCGTTCTCGATCGATATATTCGAACCGGCGAAATTGAAGATATACAAACGAAGGAGCGCATTGATTATCTACAACGAATTAATCGGCATAAACTTGAATTAATGCCTTCCTTTAAACCTTCTACATTATGATACCTATAGGAGGATAAGATGACTAAGAAAATCGCAATCATTGGTACTGGTGGTACCATTGCGGGACGAGGTGCTTCGGATACTGATTTGACGGGGTATACAGCAGGGGTATTGCCCTTAGAAGAAATTATATCCTCTGTACCTGGCGTTAGAGATTATGGACCTTTTGTGTGCAATCAATTTTGTAATATTGAAAGTTCAGATATAACGCTATTTCAATGGGCCCGTCTATCAAAATTAGTACAAAAATGTGTGGATAATGATGATATTGCGGGTGTTGTTATTACACATGGCACGGATAGTATGGAGGAAACCGCGTACTTTTTGCATCTTACTGTCCATACTGATAAGCCTATCGTTATAACTGGTTCGATGCGTCCAGCAGGAGCTGTCAGTGCCGATGGCCCTATTAATTTATTGCAAGCTATACAAGTGGCTCGAACACCAGAATCATATAATAAGGGTGTACTGGTAGTTATGAATGGCTATATTGATGGTGCTCGTGATGTAACGAAAATGAATACAACTAACGTGGCAACCTTTGGTAGTCCTAATGCAGGTCATCTTGGTATTGTACAAGATGGTATAGCCCAATACTATATATGTCCGTTGCGTAAGCATACGATGGAATCTGAGTTTGGCTTGCCAGAGGACGATGACTTACCACGTGTTGAAATCTTAACCTGTTACGCAGGCATCGAAGAAATTATGGGGCTTGCCATAGTGGCAACGAACCCATCGGGTTTGATTTTAGCTGGCTTAGGCCATGGTACGATACCGCAACCTATCCGCAAGGTAACATCCAATTTACCAATACCTGTTGTACGCGCATCCAGAACGGGGAGTGGTATAGTATCTAAGGTTCCCCAAGATGTGGAGACAGGCTATTTTGTATGTGATAGCTTGTCACCTCAAAAGGCTCGTATCTTGTTGATGTTGGCCTTACAAAAGGAACGTACTTGCAAGGATTTGGAACGAATCTTCAAAGAATACTAACCCTTACAAGCGATTGTATGCGGATGAGACAGATATAAAAAGACCCTTTGTGATTATTCACAAAGGGCCTTTTGCTTGTATAAATCATTCGGTACCGATGGCATTTTCTAATGCTCGTTGTACACCTAGGTATACAGCTTTGGCTAATGTGTCGCCGAATAGGGAATAGGATCCTGCATCAGTTAATACATCGCCATTTGCATTGATGGTTAAGATGATGCCATCTGTAGCAGTTCCAGTAGCGGAGGTATTCGTTTCTTTTGCTAAACTGTGAACTATATGTGTATTATATTTGGGGAAGTTCTTGGTACTTTCTACCTTCCAATCTTGTAATGCTGCTGTTTTAGCCTCGGTAATCGTCATGATGGCCTTCACCATCGCACTATCTGTTAAGGCCTTGTTGGTGAATACGAGGATATTAATTGTGCCAGGGGTGTGGAATTCGCCATCTTTTTCTTCATAACAATAACCTGTACCTGCACGATGGGCCGTTTTCTTATAACCACCGGTGACAATGGTTTCAACGATTGTATCACTTTCTTGTACCATTGTGTACGCATGAAGGGATGGTGTAGCAGAGGTTAACAGTGCAGTGCTGAAATGTACAGGCACATCGATATGCTCAAATTCTTGAGCTAAATAGTTTGCTACAGAGCCACCTGGTAAATCCTTTTCTGTTTCAATATGGTAGGTTAATTGTTGATTGCGTACACCTAGTGTATGGTGAAAGCCTCCATTTAGTTGACCGCTGCTCAAGGAATAATGAATGTCGTCAAAGAGTACGGTTACAGAGTTGCATTCTTTAGTAACATGACCGCCTGTTATTAATTCATCTGGCGCTGTGTATGGATTATTAGACATATAGGACTCCCTAGTTTATCATTGTTAGATATAGAATATAAAGCTATAATAAAAGGTAATATTTTATTATCTTCATATAAGTTGTTTATAATACATAATATTTACATGTGAAATTATATCATATGTTTACCATAGATTTGAGTAAGTCACCTTAAGTATTGTGGGGGTATACATGTACGAATTCTTATCAACCGCATCAGAGCTGTTATTTAAAGATGCCAATGTATTGTTAAAATTAAGAGAATGGTTTTTTAGCCAAGCCGGCAATATTTTGCTTGCTCTTATTATATTTTTTGTAGGCCGCTATATTATTCGGTGGATTAAAACTCTTGCTGTTCGTGTTATGACACGGGCCAACTATGATACTGCTGCAATGGGCTTTGTATCTCAAATTATTAATTATGTATTGCTTGTAGGTTTATTATTAATCTGTCTTAATCAAGTTGGTATTCCTACAACATCCTTTGTAGCAGCTTTTGGTGCTTTTGGTTTAGGTATTGGCTTGGCATTACAAAATAATATGTCAAACTTGGCATCTGGATTATTGATTTTAATATTTAAACCATTTCGCGCTGGACACTATATTGAGGTTGGGGACATTACAGGTAGTGTTACATCTATACAGTTTATGAATACTATTGTTACTACAAGAGATCAAAAACGAGTGTATATACCAAACTCGATTCTTACATCTCAATCAGTAACGAATTATTCCTATATGACTGAACGAATGATTCCGTTTGTTTTTGATATTGGCTATAACAATGATCATCATGAAGCAATCAGAATTTTAAAGGACGTTTTTGCCAAGGATAAACGTATTCTAAATGCTAAATATATGGAGATTGGTATTTCTGAATTTGGTGATAACTCTGTGCGTATTTCTGCGTTTGCAGAAGTTAAAACTAGTCAGTTTCTTGAGGTTCGATATAGTATTATGTCCGATGTAAAAGATGCTTTTGATAAGCATGGTATAGATATTCCATATCCACAACGTGTTGTATATATACAAAACGCAGATACTTCTACAGATGAAATTAAAGAAACTAAGAAAAAAGTAACTACCACGAATCAAGAAATCTGATAAATCATGAATTTACAAGTTAATAATATGTAGAAAGAGATTGATATGAGAGATTTAATAATGCATAGGCGCTTAGTATGGCAACGTTTTATATTGGCGTTAGCTTTCATAGGTGCCATGCTTTTAGGTACTGTTGCTCATGGTGCTGCACCTACGCCACCATCTACCATTGGTGAAGCCGTGGTACTCATTGATGCAGATAATAAGGAGATTTTATTCGCCAAGAATTCCGATAAATGGATGCATCCGGCAAGTACTACGAAAATGGTAACCTTATTAACAGCACTTGAGTTAAAAGGAACACAATTAGATGAGTTAGCAACGATTAGTCCCTATGCGACGAGCATGGAAGAATCTAATCTTGGCGTACAAGTAGGCGACCAAATCACCTTGGAAGGTGTTCTTGAAGGTATGATGGTAGCATCTGGTAATGATGCGGCCGTAGTGGTGGCAGAAAACGTAAGTGGGTCTGTAGAAAATTTTGCGAATGATATGAATCGCATAGCTGCTAAGGCGGGGGCCAAAAACAGTGTATTCCTCAATCCTCATGGATTGACCCAAATGGGTCATCATTCGACGGCACGAGATTTGGCTTTGATTGCAGCTTATGGTATGAAATATCAAATGTTCCGCGACAAGGTGGCTAATGATTACTATAAGGTGCCATATCAAAACCGTGTGCCTGAAACGATTCGCACTACAAACTATTTTATCCGCAATAAATATCCTGGTGCTAATGGTTTAAAGACCGGTTTTACAAATGCGGCTGGTGAGTGTTTAATCGCATCGGCTACGCGAAATGGGCACACTATGATTGTGGTGATGCTCAATGATGACCATCGTTGGAATGAGGCTGTTCAGTTCCTAGACTATGGTTTTAAATTACGCGGCGTCATTTAATAACATAACTATTTGGTTATACAAACTATAAAAGGTCCTACCTTCTGGTGGGACCTTCATTGTAAGGGGGATATGTATGAGTTCATTTTTTGCTTTTTTAAAACGGATGCGCTTTATTAACCGTTGGAGCCTAATGCGCAATACGGAAACTGAAAATATTCAAGAGCATAGCCTTGAGGTGGCTATGGTAGCTCATAATTTAGCGGCTCTTAAAAATGAATATTTCGGCGGAAATTTAGATATTAACAAGGTAGCCGTCATTGCCATGTACCATGAGGTAAGTGAAATTTTTACAGGGGACATGCCGACGCCTATTAAATACTTTGATCCTAAGCTTCGTTCCTTGTATGGCGAGGTGGAAACCTTAGCGCAAGAAAAAATGCTAAGTACATTGCCGAAACGATTGCAATCCGTTTATAAACCGTATATTGTAGATGCGGAAACATTGCCTGAATGGCCGATTGTGAAAGCTGCCGATACCTTGTCCGCTTATATGAAATGCGTCAATGAGTTACATGCGGGCAATGATGAATTTAAGGAGGCTCACGATACGATTTTGGCTAAATTGAAAGCTCTTAATATGCCAGAGGTAGATATGTTTATCGAAGAATATGTACCGGCCTTGAGTGAGTCCTTGGATAAACTTAATTACTACAAAATATAGTATGTGGTATTAAGGTTTACTGATATATTCCTGATTGCGTATCAATATTTTTTTGCCGCGCCATGAGAAGGCTCGATGGCCATATTTGGCTTTGAATTCCTTATTTGTCATGGACTCTAATTCATCGACATCCACATAAGGTTCGATGGATTGAAATTCAATAATGGGTGTTGTAGGCAAGTCTTTATTATGGGGGCATACCTCTTGGCATACATCACAACCGAATAGCAAGGGTGATTTCCTGATGATGGCTTGTTCGTCATTGGTGAGATCGCCTTTTTTTTGTGTTAAATAGCTTTTACAGGTGGCGTAATTAAATTCATTGCCATCTAGACATTGACCTAAACAGGCTGTAATGCACTGATTACAGCCCATACACGTATCGGTCATAGGCGTATTGGACTCGAATTCTAATGTAGTGAGCACAGTACCGATGACGATATAAGAACCCCAAGTTGGATTGATAAAGCATTTATTTTTTCCATAGAACCCAAGGCCTGCTAAATACGCCATATATCGATCAGCCAAGGGACTTGTATCGCAATGGATAGAGAATGATGCATCTGGGGCAGTCGTTTTTAGTTCATCTACGAGGCGTTGTAAATAGTCCGTCACAACTAGATGGTAATCAGTGGCCCACGTGTAACGGGATAGATTCGTAGGATTTTCATGTGGCACATGATAGGGAAATAGACAGACGATGGCGCTGCGTGGCATAAACTCAGATGTACCAATCAATCGTTCCTCTAGATCAGCGGCTGTAAAGGGACATGGATTGGATTCCCGTAAGATTTCGCGCGCTTCTCGAGGAAGTGGCCACGATGTGGCACCTACTACCGGTATATGTAATTGTTTGCAAACTTCTTGTAATTTTATATTGTTTGTCATAGATTTACGGAGTAATAGTTGTTACAATTATATATAAGCAAAAATAAAAGGTTTTATGGCAACTTTGCTAATAGTAAATGGCTTAAGATAATGATTGTTTTTAGTATACCATTGTGAGGATAGATTATGTTAGCCTTTTTGAAAGTATTACAACCGAAGACGGTGGAAGAGGCCTATGAAATGGCCGTAAAAAATAAGACGGCACCGATGCTTGCTGGTGGGTGTTGGCTGCGTTTAGGTCGCCGCACATGGCCTGCAGTAATCGATATGGCAGGATTAGATTTACGATATGTTCGTGAAGAAGATAACGAATTTGTTATTGGTGCCATGGCGACACAAGGCGATGTAGAACGATTTGAACCATTACAACGCTTTTGTGGTGGCGCCGTAGTGCGTGGCGTTAAGGAAATTTTAGGCATCCAATTTAGAAATATGGCTACCATGGGTGGTTCCGTAGCTAGTAAATTTGGTTTCTCTGATATAATTCCCGCCTTGTTAGCTGTTCATGCAGACATCGTAACCTATAAGGGGGGGCGTATGTCCATGAAGGATTATATGAATTATCGGGAACGCGATATTTTAGTTGAAATTTGCATCCCTAAACGCGAAGTACCTGTTGCGGTTGAGGCGTTGCGCATTTCTCGTGGCGATTTTCCGTATTTAACCGGTTCTATTCGCCGTGATGATACAAACTATGAAGTCTATATCGGGACCCGTCCAGGTGCGCCACAATTGGCGGAGAAAGCGAGTGCCTTGCTTTCAGAAAAAGGATTGGATGCATTGGACGAGGCAGCACAGATTGCATCAGAGGAATTAGTGTATCAAAAAAATTCTCATGCATCGAAGGAGTATCGAATTGAGATGGCTAAAGCTATGGTTCGCCGGTTAGTTAAGGAGGTGGCACAATAATGGAATTAGTATTGAAGATTAATAATAAGAACGTAACCGTTAATGTGCCAGCAGACGAAATGTTATTAACTACGTTGCGTAACTTAGGTTATTATAGCGTACGCTGTGGCTGCGATACGACAAACTGTGGTTTATGCACGGTTTGGGTAGATGATGAAATCACACTATCCTGCGCATATCCTACATTCCGTGCGCCAGGCCATTCCATCACAACCCTCGAAGGTCTTGAAGAGGATGCCTCATTATTAGCAGATTGTCTTGCTTCTGAAGGGGCTGACCAATGTGGTTTCTGTACTACCGGTATGATGATGAGCGCTATCGCATTGAAGCGTAGAAATCCTAATGCTAGTGATGATGAAATCCGAGAATACTTGATTGGCAATCTCTGCCGCTGTACCGGCTATGAGTCGCAGCTCCGCGGTGTTCGTAAGTATCTACAAGGAGGTTTATAATGAAGCACATTGGTAAGTCTTATGATAAAGTCGATGCCAAGGGCATACTTAGCGGTAAACCTTCTTATACAGGGGATTTTGTGCCAAAAGATGCACTTATTATTAAGGTGTTGCGTAGTCCCCATGCACAGGCGCGAATTAAATCTATCGATACATCTAAAGCGAAATTAATCCCTGGTGTAGAGGCTATTTTTACCTATGAAGATGTACCGAATACGCGGTTTACTTTAGCAGGTCAAACCTATCCAGAGCCATCTGCCTATGATGCGTTGATTCTCGATCCTGTAGTCCGCTATGTAGGTGATGAAGTGGCCCTCATCGTGGCTAAAGATGAAGCTACCGCATTGAAGGCGATGCCTCTTATTAAGGTTGAATACGAGGTGCAAAAACCGGTACTTGATTTACGTACGGCTATGGACCATGAAACAGTAGTTCATCCAGAAGACGATATTCTCAATCACATTCCAGTAGGACAAGATTATAAACGCAATATTTGTGTATCCTACCATAAGCGTGTTGGTGATATTGAAGGGGAACTCGCTAAATGCGATTACGTAGTAGAAGGTACGTATTTTGACCAAGCTACGCGTCAATCTGCAATGGAACCATTCCAAAGCTTTGGCTATATCGATCATTTAGGGCGTATTGTTATCGTCAGCTCCACGCAAATCGTGTTCCATGTGCGCCGTCATATTGCACGGGCATTAGGAATTCCTGCATCTAAGATTCGCGTTATTAAACCTCGTATCGGCGGTGGTTTTGGATCGAAGCAAACAGCTTGTACTGAATTGATGACAGCATTTGTAACATGGAAATTACAAAAGCCATGTTATTTACTATACGATAGAACAGAAGCGCAAACTTGCTCAACTACACGTCATGCCCGTGAATGGTATATCCGCGTAGGGGCTACCAAGGATGGTATTATCCAAGTTATCGATATGGACTCCATTACCGATGCAGGTGCTCATGCAACACACTGCTTTACTACGACTACAGCGGGGGAACATAAGTCCGTGCCATTGTATAACAAGGCAAAAGCAGTACACTATGGCACAGAAGGGGTTTACATGAACCATACGCCGGGCGGAGCCTTCCGTGGTTATGGCGCTACAGAGGCTTTGTGGCCTTTAGAATGTGCAGTAAACCGTTTGGCGGACGAAATGGGAATCGACCCAGCGGAACTTCGTCAAAAGAATTTGATTGCTGCTGGTGAACGTAGCTTAGTGTATGATCCTGATGAAATCATGGATTCTGGCCTATTCCAAGAAACTGTAAATAAGGTTAAGGAAATGGCCCGTTGGGATGAACGTCCTCATAGCTGGGATATTGATGAGCGTTATCGCGGCGGTTTAGGTATGGCTCTTGCTTTGCAAGGGTCAGGTGTTGCTAATATCGACGTAGCATCCGTAGAAATTCGCCTTGGCGATGATGGTAATTACACATTATATACAGGCTCATCTGATATGGGGATGGGAGCTAATACAATTCTTACACAAATGGCTTGTGAAGCTCTTGGTTGTCCGATGGAATCTATGACGGTTGTCGAATCTGATACGGATATTGTACCATTTGACCCAGGTTCATATGCATCGAGTACAACCTATGTAACGGGTACAGCTGCGAAGATGGCGGCTGAAGAACTGAGAGAAAAGATAATCAATAAACTAGCCCAATTTATGGATGTTAAACCAGAAGATATTGATTTTGATGGCTTAGTAGGTACGACTAAGGACGGTACAAAGAAAATGTCCGTTCAAGAATTAGCGCCTAAGCTATTAGTCGGAACTACATCCGAACAATTAACGGGCTTTGCAACATGGGGTAGTCATACATCTCCACCACCATTCATGGCTTCTATCGCTGAAGTTAAGGTAGATAAACAAACGGGGCAAATTATACCTTTACACATGTATAACTGTGTAGACTGTGGTACCGTTGTGAATCCTAAATTAGCGCGTGTACAGGTTGAAGGCGGCGCAGTACAAGCCATTGGTATGGCTTTGTATGAAGATGTCAGATACTCTAGTAATGGTCGTTTAGAAACCAATAATTTCATGACCTATAAGATTCCTACACGTCAAGATATTGGTGAATTACATACAGCCTTTGTCGAATCATATGAGGAAAGTGGCGCATATGGTGTTAAATCCATCGGTGAAATTGTTATTAATACAGCTTGTCCCGCAATACAACATGCTGTAAAAAATGCAGTTGGTGCGGATATTCGTACATTACCTATGACACCAGAGAAGGTATTTATGGGAATGGACGAGAAATATAAAGTATAACCATTTCTACATTCCTAAAGGGGGCCTCGTGCTATGACATCACAAACGCAGTACTGGAATCGTCTTATCCAACCTGGCATTGTCGCATTGGTTGGGGCTGGCGGTAAAACAACGGTCTTATCTAAGCTAGTCGAGTATGGTCGGTTGCAAGGACGACCTATCGTAGTGACGACTACGACACATTTGTATGAATCACAAGTGGCTCAATATGAACCTATTTATACGAAGAATATCAACGATGTTGATGAATATTGTACAAAACGTATTCAACAAGGTTATTGTGGCGCCTGGTTTAACGGTATTACACGAACTAAGGTTGATGCCGTAGATTGTGAAAGCATAGATGGCCTTAGTGCGTTACATCCAAACTGGCAAATCGTTGTTGAAGCAGATGGAGCTAAAGAAAAATGGCTTAAGGCTCCGAAACATACGGAACCTGTTATTCCAAGTCAAACAAAGACGACTATAGGGGTAGTGAACCTTCAAATGTTGGGGGCCTCCCTTGATGAAGATCATGTGCATAATTTAGAATTAGTTCAATCCATTGTACATCGCGAAGAAGGGGCCATTGTAACACCTCATATGCTTGCTCAAATCGTGCTTCATAAACAAGGGCTATTCCAATATAGTAAGGGTAAGAAAATCTTGTTCTGCACGGGTTATGACACGGTACAACATCGTATCATTGATGATTTCATAAGTCATGTGGTAGATAGTGATATCACGGCCATTGTGTTGGCTGATGGGTATAAGGCTAGCTGTGAAATTCGTCGCATTATTCAATGTCGCTAGGTAACAAAATGGAATATAAGACATGTGAAAGCGCTCCCTTTGGGGGCGCCATTTCACGAGAAATACCCTGCATTGGCATTGTCCTGTTAGCAGCAGGTCAGTCGAGACGAATGGGGAATAATAAACAATTACTTCCATGGCGAGGAAAGACGATTCTTGATGCGGTATGTCATGCATTACAAATTGGATGGAAACGAACTAATCCTTCTTGGGGTTTAGAAACCTATCCTCTGGTTGTCGTTACAGGTGGGAACAATGATATCGATCATATTGCCAGCAGTTATGGATTTTCTATCACTCATAACGAATGTTCTGATTTAGGTCAAGGCACATCCATCGCATTAGGCGTGCAATACTTGGTGAATCGATTTGGTGCGCATACTTTAGACGGAGTTATTTGCTCTGTATCTGATCAGCCGCTATTAGAACCAATAGTTGTTGAACAACTCATTACTAGCTTTCATCAGCATAGGGATGAAACAAATAGAACCATCGTAGTACCTAAATATGGAACAACTCAACACCCTGGCAATCCCGTTTTGTTTGGTGCCCATTGGTTTGAGGACTTGCAACATATCGAGGGTGACCAAGGTGGACGAACGATCATTCGTGGTGTGGGGCATAATTTTGTAGAATATGTAAGTATTATTCCTGAATGGGGATTTGATATAGATACGCCAGAGGATTATAACGATTTACAACATCGTGAAAGTGAGGGTGTATGAAGCCTTTAATACTTGTGCGCGGAGGCGGCGATATCGCTTCCGGTGTAATTTATAGATTGAGACGTGCAGGGTACCCTGTAGTAGTTAATGAAATTGCTATACCTACTATGATTCGCAGAGAGGTTAGTTATGGCAATGCGGTTCATTGCGGTGAAATGATTCTTGAAAGGTTAGTCGCCCGTCATGTGTGTATCGATGAAATTCAGGATACTTTAGCACAAGGGGTGATTCCTGTTGTTACATCGTCTTATGAAGAGCTATTAGAACAATTGCATCCAGATGTTGTGGTCGATGCCATTTTGGCTAAAAAGAACTTGGGGACTACAAGGCTGGATGCACCCTTTGTTATTGGTGTAGGTCCTGGATTTAGTGCTGGCCGCGATGTGAATGTAGTCATCGAAACTATGCGTGGTCATAATTTGGGACGCTGTATCTATGATGGTGAAGCAGAACCTAATACGGGTATTCCTGGCAATGTGGGTGGCTATACACATGAACGCGTGATTCATTCCCCAAAGGCTGGTCTATTTACAGCCAAACGCTATATTGGCGATGAGGTACAAGCTAACGAAGTGATTGGTTATGTTGATGAAGAACCGGTGCGAGCTAAGATTACCGGTACGTTACGGGGCATTTTAAAAACTGGACTCATTGTTTCTGATCATTTTAAATTAGCTGATGTGGATGCTCGCTGTGAGGAATCCCATTGTTATAGTATTTCTGACAAATCCCTGGCTATTGGTGGCGGTGTTTTAGAGGCTGTTACAGCATGGGACTATGAAAGGAATAAAGATGGAAAGCATTTATGATATTATGAAAGACCGATTACAGGTGACGGAGCCAACATTTTTGGTGACGATTTTATCGGGGCCTCGCCAAGGGGATAGAACTATCTATAATCAGGATGGGGATATATTATATGGTGACGCTATAGAAGGTTTTACACTAAATAGAGTTAAGCCGAATGCTTTATGTGTATTTGGTAGTACTGAATGCTTTGTCGAACCTGTTGAAAAGGATCCATCTGTACTTGTACTGGGGGCTGGTCATGTAAGCCGTGCTATTACGGATTTATTATTATTTATCGGGTGTCGTGCTACGGTTGTTGATGATCGACCTGAATATGTGGTGCCTGAATTCTTTGATGAGCGTGTAACAAGAAAATGTTTGCCTTTGGATGATTTTAGAGACAAGTTACTTCTTGATGAATATAATGGATTTATTATCGTTACGAGAGCCCATGAATTCGATAACACATGCCTTGAACAACTGAGAGATCAATTGCCTACTTATATGGGGGTTATGGGTAGTCAACAACGGATTCATTATGCATTAGAAAACTTGAAAGCGAAAGGTTGGACGCAAGAGGAACTTGATATGATTTATGCTCCTATTGGCCTGGATTTGGGTGCTCAAACACCAGAGGAAATTGCGTTATCTATCGTCAGTGAGTATCTTGCTGTTGTGCGAGGTAAACAAGGCCAGTTTTTACGTAGAAAGAGAGCTGTAAATCATGAATCGTGAGTTTATAGAATATTTGAGTCAACGCACAGGTGAAACACTAGCAGTGGCAACAATTCTTCATACCGCCGGTTCTACACCACGTAAAGCGGGTACATCGATGGTTGTATTCCCTAATGGGTCCATCTTTGGTACTATCGGTGGCGGTCGTGCGGAAAATGAAATACGCCTTAGCGCCATTGATTCTATGAATAAGAAGGAACAGCATCGACGTATCGAAGTGAAATTAAATGATGATGTAGCCGTAAAAGAAGGTATGGTCTGCGGTGGATGCATGGATGTGTGGATTAAAACGCAAAATGTATAACCCTGTTTTAAATTTACAGTGCTCATAAAATGCGATAAAATATAAGGTACAGCTAAGATAATGGCTGTACCTTATTATTTTGTATAAGGAGTTACGAATATGCATTTTGAAGCCCTCATACATACCTTTAGAATCCTTGATCTCATCGATATCTTGACGGTTGCTATCGGTATTTATTATATGTATAAACTCTTAAAGGATACACGCGCTGTAGCCTTGTTGAAAGGGTTATTATTTTTGGCTATTTTGAATGTTTTAAGCCATGTAATGAATCTGTATGTTATTAACTGGATTCTCCAACAAGGGATGACCGTTATCCTCTTTGCGTTACCTGTTGTGTTTCAACCGGAACTACGTCGTGCCCTAGAGCAACTTGGGCGTGGCCGTATTTTTAGTAAGGCACAGAATGTAAACGAAGAAGAAATGGACATGGCTATCAATGAAGTGATGGCGGCAGCTCGCGTTATGTCCCGTGAACATACAGGGGCCCTTATCGTATTTGAACGTGAAGTAGGTTTAAATGACTTTATTGATACAGGTATCATTGTAGACGCCGTACTCAGTCGAGAATTGATTAAAAATATTTTCGTTCCTAGTACACCTCTTCATGATGGGGCTATGATTATCCGCAATGGCCGCATTCAGGCTGCAGGTTGTCTATTGCCGCTTACCGAGGACCGTACATTGAGTACCGAACTTGGTACACGTCATCGCGCGGCTATCGGCTTATCTGAACAAACAGATGCAGTTGTCGTTGTTGTCAGCGAAGAAACGGGTGTCATTTCTTATACCTATGGCGGACATATTTATCGTCACTTACCAGAAGATCAAATTAAAGAGGCACTTCGTACATTTATGGAAAGACCTCGTCAAAATATTACGAGTATGTGGAAATGGGGTGGCAAGAAATGATGATTCATTTGAAACGCAACTGGCCTGCAAAAATACTTTCATTGTTGGCAGCCATCGTCATGTGGTTTTTTATTATGCGCGACCAAAATCCTGTGATGGAGGTTTCCTATACGGTGCCTGTACAGGTGCAAAATTTGGCAGCTAATTACATTATAGAGGATGCACCTCAATATGTACGCGTTACGCTTAGTGGGCCTCGCGATACGATTATTAACTTAAAGTCTGATAACCTTAAGGCTTATATAGATGCATCAGGGGTTTCAACGGGTCAAAATAATGTGACTATCCATTTCAATCCTCCATCGGGGATGAACATAGTTGAAATCAAACCTGATACGGTAACGATTAATGTTGATGAATATGCATCGAAGAAATTACCTGTTGAAATTGTGCCAATCGGACAAATTCCGGATAATGTAGCATTAAAATCGGTAACAGTCATTCCAAAAGAAGTCACCGTATCCGGTCGCAAACAACAAGTAATGGCTGCCACACGGGTTGTCATGAAGGTTAATGTGACCGGTCAAACTAAAAACTTTAGTGCTGTTGCTGATTTAGAAGCTTGGGATAATGCGGGCAATGTGCTCGATGTAAATATTAGCCCAACGCAAGGTCAAGCACAGTATGAATTAAATTTACTTAGAAAAGATAAAGCAGTACCTATTTCGGCAACAACCGTAGGTCAAGTAGCTGATGGTTATGAAGTCAAAGGTATTACGATTAAGCCTGTACAAGTAACAATTACAGGCCGTGAAGAAATGGTGGATTCTATTTCGGATCTTAAGACGGAATCTATTGATATAAGTAATGCTACGACACCTATTGATGGTACCTATAATATAGTAATTCCAGATGGCCTTACTAGTAAGATGACTACGGTTCATGTAACAGTAGATATACAAAGAAAAGCATAGATATGATAAGAATAATAAATCTTCGCGTAGCTGTTACCGTAAAGGCTACGATTGAGGAAATAGTAGAAAAGAAATACCCTCAACTAAAGGGACATATACAGAAAATCCATGTAGTGAGACGTGCCGTCGATGCTCGTAAGAAACCCAATATTGTATTTGTGTATACCCTTTTTGTAGAGGCTCAACATGAAGAAAGAATCATTAAGAAATTAGGCAAGCAAAAGGATGTTATCTTATTTACACCTGAGGATCCAGAGCCAATTGTAATTGGTGACAAACCTCTAGCGCATAGGCCTGTTGTGATGGGCTTTGGCCCTGCAGGTATGATGGCGGCCTTTTACTTAGCTCGTGAAGGCTATCGCCCTATCATATTAGAGCGGGGGCAGGATGTAGATACCCGTGCCAAGGATGTGGAAACATTCTGGAAAACGGGATCCTTTAAACCGGAATCAAATGTTCAATTTGGTGAAGGCGGAGCCGGTACATTCTCTGATGGGAAATTGACTACTCGCGTCACACACCCGCGGTTGCATGAAATTTCAAAATACTTTGTAGAATTCGGGGCACCAGAAGAAATCCTATATAAGCATAAACCTCACGTAGGAACAGATAAATTGCGTCATATGGTAAAAGCCATGCGTGAGCGCATTATCGAATGGGGCGGCGAAGTCCGCTTTGGAGCTAAGGTAACCGATGTATTCGTTGACCAGGACCGTGTGGTCGGTATCGAGGTGAATGGTGCGGAACGTATTGATACGACTTTAGTTTTATCTGGTGTAGGTCATAGCGCGCGAGATACGTATGAAATGTTATTTAAACGCGGTGTCGATATGGTGGCTAAACCATTTGCTATCGGTGTTCGCATTGAACATCCTCAAGATGTCATCGATCAATCTCAATACGGTGTGGATCCAAAGAGCCTAGGTTTAGGTGCCGCCGAGTATTCCTTGGTATATCATGATAAGGAATCTGGTCGTACGGCCTATAGTTTCTGTATGTGCCCTGGTGGACAAGTGGTAGCCTCAGCATCCGAGCCTGGTGGTGTTGTAACTAATGGAATGAGCTTATATGCTCGTGACAGCGGCGTTGCAAATAGTGCTATCGTCGTGAATGTAGGTCCTGATGATTTTGGTACACATCCACTAGATGGCGTAGCCTTTCAACGAGACTGGGAACGCAAGGCTTATGAACTGGGTGGGTCAAACTTTAATGCACCGGCTCAAACGGTAGGTTCTTTCTTAGGGCAGGCTGATGCGCCGTCTGTTGAAAGCAGTATACATAGTTATGAACCTCGTATCGTAGATTGCGATTTGCATCAGTGTTTGCCTGATTATGTATCGTCTGTTTTAGAACGGGCCTTACCGTATTGGGGACGCCGTATCAAAGGATTTGATAACCCCGAAATCTGTATGACTGGTGTTGAAACACGAACATCTTCACCGCTTCGTATGGGCCGTGACGATAATCGCGTATCCACTACAGTGGGCGGCTTCTATCCGATGGGGGAAGGTGCTGGTTATGCAGGTGGTATCATGAGTGCTGCTCTAGATGGTGCAGAAACAGCGATTGCGTGCATGAGCATGTATGCAAGACCTAATACATGATATTTTCACAAATAGACTTATACATTTACGTGTTATGGTGAAAGTTCAACCTGGATTTTATAAATAGTACAAACTCGTGTGATATAATACACACAACATAGATTGAAATACATTCGTTTGTAGACGGAGGAAAATATGGCTCGATTATTTGGTACTGATGGTGTACGTGGCGTTGTTAATGAATTTTTAACACCTGAATTGGCATACCATTTGGGGCGTGCAGCAGCAACACATTTTGGTAAAGAAAAAGAACATCCAACATTTTTAATTGGTAGAGATACGCGTATCTCTGGATCCATGTTGGAATGTGCATTAGCATCTGGTATTTGTTCTGTAGGCGGCAATGTAGTTATGGCTGGCGTTATTCCTACACCTGCTGTAGCATATCTTGTAAAACAACAAGGTTTTGATGCGGGCGCTGTTATTTCTGCATCTCATAACCCATTCCCCGATAATGGTATTAAATTCTTTGATGGTAGTGGTTTTAAACTACCAGATGAAGTAGAAGATCAATTAGAAGTATATGTACGTCAAAGTGCAGATAACGAATTACCTCGTCCTACAGGTGCTGGCATTGGTTTTGTAGAGTATAATGCAAATCTTGCACATCACTATGCTCACTTTGTTCGTCATACAATCGATACATCCCTCGAAGGTTTAACGATTGTCTATGATGGCGCGAATGGCGCTGCTTCTAGCGTAGGTCCTGAAATCTTGTCTGGTCTTGGCGCCAAAGTTATTAATATCAATGTCAATCCAGATGGTTTGAACATCAATCATCATTGCGGTTCTACCCATATCGAAGGCTTGCAAGTAGCTGTTCAACAACATCATGCTGATTTAGGCATTGCTAATGATGGTGATGCTGATCGCTGCTTGTTAGTAGATGAAAAAGGTCAAGTCCTCGATGGTGACCAAATCATGCTATTATGCGCTCTTAAATTAAAAGAAGAAGGCAAACTGAAAGACAATACTGTAGTTGGTACTGTTATGAGCAATATTGGCTTTCACAAAGCTGCTAAAGAACTCGGCATGAAAACTTTTGCTACTGCTGTTGGTGACCGCTATGTGTTGGAATATATGCGTGAACATGACCTTTCCATTGGTGGTGAACAATCTGGTCACGTAATTTTCTTAGATCACAATACAACAGGTGACGGCATGTTAACAGCTGTTCAAGTGGCAGCTCTTGTAAAAGAAAAAGGCAAGCCACTTTCTGAATTGTCTGGCATCATGACAAAATACCCACAAGTACTCATCAATGTACGTGTCGCTACAAAAACTGGTTGGGAAGAAAATGATATCATCAAAGCTGCTATCGTAACAGCTAAAGGTGAACTTGGTGCTGAAGGTCGCGTTCTGGTACGTGCATCCGGTACAGAACCACTCATCCGTGTAATGGCTGAAGGTCCTGACCAAGAAGTATTACAATCCTTGTGCCAAGAAATTGCTGATATTATCGGTAGAGAACAAGGGTTGGCGGAATAAAAGTAGAGTGTGAGGCGGCAGAGGAGCTTGCGACGATGAAGCCCACACATCACTTTGTTCCGAGCGTAAGATTTCGGAAAGCAAAATCCACAGCGAGGAACCATCTTTACTGAGATTAATCCTATGGATTTTAATAATTGTGAATTTATTCTACAATTTTTATATCAAAGGTATACCCTCCTATATATGTCCCTTTGCTCCGTTCTACGTAAAGTCGCTGCAGGAACAGATATAGGAGGTTTAGAGATGAGTGATATTTTAAATTGTATAATTATAATGAATAACTTTTTTGTTTTGGGTTATTCTAAGCTTAGAGGGTGACATTATGAAAACAATAGGCTTAATTGGCGGAATGAGCTGGGAAAGTACGATTACGTATTACCAAGTTTTGAATGAAACTATTAAGCAAGTTTTGGGCGGCTTACATTCGGCAAAATGTATTTTATATAGCGTTGATTTTGAAGAAATAGAAAAGTGCCAGGCAAATGGCGATTGGGATAGAAGCGCTGAAATTTTATCCGATGCGGCTCAATCTCTTGAAAAGGCTGGTGCTGATTATATTGTTATATGCACGAATACAATGCATAAAGTAGCGGATGAAATAGAAAGACATATTCACATACCTCTTCTTCATATTGCGGAAATGACTGCAGTAGAGTTAGAAAAATCAGGTATTACAAAGGTAGGTCTACTCGGTACCAAGTACACGATGCAACAAGATTTTTATAAATGTATCTTGGAAAATCGGGGGATTCATGTTGTTATCCCTAACGAAGATCAAGTTGAACTTGTGAATGGTATTATATACAATGAATTGTGTTTAGGTGTTATTTCTAATGAATCTAAACAACAATACTTAGAGATTATTGGTGATTTGGTAAAATCTGGTGTACAAGGTGTTATTTTAGGCTGTACTGAAATCGGACTACTTATTAAACAGGATGATACAGATATACCGTTATTTGATACTACATTGATACATGCAAAAAATGCGGCGTTGATTTCTATTGGTAGAGCATAATATAGTTAGCTTTTATTTTTGTTTCAATAACATAACCCTCTATTAGATATTTTTATTCATTTTTAGAATATCTAATAGAGGGTTGTTTTTATGCAATTATTCAGAGTAGTGCTTTTGATATTATTTATCAGCCACAACAAGTTTATATCCATTCAAGTGAATGTTTTCACCAGTTGTGTCTTCGTTAGTTAAAGATTCTACATAGCTATCGCCAGTGAGTGTCCAGCTAGAGTCTTTGCTGAGTTTCACAGTTACTTCTTTAGCCGTATTGTCTGTGTTTACAGCACCTACAAGGCTAGATCCATTTGTCATGTCAAGAGCGATGGTACTGATTGAATCGGCCATAATATTACCTCTTAGTTCTTGATTAGATGCGCGGAGTGTAAGGTGACCGCCGTTCTCACCAGTTTTTCCCCAACGGGAGTCAGCAGCTGCTTTCACTAGGGTAGATGTGTTCGGCATAGAGATTGCATTGTTAGAAAGGTCTACTTCAGCAGTGGTGTTGTTTACATAGAGGAACGCACCTGTAGCGTGAGTTGTGAGTGTGTTATTCTCTGCTTTCAGACGAGCAATACCACTTTCAGCATCACCAGAGAAGCTTTGATATAGCATGAAGCCATTATCTTTGTAGCCTGTTACATTGGAGTTTGTAAGGGTTATGGAATTTTTACCTTCTACGACGCCAATTTCACTGTTATTCGCTATGCCGTTGACATTGTTTACCATAATATTACCCGTGGAGTAGATAACAGGACTGCCTTCACCAGATGTGATGAGTTTGGCTGCTTCTGCGGTGATAGTGCCTTCTCCGCGATCTGTAGCAAGTGTAGCGGAGTGAGCCCCTTCAGTGGTAATAGTTAGATTCTTACCATTTACAGTGCCTTTATAGGTAGCATCTAGACCACGAGAAGAATCGCCTTTAGTATGAATGTTAGTGTTTTCAACATTGATAATAGATCCTTCGTCAGTGGCAAATACAGCGTTAGAACCAATGCTGCTGGATGTGATATTACTATTTTTAATGCTAGTTTGGCTACCTTCGATGCCGAGTGCTACTGCATTTTGTCCACGGAAATTACTGTTGTCATCATTTGAGGTGTTTCCCGTTTTATCAAATACGCTGCTATCGATGGTGATAGTGGCTTTGTTTTTTCCGATGAAAGAATTTTGGTCGCTTATAATATTATCGAATCGTTGGTGTTCGAATGTTTTGCTTTCACTAATAACAGCAGTGCCTGTGAAAGTACTAGGATTAGCTTCCTTATGAGGCGCTGGTTCATTAATTTCGCCTGTCTTTACGTCATCAGGTCTAGGCACATCAGCCTTAGGCACGTCGACTTTAGGCGCTGAGATGCTTTGGGCTGGAACATTAGCTTGTACTGGTTCTGCGCCAAATGTAGGGGCAAAGGCTAGTTCTGCAAGGGCGCTGCCCGCTAAAGCTGGCAGGATGAGATGTCTTAAAGTTCTATAATTACGTGAATGTGTCATATATAATAACCTCCAAATATTTATTGCATGATAAAATCGAATTGTGTAAAATTAAGATTGTAAGAAGTATAGTAATTATCTGTGAAAATAGTGTGAATGATACATGGAATTTATTGTCTTGCTTTCATCATTCATTATCACGTATAATATAGATTGGTATATGATGTATACTTTAAAGATCTGCCGTATCTTATAGAAAGGAGTTCCAAATTCGTAAAGGCGAATAGCGCAAGTACCCGCGAAGGCAGTCGTTAGGGTAGACGAGGTGAAGAGTGATCGAATAATCAGCGGATGCTCTTCCGGCACATTCATGTCGTAACAGATACTAAAAAGCCTATTGGTAACAATGGAGACAAAGTGTATCTGAATGAATTGTATTAAAGTAATAATTAATACATAATTGAAACATTAATCTAGAACATTAATCTAGAATATTAATTAGTTAGCCTTAGTTTTTGGCTGGGGCTAGAATGCCCCCAGTTATAGGAGGATATACTTATGTGCGGTATCGTAGGATACATTGGCTTTAATCAAGCATCTGATTTTTTATTGGACGGTATGGCGAAATTAGAATACCGTGGTTATGACTCTGCAGGCATCGCTGTTATTGGTGCTGAAAATGCAATCAAAATTCAAAAAAAGGTTGGTCGTCTAGCTAATCTTGAGGCGATTGTAAAAGCCGATCCTAATGAAGGGACTGTAGGTATTGGTCATACTCGTTGGGCTACTCATGGTCGTCCATCCGATATGAACGCCCATCCTCACTCTTCTGAAGATGGTAAATTTGCTGTTGTTCACAATGGTATCATCGAAAACTACATGCCTTTAAAAGAAGAGCTCATCGAAAAAGGGTACCATTTCAAATCTGAAACTGATACAGAAGTAGTAGCTCATTTATTAGAGGATATGTACGATGGTGATTTTGTAAGTACTGTACGCCGCATGCTCGCTCGTGTTGACGGTGCGTATGCTCTTGAAATCATCTGTGCTGATGAGCCGGACAAAATCATTTGTACTAAAAAAGAAAACCCATTGGTTATCGGCCTTGGCAAAGGGGAAAACTTCGTTGCCTCCGATATTCCAGCAATCATTAACTACACACGTGATACATACATCTTGAGCGATGGTGAATTAGCTATCGTAACACGCGATAATGTATCTGTATTTGACCGTAAAGGCAATCCTATTGATAAAGAAGTGTTCCATGTTAACTGGAATGCAGAAGCTGCAGAAAAGGGCGGTTATGAACATTTTATGTTGAAAGAAATTCATGACCAACCAAAAGCTGTGCGTGATACATTCGGCACACACATTTCTGAAGACGGCAAAGCAGCTGTTTTTGATGAGTTAAACTGGACTGCTGATGATGTAGCAGCTTTCAATAAAATCCTTATCGTTGCTTGTGGTACAGCATACCATGCAGGTCTTGTAACAAAACAATATATTGAAAATTTGGCGCGTATTCCTGTAAGTGTGGAAATCGCATCCGAGTATCGTTACAGCAATCCGTTGACTGATGACAAAACATTATGTATCGTTATTAGCCAATCTGGTGAAACATCTGATACATTGGCTGCTTTGAAAGAAGCTAAACGCTTAGGTGCTAAATCCTTAGCGATTACGAACGTAGTAGGCTCCAGCATCTCTCGTGAAGCAGATAACACTGTATACACATGGGCTGGCCCTGAAATCTCCGTAGCGTCCACAAAAGCGTATACGACTCAATTAGTAGCAGGCTTGTTGTTCGCTGTATACCTTGGTCAATTGAACGGTAAGATGAATCCAGCTGTAGGCGAAGACATTCTTAGCGGTGTTAAAAGCTTGCCTACATTGATTCATGAAATCTTTGAAGTAGATGAAGATATGAAAGCCTTTGCTAAACATTATGGCTTTAAATCTGATGCGTTCTTCTTAGGTCGTGCTATCGACTATGCAGTAGCGATGGAAGGTGCTTTGAAATTAAAAGAAATTTCTTACATCCACGCTGAAGCATATGCTGGCGGTGAGTTGAAACACGGTACATTGGCTCTTATCGAAGAAGGTGTGCCTGTTATCGCATTGGCTACACAAGAGGATGTGTACGATAAGATGATTAGCAATATTCGCGAAGTAAAAGCTCGTGAAGCTGTTGTAATCGGTATTGGCATGAAGGGTGACGAAGAATTATCTAAACACGTAGACCATACAATTTATGTGCCTCGTGCGAATAAATTCATCGCTCCAATTCTTGCTGTAGTTCCATTGCAATTGTTGGCATACTACGCAGCGATTACACGCGGCGCAGACGTAGATAAACCACGTAACTTGGCTAAATCTGTAACCGTAGAATAATATACATAACCAACAGTGCTTTGGCACTGTTGGTTTATTTCAATATAGGGAGACTATTATGGCAGTTATATTTTCCGGCATCCAACCAAGTGGTGAATTAACACTTGGTAACTATTTGGGAGCTTTACGTAATTTCTTAGACTATCAAGACACTGATGAATGTTACTATTGTATCGTTAACCAACATGCGATTACAGTACCGCAAGATCCAAAAGAGTTATTCCAAAATACTCGTAATTTGGCTGCGCTATATCTTGCAGTTGGTCTCGATCCTAAAAAGGTAACATTATTTGTTCAATCCGAAGTACCTGAACATGTAAAACTTGGTTGGGTTATGCAATCTATTAGCTATGTAGGCGAATTAGAACGTATGACACAATACAAGGATAAATCTCAAAAACAAGGCGAGTCCATTCCAACAGCCTTGCTTACATACCCACCATTGATGGCAGCAGATATTTTGTTGTACGGTACTAATTATGTGCCAGTAGGGGAAGACCAAAAGCAACATTTAGAGTTAACTCGTAATTTGGCAGAACGCTTTAACCGCCGATTTGGTGAAACCTTTGTTGTACCAGATATCAAGGTATCTGAAGGTGGCGCTCGCGTAATGAGCTTACAAGAACCAACAAAGAAAATGAGTAAATCCGATGACAATCAAAATGCGACAATTCGCTTGCTTGATACGCCGGATCAAATCGTTAAGAAATTGAAACGCGCTCAAACAGACTCTGATAATGCTGTGCGTTATGACAAGGATAATAAACCGGGCATTTCTAACCTTATGGGCATTTATCGTGCTATTACCAAAGATAGTTATGAAAAAATTGAAGAAATGTATGTCGGTAAAGGATATGGCGCATTTAAATCAGATATTGCCGATTTGCTTGTAGCGACACTTGAACCGATTCAACAACGCTATAATGAACTTATAACAAGCCCTGAACTAGATATCATCTTAGATGAAGGTGCTGCAAAAGCACATGCAAAAGCATCTGTGATGTATCGCAAGGTTGAACAAGCGATGGGGCTTTGCCGTAAATAAGTATTTACATACACTTTTGAGGTCAATTATGACAAAACAAGAGGTAAGCGAACGATTTTCGAGTGGCCGTGTAAAGCACATGGTCACCACACATAAGGTCGTACAGTGGCTAGGGCGGATACTAGGAATTGTAATTTGTGTTGCCCTCGTTAAATGGGCCCCACATGATATAGGTAATCGCATGCTTTGTTATGCATTGGTTGTTTGTTTATTATGGTGGGTACATGGGCTCGACGTAGTGCTCGTATATATTTGTGAAAAAGGCTTTGTCATCAAACAGAGACCGACAAATTTACGAGACTATTTCCGCAGTGCCATTAATTTAGATGATTACTATGTGTATGTTCCTTTTGAAAGCGTAGTTGGGTTTACACCTGATTGGAAAGAACTACAAGCCGTCAATACGCATGGTGGTATTTATGTAGTGCCTTTAGATTTGCAACTTGCACCATATAAGGATAAACTACGTCTTCAAGCCGCTATAAAACATTATAGAGATACCCATGATATATAATTTTGTAAATTTATTGATTTAACTATTTACAGCTTTAACATGCTAAAGTATAATAGGTTTATAAGTTAAAACATGACCTAAAACATATTGTGTGGAGGATATTATGAACTGGAAAAAGATTATGGCTGTAGGTGTTGCTGCAGTCTCTATGATGGCTTTTGTAAGCGGTTGTGGTAGTGATACAAAAAATGCTGATACTCAATTACCTAAGAAAATTGTTATTGGCTTAGATGATAGCTTCCCACCAATGGGCTTTAAAGATGATAAAGGTGAAATCGTAGGTTTAGATATCGATTTGGCTAAAGAGGCTGCTAAGCGCGCTGGTATGGACGTTGAGTTCAAAGCGATTGACTGGTCCAGTAAAGAAGCGGAATTAAAATCTAAGAAAATCGACGTATTGTGGAATGGTTTAACTGTTTCTCCTGAACGTGAGAAAAATATCTTGTTCTCCGATACATATATGAAAGATAAACAATACATCGTTGTTCGTAACGATGATAATGCTATCAAGGGCAAATCTGATCTTGCTGGCAAGGTTGTAGGTGTACAACAAGCTAGTACTGGTGAATCTGCATTGCAAAACGATCCTAGTGGTAAAATCGTTAAAGAAATTAAATCCTATGCTGATTTCGTAAGTGCTTTCATGGACCTTGGCATTGGTCGTGTCGATGCAGTTATCGCTGATGGTGTTATTGCTCGGTACCTCATGACAAAAGAACCTGGCAAATACAAAATCGTAGAAGGCACTGATTACGGCGTAGATAACTTTGCTGTAGGGTTCCGCAAAGATGATACTGCATTACGCGATAAAATTAATGGTATCTTAGCCGAAATGAAAAAAGATGGTACTGCTGATAAAATCGTTGAAAAATGGTTGGGTTCTAGCGCAGACCTAGATAAGAGCGATGCTAAATAGTACAATTCGTGATATACTAATAGTACTGTGGTCAGTATGTACAACTGATAATTAAAGAACGAAATGTACACCAGAGAAGAGGCCAGGTGCCTCTTCTCTATTCGTGTTTTGAAGGAGTATTTCATGTTAGATTATTTATTGCAGATTATCCCGACCATTGCGGATGGGCTTAAAGTCACTATTGCACTGTTCTGTGTCGTATGGGTGCTATCTATACCTGGCGGTATCATATTGGCTTTACTGCGACTATCTAAGCTTCCGGTAGTCGATAAAATTGTAGAAGCCTTTGTATATCTAATGCGTGGTACACCATTGATGTTACAAATTCTATTTATGTATTATGCGTTACCGATTATGACTGATGGTGCCATTCAAATGGATGATGCAACAGCGGCAGTGGTTACCTTCGTACTTAATTATGCTGCCTATCTTTGCGAAATCTTCCGTGGTGGTATTCAATCTATTCCACGCGGTCAATATGAAGGGGCAAAGGTACTTGGTTTTACATATGGTCAAACGATGCGTACCATCATTTTGCCACAAATGTTTAAACGCGTGTTGCCACCGCTTGCTAATGAAACGATTAATCTATTAAAAGATACATCCCTCGTATACGTATTAGCTATGAATGATATCTTGCGTATTACAAAATCTATTGTACAACGTGATTTTGATATTTCTGCGTTCCTTGTGGCCGCTATATTCTATCTAATCTTTACATTTATTTTGACAAATATCTTTAATTATTTAGAAAAACGTTTCTCTGTATATGATGAGTAAGAGGTAATTATGACTTTTGTAAATATGGAACGCATAGAGAAACACTTTAATAATAATGTGGTATTGAAAGATGTTTCCTTGCAAATGAATAAGGGCGAAATTGTATCTATTATCGGTCCATCTGGCTCCGGTAAGTCTACATTTTTGCGCTGCTTAGGTCAGTTGGAAACGATTGACGGTGGTACTATTACCGTTGATGGTGTAACGTTGGCATCTACAGATGCTAGCGGCGTCGTTACCTACGCTGATAAACATACCATGCATGATCTATTACTTCGCATGGGCATGGTATTCCAATCCTTCAATTTATTCCCACATATGACGGTTCTTGAAAATATTATGGTAGCTCCGCGTATGGTGAAAGGCATGAAAGATGCCGATATTATGCCGATAGCAGAACGTCTACTTAATAAGGTAGGCCTTTGGGATAAACGCGATATGTATCCATCCAGACTTTCCGGTGGTCAACAACAACGTGTGGCCATTGCTCGTGCATTAGCCATGAATCCTGAAATTATGTTATTTGACGAACCTACATCTGCCCTTGATCCAGAATTGACAGGGGAAGTATTAAAGACAATCAAACAATTAGCCGATGATCGGATGACCATGATTATTGTGACTCATGAGATGAATTTTGCTCGTGAGGTTTCTGATCGCATCATATTTATGGCTGATGGTATCATTCAAGAAGAAGGGGAACCGGAACAATTGTTTACCAATCCGCAATCTCCTAGAACTAAAGCTTTTTTGGAAAATATGTTATAATCCTTACCACCTATGTAATCATAGGTGGTACCTTCGCATATAGGAAAGGAATTTTATGAAATTACCTATCGCATTAGCATTAGCTGGTTTGTCCATTGTTTCTGGCGTTGCGTATGGTGCATCTCCTGATCATGCTACACCAAAGGCTATCGAAGCATCTCAACAAGATGCTATTTCTGTATTGCCAGAGCAATATAAATCGTATGCTACAAAGATGAATACGGTTGTAAAGGATACGAAAAATGGCTATACTTTCACCATTCCTTGGCGTGTAAACGATGGCGTTATGATCGACATGGATGTACGTAGTGAAAGTGAACATATACAGGGATATTCCTTTAATTTGTCCGGCCCAAATCAGAATGATGCATATACTGTATCATTTACAAAGAGAAATAATACACCGCAAGGCAATGTATCGCAAAAGGTTTGGAATACAACGTGGTACGATGTACCTATTAAGGGCATGACGGATGAAGAATACCTTCGTATTTGGCGACAACATAGTAATGTATTTGATACTAACGATATAGTGGGCGGATTCTTTCCTAAAAAGGGTGCACAAGCAGCACGCTGGAGTCGTACGACACCGAAGTCCTATGCAGAGATGACATCTACGGAACAGGTTCATTCTATTTTTGAAGCTGAATTTATTATGGAAAAAGATCCAACGCATCGCTATAATCTCGTAAGTACGTATCCACCTATTCAGGCTAAATTTATGGAACAAGGCCTTATGGAAACGACTGTTCCTTCATTTTCTTTGTTAGATACTAAGAAGAATAGCTCTACATTAAATAATGTTAAGAAAATATTGTCAGGTTCCAGTGATATCAACGTAGTGGAAGGCTTGAAATTCGTTAGCCCTAAAGGATTTACACGCATTAATGAGCCTAAAAAGATTACTTTCACAAAGGATAAGATTCGTCTCGATGTAGAAAGTTTTTCCGTTCCTGTACAAGCGGTAAGCAGTGCTATGCCTACGATGATGGGTAAGCAAATGCTAGGTGATCAATACGTAAAATCTTTGGTGGATGTAAATAAGGCCACTATTGAGCGATATGAAACACATATTATTGATGGTGCTGTTATGTTTTATGTAGCCGGGACAATGAAGAATCCTGAAGTAGCAGATACGAATACGGCGGGAACTGTCTCATTCGGAGCTACGATTATTCTTGGAAATAATGGTAATGTTGGTGTTGCTCGTATGATAGCGCCAATTGGTACTGTGTTGACTACGCCTGAATTTATCGATGTTTTAGATGGATTTAAATTAACGAATTCCCTAAATATCAATAATTCGTCCCAAGTTCTTTAATCTGCAAAAAAATGTGCTATAATGTATATAAATCCTAATCAAAAAAAGAGGATTTTTCCTAATGGGTCTAGAATATTATAAATAGACTAAATGATTTTTAATCATATCCCTTCATGGGGATTAGAAATAGGAGGGGTTAATATGGTTACCTACAAAACTATTGTTGTACCTACTGATGGTTCTGAAAATGCTAAACGTGCACTAGAACATGCACTTGCAGTAGCAGATCGTAACAAAGCAGAATTGATTGTTGTTCATGTAGCAAATATTGTATCTGCTATTTCCAACTTTGATCAAACACCAATTTCTGGTGGTTATGTGTCTGAACAAATTGCAGAAGACATGGAAGAAACAGGCAAAGAAATTTTGAACGATGTAGTGAAAGAAATTCCTGCAGGCGTTAAAGTTAAATCTGTATTTGAAGTTGGTTCCCCAGGTCCAGCATTGTTAGCAGTTGCTAAAAAATACAATGCTGATCTTATCGTAATGGGTAGCCGCGGTCTTGGACCTTTGAAAGGTTTATTCATGGGTAGTGTAAGTAGCTATGTAACTAGTCATTCCTCTTGCCCAGTATTGGTCGTTAAATAATATCATACAATTTAAAAGGCTTTGTCATTGTGTACAAAGCCTTTTTTTGTATATAATAGATATCATAGAGATAGTATTTAAATTTAGATAGATTACTAGTGTTAGTTTAAAAGAAAGGATTCCTATGATCGACAGGAACGAATCATTGCTAAAGCTAGCAGAATTGTTTAAGATTCTTGGCGATCCAACGCGCCTAAAGATTGTTGAGATACTGCTAGAAAATGAGATGTGTGTTAATCATATTGCAGAGACAATGGGCATGGGACAATCTGCTATTTCACATCAGTTGCGTGTATTGCGACAAGCACGTCTTGTAACATATCGCAAGGAAGGGAAAACTGCATATTATTCTTTGAATGATGATCATGTAGAAGGCCTTGTACGAATGGGTATGGATCACGTATCACATCAATAGAGTACTGTACCTGTTCTATCACATTGCATTATATGAATTAGATACAAGAAAGGGAGCCTCTGGGGGCTCCCTTTTGATATATATTTTTAGTATAATGGAAATAAATAATAAGCGAATGTGATAAAGAGTGGCATGGTCACTGCCGATAATATGGTGGTACCCATTACGATTTGCGTAGCGTATTCTGGATTGTTTTTCATTTCGATGGCGATGAGTGCCATGTTGATAGCCGTTGGTACGCTATAGGTAATGACGATTGTTTGTGCTACAATTGGATGCATAGGACCATAGAAGATAATAAATAGTATGGTCATAACGGCAGCTAATAGCGGACTTATGATAAGTCGTAATGCACTGGCGAGCATGACGTCAGCTTTAAAGAAATTCAATGGCGTTCTGTTAATTTGTACCCCTAAGGCTATCATAGCAACGCCAACGAAGGCATTCGCAAAGATGTTGAGGGGAGCAAAGAAGAAGAGCCCATGAAGATCAAATGGCAATAATTGGCATAGTAAGGCTAGCGGAATAGCGTATACCATCGGCATGTGGAATACGACATTTAGTGCATCTCTCGTACTTAATCGACCTGCACCTGCTTGATAGAATCCATAGGTGTTACTCGTAATGGTTTGAATAATCATGATAGATACTACACTTACGAGCCCTAAGTTGGCATAGGGCGTAGCCCCATCGATGATATATGGTACATTAGCAAATACAAAGATGGCGAGGGCAACACCCATATTCCCTACATTATTGAACATGACACAGTTTTTTAATGTTGCGATTTTAGCTACATCGTAGCCTCGTATGCGCCCAACAATTTCAGAAATAATAGAGTTTAGTATGAGTACACATAGTGCACAGAAAACAATTTCCAATGTACTTGAAGTGAATTTCGCCTCATACATTGCCCTGAATACGAAAGTGGGCAATAATATATAGAAATTAAGTTTGCTCAGTGTATATAAGTCAAGTTTGAATTTTTTATCTAATACAAATCCAACACCTATAAGCATAAATATAGGAATCATGGAATTCATGAAGATATGGCCTATTAATGTTAATAAATTCATGGTCTCACCTAGAGTTCTATAATATGTATAATTGTGATTAGAATCATGGCATATTTCGGTTATAATCAATATAATATGTTATATATATCATACATTTCATATATAGTTTATACCTGATTTCTTTATAATAGTATCATACCATAGGATGTAGTGTTTAGGTTTATATTTTTAGGCATTTATATGTATTAATTCCATAGGGAACAGGAGGTTGTATGAGAAAAATTCTATTAGTTTTAATGAGTATTTGTATGCTTGCCTTTGTAGTAGGCTGTGGTAATGATACCAGTAAAACTACGGATAGCGCAAAACCAAGTACTTCTGAAAAGATTACGATTCAAGCTGCTGCCAGTCTTAAAGGGGCTCTTACAGAACTTGCTGATGCGTACAAGAAAGAGCATAACTTAGCAGATGATCAAATTGCTATTAACTTTGCTGGCTCTGGCACATTGCGTCAACAAATTGAACAAGGTGCACCTGCAAGCTTATTTATCTCTGCGGACGAAAAAAATATGAAAATGTTACAAGAAAAAGATCTTGTAAGTGATGTAAAACCATTCGTTACAAATGAACTCGTTCTCGTAGTTCCAAAGGGTCAACCTAAAATTGAGTTAAATCAAATCGCTACTGTGAAACGCATTGTATTGGGTAATCCTGAAACAGTGCCAGCTGGTAACTATGGTAAACAAGTATTAACAAAATTAGGCGTATGGGACCAAGTAGAGTCTAATGTAGTATATGCTAAAGACGTTAAAGCCGTAACAGCTTCCATTAGCCAAGCTGCTGGTGATGCGGGCTTTATCTATAAGACGGATGCTATAGCAGCTGGTGATGCAGTTGAAATTGCTGCAGTTACTCCTGCAGATTCTCATGATCCTGTCATTTACCCTATCGGTATTATTAAGAAGTATGATAATGCTTTAGCTCAAGATTTCTATAAATACGTAATGAGCCCAGAGGGCCAAAAAGTCTTAGAGAAATATGGTTTCTCTACTCCTAAATAAGCGTAAAACGCTAGCCTCATGGCTAGCGTTTTCTTATGATACAATAGAGTTATGATTTATTATCCGGTAAAGAAAGGCGGTACGGTATGAGTCCATTTTGGTTGTCATTATGGGTGGCGAGTTTAGCTCTAGTCATTGTTGTATTGATAGGCTTAGCTGCTTGTTATTGGATGAATCGCTGTAAGTGGAGCGGTATTGCTATTCTAGATGCTCTAATAACATTGCCGCTCGTGTTGCCTCCTGTAGTAGTTGGTTTTGCTTTGCTTATGGTATTTACACCGGGTTATGCCTTTGGTGCTTGGCTTGAAGTTCATGGCATGAGCGTCGTCTTTGCCGCTTCCGGTGCCGTCGTAGCTTCTTCTGTTATTGCATTTCCACTGTTTTATCAAACCGTACGTTCTGCATTGCAGTCCGTAGATCATAATATGGAGGATGTAGCTCGAACATTAGGTGCTTCAGAGTTACGTATTTTCTTTACCATATCTGTACCGCTTGCATGGAAAGGTATTTTAACAGGTAGTATTTTAGCGTTCTGTCGTGCTATGGGCGAGTTCGGTGCTACCATCTTGATTGCAGGTAATATTCCAAAGGTAACACGTACTATGCCGTTAGCTATCTACTCCTATGTAGAAGCAGGGCAGTACATGGATGCCTTTGAGCTAGTTATTTATATTTGTGTTCTTACATTGGCGTTACTGAGCGGGATTCATCTTATTACAAAAGGTTCCTTGTTCCGCCATACAGAAAATAATTAGGAGGTTCTATGATTACATTTTCCTTTACTGTAGCTAGACCTTCTGTGACTGTGAAAGCCGATGGTGAACTGTCGTCTGGCATTACTGTGCTAACGGGACAGTCCGGTAGTGGTAAAAGTACTTTTATCAAATGTATCGCGGGCCTCGTAAAACCGACTACTGGCAGTATTCAATGCGATGAAACGACGTGGGTTGATCGAGATAAAAAGCTTTGGGTGCCCGCTCAAGAGCGTCAAGTTGGCTATATGCCACAAGGTAATATCGTATTCCCTCATTTGTCCGTAGAACATAATATTACTTACAGTAAGCGCGGTACACCTGAGATGTGTGATACGCTATTACAGCGGTTAGGCTTAGAGAAATACAGAAAAACTAAGGCAGGCAGTCTATCTGGTGGTGAGCAACAACGGGTTGCACTGGGTCGTGCCCTTTATTCAAAGCCGACTATTTTGCTCCTCGATGAGCCTTTATCTGCACTCGACTGGAACTTGAGAAAACAAGTTCGTGAGGACCTTGTATCTATCATCCGTGAATGGGATGTACCTTGCGTATGGGTTACCCATGATGAAAGTGAAGCAGAAAGCGTAGGAGATAGACACTGGACCTGTGAAAACGGAATCATTACGATTCCTAAATAAGGGTAAGTCTACTAAAAATATAAAACACCTTCATAAACGGTATCATATGATTATGCTATTCAACTTGAATAGGGGTTCATTATGATGACGATTTGTGAAGGTGTTTTTTCTATTATTGTAATCTTTATTATTGATTTAGTATATGTACATTATGTTGTTGTTCTTAGGGTTTAATTCCTGAAGATGTGTGTGCTGTTTTACTTATAAACCCAATGATAGCTGTAACGACAAATGCCATTGTAAAGGCTGGCAATGTGGCACCTATTGTGCTTTCACTATGCAACATATAGTGGTATAAACCAACAGATACGGCCCAAATAAGACCGCGTACGAGATAAGCCGACAATGTTTGTACTTGTTGGCGATTGATAAAGTAGTCCGCCAATAAGATGGCAATCATCGGTGCAAATACAGAGCCGATGAGGTATAGGAAGTCTGTAATATCATCCATTGGATATAGAATAGCTGCAATCGTGCCCACGATAGTAACGATGACGGCTACCCCTTTACTGGATACACCGTTATAGATGGTCGTACTAGATACGCCGGCAGAGTAAGCGTCCATAAAGGTTGTAGTAACGGTAGAGAAGATAATAACGATGAGTCCTGCAAGGCCAAGGCTTGCATTCATCATGATCGTAATGATGGAGTCGCCACCGCCAAAGATAGCGGCACTAAGACCTAAGGTGTACATAACAATACTTGTTATAGTGTAGACGGTAGCACTTGTAAGTGATGCGGAGACAGGATTTTTACTTTCACGGGTATAATCACTGATGAGAGGTAGCCAAGATAGTGGCATGGCAATAGATAATTCAAGGGCAGCGATGAAACTCATATTCCCGTTCGTTAGAAGGCTAGCTTCACTAGACCACTGCCATATCATGTGAGCGCCCATGTAGAGGGTGAGACCTAGCAATAGAACAGATACGATGGCTTGAATATAGCCTGTATTGTAGAGGCCGATGAAAAGCCATAGGATGACAAGCGCTCCGATAGCTATGGTCCAAATCATAGGGGATAGGGGTGCTAGCTCTTGTAAGGCAAGCATAGCATCGTAGATCATGATGCTAGTCCAGCCGATGAGTTGAAGCATATTTAAAAAGGCAAAGCCTTTAGCCCCTAGCGGGCCGAAGCTGAAGGCAGTAGTATTCATACTGCCCTGCCGTAAACGTCCACCGATGAGGCCTGCTCCAAAGAGTAATATACCGCCAATAATATGCCCCAGTATGATGGCATATAGACCTTGGGTGAGCCCTAAGGGGGCCAGATAGGTTCCTGTCATAATTTCCGCTATAGATAGAGCAGCGCCGAACCATATCATGGTGAATTGTGGTTGTGTAATGTATGTGTCTTTCATACGTCCTCCTTGCCAGGAAGTCATAGAAAAAGCCGAGTCCCAAAAAGGAACTCGGCTATTAATCCTCTATGTTCCCTACGTTGGCATTATCCAAATCAGGTTATGGGTTAAAGCGTTAGCTTACTCTCAGCCCACTTTTGTGAGCACCCCGTTATGGCTTCATTATACGAGGTGCTACGAAAACCGTCAATTCTTTTGTTGCATAGATTGTATATTGATGTTATAACTAGAGTATAAAAACATATTGCCACTAGGGGTGCTTTTGCTGAGATTGACCATTCAAAACCCTAGACCTGATCCAGATAATACTGGCGTAGGGAAGTGGAGTGCAACATAATACTAAACTATTACGAGACCATTCCATTGGGAGTGGTCTTGTTTTTATATGTTTGGAGGTATTATGAAAAAACTGATTATTGCTAGCATATGTGTAGCCTTAGGTGTAGTGTTATCTACTACATCAATTCCTGTTGGACCGGCTCGTATTTTTCCGTTTCAACATATGATTAATGTTATCTTAGCCGTTGTGGTAGGGGCCAGATTTTCCGTAGGTGCTGCCTTTAGTACTTCTTGTTTACGGAATATATTGGCACTAGGATCTCCTTTAGCCTTTCCTGGCAGCATGATTGGCGCTTGGTTATCTGCGTATTTATATAAAAAATATAATGCTATCTGGGCGGCGGCTCTAGGTGAAATCATTGGTACAGGCCTTATTGGTGCTCTCGTGAGTTATCCAATAGCCCATTTCCTATTAGGTAAACCACTGGCATTGTTAACTTTGATTACATCTTTCTCCATGAGCTCTGTGGCAGGTGCTTGCATTGGGTTCATAGTGTTACAAATCTTATCTCGTCGTCATCTATTACATAAGGAGGCATAATGAAACTACATACTGCATTGACAATTGCTGGTACTGATCCTAGCGGTGGTGCTGGCATTATGGCCGATTTGAAATCCTTCCAAAGTCGTCACGTATACGGCATGGCCGTTGTGACTTCTGTGGTGGCTCAAAATACGACGGGCGTTCACCATGTAGAACATCTATCGCTAGAGAGTATTGAGCAACAATTACACGATGTGTATTCTGACATTGAACCACAAGCCGTTAAGACGGGCATGATTGCGTTGCCGGAGATGATGGATCTCATTTATCCTTATGTGAGTAAACCAATTCCGTACGTAATGGATCCCGTTATGATTGCTACTAGCGGTGACCGACTTGTATCGGATGAAGCGGTGAATTTCTTAAAATCTAAACTTATTCCTACTGCAACTGTTATTACCCCTAATCGCAGCGAGGCTGAGGTCTTAGCGGATATGTCTATTACCTGTGAAAGCGACATAACAACAGCGGCGAATCGTATCTTACAGGACTTAGGACCTCAAGTAGTTATCATTAAAGGCGGTCACATCGGCGAAGATGCAACGGATTATGCTTTCACTAAGGATGGTAGTGTTTGTACTTGGACAAGTCCTAAATATGATACGGTGCATACTCATGGTACGGGCTGTACCTTCTCTGCCGTGATTACGGCGGAGCTTGCAAAGGGCTATGATGTAATGGATGCTATTGGCATTGCTAAGGACTATATTGCACTTGCTATTAAACATAATCCCGGGCTGGGAAATGGCTGTGGTCCCGTTAATCATATGGCGTATGGACTGTTATCGAATGGTCCTGAAACGATGGATGAGCTCTTGAAAGATGACGAGAGGAGATAGTGATATGACCTATGAAAATCCTTATATGAATGGTCAAATTTGGCCTGAACTAAATATATTAGAAATCTTGCGCCAGAGAAACCCTCTCGTTATTTGTATTACCAATGACGTGGTGAGGACCTTTACAGCCAATGGTTTACTCGCCATTGGTGCTTCACCGGTGATGAGTGAGTGTAGTGAAGATTTGAAAAACCTCATTGTTCATGCATCGGCGCTACTCATCAATATTGGCACTCTTACACCGGATAAGGTTAGGTACTACAAAGATGCCATAGCACTGGCGAAGAAACATGAGCTTCCTATCGTTTTAGATCCAGTGGGCTGTCATGCGGGGGCCTATCGTTTATCTGTAGTGTTGGATTTGATTAAGACTGGTGCTATCTCATTATTGCGAGGCAATCAAAGTGAAATTAAAGCAATCTACGATGCTTTAAGTCCTAATAATCAGATAGATACTTCCACTACCGGTAAAGGTGTAGATGGAGTGCAGGTCGAGGATAGTGCCGTTATGACGTATCGTCTAGCGCGCCTTATTAACTGTCCTGTTGTAGCTACTGGCGAAGAGGATTATGTTTCCGATGGAACTCGAATATTTGCAGTGCCACACGGACACCCTATTATGACGGCTGTAACGGGTACAGGTTGCTTATTAGGGGCTGTATTAGCAGCTTTCTTCAGTGCTTATCAACCATGTAAAAACACACTATCTATCGGTGAGTTTCTCGCCTATGCATTGGCTTACTATGGTTTAGCCGGTGAAAGTGCAGTGCAGGTAAGTGGTGTAAAACCTGGTAGTTTTGGTGTAGCCTTTATGGATAGTTTATATACGCTGGATGATACGATGCTTGTATCTGAAAACCGTATAAGACCAATAGTTGTACCAGATCAATTACAGGTATATTTCGTGTGTGGCACACAAGATACAGGGCTTAATAAGAAACGATTGCTCGAAATCGTAGAAGAGGCTTGTCGTGGAGGCGTAACCTGTTTTCAGTTTAGAGAAAAGGGCGATGGTACATTAGAAGGTCAACAGAAGTTAGAACTAGCACAACAGTTACAACATATCTGTGCCAAGTATGATGTGCTCTTTATTGTTAATGATGATGTAGAATTAGCGGTTGCTGTTAATGCGGATGGTGTTCACGTAGGACAAGATGATATGCGTTTAGAAGATGTACGCCATCTTGTAGGCCATAAGGTAGTGGGCATATCCATACATTCCGTAGAGGAACTCCGTAAAACAGATGTAGTGTATGCGGACTGTGTAGGAGTAGGTCCTATGTATGCAACCAGTAGCAAGCCTGATGCGCAAGAACCATGCGGACCAGAACGTATATCTGAACTGCAAGCAAAAGGGTTAACCTTACCATGCGTTGGAATTGGTGGTATTACTTTAGACAATACTAGGGTGGTGCTACGTGCTGGTGCCTGTGGCGTAGCTGTTATATCTGCCATTGCCCATGCAGAAAAGCCTTATGAAGCGACTCGACAATTTAAACAATTAGTCTCTAATAGTCAATAAAATCTATAATGTCCTTTACAACATTTTTAGCATAGAACACAAAAAAGACGATGACCGAAGTCATCGCCTTTTTTATTGAGGTTGTCTGTACATACAGTTAGGAAAATCTGCACTTGCAGTGTTACATACTGTATTAAATAGTTATCTAAACTTATAGATTAGATGGATTCAACGTGGCGTTGGAAGAAAGCTTGTGGGTGAGCACATACTGGGCAAATTTTAGGAGCTTCTTCACCAACGTGAATGTAACCGCAGTTAGCGCAAATCCATGCAACTGGTTGATCGTTGTGGAATACTTTGTTGCCAGAAACGCGAGCAGCTAATGCAAGGTAACGAGCTTCATGACGAGCTTCGATTTTACCAACTTCGCGCATTTTGAAAGCGATAGCAGTGAAGCCTTCTTTTTCTGCTTCATCAGCGAAATCTTTGTACATTGTAGTGTGTTCGTAGTTTTCACCAGCTGCTGCATCGCGAAGGTTAGCTTCGATATCAGCGGAGATGTCGCCACCATGAAGAGCTTTGAACCAAACTTTAGCATGTGCAGATTCGTTGTGAGCTGTTTCTTCGAAATAATCAGCAATTTCGTTCATGCCAGCTTTACGAGCTGCTGCTGCATAGTATGTATATTTTTGGAATGCTTGGGATTCGCCAGCGAATGCTGCTTGAAGATTTTTTTCAGTGTTAGAACCTTTTAATTCTGCCATTTTAATACTCCTTTGTACTTACATTAAATTTCAAAATTTTTACTTAGTTATATATTCATAACCACTTGGTTGTGAATGCAATGGTGGGTAACTCACTTGAGTTTTAGTTAAATAAAAACTTATTTATAGATTGATGAGATAGACACTTGTCTATATTTTAAAAGCACTTGCTTATCTTTTAAATGAGTACTTACCTATATTTGCAAAGAGGCACTTGCCTATAATTTACACCACAATGTTTTTGATTCGTATACTTAACGAATAATCATTGTTGACTATATTGTAACATAGTAAATGAGAAATGCAAGTGTTTTTGTAAAATTTATTTCGAAAATTTTCTAAATGATAAATATTATCAATGTAGTAAATAAGCGGTTTTTGAAAGCCTGTTAGGTAATGGATTTATTAAAAATAGAATTACTGATAATGAGAATGAGAATTACATGGAAAATCATTATTGTTTATGGAAATGTTTGTTTTTGGTAACAATTCTGATTAAGCCGATAGATCTTATTAGTAAAAGTGTACTTTTACCTATATTGGAGAACATATTTTAAGTATAATAGAGATATATAACAGAAATAGTATAAGGAGGCGCTATGGCGTTTATTAGATATTATGTGGGCGATATAGTACAAATGAAAAAATCGCATCCCTGTGGCAGTGATGAGTGGGAGGTCAAGCGCATAGGTACAGATTTTCTTATCGTTTGTAAAGGTTGTGGTCATCAACTGCTGATGACGCGCCCTAAATTTGAAAAGGCTGTCAAGAAAATCGTTTATCGATTGCCAGAGAATGAGTAAGGAGGTCCTATGGTACGACTTACTGACTATGTAACAAATGGGGGCTGTGCGTGTAAGATTGGTCCTCATATATTAAATCGTGTTTTGAAAGCCGTGACACCTGTTACAAATGACCAAGTCTTAGCTGATATGACCGGTTCTGATGATGCGGGGGTATATAAAATTTCTGATACATTGGCATTGGTCCAAACATTAGACTTTTTTACACCTATGGTTAATGATCCTGTTTTGTTTGGTAAGATTGCCGCCGCCAATGCATTAAGCGATGTGTATGCTATGGGTGGAACTCCGTTGACTGCCATGAACATCGTAGGCTTTCCAGTACCTCTTGTTGAGCAAGGAATCTTAACAGACGTGCTAAACGGCGCGGGCTCAATCGTAGCCGAAGCTGGTGCGGCTATCGTAGGTGGTCATAGCATAGAAAATAAAGAACCTATCTTTGGTATGTCTGTGACAGGACAAGTGAATCCGAATTGTATTTGGAAAAACAAAGGAGCCCAAGTAGGGGATGTATTGGTGCTAACAAAACGTATTGGAACAGGTATCATGAATAATGCGCTGAAAGCAGATTTATTCCCCGTAGGTACAGAGCACGCTGTCACTAGCATGAGTACTTTAAATCGAGTAGGTGCAGAGGTGGCTCATAACTTTACTGTACATGCTTGTACTGATGTAACTGGTTTTAGCCTTATGGGGCACTCTGTAGAAATGGCTAGTGCGTCTGATGTGACAATACACATTAAGGCTTACGACATTCCTCTTTTTGATGATGTCATCGAAGCGGCTCAAATGGGATTAGTACCAGCCGCATCCTATGGGAATCGCAAAGCTATAACGGACGTACAAGTAGCTGAATCTTTAGATCCTGTATGGACGGACATTCTCTTTGATCCACAAACCTCGGGTGGTTTGATGTTCTCTGTTCCTGCTAATGAAGGTGAACAACTGGTAGAGGCGTTACATAAGGCTGGTATAGACTGTGCGGCTATAGTAGGTACTGTTGAAAGCTTCTCAGGATTAGCTGTACGCGTAACGGAATGACGTTAGGAATAATATAATGTAAATAATATAGAGGTGTATGATGAGCAATACAAAGGAATTAACTGTAGATGTACGTGGTAGCTTGTGCCCAAAGCCTGTAATTGAAACAAAGAAGGTAAGTGATGCGAATCCGAGTGCTGTTATTATTACTATCGTAGATAATGAGGTTAGTCGCGATAATGTAGAAAAATTCGGTAAGTCTCGTGGTTATGGGGTGGATATCAGGCAAGACGGTAAGGATTTCTACCTCACTATGACCCCTAATGCAAATCCAGTAGCTGAAATTTGTGAACCAATGAGCTATGGCAACCGTGTTATCTTGATGACAAAGGATTATCTTGGTGAAGGCAGTGAAGAGTTAGGCCGTAACCTAATGAAGACGTTCTGGGTATGCATGCTTGAAGCCGATGTAAAACCATCTAAAATCTATTTTATTAACAGCAGTGTTAAGATGGTTGTAAATGATTCTGTTCATTTAGAAAATATTAAAAAACTAGCTGATCTTGGTGTTGAGATTGCAGCGTGTGGTATTTGTCTTGATTTCTATGGGGTAAAAGAAGAGCTTGGCGTAGGTAATATTACAAATATGTACGCTATTACAGATTCTATTTTAGGCGATAATATTATTAAACTATAATTGTCCCTGACTTTATGAGATAACTTAAAACAGGTGTGGCGCATTGGAAAATAAAAAATTACTAGTCGTCTTTACATCCTATTATTTTGGCGATAAAGCAGACAAGGTATTAACAGAATTAGAGGTGCCTCATCAGTTGATGGCTACACCTCCTGAGCTTTACGATATGTGTGGGTTATCTGTGCAAATAGATTCAAGTATTGTAGAGCAGGTTCAGACTATTTTAAAAGAACATAAGATTAGTACATCTGGCCTCTTTTGGTATGAAAAAGGTGAGCTAGCTGTACCATATAAAGCCTAGACATCGTCTAGGCTTTTTCTCATTTCTTTTTTAGTAAAGTTTTGATTCTTATATAATTTAAAGGCTGACTATGGTACTATAGATATATGATATTTTTTATCATTATGGAGGTATATATGAGCAAGTATGAAATAGAAAATGTAAAATTAACAGCCCCTAAATTGAATCGTAAAGATTTAGAATATGCTATGACATATCGTTATGCATGTAAAAAGTTTGATAGCACGAAGAAGATTTCTGAAGAAGATTGGAATGCTATTTTAGCAGCAGCTCGCTTGGCTCCCACATCTCTTGGATTTGAGCCTTTTGAATTGCTAATCGTTCAAAATCCAGAAATTCGTGAAAAGATGAAAGCTCATGGCTGGGGCATTCAAGCTGGCCTTGAAGCAAGTCATTTTGTAGTATTTTTAACACGTAAAAAGGTAGATTTGGAATTTGATTCTCCTTATGTACGCTACATTCAAGAAGAGGTTAAACAATTGCCTGCTGAAGTAGATGCTATCTATAAAGAAAAATATGCTCAATTTACTACTGAAGACTATAAAACCTTTGAGTCTGATCGTGCTGCCTTTGACTGGGCATCTAAACAAGCGTACATTGTAATGGCTAACATGATGACAATGGCTGCTTATGAAGGTATAGACTCTTGCCCTCTAGAAGGTTTCAATCAAGATGAAATGACAGCACTCCTAGGTGATAAACTTGGCCTTTTCGATACTAAACACTTTGGCATTGCTGTAATGGCTGCCTTCGGCTATCGAGACGAAGAACCACATCGTAATAAAACACGTCGTACCTTGGATGAAATTGTAACAGTAGTTGAATAGATTGTTACATGTAGAAGGAAATCGAAATTCTTCACTTAATCTTTAGGATTGAATGCTATATTATAAATATACAAGAATTCTAAAATATTTATAAATGCCGTATTATTTGATAGGATTTATGAATATTATGATTAAAGGAAGGAGTGATTGTATGTTATGGTCAATTATTGTTGGTGGGTTTATCGGCTTCCTAGCAGGTGCCATTACTAACAAAGGCGGTGCAATGGGCGTTATCGCTAAAGTTGTGGCTGGTTTAATTGGCTCGTCCGTAGGTCAGTCCCTATTTGGTACATGGGGTCCTAGCTTAGCAGGAATGTCCTTAATTCCATCTGTATTGGGTGCAGTCATTGTTGTTGCTGTAGTCTCATTTTTCTTTGGGAAAAAGGGATAGTAATACGTAGCATTAAAAAAACCAGTAAATCGTTGAATTTACTGGTTTTTTATTGCTATTAATTTGTATTACACGTTGAAACGGAAGTGTGTTACGTCGCCGTCTTTCATAACGTAGTCTTTGCCTTCAAGGCGTACAAGGCCTTTTTCTTTAGCAGCATTTTGGCTACCGCATGCTTGTAAGTCGTCGAAAGATACGATTTCAGCGCGGATAAAGCCTTTTTCGATATCGGAGTGAATTTTACCTGCTGCTTGTGGAGCTTTGGTACCATTTACAATTGTCCATGCACGAGCTTCCATTTCGCCTGCTGTAAAGTAGTTGATAAGACCTAAAAGTGCATAACTTGCCTTGATAAGTTTAGTTAAGCCAGATTCTTCAAGGCCGAGATCTTCAAGGAATGCAGCGGATTCTTCATCGGATAACTCAGCGATTTCAGACTCAATACGAGCAGATACAACAACGATACCAGCACCTTCGTTCTTCGCGTATTCTTCTACGCGTTTTACGTGTTCGTTAGCAGAGTAATCAGATACTTCATCTTCAGAAATGTTAGCAACATAAAGAGAAGGTTTTGCTGTAAGTAATGTCAACTCTTTAATCATTTCTAACTCTTCTTCGTCTAGACCTTGTGCACGAACCGGTTTTGCCTCACCTAAACCTTCGATAATGCGTTCTAGCAAAGGCAACTCAGCACGAGCATCTTTATCGCCGGATTTTGCAATCTTTTCGATGCGCTGTTTCCGCTTTTCCACGGATTCAAGATCTGCAAGGCAAAGCTCAGTGTTGATGATTTCGATATCACGGATTGGATCGATAGAACCTGCTACATGAGTGATATTAGGATCATCGAAACAACGAATAACTTGTGCAATCGCATCTACTTGACGAATATGGCTAAGGAATTTGTTACCTAATCCCTCACCTTTAGATGCACCTTCAACGAGACCTGCAATATCTACAAATCGCATAGCAGCAGGGAGAATGCGTTTAGAACCGAACATTTCTGCTAATACAGCTAGACGATTATCTGGAACATCAACAACACCTACATTTGGTTCGATTGTACAGAATGGATAGTTGGCAGCTTCAGCGCCAGCCTTTGTGATAGCGTTGAATAATGTACTTTTACCAACATTTGGAAGGCCTACAATGCCTACTTCTAAATTTGTGCTCATGGTACCACCTTTTATTAATTCAGTCATTTCGTTCATTGTGAAAGCTTTCATTAGAAATATTGCTCCTTATAAAAGCCTTATCAAACACATATTATATCATATTCTAACAGATATATACATTTCTATAGAATTGGTCTAGATTATTTATCAAGAAGTGCTATAATATTAGAGAGAAAGTTAAAATTTATTATAAAAAATAATGATAAGTATATATGATTATATAATAAAAATATAAAGTTCTTATTGTTATTTATTTTATAGAAAATTTTGATGAGTAGATATGACTATGTCAGTGTACAGACGGACGTGTCATTTTGATTGAACGTAAACGCCATGTGACGCTGCTAGGAAAGGAAGTCAAGTATGTTTTCTAAGTTATTTGATAGCTTTTTAGTACACTATTTGGAACGATTCAATGATCATTGCTTTATTGTAAAAGTTGGTGATAACCAGTATACAATTGGTGAAGGTAATCCTGAATTTAAGATTATTGTAAATAAGGATATACCTAAGAAGGATGTATTGGTATCGGCCGAACTTGCTCTTGGCGAAGCGTATATGCGTAAGGATATTGAAATAGAGGGCGATTTATTCAAAGCACTTTGTGTTGTACTAGGTCATGTCAATAAGGATTCTATCAATAAAAAGGTACTTAGCTCTCTCTTTAATGTAGGTCTTAAAAAGAAAGATCAAAAACAACAAGTATCTTCTCATTACGACCTTGGTAATGATTTCTATAGCTTATGGCTTGATAAGACAATGAGCTATTCTTGTGCGTATTTTAAACATGAAGATGATAGCTTAGAAGATGCACAATACCAAAAGGTTCATCATATTCTTGATAAACTATATTTAAAAGAAGGTATGACATTACTTGATATCGGTTGTGGTTGGGGATTCCTTTTAATTGAAGCAGCCCGCAAGTATGGCGTTAAAGGCTATGGCTGTACATTGTCTGAAGAACAATGGAAGAAAGGTCAAGAACGGATTAAAGAATTTGGTCTTGAAGGTCAAGTCGAAATCGAACTCATTGATTATCGTGATGTAGCGGCATCTGGTCGTACATTCGACCGTATCGTCAGTGTTGGTATGTTGGAACATGTAGGTCGTCCTAATTTCCCATTGTATATGGAGGATGCATCCACTATGTTAAATGATGGTGGTTTATTCTTGCTCCATTACATCAGTGATCCATCAGAAAAAGAATCTAGTGCATGGATTCGTAAATATATCTTCCCAGGTGGATGCTTACCGTCTCTTCGTGAAATTATTTCCATTGCTTATGACTATGATTTTAATGTTATCGATGTTGAAAGCTTGCGCTTGCACTACTATAAAACATTGATGCATTGGTACAATAATTTCCAAGGTGTACGTGACCAAGTAGAAAAAGCTCGCGGTACTGAATTCGTTCGCATGTGGGACTTATACCTCTGTGGCTGTGCAGCAGGTTTCTATATTGGCAATATGGATTTACACCAAATCCTTATGACAAAAGGTGTTAACAATGAATTGCCATTGACACGGTGGTATTAATAGATAGATTTTAATGTGAAGAAAGGACCGTCTTAAGGCGGTCCTTTTTGTGTGTCGTCATACGATATTGTTAATGTAAAAAGAGGATAACCGGAGTTATCCTCTTAAGGTGCGTATAGAATTATAGAGAGTGAGCTCGCAATTCTTCAGCAGAATGTGTAGAAATCCAAGCTGGTGGAATATCGAATACTGTGTAGCAACCGGTACCACCGTGTTTAGCAAGACGGTAGATACCACGAGCGTATGCAACAAGTGCAGAGCCTGTAAATTCAGGGTTGGAATCAAGTTTTAAAGAGTATTCAACAACATGACGAGTGCCGTCAGTGCTTTCACCAGAACGAAGAACGAAGCCACCATGTGGAATACCCTTGTGGTCGCGATCAAGTTCTTCTTGGGAAATGAAGTTGACTACAGTTTCGTAACCTACGAAGTAGTTTTCCATAGTTTTGATTTCGTTTTCAATTTTTGCTTTGTCTGCATCAGGAGCAGCTACTACATAGCATTCACGAAGGTGACCTTTGTAGCCATCAACGTCTGGAGTTTCGCCGTTGCGGATAGCTTCAAGGTATTGTTCTTTAGGAACAGTGTATTGACGAGCATCAAGAACACCGTTGATACGACGGATAGCATCGGAGTGACCTTGGGACACGCCACGGCCCCAGAATGTGTAAGATTTGCCATGAGGCAAGATGCTTTCAGCGTAAACACGTTGTAAAGAGAACATGCCTGGGTCCCAACCGCAAGAAATCAATGTAGCAGTTTTAGCTTCTTTAGCTACTTTGTCTACGTTTGCGAAATGTTCAGGGATACGTGCATGTGTGTCGAAAGAATCGATACAGTTGAAGTATTTTGTTACCATTGGAGTTTGTTCGATAAGGTCTGTTGCAGAACCACCGCAAAGAACCATAACATCGATCTTACCTTTGAAATTAGGCAAATCCTCCATAGTGTATGTAGGAACACCAGACACTGTTTCTAAACCTTTACGACGAGAAAATACGCCTACGAGTTCCATATCTGGTTGCAATTTAACAGATGCTTCTACGCCACGGCCTAAGTTGCCATAGCCTACGATACCAATACGAATTTTGCTCATATTAGCCTCCTATATAATTATAAAATGTAGTGTAATAACTAATATATTTATTATAACATAGAAATTTCTCTTTTTATAATATTCTATAGAGTTATTCAGCATATATTATGTGAAGAAAATAATTCGGTTGTTATTATTCATCATTATATCGATACATTGCGTATGGGAATATACATAAAAGAAAACATCATATGTGCAAAATTTGACACATATACCCCTACTATATATACAATGAATATATGCATGTTATTGTGTATCGTTTGAGGAGGTTATGAGATGAAAAGAACGATAAACCTTGCTGTTATTGCTGCTTTAATTATTACCGGTGCTAGTGCAGAGGTCATGGTGTCAGCCACTACAGTTGAAAGCCATACGGATGGAAAATCCATTGGGTTGAATTTGTGGGGTGAAAATAAACACTATACCGATGATTTGACCGTCAATGTATCTGGCCTTGGTGTAAATGGAAATAAATACCATAATAACGTTACCGGTATTTATGCTCTTGATGGAGCTCAGGTTGCCATAGATAAAAATGTAAATGTAACGGTTGAAAATCCAGCACCTGCGGAAAGTGGAGAGAAGCGCAGACCAGACTTAGCACACTATTATATGAGTGGTATATATGCTGGTTATGGTGGGGTTACAAATGATGGTAATAATGATGATACTCGTATTACCGTACAAGGTAATGCCAAAGTAGATGCCGTTGGCGTAGGTTTGCAAGCTAATAAGGATGGATACATTCGCATTTTAGGTGGGGCAGATGTAAAGACACATCCTTTAACGACATCTGATACATATTCTGCACTTTCAGAAGAAGGATTTGTCTATGTGAATACTGGCATGGATGGATTGAAACCAGGTGCTAAGGACGTCAATATGTATGGCAATATTGGTTTTATCAATAAAAACTATGGTATTGATAAAAATCCACATAATCATGGATCAGAAATTTCATTGGGATTAACGACACCAAATTCTAAATTAGTGGGTGGTGTACTCAATGAATTTGATGAAAGTAACAATAATCCTCATCATGGCGGTTTGAGATTGTATTTACAAAATGGTGCTACATGGCGTAATGAATGGTTAGGAGCTGAACGTGAATACCCTACACAAGGCCGACCAGATACTGCAAATTATCTCTATACAGGTAGTAAGGTAGAGCATCTTATAGGTGGTGCCACAGAAGGTAGCCGCGGAATTATCCAAGCCGTAGATGCACGGCCTATTACGATTAATAATTATGCTGGTCATACAGCTATTGATTATGAAAAAGGTGCACCTGCTGCAGAAAACGGTAAAGGTGAAATTGTAATTAATCATGCTGACCCTGGCTCTTCTGTTACATTGCGTAGTTCAGTAGAGGCTTTGAAAGAACAAGCTAATGCCGAGATTCCAGGATTAGCAGAAAATCAATTTGTGAAGAAAATAGTCTACAATGGATATACGAAGGGTGAGCGAAACCTTGGTGTTAATGTGCATTTAGAAACAGGTGTGATTAGTCCTACATTAAATGCTAAACTTAGCCCGGATGATTTTGATGCAGCTGGACGTGCTATGGTGTCTAATAAAACCGTATTATCCACTAGTGAAAGTGAAATTGTATCCGGTGCTAAAAGTGCATTAGCATCTTCTGTTATGCAAATGCGAGCTGATACCAATGATTTACAACGCCGCTTAGGTGATGTGCGTCTTAACTCCGATAATCAAGGCGTATGGGGCAAATATATTGGTGGTAAATCTAAAATTACAGACTCTGCCTATGTAAATCAAAATTATAATATGGCGCAAATTGGCTATGATACGAAAAGAGGAAACTGGATTGTAGGTGGTGCTTTATTGTATGGCACAAATAACAGTGATTATGCGTTGGGTTCTGGTTCTGGTAAAACTGCTGGATTAGCATTCTATGGCGCTAAACAATTTAATGATGGTCGTTATTTAGATATCATTGCTAAAGGCAATCGTTTGAAAAATGATTTTACCGTACATAACAGCTTAGGAACGTCGTTGAGTGGTGACTACCGTAATACGGGTGCATCTTTGAGCCTTGAATATGGTAAGCGTATCAAGAGAAATAATGGTTTCTATATTGACCCTAGTGCGGAATTGATTCTTAGCCGCTTATCTGGTGAAAGCTTCGATGCTCGTACGAATACAGGTAGCACAGTTCATATTAATTCTGATGCAGTTAACTCTGCTATAGGGCGCTTAGGTATTGGCATTGGTAAGGAAGCTAAGAATAGTAATGTTTTCCTTAAAGCTGCATTGGCGCATGAATTCTCTGGCAAGATGAAAGCAACCTATAGCATGGCCGGTGAACCAACGACTAATAGCGTAGTAGATTTGAAGGATACTTGGCTTGATCTTGAACTCGGTGGTTCATGGAGTTTCCGTCCAAATACATATGTATATGGAACATTTACTAAAAACTTTGGTAGTACTGTTGATACATCCTATCGTGTAGATGCGGGTATTCGTCATAACTTTTAGTTAAATCAAATAGGTAAAATTTACAATTAAATAGGCATAGAAAAGACCGGTCATAGCAATTTTTAGATTGATAGTTGCTATAACCGGTCTTTGTATGTTTATGTTAATTCTTATTATAAACAGAATGTCTATAAATTTGTATTAGAATTGTAAAGTTTTGATGCGTTCTACGGCACGGATTGTATTTTCGCGGCTGCCGAATGCAGTTAAACGAAGGTAACCTTCGCCATGTGGACCGAAACCAGAGCCTGGTGTAGACACGATTTGTACCTTTTCAAGAAGAAGATCGAATAATTCCCAGCTTGTCATGTTGCCAGGTGTTTTTAACCAAATATAAGGTGCATCAGTACCACCATATACAGTAAGGCCAATGGATTCGAGGCCTTCTTTGATGATGCGTGCATTTTCTTTGTAGTAAGCGATGTTTGCGCGAGTTTGTTCGCGACCCTCTTTGGAATATACTGCTTCAGCACCACGTTGAACGATATAAGGTACGCCGTTAAATTTAGTGCATTGACGACGGTTCCACATAGGATTCAAAGGTTGACGTTCACCAGATTTAGTTTTGCCTGTTACCTCTTTTGGAACTACTGCGTAGGCACAACGTGTACCTGTAAAGCCAGCAGTTTTAGAGAAGGAACGGAATTCAATAGCTACTTCGCGTGCACCTTCGATTTCATAGATAGATTTAACAGTGTCTTCTGTGCTGATGAAAGCTTCGTAAGCAGAGTCGAACATTAAGATAGCGTCGTTTTCTTTACACCATTTAATCCATTCAGCTAAGCGTGCACGACTGAGTACTGTGCCTGTAGGATTGTTTGGAGAGCAAAGATATACGATGTCTACACGTTCAGAAGGAAATTCTGGAGAAAAATTATTTTCTGCAAATGTAGGAAGATATACAACCTTTTCGAACATACCATCAACAGCTTGACCTGTACGACCGCCCATAACGTTGGAATCAAGGTATACAGGGTATACAGGGTCGGTGATAGCGATGATATTGTCTTCGCTGAATAATTCTTGGATATTACCAACGTCGGATTTTGCGCCGTCAGAAACGAATACTTCGTCCATGCCAATTTCGATGCCATATGGTTTGTAATCGCCTTCGATAATTGCTTTACGAAGGAAATCATAACCTTGTTCCGGGCCATAACCACGGAATGTTTCAGCTTTGCCCATTTCTTGAACAGCCTTAGTCATAGCATCTACGATAGCAGGTACTAAAGGCAATGTTACATCGCCGATACCAAGACGAATAATGTCAGCATCTGGATGAGCTGCTTGGTAATCCGCTACTTTTTTAGCAATGTTAGCAAATAAATAAGAACCTTGTAGGTTTAAATAGTTTTCATTAATATTAGCCATGATGACTCCTTTTTGTAATTAGAATTCTCTCTATATAGTAAAATATATAAGGGATTGGCGCAAGAGGTTTCTATAGAATTTTAAATCTATTATATCATTAATGATAATGAGCCGTTTATTATATAGGACCTACTTGCTTTCATCATTAATTTAGGTTATAATAGTAAAGCTTATTAATGGTAAGCACTTCCTACCCCTATGTGTCGATAGGGGCATTAGTCCGAAAGAGGAGGTGATTTTGTATGAACAAATACGAAGTCATGGTTATTGTGAAACCAGCTGAAGAAGAAGCGACTAACGCTGTCATTGAAAAAGTGGAAGCTTTAATTGCTCGTGTAGGCGGCACAGTAGAAAAGGTAGATCGTTGGGGCAAGCGTCGTCTTGCTTACGCAGTGAAAAAATTCACTGACGGTTTCTACGTATTGGTTAATTTCGAAGCTGATCCAGCTGAAATTAAAGAAATCGACCGTGTGTTGAAAATCAACGATGATGTCTTAAGACACCTGATTGTTAAACACGATGCATAATTAAAGCCTGGAGGAGAAAAGATGAACTCTGTACAAATTCTAGGTAATTTAGCTCGTGATCCTGAAGTACGTTTTACTAAAACTGGTAGAGCAGTGGCAACTTTCACAGTAGCTGCTACGAATACTTATATTGACTCTACAACCAATGAAACGAAAGAACAAACTGCTTTCATTAATTGTGTTGCATGGGGCAAACTTGGTGAAGCGGCAGGTAATCTTCGTAAGGGCAGTCGCTGCTTTGTAGAAGGTCGCTTGCAAACTCGTTCCTACGAGACTCAGGATGGTCAAAAACGTTACGTTACTGAAGTGGTAGCGAACTTTGTGGGCCAATCCCTTGATATGAATACTAATTCTTTCGATGGTGGGTCCAATTTTGATAGTTTCAGTACAGGCGGCGATGACGAACACATCCCGTTCTAGTGTCCGAGACTCCTACTAATTCGAAAAGGAGGATTCGCAATGAGAAGAGATAGAGGCAGAAAGCCAAGAAGAAAAGTATGCGTTTTCTGTGCAGACCATATCGATCAAATCGACTATAAAGATGTTGCAAAACTTCGTCGTTTCACGACTGAACGCGGCAAAATCTTACCTCGTCGTATTTCCGGTACTTGCGCAAAACATCAACGCAAATTAACTACATCTATCAAACGTGCACGTGCAATCGCTTTATTGCCATTCACTGCAGAATAATTGAAATTAAGGCGGCATAACCGATCGGTTGTGCCGCCTTTTGGTATAATAATCCGGATTCAGATAAACGAATCATAACCTGAAGGTTATGATACTGACAACTTATGTATTCTATGAAGAAACATTCGTAAGTCATATAATAAATTTATCAGTTAACTTAATGTAATTTGTTAGTAAACTTGGCTACTGCCGTAACACATAGGTAACATACTGATACAGTTTGAAAGTATAGTTATAGAATGCTTTCATAGTGATAATGAATTAATCATAGGAGGCTCTCATGGAACATGTAGTATTAAGTAATGGCGTAAAAATTCCTAAATTAGGTTTTGGCGTATTCCAAATCCCTCGTGAAAAAACGGCACAAGCTGTTATGGATGCGGCACAAGTTGGATATCGTCATTTTGATACAGCTCAAAGTTATATGAATGAATTGGAACTTGGCATCGGTTTAAAAGATTCCGGTGTAAAACGGGAAGATTTATTCATTACATCTAAAATTTGGATTTCCAACTACGGATATGAAAAAACAAAAGAGTCTGTATATACATCTCTTGAAAAATTACATACCGACTATTTAGATCTTATGTTGTTGCATCAGCCATATGGTGACTGGTTCGGTTCTTACCGTGCCTTAGTAGATTTATATAATGAAGGCGTATTGCGTGCTATCGGTGTATCTAATTTCTATCCGGATCGCATCACTGAAGCTGCTTTATTTACAGATATGGTACCTCATGTAAACCAAGTAGAAGTTAATCCGTTCAACCAACAATGGTTCGCTCAAGACAACATGAAAGAACTAGGTGTTCAAATGGAAGCATGGGCTCCATTTGCAGAAGGTAAAAATGGTTTATTCACGAATCCTGTATTGGAACAAATCGGTAAGAAACATAACCGTTCTGTAGGACAAGTCATATTGCGCTGGTTAACACAACGGGACATTATTGTCCTTGCTAAATCTGTTCGTAAAGAACGAATGGAAGAAAACCTGAACTCCTTTGATTTCAATCTGGATGCAGAGGATATGGCTGCTATTAAAAGTATTGATACGAATACATCCATGTTCTTTGATCACAGAGATCCGGCTATGGTCAGACGTTTCCATGACTGGATTGCTGAACGCGGTATTTAATACATATAACCTAATGGTTACCTCCTACACATAATCGTGATATACTTATAACATGATTACTTTGTAGGAGGTTTTTATGTATAATCCACAAGTTAAAACATTCATTATCGTTGCTGATGCGGGCAGTTTTAACAAAGCTGCGGAGCAATTGTTCGTCAGCTCTACGGCCATCATTAAACAGATGAACTTATTAGAAGATCATTTAGAGGTCAGATTGTTTCATCGCTCCCATAAGGGGCTTTCACTAACAGAAGCAGGCAAAGTATTTTATAAAGATGCCAAGCATATCATTAAATATAGTGAAAATACCGTCAAACGGGTGCGAGAGGCGGAACGAGGCGTCTCTGATATTGTACGTATCGGTACATCACCGATTACACCTGTCGATTATTTGACGTCACTGGCACCTAAATTTCAAGCAGAACACATTCAATTTCAAATCATACCCTTTGAAAATAATCCAGAAAATGCACGTCAAATTCTCAGTAATTTAGGGCGCGATATCGATGTGGTAATGGGCATATATGATGAAAGCACGGATAAGGTATATGAAAAAATCAACACCTTAACGGTACAAAAACTTCCTTTATCAATCTTGATGAGCAGCACCGATCAATTGGCTTCAAAAGAACAATTAGAATGGTCTGATTTAGAAGGGCGACGCGTATATTTATTGAATGCAGGATGGAGTCATGCTATTGATGAATTGCGCAAGGATATAGCTGCACATCACCCTAATGTGGAAATTGTGGATTTCCCATTTTTAAATACTGCTATATTTAATCAATGTATAAATGATGGCGATGTATTTGTAGGATTATCAATTTGGAAGCATATCCATCTATTTTTGACTGTCCGCCCTATGAATTGGAATTATTCGATAAATTATGGTATTTTGTATAGTCAGGAACCATCGGAACCGGTTAAAAAATTCTTGAATGTAGTAAAAGAGAATATCTAGGTTATACCTTGGAAAGATAATACTATGTTTGACTATCTAGTTGTAGTCATAACCTATAGGTTATAGTCATAAAACATTTAGAGACTTCAGAGGAGGGGGTCTTTTTTTTTTATAATAAGAACATAGTTTATGAATATATTAAAACTTTATTGGTTAAGGAGATAAATAATGAAATCGAAAACATTAACATACCTAGTACTAGGTGCTGTATTAGCCGTAGGTTTTCAACCTACCTTTGCGAGTGCAGCGGATACAACATCTGCAAAAGCGACTACAACTACAGCGGTGGCTGATAGAAATCCAAAAAACTTAGAACAAACTGGTACATTTAAGGCGGGCCCTGGCATTGCCGTAGTATCTACTGATGCAGGTAAATTGCAGGGCTATGTGCAAGATGATATTTACAATTACCGTGGTGTACAATATGCAGAAGCAAAAGAACGTTTCAAACCAGCTACGCCGGTAGAACATTGGGATGGCATCAAAATGGCTGTTAATAATGGTC
>SKDY01000031.1_pt1 | contig 109755 bp, 106 predicted proteins | sample 4826591 | NCBI WGS metagenome assembly SKDY01 (sample SAMN11008823, study PRJNA524170) | human gut metagenome | biome: Human fecal sample; material: Feces; isolation source: fecal sample from pouch patient p10, p22 | host: Homo sapiens | place: Israel: Tel-Aviv | collected 2016-06-15 | reverse complement strand
CCCAATATGTCACCATAACGGGCACATCAAAAGCTTTTGACAAAAGCTTGCTAAATACTTGTTTCTCTAACATGTTATCCACCCTATCTCAATAATCTTACATATTAAAGTTTACACCCTTTTCAAACACCGACCAAAATAAAGGGCCTGTAAACAGCAGTTTACAGGCCCTTTTTGGTGACTTAAATTTTTAGATTTCTGAAATAACAATCTTGTTGTCAACAAGGTCTGCTTGCAAGTTCTTAGCGTCCAAGTGATCCAAGTAGAAGTCGGTCACGTTGTCACGGATTTGTTGCTCGATAACACGACGCAATGGACGTGCTCCCATGGCCTCGTCGTAGCCTTCATCGATCAACCAAGCCTTGGCTGCAGGCGTAACCGTCAACACAATGTCCTTCTTAGCCAATGTATCGTTAACATCGTTCAACATCAAGTCAACGATTTGGTTCAAGTCTTCCTTAGTCAAATGTGAGAACTCGACGATAGCATTGAAACGGTTCAAGAATTCTGGACGGAAGTATGGTGCCAACTTCTCCATCAATTCCTTGTCCTTAGCATCATCGCCCATCAAAGCTTCGTTACCAAAGCCGGCGTTTGACGTTGCAATGACAACAGTGTTCTTGAAGTTAACCGTGTTTCCTTGTCCGTCAGTCAAACGACCATCGTCCATCACTTGCAACAACAAGGTCAAAACTTGTGGGTTTGCCTTTTCAATCTCATCTAGCAAGACGATGGCGTACGGTTGGCGACGAACACGCTCAGTCAACGTATTGCTGTTATCATCGTAGCCGACGTATCCAGCAGTTGCACCGATCAACTTTGAAACGGCCGTCAAATCTGAGTATTCTGACATGTCCAAACGGATAACGTGATCCTTTGACCCAAACATATCCAAAGCCAATTGCTTTGCCAACTCAGTCTTACCTGTTCCAGTAGGTCCGACGAACAAGAAGCTACCAATTGGACGGTTGCCTTCATCGAAGCCGGCACGGTTACGACGGATGGCACGTGATACGGCTTCAACGGCATCGTCTTGACCAATGACCTTACCACGCAAACGCTCGTTAATACCCTTCAAACGTTCAATGTCTGAGGCACCCATTTGTGCAACTGGCACACCAGTCAAGCGCTCAACAGACTCAGCCACGTCGTTAACCGTAGCTGTTACTTTCTTAGCCTCGCCAGCGTCGTCGATTTGCTTTTGCAATTCGTCAATCTTAACCTTGTGTTGGGCAGCTGACTCGTAATCTTCCTTATCAGCAGCTAGTTGTTGCGCTTCACGCTCGCGCTTGATTTGCTCTTCCAATGACACGACGTCAGTGACAGGATTCTTAGCTGCCAAGTGAGCCGCCGTCATATCCAACAAGTCGATGGCCTTATCAGGCAAAGAACGTTGTGGAATGTATTGGATTGAGTAATCAACCGCTGCCTTCAAAACATTGTCAGGCAATTCAACGTTGTGGTGTTGCGCGTACAAGTCACGCAAACCAAGCAAGATGTTAAAGGCATCCTCTGGTGAAGGTGCATTCACTGTTACTTCATTGAAACGACGTGCCAAAGCAGCGTTCTTCAAAATCGTGTTACGGTACTCATCTTGTGTCGTTGCACCGATAACCGTGAATTCACCACGACTCAAAGCGGGCTTCAAAATATCTGCCAAGCCCTTTGATCCTGAGTCACCACCCATGGCACCGGTACCAAGGATTTGGTGAATCTCATCGAAGAAGATGATGACATTGCCGGCTTCCTTGACTTCCTTAATCAAGTTTTGCACGTTCTCTTCGAATGAACCACGGTATTGTGTACCGGCTTCGATGCTTGAAAGATCAATTGAGATAACTTCCTTGTTACGAATTGAAGCGGGTACATCACCAGCCACAATTGCTTGCGCCAAACCTTCGACAACCGCCGTCTTACCAACACCAGCGTCTCCAACGAGGACTGGGTTGTTCTTTGTACGACGGCTCAAAATTTCGGCCGTCTCTTGAATTTCCTTGTTACGACCGATAACTGGATCCAACAAACCTTCACGGGCCTCTTGCGTCAAGTTACGACCAAGCTTGGCTAGAATGCCATCCTTCTTTGGTGCTTGACCATTTGGCTCGACTTCTGGCAAGTCTTGGTTAGCACTGTTAGGTAGTTGACCCGTACGACGGTATTCTGCGAATTCTTCAGGCGTTACTTCGCGTCCGTTGATCAAATAACGAGAATTCTCTGAGTTGAAACCACCCATGCGTCCCATCATTTGGTTAAAGATATCATCCATGTTGTTAAAATCATTAAAGTTTGCCATTTTATTTACAATCCCCCAATATTCAATTGTTAAACTCGGTTGTAATGAGGAGGCCCCCACGGCCATCCCTCAACCTTGTAATCTAATTGTACAACTATTACAAAACCATTGCAAGCATTTTTTAGCACTCTCTTCGGTAGAGTGCTAATTATTTATAGTGCCCGCAGTAAAACCGCGTCATACAGGCGTTTTAGTGATGAAAATAAATTAAAAAAGCTGGCATTAACGTCGTTAAACCGTTAATGCCAGCTTTTATTCTAAAACTTAAAGAATGATTTCTTAGGACGAGCGAACGAGAATCCCTCACCTAATGTTTCTTGTGTATCCATGACCGTCACGAATGCACGTGGATCGATATCATCAATAATCTTTCGCACCACATTCATTTCTGACGGATCAACCACTGCGTAGACAACTCGTTGTTCATTGTGCGTAAAGCCACCTTCAGCGTGTAGCAATGACGTGCCACGTTCCAAATCTTGCATAATTGCATGCGAAATCTCTTCCGGCTTTGATGTGAAGATTAGGAATGCACGAGCTGCATAAGATCCCTTTTGGGTGAAGTTAACCATTTGCGCAAACACAAAGGCCGCAATAACGGTATACATCATTTGAACGACGTCAATATAAACTAGCGAAGCCGTCAAGACCACGACATCCAGTGCGAATAGCGTACGTCCCATGGGGATGTTTAACTTCTGTTCTAAGATACGGGCAATGACGTCCGTCCCACCAGTCGTCCCGCCGTAACGGTAAATCAATCCTGATCCCAATCCACCAAACAATCCAGCTAGCAAAGCCGAAATTAGCAAATCGTGCTGCAAATCTAAATCGAATGGCATCAGTTGCCATAGCCACAGCCAGAATGACAAACTGAAAATACCATACAATGTGTAAATCAATGCGCGCTTTCCGAGCATGCGTAACCCAATTAAGAGCAATGGAATGTTCAAAAATAGTGTTGATAACGCAGGATTAACATTTAGCAATGCCTTAAAAATCAACGTGATACCCGTTACACCACCTTCGGCCAGGTGATTGGGGATATTCACGTTAACCAGCCCCCACGCATACATAGCGGTTCCAACTGTAAAAATTGCGAAATCACGTAGTCGCATTTTTTCAATTAGACGCTCTGGCATAATATTTTCTGCCATACGAATTGCCCCCAGTACTAAAGCTTAATGTGTAAATCATATCACAAATTCCAGTATGACAGTCATTAAAAAAAGACATGTCCAAATCGAACATGTCTAATCGTACCAATATTTAACCGCGACCACCTTGGAACTCGTTGTAAAGCGTAATACCACCGTCGATATACAATGTCGTTCCCGTAATGTATGAGGCTTCGTTAGAAATCAGCCACACAGCTGCGTTAGCGACATCGACTGGATCACCGACCTTCTTCATTGGAATCATGCCTTCCGTGTCGGCACGAACCGCTGGATCAGCGAAACGTTGTGCGTTAATTGGCGTTTCCAGAGCACCTGGTGAAATGGCATTGATACGAATGCCACGTTCAGCATACTCAAGCGCCGTTGTCTTTGTAAACATCAAGACACCAGCCTTTGCCGTTGCGTATGAAGCATACGTAGGCCAAGGAATAATGTCGTGAATTGATGAGGTGTTTAGGATGTTACCCTTTTTGTTATGCTTCAAGAAGTGTTGTACGGCAATCTTAGTTCCCAAGAAAACACCATCCAAGTCAACGTGAAGCACACGTTGCCAGTCTTCATATGATGTTTCGTGCGTTTCTAATTGAATCTCGAAACCGGCATTGTTAACCCAAACGTCGATATCGCCAAAGGCTTCAATCGCCTTGTCATAAATCGCTTGCACACCAGCTTCTGTTCCAACATCGGCACGAATTCCCACTGCACGTCCGCCTGATTGTTCGATTAGGTAAATCAAACCATCAATCACCTTTTCGTCAGCGTTGATGTAGTTAATAACCACGTTCATCGCTTCAGATCCCATGTGACGTGCAATCGCTTCACCAATACCAGAAGAACTTCCAGTTACAACCGCTGTTTTCCCACGTAAATCAGGATAACGGGTTGAGTCTTTTGTATGATTAATTGTCATGCGTTCCACCCTCCGTACATATATTGTACATTAATGCACATGATAAAACATGAAAATTCTATTTTCCAGACATGAAAAAAACCAGCGACCCAAAATTGGCCACTGGCTTTTCAAACTAATTAACGCTTTTGCTTACCAGCATTACGACCACCCTTTGATTCAGGGTGCGTGTTTTCACTGGCGTCATCTGTAATGTCCTTACGTGCTTGTGCATCTTGTTGTGCCTGCGCAGCCTTCATAGCTTGTGCAAATGGACCAGTTGGTTCTGATTGCAACTTACCAGACAACGCATCGTCAACAACATCCTTCACTTCGAACGTATCTGCAACGTGTTGACGCAAACGCGGACGCCAAACGATGATAATCAACGTTTGGATAATCATGACCAATGCACCAACGAAGAAGTACAACGCAATACCACCGTTAGTTACCCAAGTCATGAATAGCATCATGATTGGCATAATCATCATCATTGATTGCATTTGCTTCTTTTGCTCGGCCGGTACGCCAACCATTGACAAGTATGCTTGCAAACCGTAAACGACGGCTGTTGCAATTGCCAACACTGGTGATTGCGTTGCCAACTTAATGCCGAAGAAACTTGCATTCACCAAATCGTGTGAATTCTTAATCGCTGCATACAATCCCATGAACACTGGCCATTGAATGATCAACACAGTGAAGTTCATGCCGCCTAGCAATGACACACCGTTTTCACGATAAACAGCCATCATCGCTTGAGAGGCAAGCATCTTCTCTTCTTGCGTTTGGGCGTTCTTTTGTGCTTCTTGGATCTTCGTCATTTGTGGTTGCAACAAACGCATCTTTTCTTGTTGAATCGTTGCAGCGCGTTGTTGGTGAACCATAAATGGCAACAATACCAAACGCACAACGAACGTCAAGATGATGATTGACCAACCCACTGCATTGGCACCACCAATCCAGTTTTCAGACATGTGCATGAATTTAGTCAATGGCCCTTCAAGGAAGTAACCGTGTCCCGTTACAAACAAAATGACCAACAGAATCAACAAAATTGGCGTTAAGCCTTTAATCTTCATGGAAATAACATCCTTATCTATCTCTTTTTTTAACGTATCTATTATAGCACACGGTTTTTCTTTGCGAACTTACTTTACAAAAAAACAACCATCAACAAGGTGATGGTTGTTTTAGTAAGCGGACGACGGGAATCGAACCCGCATTCCCAGCTTGGAAGGCTGGAGCACTAGCCATTGTACTACATCCGCATATTTAACTACGTCGCCTCAACAACATAGTTAATAATACAGGTAAAACGTTGTAACGTCAACCCCTTATTTCATCATTAAGCTGACAAAACGATACTTTTCCGCGCGGTTATCGCTTAGAAATGTATTCAAATCCTTGAAGTTAGCGAATATCTGCGTAATGTAATTATCTTTACGACTGGCCGGCATGACCCCGTACCATTGCAAATCTGTCATTTTGTCATATCGCGTATTGTCCATAAAAATGCCTGTTACCGGCACGACCGAAAATGAAAAGTCGGGGTATTGCGTTGCTGTTCGATGAGCAATACCTTCTGCGTCAGATTCGGTTGTGGCGGCTGTCAACAATGTATCGACGTCCTCGCCGACCATACGAACGGCGTACCAACTATGCTCGTCGCTAGTTAGTTCATCAATTGGTTGATAATCTTCTTCATCTGGCAACATCGGGTTTTACTCCTTTCTTAATTACAACTTACCAGTCAAAAATTGGGCTTCACCGTAACCAAAGCTCCAATCTTCATCACTGTTAACGACTAGGTTAATCATCACATCTTCCTTGCGCAAGCCTGTTTTCTCGTGTAGCTCAGACACCAAATTATTATAGAAGTTAACCTTTTGTTCAGTTGTGCGCGGACGCGTTACCAAACTAAATACTAGCACCTTATCTGTGCGTTCGATACCTAGACCAGTGTCCAAGATTTGCATTTCATAAGGCTCGTGTTGCGTGACAATTTGGTAGCGATCACCATCCGGTGCACCAAATGCAGCTAGCATTACTTCATATGAAATGTCCAAAATTTGCTTGATTTCATCGGGTGTACGACCCTTGATCATATCGATATTCATCTTTGGCATGTGACTTGCCTCCTTAGTTGTTATATAGGTTACTCCCGGACCTGAAAATGAGCAAGAAAAAACGTGCCTTTACAGGCACGTTTTAATCGTCATTATAGCTTTCCGTGCTTCTTCTCACCCAACGTGAACAATACCCACGCTAGTACACCGAAGAAGATTGGACCAACAACTGTCCAAATACCGCTGAACCAATCTCCCGTTTGGAATGGTGAGATAATCGTCAACAAAATTGAGATAATTGTCAAAGCCTCAACAAGAATCGTGATAATCCAAGTGATTGTTGGGTTCTTGTAGAAGATAAATGGACGCTCAACGTCGTTCAAACGCTTGAACAATGGGAACGCAGCAACCAAGAAGACATAAGGCAACGTTGATGACACATTACCCATGTTCGTCAAAACAAGGTATAGTTGCTCAGCACTCTTACCACCAAATGAAATCAAGATAACCAATACTGAAACCAAGATAGCTTGTGACCATACGGCAACAGCAGGCACATCATGTTCATTCAAAGCGATAAACTTCTTTGGCCAAACTTCCTTTGGTGAACCCAAGATGAATGACTTCAAAGGTGCATATGTCAAAACAAAGAATGAACCAACATAAGCGAAGAACATTGAAATACCAGCAAAGCGAGCAAAAATTGATCCCATGATCAAGCCAGCGCTGTGTGACATACCAAAGGCATCACCCAATTGCACACCCAAGTTATTCATCAAAACATACGTGATGTTTCCAAGGTTCGCTGACTTATCAGCCGTCAATGACGTCCAGTTAGTTGAAGCACCCCATAGCAAAATTGAGATAGCATAACCCAACCCGATGATTGTCGTTGCAATCAAAGCTGCCTTAGGATACGTCTTTTCGGCGTTATCAACGTCTTCCATGATACCACCCATTTGTTCCAAACCGGCGTAAGCAAAGATAGCGTACAAGGCAAATGAAATCATTTGACCAATTGATTGATAATCAGGGCTACCTGAGATGAAGAATGAACGCAACTTTAATGGCTCGGCGAAGTGACCACCGTGACCAATCAACACAGCAATTGAAGCCAACAACAAGATGACGTTCAATGCCATAACGAACATACCACCCATAGCAGAAATGCGTGAAATTGACTTAACACCGCGCGTTACAAAGTAAGCAACGACCAAGATGAACAAAACTGCCAAAACACCAACTGTTTGACCACCGTTCAAACCGAACAATGACCAAGTTGTTGTCATGTCCTTACCGAAAATCAAAGTTGACAACGGAATCCATACCTTTTGTGATACGGAAATCATCCAAATCACCCATGATGCCAAACCAATAAAAGTTGCAATAAACGCAACCTTCTTACCCAATGAACGTTCCATCCATGAGTAAATACCACCCTTAGCGTCCTTAAATGATGCACCAAATTCAGCGTACATCATAGAAGTTGGTAGGAAGAACAACAAGGCACCCAAAATATACCAGATGATTGCTGCATATCCCATACGCTCAAAGGCCACAGGCCCATTGGCGAAACCAAAGATGGTGGTGAACATCATCATGATTAACGCGCCAAGACCGATTTTCTTCTTGTCCATAAGAATAACCCCTTGAAAAAATTCATATTTAATTTACGAAAAAATCATAAATATACATGCAACTAGTTTACGCTTGTTTCTGACACGTGGCAATTCAATGGCCTAAATCAAACCGTTTTCTAACCTGATTAAAACCCAATTCTCACATTACCGTCGATGAAACATTAAGATGACATCAAAACCCTTATAAAGACTTGACTGTTTTTTTATATGTGTGAAAATAGAAACATTAGTAAAAGATTGAATTGAGGGAATTTCATGGCTGTCACGGTTTATTCATTTTCTCACCGCACTTCAGCGCTGAATGCATTGAAGTCAGTCGAGAGCTTTTTCGAACGTAACAACTTAGACTACGAGCTAGTACAGTTGAAGGACTCATCATCCCTCCCTGTTTCAGTACCAACGATGCGTGCTATCTGCGCAGCTGAGGATCCTGAGGCAACCATTTTCAAGAATCCACGCGGTATGTCAATTGACGATTGGACGATTAATGATGTCATTGCAAGTCCAAACAAGTCATTGAAGTCACCTCTTACAGTTGAGACCAACGAAGCTGGCGAGGTTGTCCACGTTATGGCTGGTATTAATGAAGATATGTTGGGGTTGTTTATTCCACGCGATCGTCGTAAGAACGAATTGCAAGCGCTTTTGCAACGTTCTGCTGAGTTGGACGAAGAAGAAAATTAATTTAAAGAAAAAGAGGAGTTCGTATAAAACGAACTCCTCTTTTTTGTAGCTATCAATCATGAATTGAACTTATTAACAATCGATTCAATGTCCTTAATCACAAGTGACATTGTTCCATCCGGATTATTGACGAATTCAACCTTACTACGGTCTTGGTAAATATCCATTGGAATAGCAATCTCGATACCAGAATCCAGCTTAAAACGTTGGAGACGGTACTTCTTCTCGACGCGCTCAACGTTAGGCACGTCAATCGCCGTGTCGAGCTCCTTGTCTGCAATGACTTCGTTGTACGCCTGCTTGGCCGAAATATTACCTTTGAAAACAGCTTCCGCAATATCAGCAGTATTAATTTGACCGCCGTCGGATACTGATTCGAAAATAGCACTCTGCGTGGCTGCCATTGCTTCGTGTTCAGGCACATCGAACTTATCAGCGACTGTCTTAACTGCACGTTTAATCGTCTTGATATTGTCTTTAGTTGATTCCTCCGGCTTAATCTCCAAGAAACGCTCTGAGAAGTAATTGATACGGTGGCCATCAATCAGATATTGTTTCTCGACCAACATATAAGAACCGGTCATCAAATTAACGATGATACCTTCATCTGCTTTTTGATTTGCACCCGGCAAAACCGCTTGATTCAAAACCAAGTTGTTAACCAATTGATCATCACGATAATCAACAATGTGCGCATAACGTGGCGCAAAGTTTAGCTTAATCAAGCCGAAGAAGTCATCAGTCCCCTCTGCAAACTCAAAGCTCAATAAATCGCCGGCCGGCACCGCTTCGCTTGCTGCAATCGTATCAAACAGCTTTTCGGCGAGTTGGGTGGTCTTTTCGGCAAATGACAACCCGTTATTGTCATCAATCGTCTGGGCTAGGTAATCCTCACCAGTCAACGTGCCCGGCTTAAAATCGCCCGTTTGGAACTTCATAATAATCTTTTCCAGATAGTCGTGGAGTCCAGGTTGAGTTAAATCAATTTCAGCTTGGGATGCAATTAGATTCCCTGCATTTTTATCCAAAATATGCAAAATAACGTGTTTTAAAATCATAATCTTTATCTCTCATTTATCCATTTAAAAAGCTGTGGCCAACTGAATTGGCCACAGCTTTTAGTGTACTATTTTTCTTGCTTAATAGGCAATGTAATTCTGAAAATCGACCCTTGTCCAATAGCGGATTCAAGTTCAATCTTTCCACCATAACCCTCAACCAGTTTTTGGGCGATACTCAACCCAAGGCCATTTCCACCCTGCTTACGAGAACGTGCTTTGTCGACACGATAGAAACGGTCGAAAACACGCGCAGCGTCTTCTGGGGAAATACCTTCACCAAAGTCTTGCACAGCCAATTGTACGAAGTTGCCCGAACGAGACGCAGCAAAGTGAATTTCCTTGCGGTCTTGGCTGTACTTCACAGCGTTGTCCGACAAGATAATTAAAATTTGCTCCAGGTGATCACGATTCATATTAACGATAGTTGGCCCCTTCAAGTCGTCGTCCAAGCCAAACGTGAAGTCTGGATGGATCATCTTGAAGTTCGTATAGATGGCGTTAATCATGTCCTTGACATCAGTGTCACCCTCGCGGAAAGTTAATTCGACTTGATCAGCGCGTGTCAAGTCAAGCATTTCAGAAACCAGGCCTTCCATGCGTCGCATTTCTTGCAAAGACGCTTCGATTGACTCAGCCAAAATCTTTGGATCATCCTTACCCCAACGGTTCAACAACTCCATGTGTCCCTTAACAATGGCCACAGGCGTGCGCAACTCGTGTGAAACATCTTCAACGAATTGGTGTTGTTGCAAAATGAAGCGTTGCATACGATCTAGCATGTCGTTCAACAAATCTGACAAGTCCGTTAATTCATCAGGACGTCGATCCTCATGTTGCACACGGGCTTGTGATTGTGGGTCGGCTTGCATTTCATCAACTACCTTTTTGATGTTGTTGACTGGGCGTAGCAGGTAATCTGATAACCAATAGCCCCACAAGGCTAACAAGAACAAGCCTAGGCCAATCAAAATCATGATGATAAGGTACACACGGTTAAATGTTTTGTGATACGACGTCAAGTGGTTTTCAATCACGACATAACCAATCAAGTGGTTATTTGAGTTACGCAACTCCTGACGGCCGACTAGCACAGAACTACCATTAACCCGTTCTGTTTTAACACTCAAATCTGAGACACGTTGAAATGGCACGCCAGCACCACCAATTGGATAAACTTGGCGCCCATTTGTGTTATACACCATGACTGTGTAGTCCTGACGCGTAATCTGTTGCATAACGGGGTCGTTAACCACCTTGTTCAAGTCATTTGACTTTGGTCGCAACATGGCATCAACATCAGCCGGTGATAATTTCTTTTCATCCAGATTTTGCAATCGCGTTGTGACAACCTGTAGTGAGGTTGCCACTTGTTGACGCTCGGTTTTTAACATTTGTGATGAAAAAGCCTGCACAACAAACCAAGCAAAGATTATAAATATCAAAAAAACACCGGCTGCGGAACCAAGTGCCCACTTCCATTTAAGTGAGAGTCCCTTGCGTTGCGGTGTTTCAGTGATAATGGATGCATTGTCCATTAGTCGCCCCCAAAATTACTGACGCATAACGTATCCAGTACCACGAACGGTTTGGATGTATGATGCGCGTGAGTCTGGTTGATCAATCTTATTACGCAAGTAACGAATATAAACATCGACAACATTGGTTTCGATTTGTGAGTCGTAACCCCAAACCTTCTTCAATAGTTCCTCACGAGATTGGACAACGTTAATGTTTTCCATCAAGATCAACAACAATTCGTACTCACGCTTTGTCAAATTAATGATTTCGTTACCACGACGGGCAATGCGGTTTTCCTTTTCGACCGTCAAATCACGGTAACGAACAACGCTTTGGTGCGTGCTGTGCTCTTCCGTCTCAATGTTAATACGACGCAACAAAGCGCGAACACGGGCCAACAATTCTTCGATGGCGAATGGCTTAACGACGTAGTCATCAGCACCGTAATCAAGTCCAGAAACACGATCAATAACTGAATCGCGAGCTGTCATCATGATGATTGGTGTGTTCTTCACTTCGCGCAAACGACGTGCTACTTCCAAACCACTCAATTCTGGCAACATCAAATCCAACAAGATCAAATCGTAATCATTGTCCAATGCAGCTTGCAATCCACCACGACCGTTGTCTTCTACGTGCGTTTCATAACCTTCGTGTTGCAACTCTAGTTCAACGAAACGCGCCAAATTTACTTCATCTTCAATAACAAGGACACTACTCATGTGCGATACCTCATCTTACTTTCTACAGGATACGGTCACTCCCCTGAAGTCATGACATTTTAAAATTAGCATAACATGATTTTCTAATAATTCCTAGTCTTTTGCCATTCTGACGGTCATTCGGACTCTGAAAATCCATTAGATTTCCGGTTATGTTGATAAACAAAAATTGCTAACGTAATTGGCAACACCAAAATGACACCTAAAATCGCGTACAACAATGACAACATTGATGACGTAAATAATTTCGCATTCATAATCTCACCGATGGTGTAATGCAATTTACCAAACCAAATTGCTAAGCTCAAAAAGTCAGCCATAAATCCAAATAAGACGGTGTTAACAGCCGTTCCAATGATTTGCTGACCAAGCTTTTGTCCTGTACGAATCAGCTGACTGGTCTTCATGTTTGGTTGATCATGACGTAGTTCGCCGACACCAGCAGCAATTGCGATGGCTGCCTCGGCAATCGCACCAAGGGTTGCAAGTAAAGCAGCTACGATACCTAACGTGACGAAATTAACATTAATACCTAACGATAATCCTTCTAGTTCTTCTGAATTTTCTTCAGCGAATCCTTGCGCCATCGCTAAATGTTCGGCTGGCAAAATCAGCAAAACCAAGGCGATCATGACAATGAAACTTGCAATCAAGGCGATTGACGTTGTTTCTTCATCGGCACCAGAACTCAAGATGGTGATGGTCAACAAAAAGGCACCACCGACTAGCAAAACTGCCATGGCGTTGAATTGGAAGTTAATCAACATAATCATGACAATCATGATACCAAAATTAACCCACAAGCTAGCAAAGGCGCCAATCCCTTTACCACCACCGATGGCGACCATTAAAACAAACAAAATAATGGCTAATACCATGGTTACTGTCATCTTGGCACCTCCGTCTTAATTCGGGTGAACCTACGAACTAGCAATACCCACATAATCCCGGCAGGCACCGTTAAGACAATCCCAATGGCACTAATCAACGTTTGCAACAGCCCCAGTGACATATTCATCATGTACGTGAAGCCCCAATCGTTACCATTGCGCAAATACAAGACAGCCATTGGAATCTGTTCAGCAATGAAAATTAAGAACAGCGTATTGCTCAAAGCGCCGAAAATTTCTTGGCCTACGTGGCGGCCGGACTGGATGATTTCACGAATTGTGATATTGGGACGTTCACGCTCTAGGCTAAACAACGTCGCAATCATATCGGTTGCTTCATCCATAACGGCGCCCAAAACACCAACTAAGGTCATTGCCATAAACAACGGCTGCGGTAGCTGCGTAATAAACGACATCAGTTCAAAGTGCAAACCATGATTATTGGTCATCTTAAAGACAATCGACGCAATGATCATCGCCAATGCAGTTGCTGTCAAAACAGTGGCGAACACGACCCAGGTCTGGCGTTGACGGAACCCCATAACTAACCCCAGCGTAATTGCCGATGCTAGCACACTAAATAACATGAACAAGCCAAGGATATTGCCATTAGTCGTATGTAAATCCAATGACACCGTCCCAATAAAGAGCACCACATTAACAGCCAGGGAAATCACGGTTAGGCGACCGGCGTGACCCATTGAAATAATCAAAATACCAAGTACTGCAATCATAATCGGTACCCAAACGGTATCACGTTTCATGGTCTGGACCGTCCAAGTTTGATGGTCAGCGCGATTTAAGAAAATTTGATTACCAACTTTAAATGGTTGTTCAATCGCCATTGCGGCGTCCGATGTATTCTTCACTGTGATGGTTTTACCGGCTTGATTGGTATTCAACAACTTTACGCGTAAAGACTGGGTGGTCTGTTTAACGTCATTGTTGTATTGGTCTGTTAATCGGTTGGTTTGTAGCACCTTGACCTGCGTCACTTGGCCCAGCGGCGTACGATACCAGCTAGCGTTGTGACGCAAAACAACCATACTTGTCAGAATAAGCAAAATTAATACAAGCCAAGGCCACCACTGTTTCTTCTCAACATACTGCTTCATTAATCAAATACCCGACGATTGTCGCCAGCCATTTGAATTTCTTTGGCCAAGAAATGAATGCGTTGCATCAAACGTTCTGCCTTAACAGGCTCTGCACCACTCTTGGTAACTGTGAAATGTTCTTTTTCTAGCTGGTCCATTGAGAAGTTCGATGTGAAGAAGGTTGGTAGCTCATTCTGCATACGATATTCAAGCATAACGCCCAAAATATCATCACGAATCCAAGCAGTAATCGATTCTGCCCCAATATCATCAAGCACCAAAATTGGCACACGCTTAATGGCATTAATCTTATCTTGTGGATTTTCCTTTGAATCAATTGACCCACGCATTTCAACAGCAAAGCTTGGGAAGTGCACCAACGTCACTGGAATGCCTTCTTGGGCTAGTTCGTTAGCCATGGCGCCCATCAAGTGGGTCTTACCGATACCGTATGACCCGTGAATATATAAGCCACGGTGATAAGCCTTTGGGTCAGCGATATAAGCACTGACAAAATTGATAACTGCCGTTAATGCAGCTAATCGATCACCATCATCCTCAGAAAAGTCGTCCAAACGTGCCCGTTCAATGAGCTTTGGCATCCCAATTGATTGCACCAAATTTGCTTGCATTTGCAAACGTTGCGCAGCCAGCGTTTCTTCGTCAGGTTGGTAAACAATCACAATACGATTTTCAGTCACTTCAAGCATTGGCTTATAGCCACGGTGCACAACCGGCTTCCCAGCTGCTGCGTTCTTAACTTGTGTGTAGAATTCGTACAAGACGGCAAAGTCACGGTTCACAATGTCACGTGTCAAAACGTCCTTGTTTTGCTCAAAAAAGGCTTTGATACCAGGCTCGGCAAAAACCTCTTTTTGAATCGCCGCGTAACGGGCGTGTAAGTTCTTTTTGTTCATGAATTGATCGAGCGCTTGCCCAACATCCATAGGGTTATCCGAATCAGTTTGACGATTCAGATGAAATGTTTCATCAGCCATTGTTAATTCTCCTTGTTAGTCTGTTGTCGACGAGCGCGGAGTTGCGCCAGTTGATCCTTAGCGGCCTGAGCAGCCTCTTCAGAAACAGTTGAAGCTGTTTGGTTTTCCCAATCAGGTCGCGTTTCTTTAACCTGCGCTGGACGTTGCCATTGACGACCGTTTGATCGACTCGCAACTTGCTTTTCTTGCTTGGTTTGGCGTGACTTCGCACGGCGTTGCAAGTACTCAAGTGCTCCGACGGCAGTGGTGACCTTTGCTTGTGCCCAATCGTTAACAATTGTTTGTAGCAACGCTTTGTTCAGGGTTGCCTTCTTTTCAACGACTGTCAATTCGTAAAGCATCACATTCAACACTTCCGGTGCTACTTTGTCTAATTGTGCAATGTCTTCCAACGCCTTGACTTCAGCATCGGTCACAAAGCCACCACTCACTTCGCGCAAGTTTTTTAAGAATACAAGTGGTGCGGTATTCTTAGCAGATTGAATAATCGCTTCAGCTGGACTCTTGACGTTCGTATCCGGCGTCGCCTGCGTTGCTTCGTCTGGCTTTGAGGTCGCCAATTCAGTATGGTGACGTTGGTCAGATTGATAGCTCTTTTTAAGCATTGTGCGAATCGCATCCATATCAATGCCGTTGTCAGGCGTAATCGTCGCCTGAATAACGCGTACCAAATCAACATCCCCTAAGCCATACAAATTTTTAACAATCGTCAAGTCCGCCTCATGCTTGCGAACGGCCGACGCAGACACACCAAATGTGCGTAGCATGTCAGTCAAAAGTGACACGTCAACGGATTTGGCTGATTGATGCAGTTGCTTTTGTAAGTCGCTCTTCGTGTCGTCGTTGTTTAAGGGTGCTTCCGGCAACTTTTCAAATGACACATTACCCATCATGTCAAAGAAGGTTGTTGAAACATTCACACCCGGAATTGTCGCGTCCTTTGGCTTAATGTCATCAACCAATTGTTGGAACAGTTCATCACCCAAATAATGCGCAAGTAAACTTGATAACATGGTATCAGCCAAAAAGGCCTTCATGGTCATTGGTGGAAATAGCCGATAAACCCATTGTGACCCGAAACTTGTGTCTTGGCGATAGGTCTTAATTAGGCCCATTCCTTCCAGGTTCTGACGAGCTGACAAAAAGTCGTGTTGGCTAATTGCTAATTGATCAAGCAAATCAACGTGCAGATTCTGAGCATCTGGCGTTTCGCCCATCATTGCCCAGGCTAAATAAAGTGTAAACGCATCACGCCCAATAATTGGCAAGTAAACCTTGGTTAGCGATTGTACAGCGCCAAGGTCAATTGGTTCATCATACATCAGCCGATAATGCTGACGAATTGAAAACTCAGCCATGTCGGCCTCCTTGTTAATTTAGTGTGGTAATGCTGCTAAAACAGCATCAACTTGCGCATAAGTTTCAGCAATAGTGCCTGAATTGTCGATGACATAGTCAGCTAACTTTTCTTTCTCTGCCATTGGCATTTGCGAATTCATGCGTTTGCGAGCCTCATCGGTTGATAATTGGTTACGAGCCATTAGTCGTTCCTGTTGGACATCAGCCGGAACCGTTACAACCATGACTGCATCTGCGCCGGCTGCATTCCTCCCTTCCAATAACAATGGAATGTCCAACACAATGAGTGGTACACCTGCTGCTGCGTATGCGTCAGCCTGTGCTCGCATGCTTGCTTGGACACGCGGATGCGTAAATTGATTTAGTTTCGCTAATTTCGCTGGGTTACCAAAGACAACAGAGCCTAATGCTTTGCGATTCAGCGTGCCATCTGGTTGCAACATCTCTTCACCGAACTCAGCCACAATATCCATTAGTGCGGGTTGTCCAGGTTCGACAACTTCCCGCGCAATGACATCCGCATCTAGTACCGGAATACCTAGTTCTTTAAAGTGGTTGGATACAGTTGACTTACCGGTCGCAATGCCACCAGTTAATCCCAATTTAAACATGTTTTTAATCCTTTACTACTTGGCAAACAGGGCAATAAGTTGTCCCACGTTGTGCAACTTTCATCTTCTCAAGTGGGTGTCCACAACGCAGACACGGTTCACCAACGCGACCATATACTTGTAACTCGTTTTGGAATTCCCCTGCTTCACCAAACGCTGTTGTAAAGCTGTGCACAGTGGTGCCGTGGTGTTCAGTCGCGCGGGTGATTTCATGAATGATATTCTCACGCAAACGTGCCAGTTCATCCTCAGTTAGCTTGTTAGCCGCTGTTAACGGGTGAATTTGTGATTGCCATAGTGTCTCATCGACATAAATATTGCCTAAACCAGCAATGTGGCTTTGATCAAGCAAAAACGGCTTGACGTGCATCCGTGACTTACCGAACTCACTTACCATATAAGCCAACGACAAATCCTTTTCAGTTGGCTCTGGACCAATTTTTGCCAGTCCAGCGACCTGTAATGCGTCAGCATCTGGAACCAGGTTCATGCGACCAAATTTGCGTGTATCACGGTAAAACAGGTCAATGCCCTCATCAAGATGGAATGTGACCAGGTCATGCTTACCAGGTTCAGTACCCGCTGGAACAGTGTAATAAGCCCCTTCCATGCGTAAGTGTGACACCATGGTTAAGCCACCAGAGAATCGGAATAGCAAATATTTACCGCGTCGATCCACTTTTTCAATTGTTCGGCCAACTAATTCAGCATCAAATTCTTCTGGTGCCATGCCGCTGATTGTCTTTTCCCAGCGCACCTCTGTACCGAGTACTTTACGTCCTACTACTAGTCGTGTCAGACCACGACGAACTGTCTCAACTTCTGGTCCTTCTGGCATGATTAACCGCCTTTCCGACCGTGTATTTCATCCACGGTCATGTGTCATTTATCTTATTTAGTTTACCATTTTTAACAGGTGACGGTTAGACAAAAAATGTAATCTCAGCAACATAAATTTTTAGGTAAAAAACAGGTAACGTATATAAAAAGACTCGGCAAATGAATTGTCGAGTCTTCAAAATATCTATTACTTAGCGTCGTACCAGCTCTTACCTTCGTGACTAGCAACTGATAGTGGGACATCCAACTTAACAGCAGAATCCATGATGCGTGGCACAAGCTCATGCAATGCTTCAATTTCGCTTGCCGGAGCCTCGAAGATCAATTCGTCGTGCACCTGAAGCAACATCTTAGCTTGCAACCCGGCATCAGTAATGGCTTGCTGCATGTTAATCATTGCAATCTTGATAATGTCGGCGGCTGAACCCTGAATTGGTGAATTCATCGCCGTACGTTCCGCAAAGCTGCGAGCGTTAAAGTTTTTCGCCTTAATATCAGGCAAGTAACGGCGGCGGTGAGCAATCGTTTCAACATAGCCCTTTTCGCGTGCTGATGCAATAATGTCTTCTGACCATTGCTTAACACCTGGGTATTGCTCAAAGTATGTGTCAATGATTTGCTTAGCTTGCTTTCGTGACACACCAATGTTCTTAGCCAAACCGAAGTCAGAAATACCATAAACAATCCCGAAATTCACGGCTTTCGCTTGACGACGAATGTTGCCATCAACCGTTTCCTCAGGCGCTAGGCCAAAGATACGACGAGCCGTGGCTGCGTGAATATCTTCACCGTTAATAAACGCTTCTTGTAAGTGCTTATCACCCGTGATGTGGGCCAAAACACGCAATTCAATCTGTGAATAGTCGGCACTAAAAATCATCCAGTCATCTTGACGCGGAATGAAGGCCTTACGAATACGACGACCTTCTTCAATACGCACCGGAATGTTTTGCAAGTTTGGTTCAACTGATGACAAACGACCAGTCTGCGTCAGTGTTTGCAAGTAACGCGTGTGGACCTTTGAATCAGAACCGTGAATCACACGTAACAATCCTTCAACGTAGGTTGATTGAATCTTGGCGATTTGGCGGTATTCCAAAATTGACGCAACTAGAGGGACATCGCCCATTTGCTCCAACACTTCAACGCTGGTTGAATAACCAGTCTTCGTCTTCTTAATAGGCGTGTAGCCCATTTCTTCAAACAAGATCACCCCTAATTGCTTAGGCGATTGAATATTGAATTCATGACCTGCTTGTTGATAAATCGTCTGCTCGAGTTCTGACAAACGTTCCGTCAACTTGCTACGCATTTCAAGTAACGTGTTGGCATCGACTGTAATACCCGTGGCTTCCATGTCAGCTAGCACATAGGTCAATGGCAACTCGATTTCTTCGTACAAATTCGTTTGCTCATGATCAGCTAACTTTTTAGTCAACGGCGCCTTCAAGTACTGAATAGCCATTGCTTTGCGTCCAAGGTGTTCAAACAAGTCCTCATCAGCTTCAGGAATGGCAAACTTAGCTCCCTTGCCATAAACCTCTTCATCAGTACGAACGGCATAGTAGCCGTTTTCGTGGGCTAATGCGCCTAAATCGTTATTATTGTCGTTTGTGTCTAGCAAGTAAGCGACCAACAACAAATCGAAATCAACTGCTGGGAACGTTACACCCAGACGACGCAACGCAACGATGGTTTCCTTAGCGTTAAAGACGTTCTTTTTAATGGCTGGGTCTTGCAACAGCTTGTTGACAGGTGTACCTTGCACCAACAACTCAATATCGCGGCTGACAAAGTAGCCATGTTCATTATTACCAATTGCGAAACCAACAGGTGCGGCTGTGTGGTAATTATCGCCATCAAGCTCTAGATAAAAGCTGACCTCATCACCCAATTGTTCAATATGGGTCAAATTCGTAGCTGTTAACTCACGAACTTCCAATGGTGTATTGCTCATATCGTGAACAGGATCACCGTTCTCATCAGCCGCATCGTGTAGCGGTGCCGGAATAGTGTGACCTTGATTAGCCAGCTTCACTAGTTGTGCCTTGAAGTCTAGATGTTGATAAAACGGAATAATCGCATCATAATCCGGCCCTTGATAAGTTAAGTCAGTCAATGTGTAATCAACTGGTGCATTCGTGCGAATTGTGGCCAAGTCACGTGACAACAATGCATCTTCCTTACCAGCGACCAACTTTTCCTTTTGCTTAGAGGCCTTCATCTCATCAATGCGCTCATACATTTCTGGAATGGTGTGGTATTCCTTCATCAACTTAATCGCAGTCTTAGGACCGATACCAGCAACACCAGGATAATTGTCACTCGTGTCACCTTGAAGTCCCTTAACCTCAACGATTTGGGCGGCTGTCAAACCATCATACACTTCAGCAACCATGGCTGGTGTGTAGTGGTCCATTTCAGTAATTCCCTTTTTAGTTACCCAAACAGAAACATCGTCGGTGACCAATTGCGTCATATCACGGTCTCCCGTCACAATTGTCACCGCATATCCGGCTGATTCTCCCATACGGGCAGTTGTCCCGATGATATCGTCGGCTTCGTAACCAGGAAGTTCGTAAGACTTGATACCGTGCAATTCAACCATCTTACGCAATGGCTCGAATTGTTCAACCAATTCTTGAGGTGTCTTATCACGGTTCCCCTTATAGTTGTCAAACTTTCCTGTACGGAATGTCGTCTTACCGGCATCCCACGCAACCAACGCCAAATCAGGCTTAAACGGATCAACAATACCGTCCAACAGGTTATTGAAGCCTACCAAAGCGTTTGTGTGCAGTCCTTCGTGATTTACAAAACGGTCAACTTGGTTAATCAGTGCATAAAACGCACGAAAAGCCAGTGAGTTACCATCAATCAATAGTAATGTTGGTTTTGCCATGTTTATCTCATTTCCGGGTGACGTTTCACCCACCGTAGTCATATCTTAAGTGTAACAGAAAAGCGCCTCGCAAGTAACGAGACGCTTTAATATTTATAACGGTTTTAATCGCGTGATCCACCGAATGCAGTGAACAATTGAATCATGTAGATGAACAAGTTGATGAAGTCCATGTATAGTGACAAAGCACCAGACACGGCCATACCTTGTTCCATATCTGCATCACCAGCAAATTGCATGTACATTGCCTTCAAACGGTTCATGTCGTATGCCGTAAACAATGCGAAGACAATCACACCAACGACTGACAAGAACATGTAGACAATGCTGTTAAAGAAGAACAAGTTGATAATCCCACCGATAATCAACGCAATCAATGAGCCAAACAAGATAGATGACATTGATGCCATTGACTTCTTAGTTGTCACACCGTAGAAAGCCATACCAGCAAACAAGAAGGCTGTCGTCAAAAACGCCGTTGCCAATGTTCCGATTGGTGTTACCATACCGATTACCGTGAACATCAAACCGTTCAGCACCGCAAATCCCATCAACATACCGAATGCTTGGGCTGGGTTTTGGTAAACACGCTTACCGAACAAGTAAACGAAACCGAACACAACCCCAATCATGATGACTGATGAAATTGGGCTACTGAAAATCGTTGCGATTTGGCGCGCAAACATGGTAATACCCAAGTATGCTGTAACCGCCGTTACCAACAAGGCCAAAGCCATGTATGTGTAAACCTTCTTAAAGAAACTGTTCAAGCCTTGCATATCTGGGTTAACCAGACGTGGCTCTTGTTGTTCAAATCCAAAATTATCCATACTTTTAATACCTCTTTCGTTGTCCGTAGACAATGTTTTGGTTAACTACCCCAATGCTTATATTATAACAAAAACCTTAACCGAAACTCTATGGTTCAGTTAAGGTTTTTCATTGTTTTTTACTGTAGGTTTGATTGCGTGTTGGCTAGAATCTTTTCAAATGCAAACTCTGTGTTCTGCAAATCACCAGCACCCATGAAGATGAAGACACCTTCTTCGTGATCCAACAATGGTGCGACGTTAGTTGGTGAAACGATACCACCAAACTTTGAAATCTTAGCACCCAAGTCTGATGATGAAATATCACCAGCGGCTTCACGGGCTGAAGCAAAGATTTCCGTCAAATAAACCTTGTCGGCCAATTCAAGTGACTTAGCAAAATCATCTTGGTACGCGATTGTACGTGAGAATGTGTGCGGTTGGAAGACGGCAACCAGCTCACGACCTGGGTACTTTTGACGCGCTGCATCCAATGTCGCCGTAATTTCTGATGGGTGGTGTGCGTAGTCATCGATGATGGTTACGGGGCCAACTTGCTTCTCAGTAAAGCGGCGCTTAACACCCTTAAAAGACAACAACTCCTTGCGAACAAGATCGCCATCAATCTTTTCGAAGTACGCAACAGCAATGACGGCCAAAGAGTTTAGCACACCGTGTTGTCCGAACAAAGGTACTTCGAAGTTACCCAAGAACTCATCATGGTAGTACACATCAAAGCTAGAACCAGTTGTTGAACGCTTGATATCAGTTGCGTAGAAGTCATCTGTTTCTTGGTTTGTACCGTAGAAGTATACTGGTACATCCACCTTCATTTGGCGAAGTTGTGGATCGTCACCCCAGGCAAAGATCCCCTTCTTAACATTGTTTCCGAATTCTTCGAAAGCGCTACGTACATCATCAACACCTGTGTAGTAATCAGGGTGATCGAAGTCGATGTTCGTCATAATGGCATAGTCCGGCGTGTAGTCCTTAAAGTGGCGACGGTATTCGTCAGCTTCAAAAATGAAGAAGCGTGCGTCAGGCACACCCTTACCAGTACCATCACCAATCAAGTAAGATGTTGGGGCAATACCAGCCAAAACGTGAGCCAACAAACCGGTCGTTGATGTCTTACCGTGAGCACCAGCAACACCAATTGACGTGTATTGCTTAATTAGGCTTTCAACCATGTCAGGGTAAGTCACAACCGTCACTTGATCCCCCATTGCCAAAGCTGCGGCAACTTCCACTTGATCATCAGTAAAGGCGTTTCCACGAATAATCGTCATACCTGGCTTAATGTTTGCTGCGTCGAATGAATACATTGGAATACCCGCGGCTGCCAAAGGCTTTTGCGTAAAGGTATATTCATCAATGTCAGAACCAGCGACTTGTAGGCCTTGATCGTGAAGAATCAAAGCAAGCGCACTCATACCTGAGCCCTTAATTCCAATAAAGTAGTACAACGTATCTTTGTCCATTTTCATTCGTCCAATCTGTTTGTAAGTAAAATCTATTATACACGTAAAAAGACCTCCAGACAAAAACTCAGCGGAATGTAAAAAAGCCTTAACCATGGATAATTCACGGTTAAGGCTTCACAGTTATTTAGTCTTCGAAATACGATGTTTCGCTTTTAGCAGCCACGCTTGCTTCTTCTGATAAAATATCATCCAAACTCAAGCCCAGACCTGTTTTAACATGCGTGTGAGCATGCTTTTCATGGGTCGCTACTGGTGCTTCGCTGACCGCAACTGAGGCAACTGGCTTGGTTGGAACTGCCACCTTTACCGCTTGCGGTTGCAATGTTTCCACAATAATTGGCTCAGTTGGTTCAGCCACGCTTGGCGTTTCAACCACTTCAGGTTCAACTGCCGGCTCAGCAAGTACATCAACAGCGTCTTCAGACGAATCTGCCCACATGACATAAGCCGTCTTAGCTAACATCAAGTGCGCAACCTGCTCATCGTAGTTTTCCATTAGACGTTCATAAAAGACGATGGGACGACGATCAGCCATGCTGTTACCTCCGTCTTATTGGAACAACGCTTGGGCTTCGGCTGAGCTTGCGTCGAACGGCGTACCCACTTCGGCAAAATCGTCAGGCAAGATCAAAGCACCTGGCACTTGTGGTGCGTTTGGTAAACGCAACTCACGACCAGACGTAATCATACCGTTAGAGGCAACACCACGCAAAGCACCTGGCCAGATAATCAAACCTGAAGGCATCATGGCACCAACCTTAGCAACAACAACCTTAATACCTTGGCGCATGTTTGGTGAGCCTGACACGATTTGCACGCGCTCATCGTTATCTACGACCGTCGTTGTCACTTGCAAGTGATCTGAGTCTGGGTGTGGCTCTGCAGACTCAACGTACCCAACAACAAACTTAGGTGTCGTATCAGCTACCAATACATCCTCAAATCCAGCAGTTGCAAGCACATCGTTCAACTTGGCAACTTGTTCTTCAGTCAAAATAACTTGGCCGTTAACATCAGACAAATCAAGAATTTGTGAAGCGTTCAAAAAATTCAATCCCAAAAGGTTGTTGTCCTTATCAGCAAGGCGTACAACATCTCCCTTTTGTGTTGCGGTGTGCTCAGCTGCAGGTGCAGTCAACACAACCAAAACATCACCCATTCCTGCTGGGTTATAGCTGGCAATCAACATCTTGTCAGTCTCCGTTTCTTTTTTTATTTATTTATTAGTCACCGTAAATGATGTCATTTACAGTTGTCTTATCAAGCTTTTGTGCAAGTGTTTCAACCAGTGCTTGAGCAGCTTCAAAATCTGAAACTGACCAAACCGTCTGGTGCGTGTGAATGTAGCGTGACGCAACACCCACTGCAACTGATGGCACACCAGACAATTGTGATTGTGCGCCGTGTGCGTCAGTACCACCCTTGGCGACGAAGTATTGCAAAGGAATACCGGCATCATGGGCGGTATCCAAGACGAATTCCTTCAAACGCAATGGCATAATGACACCCGGATCGTACACGCGCAATAAGGCACCGTGGTCCATTTGACCTTGTCCTTGTTCTGATTGCGTATCATCCGCTGCAGATGAATCAAGGGCAAAGAAAATATCAGGTTGCAATTGGTTAACGGCTGGGCCGACACCACGCAGACCAACTTCTTCTTGGACGTTAGCCCCCATCATCAACGTATTAGGCAGTGCAACACCTTGTAAGTTCTCAAGTGCATTCAAAATCGTGACCAAACCAAAACGATTGTCCCAACTCTTTGACACAACGCGCTTGCCATTAGCCAACATTTCCGTTTTAACAGCTGGCACAATGAAGTCACCCGGGTGAACACCGAATGAAATTGCTTCATCAGCTGACGTAAAACCACCATCAAACAAAATGTCTTGAATCTTCGGTGCCCCATTCACACCACCTTCACGCAAAAAGTGTGGTGATACGGCTGAAGACACAACTGGGTATTGGTTATCGCGTGTAAAGAGTGTGAAGCGTTGCGCCGATACTGTATAAGGGTTCCAACCACCAACTGGGTCAACCACCAACATACCGCGTGGCGTAATTTGCGTCACGATGAAACCAACTTCGTCCATGTGAGCGCCAATCATGATACGTGGCGCATCAGCATTCTCGTTGTGACGAATGCCATAAATACCGCCCAAACCATTTTGAACAACTTCATCAACGAGCGGCGTCAAATCCTCACGAAAGGCCTTGCGAACGGCATGTTCTTGACCGGAGGTTCCTTGCAACTCAGTATACTTTACAATACGATTCCAAATACGTTCTTCCATGTTGTGTCACACTTTCTTTTTTACTTGTGCAAATCTAGAATGGCGCGGATTTGCGCTTCCAACATGCCAATACCAACAACGTTAGCGCCACCTTCTGGCAAAATAATGTCAGCGTATCGCTTCGTTGGTTCAACGAATTGGTGATACATAGGCTTAACGGTTGCCAAGTATTGGTTTACAACTGATTCTGTCGTACGACCGCGTTCGACAATGTCGCGTTGCATGCGACGAATGAAACGCAAGTCGTCATCTGTGTCAACGTAGACCTTGATGTCTAACATGTCACGCAATTCTGGTTCAGTGAACAGCAAGACACCTTCAACGATAATAACGTCTGAAGCTTCAACCGTTACCGTCTTATCAGAACGCGTGTGCGCAGCGTAGTCATACGTTGGTTGTTCGATTGATTCGCGTTGCAACAATTGCTTCAATTGTGCAATCAACAAATCATTATCCAATGAATCTGGGTGATCATAGTTCGTTGCAACACGTTGCGTCATACTCTTATCACTTTGATCCTTGTAGTAAGCGTCTTGTGGAATCATAACCACAGACTCACCCTTCAGACGCTCGATGATTTCACGGCTAACCGTTGTCTTACCAGAACCTGAGCCACCAGTAACTCCGATAACAACTGGACGTGAATTAGACATAGTACAATCCTCTTTCTTCAATTCAATTCTTTAAATATAACTTATTGTAGGGGTAGTGTCACTGTAATGGTTGTCCCAACACCAACCTGGCTATCCAAGTCAATTGTGCCCTTAGCTTGATTTACTAGGTCATTGACAATGGCAAGGCCAAGGCCTGTGCCAGGTATCGTTTGATTACGTGACTTATCAATGCGATAAAAACGCTCGAATATACGATTTTGTTGTTCACTCGGAATCCCCAGACCGGTATCTTTAACAGCCACGACAAATTCAGAAGCTGTGACCATAGCAGAAACCTTTACCAACCCATCGTGGCGGTTGTATTTAACAGCATTAACAATTAAGTTGGTCAAAATTTGACGAAGCACAGTTGCATCCTGCGTAACCGTAAAGGATGGCGCAACCTCATTCTGAAGTGTCAACTGTTGCTTGTCAGCATTTTCTGCCTGGGACTTGAATATATCATTCACCATATCCGACAACTTAATTGGTGTGGCAGTTTCCTGTCGTTCAGGCACTTTGGCGATTGTCAAAATATCTTCTGTCAATTCTAACAAACGATTCGTTTCCGTTTGAATAATCGTTAAGAACTCTTGGCGAGCCTCTGGATCCTCCTGAGCACCGCTCAATAGCGTTTCTGTAAAGCCAGAAATTGCTGTCAACGGCGTGCGCAATTCGTGCGACGCATTCGCGATAAAGGCGCTCTGCATATCTTGCATTTGCGTGACCTCAGTCATGTCGTAAAGCAAGACCAACAATTCGTGGTGTCGTTCGCGTGTCTCGTAATAAACCAGTGACACATCGACAATTCGCGCATCTAATTTAACTAACTCGCGGACATGCGTTTGACGCTTAAGTGACTGCTCAAACAATGACAATAGTCGGTGATTCTTAATAACGTCATCATATTGTCGGCCGACGACATTTTGAGTCAAACCAAGAAGCGCTTGGGCTTGTGGATTTGTCTGAATAATCGTTCGCTCTGGTGTAATACGTAGCGCGCCAAGTGGCATATTAGCCATCAACGCAGCCAATGTACTACCTTGCTGTTGTAACAACTTGATGCGATTTCGATTGAGGCGTTGAACATCATTAATCGCTTCAGCCAACGGTGCCAATGAATCGTCAGGACGCATCAGAATGTGTCCGGCACGCGTATTGTCAGTTTGCAAATCGCGGAGTTTATCAATGAAAATGGCCATGTGTTGATCACGACGTTGCTGTTGTAAATCCAGCACTAGCGTTGCGACACCCGCCAAAATCATTGACAGCAATAACAGCAAATGTGCTTTTGGCATTCGCGTTTCATCACCTGTTAACGCAGCGACCAGGAAAAGCCCCCAGATTAGCACGAAGAACAAGGCCCAGAAAATGACAAAGCGTTTCGCATTATGCATTAATTCTGATTGCATGATAGTCCTCCCTATTCAGCTGTCGCTTGATTATCAAAACGGTAACCAAAACCACGAACCGTCTTTAGATGGGCGGGATGTTTTGGATCGTTCTCAATCTTGTCACGCAGGTGCGAAAGGTGCATGTCAACCATGCGTGTGTCAGGCCCCGTAAATTCGTAGCCCCAAACACCGTGCAGAATTGTTTCACGACTTAATACACGTCCCTCACGTTCAGCCATATAAGCCAGCAATTCATATTCCTTCGGTGTCAGTTTAATAACCTCACCATCGCGCTGCACAACCATCTTGTCAAAATCGATTTTGATATTACCGAATTGCTTCGTCTTATTCTCGCTTTTGTTCTCAGGTGTCGTCACATCGAAGCGACGTAGCACAGCCCGCACACGGGCAATGACCTCACGAGGGCTGAATGGCTTGGTCACATAATCGTCCGCCCCAATTTCTAGGCCCAATATTTTATCAACTTCCTCATCCAAAGCAGTCAACATGATAATGGGAATGCGGTTCTTTTCAGCACGCAATTCACGGGTGACTTCAACGCCACTTTTACCTGGTAGCATCACATCCAACAGCATAATGTCAATTGGTTGTTCTGCCAGGGTTGTAATTGCACTTGGCCCATCTGTAGCACTGACAACATCAAAACCAGACTTCTTCAGGTTATAAGTTAGCAGTGTCACCAGAGAAGGTTCATCATCAACAACTAAAACTGTCGTCATCACGGTAACTCCTGTAATTAATATTACTTCTAGTGTACCACGACTTTACCGGCTTCTGACTTGTAATTCTAATTTTTCGCCTTAAGTGAATGAATATTCGTTTAATTAAATAAGCAAAATAAAAAGGCATCACTGCCTTTTGTGTAAATCGCGTTATGCTTGCGCCAATTTCGACGCATGCTTGCGACTGATTTTCTTAATAGCAAACATGCCAACGAGCATCATGGCACCAAGGAGGAACACTGTCCACTCCCCCATTTCTGAAACGCCATAACCAAACGATATCGTAATGATTGGTGCAAATAAATCGGTAGCAAAGAATGAAATACCAAACACACGCCCCAAGTATTCCGGCGCACTATCTTGTTGTCGGACGGTATTAATCTTAATGACAAATGACGCCCGTGCAAAGCCGTTCAAGATCACGAGAATGACGAATACCCACAACGTTTGCACAAACGTGCCTAATAAAAATGCAACGCCCAACACATAAAAGTCCCAGTAAAGGGTCTTCAATGAATTTAGATGTGGTAGACGGGCAAACAGCAGACCAGCCACGATACCGGCTACCGCAGCCAGCGTCAAAGCGGTCGAATAATCCGTTGCGGTTCCGTGATAACTGTGTTGAATCAAAAACGGCATTGCGATGATGAATCCTTCGAAGAAGAAATTGCTCCACATCGTTAGCAGCATTGATTCGAACAGCCTTGGCTGTGATACAACATAGCGATAACCACCGATCAAACTTTGCCAAAATGATTCTGAATGAACGCTCTCGTGTTTGGGCGTTGGTTGATACTTAATTGCCAGGTTCAATCCAACTGTAATTAACAACATCACCCCGAAGATTTGTAGGAATGATTGTAGGTCAATCCACTTCAAGTGTAATAGTAGCCCACCAACCAGCGGCCCAAAAGCTTGTCCAGTTGAAAAGGCTGCAGATGCCCAGGCGTTAAAGCGTGCCAAAGCACTCGTCTTAATGACATCCGGCAAAATAGCTCGTGCTGCCGGATAAGCGAATGAAACATCAACATTTAAGATGAACGTTAATGCAAACAATAACCAAAGTTGCGGATGTGCAGGATTAATCACCATCGACAACGTCAACGTCCCAATTGCACCGAACAAATCAGCCCCTAGCAATACCCACTTGCGATTAAAGCGATCCAATACCGAACCGACATACACATCATTCAGCAGATAAACCAGGAAGCCAAATCCGGTTAACCAACCCAATACTTGTGCGTTACCGTAACTTGAAACCAAAAACCAATTTAAGCCAAATCGGTACACCCCATCACCAAAAACTGATGCAAAATTCGAAGCAAGCAATGGAAAACTAAACTTCGCTAATTTCGATTCTCTTTCTTGCATGGTTACCCCTCTCTGAAAAACATAATGTGCTTAGTGTATCAAACTCTGCCTGACTCGTCACTGCCGAATTGTAAACAAAAACCAGAACCAACAATGCGGTTCTGGTTTAAGAATTTCAATTAATTATAGGAACTTAATGAAGACCACACCCGCAGCCATCACAACAACACCCAAGATTTGAATGCGTGACACGCTGATCTTAGCTGATCGCCACCAGCCGAATTGTTGAACCAACATAGAACCAACAATTTGACCAATCAATCCCATTGTAATTGTCAATCCAGCACCAATTTGTGGCACTGACAAGACACTGGCAAAGACGAACAAACCACCAAGGATACCACCGAGCCAGTTCCAGCTCTTAGCTTGCTTCAATTCTGACATCTTTGGCAAACGCTTGTCCACGATCAAAGCAACAATCGTAATCAAGATGAAGCCAACGAAGAATGAAATGAATGATCCTTGGGCAGGTGCGTGTAGCAAAGCACCCAAGCGACCATTAATAGCTTGTTGCATCGCTGAGAATGCGCCGGCAATAATTGCCCATACACGCCAACCTAGCAATTCAGTGTGCGTCTCCTTGGCTTGGATTGCCTTATCCATCGCCTCAACATCCTTATTCAAGACGTTTGGCAAAACAACGGCAACGACCACACCGGCAATCAAAATAATCACACCGATAACACGTAGTGCCGTCAAAGGAATTGGTTGCGAACCAAACCAACCAAACGTATCAATAAGCGTACCCATCAAGATTTGGCCAAGGATTGGCAAAACAACTGTTTGAATAGCTCCCAAACGTGGGAATAGCAACACGTTTGATGTCAAATAAATGGCACCTAGTACACCACCCAACCAAATCCAAGCTGGGTTTGATTGAATAAAGGTCATCGTTGGAAATACTTGGTGTGACTTTACGGCACTAACAATCGCCAAAAAGACTGAACCAACCAAAAATGAGATCGCTGCTGAAATAAATGGTGAGCCCACCACCTTCTTCATATCAGCGTTAATAGGGTTTTGGTTCGCAAGCATGAAACCAGCAAACAATGACAAACCTAGAAATACAAAATTCACTGCTCTTCTCCTAAAAAATAAAATCGTTATTAATGAATGCTTTATTATTGTAAGCCTTTAAAGATGTAATGCAAGCATTTTGAGCAATCTATTTTGTGAAAAATAACGCTTTTTATTTTTAGAAACGCCTATTCTAAGCTGTTTTAAATTTTATATGATTGATTTTTCTTCACAAGCTTGTGAAATAAAAAAGAGATTAGTCATCGACTAACCTCTTTTTTGACGATATATTAATCTTCCTTACGCTTCAAATCTTCGCGTGGTCCGTTGTGCTTAAGACGGCGCTTTGGCAAGAGGTAACGACCTGCCAAGAATACAACAACAAAGACAACGATTGGCCAGATTAATAGCTTCCACCAATTAGCTGGATTCTTCCAATCATCAGCCGAATTCACTTGTTGTCCTGCCAATTGTGCAACTTGCGCGGCAGTAACCTTTAATGTACGCGTTTCAGTTGTTTTAACATCACCTGACGCAACAGTCACGTGCACCTTATATGTGCCAACCTTGATTGACTTAATGTTCTTCTTAATGTCGAATGTAAAACTTGATTGTGGTGCGATATCGACATTGCCATCTTTTTCGTAAACAACCTTATCATTCTTATCAGTCACACTAGTCGTAACAGTTGCATCCTTAACCAACGTATTTGCCTTGTTGCTCAAAGTAACACCCAATACACGGTCAGCTGACAAGTCGTTCAGGCTTGCTTTGCCCACTTTAAGCACAGGCTTTACTGGCGTTGTATCGTTTTGTAGAATAACTGGAATTTCAGACGCCGTATTTGAAGTTGTTGATCGTACAAACGAGACACCACCCACTAGTTGTCCCGCGAATGCTTGATCAGGCATCGTGATTGTTCCTTGAACTGACGTTTGGCCTTGAGCTGGAATTGTGACACTACTTTGAATGTCAATGGTATCACCAACCTTATATGGCACTTGTCCCGTTACGTTTTGGCTACCTGTAACGTAGTTCACCTTACCATTTTCGCGTGTTGTCGCTGTACCACCAGTCAAACGAAGCGTCATTTCTGAATCCGTATTGTTCTTAATATAGAACGTTACTTGCTCTTTCTGGCCTGGTGCCAGCTTCAAATCAATCGATGACAAGTTGTTCTTGTCAATTTGAGAAGCTGGAATGTCCGCTGTAATATCATATGCGGGCAATGTGTCTGCTGAAACCGGCTTCGATATGCCAATCAAAGCGAGTGCCAACCCCACCGCGTAAACTGCATGTCGTAATTTCATAACCAATAAACCCCTATTTTCGCTTATTATACGTAATTATAATGACTTTTCTTTTAAAATGCACGCAAGTACGCTTTACAGGACTACTGTACTTGATACTTTTGAATAAAGATGTCTTATTTAACTAAGAATCGCATGTTTTTGAACCACATAACCGTCAAAACGATACCAACGATTGCCAATAAACTAACAGCGTATAATAGCGCCTCTATGAACGGTACCTTTTTAGGATGTGCTTCATCTGTTGGCGCACTCTTTTTTGATAGCACGATTTGCTTTTGCCAAGTTTGATTTGTCCCGCTCCAGCTTGCTTGCACCTGAATGCGGTATTTATTGCCTGTCAGGTGCTTGGCATCATTTTTAACCCAATATGTCATAACTGAATTAGGCGCCAGCTGCGCGTTCCGTCGCGTCTCTACAAGAACCGTTTTATTTGTGGAGACATCGATTACTTTTGTTGTAAAAGTTGCGCCGTTAATAAACGATCCTGAAGTATTTGCAACGGCAATCGCAAAACCAGTTTGTTTATTGACAGTTTCATACGAAACGGCATGAAGTTCTGCCGAAGTTGCCGGCAAATTTCGTGTGTTTCGTGCAAGCACCGCAACGGTTGTTTCTACCGCATCCTGCTTTTGTGTCGCTGTCAGTGAGAAAGAGACTCCACCAGCAATAATCCCATCCACCGGTTCATTCGGCATGGTAATGGTACCAGTGACCTTTGCATCGCCCTTAGGTGCGACTTTAATCGTCTGCTGATCCAAATGAATTAAGTTTTCCATTTGTGGGCCAACGTTCCCAATCACGTGATGATCGTTATATGTGACTTCTCCTAGTGGCGATGTGGATGCAGAGCCCGCAGCAACGTTCAATGACAATTCTGAGTCTGAGTTGTTTTTGACGTCAAACGTCACTGATTCAACTTGCTTCGGATTTAGCAATAAATCAAGGTAATTTTTATTTTGACTGTCCAGTTGGGTCTTAGGGATTACCGGCGAAACTGTGTATGGTGCATTATCGTCTGCGGAAACGTGGCGCATCGTCGTAAATGCCAGTATCAACGCCACCAATCCAAAGAGTATTTTTTTCATTTTCTGCTCTCCATGCTTTGACAAAAAAGAAAGGACGAGGTGCAACGCCCTCGCCCTTTTCATTTCGTCTTAATTAGTCCAAGAAATCACGTAATTGCTTTGAACGTGATGGGTGGCGCAACTTACGAAGTGCCTTAGCTTCGATTTGACGGATACGCTCACGAGTAACCCCAAATACCTTACCAACTTCTTCCAAAGTACGCGTACGACCATCTTCCAAACCGAAACGCAAACGCAAAACGTTCTCTTCACGGTCAGTCAACGTGTCCAAAACTGATTCCAATTGTTCCTTAAGCATTTGGTAAGCAGCTGAATCAGCAGGTGAAATGGCTTCATTATCTTCAATGAAGTCTCCCAAGTGTGAGTCATCCTCTTCACCAATTGGTGTTTCCAATGAAACTGGCTCTTGTGCAATCTTCAAAATATCACGGACCTTGTCAGTCACGATGTCCATTTCGGCACCGATTTCTTCAGGCGTAGGTTCGCGACCCAAATCTTGCAACAAGTTACGTTGAATACGAATCAACTTGTTGATTGTTTCAACCATGTGCACAGGAATACGAATTGTACGAGCTTGGTCGGCGATTGCACGAGTAATCGCTTGACGGATCCACCAAGTTGCATAAGTTGAGAACTTGAATCCCTTACGGTAATCAAACTTCTCAACCGCCTTCATCAATCCCATGTTTCCTTCTTGAATCAAGTCCAAGAATTGCATACCACGACCAACGTAACGCTTAGCGATAGAAACAACCAAACGCAAGTTAGCCTCAGCCAATTCTTGCTTAGCAGTTTCATCACCTTGCTCAATACGCTCTGCCAAGGCAACTTCTTCATCACCAGTCAACAATGACACACGTCCGATTTCCTTTAGGTACATACGAACAGGGTCATTAATCTTCATGCCAGTAGGTGCATCAGCAGCTTGCTTCAATTCCTTTTCTGACAACTTTGTCTTCTTGTTTTCAAGCGCACGTGCGGTTGGCTCGCCGTTTTCATCAACGACAGAGATACCAGCTGATTCAATCTTCTCGTATAGTTCATCGATTTGATCAGCATTCAAACGCATTGGCTTTACCAAAGCATCTTGGAGAGCATTTTCTTTAATTTCCTTGTCGGCCTTGAACTCCTTGATGATGTTCTTAACTGCCTTATCAAATTCAGCTTGATCAAACTTTGCTGAAATTGGTGCTTGCTTTTCTGCCATAGCGGCCTCCTTAATTACTTGTGGGTCTGTTGTTCACGTAACGCTGCCATATACTCAACACTAAGCTGAGCAACTAGCGCGTCATTGTGCATTTGATTAGCTTCTTTAATCTGACGCTGTAACCTATTAATTCTATCAGATAATGGGGCATCGTGGCTAATAAATTGAATATACATGCCAACTTGACTACGATCAGCGAATAATTCGTCATCAAAATCATCAAGCGTTGCCAAAATACGTGTCAGTTCAGGTTTCTGAACAAAGTCCATAAAGCCTGCCATATCAATAATTGGCTCATTGCCATGTGTCTCACGATAGCCAGTTGCCAACATCAACAGCGTTTCGTATGGTACGTCAACGAACGTAAAGTCTGGTGTGCCAGTCACTTGCAACCAAACATCGTTATCACGGAGCATCCAAGCCAACAGCATTCGTTCAGCTTTTTCAACTCGTGAAATCGTTCGTGGCGTTGGCGCCGGAATCGGTGCCGATGCATTAGCTTGCCAATCTCCGTTCGGCGCGACCGGATAATTAGGCTCTGGTCGACGGTAACCCGATTGACGATTATTCGTCGACCTAGTGTTAGAACGATTAGCTTGCTGTTGCAGTAGCAATGGACGCAATTGATCTTGCAACGCCTCCATGCCAATGTTGAATTCATCAGAAATTTCACGTAGATAAGTCTCACGCATAACGGGTTCTGACACCGTTGCGATGACACCTAATACATCACTTACGTAAGCAAACAACTCAGTTTGGTTATTCAGATTGCGATCCGTCTTTAAATAGCGGATATTAAACGCAACTGGATCTTCAGTATTATGTGATAGCACATTCAAAAATGCACTGACATCATTAGCACGTAAGAACTCATCAGGATCTTGATTATCCGGAATGTGAATCACATTCGCCGTAATGTGCCCGTTTTGCGCAACCAAGTCTAACGCACGCTTTGTCGCCTTTTGACCAGCTGCATCAGAGTCATAACTAATTGACACGTTATCAGCCATGCGAGAAAGCACTTGCACCTGTTCTGGCGTCAACGATGTTCCCATTGAGGCAACTCCGTTTTGCACGCCAGCTTGGAATGCGGCAATAACGTCCATGAACCCTTCGAATACAACTGCGTGCTTTTGCTTACGAATTGCGCCCTTGGCAAGGTCCAAGTTAAACAATTCTTGTGACTTGTTAAACAGTGGACTCTCAGGTGAATTCATGTACTTCGCTTGGGTGTCGTCATTTGACAAACGACGTCCAGAAAACGCGATTGGGTGACTAGCACTATCACGAATTGTAAAAAGCACACGGTTCGTAAAGCGATCGTGCAACGTGCCATCATCCCATTCAATGAACAATTCCGATGAACGTAGCAACTGATAATCTACTTGTTGTTCTTGGAAGTAGTTAATCAACACATCATTTTCAGGTGCGAACCCAAGCATAAATGCATCAATTGTGCCATCATCCAAGCCTCGATTATGTAGGTAATCAAGGGCACCCTCACCTGCCTCGGTATTAACTAGCAAGTGGTGGTACAACTTTGTCGCGTCTGCGTACAATTCACGCAGCGCCTTAATTTGTGGATCAACCACTTCCGTTGCTTCGTCAGATGTGTATGATGCATCTAAATCAACACCGGCAAATGGGGCGACCTTTGCCACGGCTTGTGGGAAGGTTGCATTATCGATATCCATGATAAAACTAAAGACGTTACCACCACGACCGCATGAGAAGCAGTGATAAATTTGTTTATCTTCATTAACTGAGAAAGACGGTGTACGCTCATCGTGGAACGGGCAAAGCCCAAACAGATTGCGTCCCTGTTTCTTCAGTTGTACATATGGCGAAATGACATCAACGATATTAACACGTTGTCGAATTTCTTCGACCAACTGTTCTGGAATACGTGTTGCGATTGTCATCACCCCCAACTCTAAAAATGACCATTTCCAGCTCTTATAATTATACGCTTGAATGCACAATATGCAAGTAAGTTTGTCAACCCCCATTGAAAGGCTTCAACCGTTGATAAATCAAGGTTTCAATTTTTCAATTAAAATATTATGTAAACTAAAAAGCCACCAACCAAAAACCGGTCAGTGACATTTAATAGTAATGTTATTTGTTCGCTGTTTTTACACTGCGCATGACTGTGAAAAAGGCCAAAATTGAAACAATCATCAAGACAGTTAAGAAAATAACTCCGGATTGCGACCCAGTCACAACGCCATCGCCAATATGACGATCAGTTGCCGATGCAAAAATTTGGGCGACAATCGCGGTCGCACTGGCACCAACAAATTGTTGCAAGGTGTTCAGCACACTGTTACCATCCGCATTCTCACTTGGTGCCAAGCTTGATAGCGTGATGGTCATGAGGTTCGCATATGAAAAGCCGATTCCGACCATTAACAACATATGTGTGAGCATCAGCGTCCAAAATGATAGCTCCTTAAAGAATACGGCCATCAACACCATTGCCAGCGTCGCAACGCTCAGACCAAACAAGATTGGCTTAACTGCACCAAATTTATCCAATACGCGTCCTGAAACTGGTGCCAGTACAGAACCAATGACTGCACCCGGGAACATGAATAGTCCAGCAGCAGTTGCTGTACGCCCCAAACCTAGTTGCAAGTAGTTAGGCAAGATGAATGAGAGTCCTAGCAGGATTGCTTGATAAACAAGGAAGCTAATCATTGAGCGATCATAGCGTGAGTGACGTAAAATGGCTAAATTCAATAGTTGACGACGCTTGTTTAAGAATCCGAATATCACTAGCAAGACGACTGCCCCAATTAGGAACATTAGTGACAGACGTTCGACGGCCATCAATAGCAATGCCAATCCTAATCCAAGAAAAACAAACGCACCAAAGGCAAAACTTTCCGTTCGCTTAACTGTTTCAACCGGCATGCTTGTCAGTCCCATGATTAATGAGGCTACCAACAAAACAATCAAAAACCAGAAGATTGAACGCCAACCCAAACTATTTAACAAGATACCGCCGTATGTTGGACCAATGGCAGGCGCAATTGACGTGGTCATTGTTCCAATTCCCATCATTACGCCACGTCGATCAAGTGGGGATTTCGTCAAAATGATGTCAAACATCAATGGTAATGCGATTCCCGTTCCAATTCCTTGGAAGACGCGACCAGTTAGCAGCACTAATAGATTAGGCGCAAAACCATCTAAAATGACCCCCACCAAGAATAATAGATTTGCAATAATAAACAGACGTCGTGGCGAATAATTGCGAATTAAAAATGCTGAAAGTGGCACAATCACGGCGATGGCTAGCAAATAACCAGTCGTCACCCATTGCACGCCGTTTGCGTCGGTTTGAAACTCATTCATTAGGGTTGGAAACGTAACGTTCATCGATGTTTCAATCAACACCCCACTAAAACTCATGATACCAGCCGCGATTACAGCTCGTAACACATGCCATTCCTTTGCCTGCATAATTCCCTCCTTAAAACAAATAAAAGGCGCCCATCATCTCAATTAGAAATGATGTTCGCCTCTATGTTCGGCACAAATAAATTGTGCTATCTGTACGTAACAACTCGTATTACTGTACAGATTTTATGCAAGTTTGTCAAAATTTTTAGTGATTTTCAAACCAAATGCTAATTTCGCGTTCGGCATTTTCAACACTGTCAGAACTGTGGACGATGTTACGTACGGCACCATCTTCCCAATCGCGACCATAATCACCACGAATCGTGCCGGGAGCTGCCTCACTTGGATTCGTTACACCAGCCATCGCACGGAAATTCTTCACGATGTTTGTCCCTGTTACCACCATCGCAACTAATGGACCGCTTGTCATATACTCCAAAATTTCTGGGAAATAAGGTGCATTGACCTTTTCGGCGTAGTGACGACGTAGCTGTTCTTCTGTCGCCTCTGTCATCAACAGCGACGTAATCTTGTAGCCCTTACGTTCCAAACGTGAAAAGACTTCCCCCATCAAACCACGTGCAACACCATCTGGCTTAATCAAAACCAATGTTCGTTCTTCAGACATGTCATTATCCCCCTTGTCTTATATGGGTTAATATACCACAAATTCAATTTTTCACACACCAATATCCTGCCAGATGGGCACAAAAAAACCAGCTTTGACAGCTGGTTCATTTTTTAATATTAATGTGTGCGCAAATACTTAACCGCATCATCAAACGTCTTTACTGGCACAATTTTCATGCCAGGCGCGTATTTCTTAGCCGTTTTGACTGCTAGTTGGTAATTTGTCATGCCGTCAGATTCCATTGCCAAATTGGCCTTGGTTGGCTTGATATATGGGGCAAAGAAAATCTTAGCACCTGATTCATGGGCGACTATGACCTTTTTATCGATACCACCAATTTCGCCAACATTGCCGTCTTTGTCAATTGTTCCAGTACCAGCGATTTTACGACCGGCAGCCAAATTTTCATTGGCCAACGCATCGTACATTTCTAATGAGAACATCAAGCCGCCAGATGGGCCACCAATGTCGCCCATATCCGCCGTCACTTGTCGATCAGACGTCACATCAACTGCGTCTGTTAGTGCAATACCGATACCAGGTAACTTCTTAGTCCCGGCCAAAGCAACCGTCTTACCAGTTGCTTCTTTCGTCTTGCCGTTATGTTGATAGTTGATTGTTAGTTTTGAGCCAACTTTGTTTTTACGAATGTAATTTTGGAATCCCTTTGCTGACTCGAACGACTTACCATCAACCGATGTAATGAGGTCCCCGACGTGCAACTGCTTCTTAAAATTAGAGTTATCTTGCACAGCCATAACGTAAATTCCGTTAAAGGTACGTGTATATGGCACGTCAGCAGCTTTAAACGCTGTGGCTTTAGCCTCATTCACAGCAGAGTCCATGTACACCTTGTTAATAGCCACATTGTCAGCCTGAGAGCCGCCACCATTCGCCTCGTATGAAGTCATTAGTGATGCAGTTGGATCAAGCAACGCCATAATGGCACCGATACCGTTAACCTGCGACATATAGACAGCTGTAATCATATACTCACCGTCAACCTTAGGCTTCTTGCCATCAACTTTGATGTAGCCGGCTAGATTGTCTGCCTCGCCAGGGGTTTCAGCATATAACGGCAATGGACTAACCAATGCCAACAAAACTAGCACAGCCGCAATAATGCCAGAAATTTTCAGCCATTTATGAGACTTCTTTTGTTTTTCAGCCATACGCTACTTCTCCGCGAACTTTTCAGCAAGTGCATTGGCAACTGGACCAGGCACCAATTCGTGTACGTCAGCCCCAAAACTAACAACTTCTTTTAGAATTGAACTTGAAATATTTTGATGCTCTGGTCGGGCCATCAAAAAGACCGTCTCAACAGTGCCCAAGAAGTGGTTCATTTCGGCAATATCACGCTCGTAGAGATAATCAGTCTCGTTACGCAAACCACGCACTAATGTATCAGCGTTGATTTCTTTCATATACTCAATCGTCAAACCAGACATTTCACGTACGGTTACGTTCGGCAAATCAGCTACGGATGCCTCGATTAGGGTAATCTTTTCTTCAGGTGAAAAGAGATACTTTTTCATCTTGTTTGTGCCTACACCAATCACAACCTCATCAAAGAGCGTTGCGGCACGCTTAACAACATCTAGATGTCCATTCGTAAATGGATCAAAACTACCTGGAAATAATACACGACGCATTATGCTTCCCCCTTATATTGATATAGCTTAACCACCGTAATACCGTAATCCTTTTCTTTCAAAAACTCGAAATTAGGCAAATCTTCCGGCAAGTTTGCATTTTGATCCGTCTCGGCCACAATCAATGCCTCTGGTGCAATCAAGTTTGCGGCAAGAAGCTTCTCAAGGTCAGCAACAATCGTTTGCTTGGCATATGGCGGATCAAAGTACAACACATCGAATGGTTGTGATCCCATCAAGCGTTGGATAGCTGCATCTGCAGTGCTCTTGATGACAGTAAACTTCTCTGGTGTTTTCGTAATCGCAATATTGTCGTTAATCGTCTTGATCGCTGCGAATTGACGGTCGACCAAGACTGCTTCATCTAAACCGCGAGATACGCCTTCAATACTCAATCCACCTGAGCCAGCATACAAATCCAACGAACGGCCACCATCAAAATACGGACCAATCATGCTAAAAATAGCTTCCTTAACCTTGTCCGTGGTTGGTCGGGTTGCATCACCTGGGACCGCCTTCAATGGGCGACCACCAAATTCTCCACTCACAATACGCATTACAATTCCTCTTCTTCAGCTGGCTCATCCACCAATTCTGATGGATCAACCGAAAATTCAAACGCCTCACCTTGACTACCAATGGTTGTATCAACCTCAGGCCAGTGAGAAACATCAACAGATGCTACGAAACCCAAGCGTTCAATCAACGCTGACTTTGAGGCAACATCTTCTTCATTCATATAGATAACAGCATACTTCATCTTTTCTGAAATATAACTGACAACGCCAAAACGACGCAATTGGCGCGCTTGACGAACATTTTTCAAATAAACCACGACGCTTCGGCGTGGCGTTACTTCAAAAGCCATTTATTCACGCTCCCGTAAACTTTCATTCTTTTTCAAAACACCGATCATGTTAAAGGCGATTCCAAACGTAATTCCCCAAGACATCAATGATGACCCACCATATGAAATCAATGGGAACGTCACACCAGTAATCGGTACGACTCCGACAACACCACCAAGGTTAACCAGAATTTGGATGCCGATATATGCGGCGATACCATACAACGTCAAACGGATTTGCATGTTACGTGTCTTCACTGCGTATATCACCAAACGCCAAATGATAAAGCCAAATACAGCCAGGATAATCAAAATCCAAGCGGCACCTAACTCTTCACCGACAATCGCCATGATAAAGTCGGTGTTTGGCTCCGGTAGATAACCGGCCTTCTGGATACTATTACCCAGACCACGACCCCAGAAACCACCGTTTGAAATGGCGTAATACGAATTAATCAATTGGTGTCCTGCATCCTCAGTTTTCCAAGGATCAATATATGATTCAAATCGTAGCAATTGGTAGTGCATCAAGGGTAATTTCTCAAGAACCGGCAACAGCACAGGCACCATTATCAAAACGCCAATCACAATACCAACCATCGTAATTAAACCAGTCGGACGAATACCTGACGTTAAGAAAATGATTGCCACCAAAGCAAACAGAATTAGCGCACCACCGAGGTCAGGCATTAGTGCCGTTAGTAAGATACCAATTCCAGGTGCGATAAAGTCTTTGTAGTAATGAACACGTTCTTTAATACCTTTGACGACTTTGTACGGATTGACAACATTTCGCGCGAAACGCTTGGCGAACCATAAAATCATGGCAACTTTAAAGTATTCAACCGGCTGAATACCAAAGGTTCCAATGTAAATCCAACCCTTGGCACCCGAGGTAACTGGACCAGCAACCAGTGCGATAAGTAAGCCGATATCCGTTACAGCCAAAAATACCGAAATTAGGTAATCAATCTTAGTCGACGACCAGTTGATGTCGACGCTAAAGATAAGCAACATCGCGCTCACGCTGATGACGCTAAAGAAGGCTTGCTTGAACAAGAAGGACGTCGAACTCCCTGAATTCATATTCGAGCTAGCTGAATAGACCATAGTTACACCAAAGACTAATACGCCGATGATTAGTAACAGCAAGACCAAGTCAAGGTATTTAAATTTCTCTCTGACGCGTTTCGGCGTATCTCGAATGGTTTCGAATAACCGCCCCCGGCGTCGTTTTTTCACAGCTTGCATCGTTCAGGGCTCCTTCATTAAAGTCTATAACTTGTATTATTTTAGCACACTTCCCCCTGTAACATTTCCAACTTCATGAAATCACAAAAAACGCCCTTCAGCATGATGCTAAAGGGCGTTCTATTAGTCTAATTTTTAAAAAGATTAGCCTTGTTGTGCAATCTTCTTACGCTTAGCAGCCTTCTCACGCTCAGCCGTAACCAAAATTTGCTTACGGATACGTACGTGTTCTGGCGTTACTTCGGCGTACTCATCATCGTCCAAGAACTCCAATGACTCTTCAAGCGTCATATCACGTGGCGTCTTGATTGAGGCAGTTTGGTCCTTGTTTGATGAACGAACGTTAGTTTGGTTCTTTGCCTTCGTAACGTTAACTGAGATGTCGTTGTCACGGCTGTTCATACCAACAACCATTCCTTCGTAGATGTCATCACCTGGGTGAATGAACATAATTCCACGATCTTCAACACCCATGATAGCGTAAGTCGTAGCTTGACCTTGGTTAATTGAAACCAACGTACCGTTACGACGACCTGGGTTCCAGTTCTTAACAACTGGAGCGTACGTCTCAAACGTGTGGTTGTAGATACCGTATCCACGAGTCAATGACATGAATTCAGTTGAGTAACCAATCAATCCACGTGAAGGTACCAACCACTCCATACGAGTCGTACCAGTACCAGTTGGCTCCATGTTACGCATCTCACCCTTACGTTGGTTCAATGAATCGATAACTGAACCTGAGTACTCGTCAGGCGTGTCGATTTGAACAGCTTCGAATGGCTCTGATTCAACGCCGTCAACTTCCTTGAAGATAACTTGTGGACGTGAAACTTGCAATTCGAATCCTTCACGACGCAAAGTTTCGATCAAGATTGACAAGTGCAACTCACCACGTCCTGATACCAACCATGCACCAGCTTCATCAGTGTCATCAACACGCAATGAAACGTCAGTGTGCAATTCGCGGCGCAAACGGTCTTCCAATTGACGGGCCGTCACGAACTTACCTTCACGACCAGCAAATGGTGAGTCGTTCGTACGGAACGTCATTTGCAAAGTAGGCTCATCAATACGCAAAACTGGCAATGCGTCCAAGTGTGATGGTTCAACAACAGTTTCACCAACTGAAATTTCTTCCATACCTGAAACGGCAATCAAGTCACCAGCAATAGCTTCGTTGATTTCAACACGGTCCAAACCAATGAAACCAAACAACTTCGTAACACGGAAGTTTTGCGTCGTACCATCAAGCTTCATAACAGTAACGTTGTCACCAACCTTGATCTTACCACGGAAGACACGTCCGATACCGATACGTCCAACGAAGTCGTTGTAATCCAACAATGAAACTTGGAATTGCAAAGGCTCGTCTGAGTTGTCTTCAGGCGCTGGAATCGTTTCGAATACAGTGTCGAAGATTGGCTTCATCGTGTGCTCTTGCGTAGCCAAGTCAGCATCCAATGATGACGTTCCGTTCATAGCTGAAGCGAAGATAACTGGGAATTCCAATTGATCTTCGTCGGCACCCAATTCGATAAACAAATCAAGCACTTCGTCAACAACTTCAGTAGGACGAGCTCCTGGACGGTCAACCTTGTTAACAACAACGATTGGCGTCAAGTTTTGTTCGAAGGCCTTCTTCAAAACGAAACGAGTTTGTGGCATCGTACCTTCAAAGGCATCAACAACCAACAAAACACCGTCAACCATACCCATGATACGCTCAACTTCACCACCGAAGTCCGCGTGTCCTGGCGTGTCCAAGATGTTGATTTGCTTGTCCCCAACCTTAACGGCTGTGTTCTTAGCCAAAATCGTGATACCACGTTCCTTTTCAAGATCGTTCGTATCCATGGCACGATCGCCAAGTTCAGTACGCATATCAAGCGTGTCTGATTGCTTAAGCAATTCATTAACCAACGTCGTCTTACCGTGGTCGACGTGGGCGATGATTGCAATGTTACGGATGTTTTCGCGCTTTGCCAAAATCCTATTCTCCTTGACTATACGTCACTTTTATTACTCTAATCGGTGTAACAACTAACAAATACGAGCCGCTGAACACGCGGCCCGGCTTATAGGTCACGTTCAATTGACATGATATCGTTATATGCTTGTTGTGTTGCCACTAGAACTGCTCCTGATAATAACATATTCACAGGTTGGTCGTCAATTTTTCCGACTTTAAACCCTAATGCTTCACCAAGCAATGTCCCAGCAGCATAGTCCCAAGGCTTCATAACACTGGCGTAAGCAACTGCTCGACCAGTCAAAACATGTAAGTATGAAATACCTGCAGAACCATAAACACGGTACCCGATTGCTTGTTTGGCAATTTCAGGGAAACCGTATTGTTCATATAAAAGTCGTGCTCCTGACAAAATCACGAGACCGTCTGCCAACGATGTATTCGTTGGTGAGCTTAGTTGTTCATCATTATGGTAAACCCCGTATTCAGGGCCACCGTGTACAATATCGTGATTGACAACGTCCATAATCCACGCCATCACCGGCTTGCCATCTTCATAGACGGCCAACATGGTGGCGAATTCAGCATGTTGCTTCACGAAGTTCATTGTGCCATCAATTGGATCTACAAACCAAACACGACCGTCCAAACTGTTAACCGCATCCCCAAACCCTTCTTCACCAAGAATCTTGGCATGTGGATCAAACCGACGAATGGCATCCACATAGAATTGTTCAGTTTCTCGGTCAACGTTCGTCACTAAATCACGATGTCCTTGTTTTGTTTCGACCTGCATCCGTTGAGAGACACGCTTCAAAACGTTATCGTGGACGGTATCCAGCCAACCAAGAACAGTTGTATCCAGTTTCTTTAATTGTGTCTCATTCAACTGCTAGCCCTCCATTTTAAGGCGCTTAGTAGACGCTTGTTGGGCTGCCTGGATCGTACGGTAGATACTGTAATCTGATTCTACCCCGAACTCACGATCAAGTTGCTTTTCTTCAGCCTTACTTGGCACAACAGTTTTGAAGTCCTTGTAGGCCGTTAAAAGTGACTCACGATCCACGCCACCTTCGTACGCTGCAGAAACAGCTGAGTACAATGCGCTTACCTTGATGATGTCATCTGTTGACCAACCATCCAGCATGGGATAGTTAAAATTTTTATCGCCACTGACCATCCGGACTACCCAATGTAACGTGTGCCGTCAGATTCTGACCATGGCGTCGTCTTGCTGATGTGATCGTAGTATAGCGTACCGTGCAAGTGATCAATTTCGTGTTGGAAAACGATGGCTGGGTAGCCTTCCAACTTCAATTCTTGGAAGTCACCGTTTTCGTCTTGATACTTAACTGTAATACGGTATGAACGCTCAACGTAACCAGGTACATCTTCGTCAACTGACAAGCAACCTTCACCCATTGACAAGGCTGTTTGCTTAACTGATTGACGCGTAATAACCGGGTTGTAGATTGTTCCCTTGAAGAAGTACGTTGGCTCAGCGTCTTCGTCAATATCTGAGTCATCCACATCTTCATCAGGAATCAAAATTGAAGAAAATTGTTGTGAAATACCAACTTGTGGCGCAGCCAATCCAACACCAGGACGAAGACCGTACTTTTCGTTTTCTTCTTCATCTTGACTGATGATTAGGTATTCCATCATGTTCTTTGTGGCTTCCTTTACTTCATCAGAAAGTGGGAACGTCACCTTTGCGGCTTGTTGGCGCAAAACGGGATCGCCATCGCGCACGATATCCTTCATCAAATACATAGCTCTTCTCCTACCATTTTGTTTCTTAATAACAAGTATACCAAACTTAAACCGGTTGGTTCAATTTACGCAAATCGCGTAAGTAAGCAGCCGTTTCATCATTAATAACGTGGGCCACGTCAACGTGAAGCATCGGCTTGCGGTTGTCATACCAGACATCCGTTACAACCAATGCCATATCCGTATCAGAGGCACTCACTAAATTTTGATCTTCCGTATAAGCACGCAATGCATTATTTAACGCTTGTCGCACAACCACGACTTCTTGTCGCTCCTTATATGGAATTTCAAATTCAAACGCCATGACTTCGTGCCCCCAAATGTTAGCAACCAACGTCGAAGTTGGGCGGTTCATAGGGAAAATCAATAGCTCATTCGATAAATCCTTCAAAGCAACCGCCATCGCGGCATTCACAACTTGTTGCGAGGCGATAATTTGGCGTTCCGTTAACCGGCGCCCGTAACGACGATAAATCGTGACTGCAATGACACCGAGCAAAACAATCAGTCCAATCCATACAAACAACATCTTACTTACCTCGTGAGTCACGGTAGGCCGTAATGATGCGTGAAAGTTTGTGTGCAATAAAATCGCTTTGCTTACTATCCTTTTCAGCTGGCGATGTCACTCGCAATGAACGGAATGTCGCCGATAATAGAACAAAGTCATGGTAAAGACGATCCGTTGACGTTGCACGTTCAGGCAAATCCGTATATTGCGCGGCTAATGAAAAATCGTTGTAGTTACGCACGAAATCTTCTAATGATGTCACCAGCACAAAATGACCAGCTTGACGCTTAGTCAATTCAACTGCCGACAAACCAGCAATCATCGCTTGGAGTTCCGCTTCGTATGCAGATGAGATGCCCGTTGTTAAGGTGGCAACCTGTTCAGCTGGTTCATCAACAGCCAACGTTACATAACCAGCGATACCGCGATTCAAATTAACGTCCCATAGCCCGCCAACGTAAATATACGTTGCCAAATCGGCTGGTAGCGTGGCTTTCAAACTGTTGGCCAAAGCAACTTCTTCAGGCGTCGTTGTTGGCACATATGCGCGTTTGAATTTTCCTTTAACACCACGCACATTGTCTTTTAATCGTTGCCAGATGCTTTTTGTCATCACTGCAAACCTCCGTTTCATTAACTTAAGTGTAACCGAAATACGCCAAAAAAACGACTGGTTGCTTATCGACGTCATATCTCATACATCCGGTGTGAATATGGTATTTAATCCGCATTTCTGATAAACTTACATATAAGATTGTTCGGTACAAGACAGTAACTAAAAAGGAGATTAACCGATTATGATTTTTAAGGTTTACTACCAACCTACTATGAAGCAAAACCCAAAGCGTGAAAACACGCAATCACTTTACATTGACGCTGTTGATCAACCAGCTGCTCGTTTGGCTGTTGAAACAAACACGGACTACAACGTTGAGTTGATTGAGCAATTGTCAGAAAAGGCTTTGGCTTACGAGCAACAAAGCCCAAACTTTAAGTTGACGGAGTTCTAATCTATGGTAATGAATCTGGATGTACGTCCAGACGAGACAGCCGTATACGCATTGGGTGGACTTGGGGAGATTGGTAAGAACACGTACGGTATTCAATATGGCGATGAAATCATCGTTGTTGATGCTGGTGTTAAGTTCCCTGAAGACGAATTGCTAGGAATTGACTATGTTATTCCTGACTATACCTACCTAAAGGAAAACCGCGACAAGATTAAGGCTTTGGTTATCACCCACGGTCACGAAGACCACATTGGTGCTATCCACTTCTTCTTGAACGCAGTTAACGTTCCTGTATATGGCGGACCTCTCGCCTTGGCATTGATTAAGAACAAGTTGGATGAACACGGCTTGTTAAACAGTACCGAACTTCACGAAATCGATGAAGATACTGTTCTTAAGTTTGACAACATGAGTGTTGAGTTCTTCCGCACAACTCACTCAATCCCTGATACGTTTGGTGTGGCTGTTCACACCCCTTCAGGTACAATCGTCGAAACAGGTGACTTTAAGTTCGACCTGACAGCAACGACTAAGCAGCCACCTAACCTACAAAAGATGGCACGCATCGGTTCTGAAGGTGTTTTGCTATTGATGTCTGACTCAACAAACGCTGAACGAGATGAATTTTCAAAGTCAGAGCGTTGGGTTGGTAAGACGATTGATAAGTTGTTTGATGAAATTGATGGTCGCATTATTTTCGCCACGTTCGCCTCAAACATGTCACGTGTGCAAATGGCAACTGAAGCTGCCCTTGCCCACGGTCGTAAGATTGCTGTCTTCGGTCGTTCAATGGAAAGTGCCGTTACCAACGGTTTGGCGCTTGGCTACTTGAACATTCCAAAGGAGATGTTGGTTGATGCACACGAAATCAACCGCCTCCCACCTAACGAAGTGTTGATTTTGTCAACGGGTTCTCAAGGTGAACCGATGGCCGCTCTTGCCCGTATCGCCAATGGTACGCACAAGCAAATTTCAATCCAACCGGATGACACTGTTATCTTCTCAAGTTCACCAATTCCTGGAAACACACAATCTGTTAACCGCGTGATTAACGAACTTGAAGAAGCTGGCGCAAACGTTATCTACGGTAAGGTGAACAACATTCACACTTCTGGTCACGGCGGCCAAGAAGAGCAAAAGTTGATGTTGTCATTGATCAAGCCAAAGTACTTCATGCCTGTGCACGGTGAATACCGTATGCTTAAGGTGCACGAAGGTTTGGCGCACGATGTTGGTGTTCCTAAGGACAACACATTCGTGCTTGATAACGGTGACGTTCTTGCTTTGACGGCTGATTCAGCTCGCTTGGCTGACCACTTCCCTGCTGAAGACACTTATGTTGACGGTAACGGAATTGGGGATGTCGGTTCCGCAGTTTTGCGTGATCGTCAAATGTTGTCACAAGATGGTTTGGTTGTCGTTGTTGCAACAATCGATTTGAAGAATCAAGAAATCACGGCTGGTCCTGATATCTTGTCACGTGGATTTATTTACATGCGTGAATCTGAAGAATTGATTAACGAAGGTCGCAAGGAAATTTTCCACGCCATCTTGACAGCAATGCGCGAACCAAATGCAAGTGAGCACAGCATTCGTAACGCAGTTGTATCTCAACTACAACGCTTCTTGTATGACAAGACGAAGCGCCGCCCACTTATCTTGCCAATGTTTATTTTGATTTAACATCTTACTAGTAGAAATACTGATAAAGAGACTAAAAGTTCCCAGCCTTGGTGGTTGGGAACTTTTTTCATGTGTTCAATTAATAAAAATGTACATCAAGGCACTATATATTAGCTTTCGAGACAGAAAACATTCCAAAGAGAAATACAAATATATTCGTTTTTGCATTTAATTAAACGTAGTTTGATGATACTATACATTCATAAATAACAATTTTTTCGATTTAGATTCCCTTTTAATAGTTAACAACGTCCAGAAAGGATTGACGAAAAAAGCTTGAGGAGTAGGTTTATGTATAAACGTCTAACTAAATTTTTGGCCTTAATGCTGTTAAGCGTCGTTTTAGGGATTGGTTCAGCGGTATCTTCGCCGTTATCAGCTAATAAAACAAGTACGCACACCAACACGCAACAGTATGAGAAAAAGTTCAAAAAGCTGCATCTTAAAAACAAAAGCGTTAAACAGATCAAAACAGCGCTTAAGAAGGATTCTACCTTTAAAAAGGCGATCATAAAAGTAACTGACTCAAAAACTAATCCATTACCTTCAGTTGCCTCGCTTCATGTGAACTCGGCAAAAGTATCAACTGAAAAATTCAAACTAAATAAACAAGGCAAATTAAAAGTCATTTATCTGGTCACCAAAATTTCTCCCGCTAAAGTCAAATTAGCTGTGGCCAATTCGGAATCTGCTGAAAGTTCTTCAAAACAGGCAGCAGCGGAGAGTTCGTCTCGCTATGCTGCTAGTCAGTCCGCCTCAGTTGCTGCTTCGGAATCTGAGGCTGCTTCTATTTCTGCTTCCGTCGCTGCCTCAGAATCTCAACAGGCTGCCATCTCAGCTTCCGAGTCTGAACAGGCGGCTATTTCCTCACAGGCACAACAAGCCGCAGCCACTCCGTCACAAGAAACAGCCGTGACAACTGGTGGATATACAAGAGACTACCGTGGGCGTTGGCATCGTCCAAATGGTCAATACGCTTCTAAAGTTGAAATTGCACAAGCTGGACTTGCTTGGTAATCAATGAACTTATTGTCATTTTTGTATTACAAATCACTATGGCTGGTGCGATGAGTATTGTTTTAAGTCAATCATGGTGAATAGTCCAAATAAATAATGAAAGCCTCAAAAGTTCACGCTTTTGAGGCTTTTCCGTATATCTTAATTTTTTTGCAAGTTTTCCAACAAATGTTCGATTAGCGTCATATCAGTCATATCAGTTTGACGTGATTCAACCATTTCTACTAATCGTTGTTCCGTTGGTGTACGCTCACCCATGGCCTTACGCTTTTCAAAAGCGTACATCACCTTGAGCAACATTTTATCCGATGTTGAGACCTTATCGATATCAATCTTACCACCTAGCAGTGAAACACTCGCACGTGGCATGTAATCGTGGACTTGGTCTTCCAAGAATTGGATTGTTTCCTTATCTTCCGGATCTGTCATCCCCACAACGAAGACCCGTTCAACAATATCTGGATCGAAGACATGCGCAATTTCTGGCAAGCCTGCCACCGTACGTCGGTAAATTGGCGCAAACACATAAACCTTTTCAATCCCCGGCTCAGCGGCCAGTGCTGGACATTTATGATAGTCGCACACCGGTAAATCCAACGCCGTCGCAAAATCCTTGGCATATGCTTCGGTCGTTCCATATTTTGATGCATAAATAACAACTGCATTCGTCTTTGACATAACGATATCCCCCTACCCTTATTTTACTTAAGTGTACCGCTGACATTTGACTTCCATATGCGACAAAAAAGAAAAGCATCAGCTTATTTTTTGTCGTTGTTGTTCGTATTTAATTATTTGCTCACAATTTGCATAATTGTTGGCAACTCATTTACTTCATAAGTTGCTTGATATGGCGTTTCATTTACTTGTTGATGAAGATTTACCCAAAGCGTGTCCAAATTGTAACGATTACCACCTTGGATGTCCGAAGCCAAACCATCGCCAATCATGATTGACTCTTCACGGTCTATATCTTGGCGGTGACCAAAAATCGCATCGAAAAATTCAGTTGATGGCTTTGCGTGACCGATTGCATCAGAAATGAAGACATCATCAAAATAGCGCCCAAAGCCGGTATGTTCTAGACGTAATTCTTGTGTGCGTTGCTCACCATTCGTACCAGCAATCAATTTGTACCCTTGGTTAACGAGATTCTTCAACAAATCTTCCGCACCATCCAGCACAAAATAGTTTTGATTCAGATACTGACGATATTCTTTCTCAAGCGCAATACCATCCACGGCACGGTCGAACGACTCAAACAACTTACCGAAGCGCGTGTTATGAATTTGATCCTTATTGATTTCACCACGCTCATAGGCAGCCCAAAGTCCACGGTTAATGGTTTGGTAGGTTGCGAAGGCTTCATCAACTTGGTTTTCTAGACCATGATCTCGAAAAATGTTCATCAATCCCACTTGCTCGCCCTTTCGGAAATCTAGCAATGTGTCATCCAAGTCGAAAATTAGGTGCTTATACATGTTTTGCCTCGCTTCTACTAGTTATTTAAACTCAGTATACCAAAAAAGCATCAGTACAAGACCAATGCTTTAGAAAAAATATTATAGCCAAAATGGATACGGACGTGTTGTCACCATCAAATCATAGGCACGCGAACCAAGTTCTTCACCATCTGCATGCCCAAATTCTAAACGTGATGTCCGGACACGAATTGACGCTGCAGTAAAGCGATGCACCTCTGAATAGTTGTAATGACGGCCGCGTACTAATTGAACCAGCAACCACAAAATTTTCATAAAAAATTGTGGGCGTTCAATCATAATCAAGTCGATTTTGCCGTCAGTTGGATCTGCGTCTGGCATAATTTTCACCCCGCCACCGAAATACGGGTGATTAGAAACCGTCAACAAGTACCCGCGTGGCGTGTAAAACTTACGCCCGTTGGCAATTATTTCAACAGGAAAACGATCCTGTCGTGACAAAGCTTCAATCAACGCGACACCATAGGTTGCTTTACCGAGCTTCAATTTATTGAGGATATTTTTAATGCGTGAATTATTGGCAATTTCAACCGTCGTCGCATCAAATCCAATCCCAACATTATTCAGGAAGAAACGACGTTCACGTTTAACGGCATCCATGTATTCGCCAATATCAATTGATTTTGGCTCACTAGCATCAACTTTTGCCAAAATCGTTTGCATCATTTCTACAGGCGTCCCTGTGATACCGTGAGCACGTGCAAAATCGTTTCCTGATCCCGCTGAAATATAAGCCAATGGGATACTTCTTTTTGTATCAAAAGCAAGCAAGCCGTTGATAACTTCATTTAACGATCCGTCACCACCGACAACAACCAATTGTCGATCAGCCGAATCTTCATATTTGGCATATTGATATGCCCATTTACGCAATTCTCCTGGAGCTGTTGATAGACGGCTATCAAATGCCACTCCGGTACTTTTCAAGAATTGCTCAACCTCTCCCCAGACAACCATGGATTTTCCAGAACGCGCTGCCGGATTGACAAAAAACGTGTAATGCATCTTTTTTGCCATCTCTCTTTCTTTTTGTCATTAATTAGTATACAAAAATAAATACACCTCGTCAGCCTAAATAGTGTACCGGTCACAAAATGGTCGATTTTTATGCATATAAAAAACCAGAACCACTACAATTCTGGTTACAATCATTATTTAACGCCCCAGTATGTTTCCTTGTAGGCGTCACGCGCTTGTTTTTCTTCTGCGTAGACATCGGCATGTTTCTTATAGAAATCTTGGTGATATTCCTCAGCTTCCCAGAAAGTCGTTGCCTCTTCAATCGTTGTGACAATAGCATCATCCCCAAAAATACCTGATGCCTGCAGTTGTGCTTTCGACGCTTCAGCAACTGCTCGTTGTTCATCTGAATTAACGAAAATTACTGGTCGATAATTGTCACCACGGTCTTGGAATTGTCCCATCGCATCTGTTGGATCCGCAGTTTGCCAGTACAGCGCGACCAGGTCATCATAGGACACCACTTCATCATCAAACCAAATTTTGACTGCCTCAGTATGCCCAGTTTCATGGGCTTTAACTTCTTCGTATGTTGGATTGTCTTTAAACCCACCCGTATAACCCGACCGGACCAGCTTGATGCCCGGTAAAGTTTCAAATGGTTGCACCATGCACCAAAAACATCCGCCAGCGAAAATTGCTGTTTGTTCTGCCATAATAAATCCCCCCTAATTTTTAATGCATTACTTCAACTTGATGTCCCAAGCAGCAATTTCAGCTGAACCATATAGTTGCTTCATGTGCTTCTTAGTTGATTCAGTTTGGTAAGCCTTTACAACTTGCTTGTAAATCTTCTTGTTTTGCGTTCCCTTACGTGCTGCAATAATGTTGATGTAGCCCTTGTTAGCCTTGTTAACTGGCTCGACGTACAACGCCTTGTCGATGTCCAACTTAGCATCCAGAGCATAGTTAGTGTTCACAACCGCAGCGTCAGCACTCTTCAAAGCAGACGCTGCTTGATCAGATGCGACTTCTTTAATCTTGAAATCTTTCTTGTTCTCAGTAATATCCTGTGCGCTTGGCAACTTCACGTCGTGGTTGTACTTAATCAAACCGGCTGCTTCAAGCACATCCAATGCGCGCTTTTCGTTTGAAGGGTCGTTTGGTACGACGATTGTACCGCCCTTTGGCAAATCAGCCAAAGTCTTGTGGTTATCTGAATAAATGCGAATTGGTGTCACATAGGTCTTGCCGACGCTTACCAACTTACCCTTAAAATTCTTGTTCTGGACATCGAAGTAATTAATTGTTTGGAAGGCATTCAAATCGATTGACTTGTCGACCAATGCTTGGTTTGGCTTGATATAGTCCGTGAACAACTTTAGCTTAATATCAATGCCGTACTTCTTGGCTGCATCTTTTTTAACGTATTCCCACAATTGACGGTCAGAGTCACCCACCAAACCAACCGTTACCGTCTTTTCCTTTGAAGCTGCAGACACATCATGTGGTTGATTAGCAAATACCGCCAATCCTGCCACTGCAACAACCGTTCCCAATACAACCTGCTTCTTTGAAATTCCCATTTTCATATCCTCCATAAACCTCAGCTTTAAACAAAAAAGCCCGTTTCTATACATCACCCTAAAATAGGGCTAGATATAGAAACGGACTTACCGTGATACCATTCTACCTTCATCATGCCAGTCACCCGACATGAACTCACAACGTGCAGACAGGGAGCGAGATGATGCTGTGTCGATACGCGTGTCTGGTAACGGAGACCAATCCGTGTGGTATTTACAGACTTGCTGCTCATGCCACCCAATCACAGGCCATTTTCATCATCAATTCGCACGTACCGTCACACCGACCCGATACTCTCTAGGCTTTGAATCAATCATTACTTTCCTGATCACTTTGTTTTTAACTGTCGTTTTTTCTTTATGAGCATTATATTAACGTTTTCTCATTTTGATGTCAACGCTTTTTTAGAATTAATTTTCATTAACTGCTTTCAACGCAGTCGCACCAACGAAATTAACCGGTTGCGTGAAGTTTGGTTGGAAGAAGAAATCGGCCATCGCCAGGTCATCAATCGTCATTTTGTTTTGAATAGCTAGTGACACAACGTTCGCTGCCTGAGAAATGTCATGTTCTGACATAAAGGCCGCTCCTAGTACGCGACGCGTCGCCTTATCCCACGTCAGCGTTGATAAGACCTTAGTTGTTGAAAGCATGAAATCAGGTCGGTAATCTTCCTCATAAACGGTTTCTTCCACTTCAATGCCACGTGCTGCCGCACTCGCTTTATTCAAGCCGGTCCCCGCCATTGCAAAGCCGTAAAGTTCAACTGCTGACGTACCTTGTGTCCCTGTGTACGCCAAGTTATGACCATCAATATTACGGGCAACTAACATACCTTGGCGAATGGCATTGGTTGCTAATGGAATGTAATCGACTGCCTCGGTTGGGTTGTAGAAGACCGTCGTGGCATCCCCAGCTGCATATACATCAGGCACACTCGTTTCCATATATTCGTTGGTCTTAATGGCGCCGTTTGGCAACATCTCAACTTGACCTTGGAACAAATCCGTATTCGGCAGGAACCCGATACCAAGCACAGCGATATCAGCTTCGTACGCGCCCTTGTCCGTCACAACCCGGATGCCACCATCTGGCAACTCTTCAAACGCTGCCACGCGTTGTCCCAATGCCAACGTTACACCGTGTTCAACATACGCTGCTTCAAGACGGTCTGTCATAACGGGACTAAAGTTTTTCGGCAACACACGGTCAAGACCATCAACCAATGTCACTTCCTTACCGGTCACTGAGAATTGTTCCGCAATTTCAGCACCAATGTAACCAGCACCGATAACAACAACGCGCTTCAAGCCATCAGCAATATCTTTAATCCGGTTAGCATCTTCCCATGACTTCGCGTAATAAACACGATCACTGTGAATACCTGGAATATTTGGTACTAAAGGCTTTGACCCCGTCGTAATCACAATCTTGTCGAACGTCTCAGTTGTGATTTCATCCGTCACCAGGTTCTTCGCACGAATTTGCTTGATATTCAAATCAGCTTCAACCACTTGGTGTTGCATCTTCATCGTAATGCCTTGAGCCGTCATTGACTCTGGTGATTCATAAAACATACGTTGCTCGTCTGACACGTGGTTTCCTAGCCAAAGTGCGATACCACATGACAAAAATGAAACCGTCGTATGTTGCTCATAAACCGTAATATCTGCATCTGGGTGCAGCTTCTTGATTTGCGTGGCAGAAAACGTGCCTGCGTGTGTACTACCGATAATTGCAATTTTCATGTTATGATTCCCCTTATTTTGCTTTCCCTTGTGCATTTGCAAACCAGACATTAAACAATAACTTCACAATAGGTCGCGACCCCGTTGTTTCGCAAAAGGAACACCCACATGTTCCTTTTAACAGTTTATTATTGTCCGATAATTAGGTATTGCACAAACTAATAGTAACAAACTTCACAAAATAGTCAAACCTTTTTCGAAAAAGAAATTCAAAAAACGTCCGAGATTTCTCTCGGACGCTCTTATTAATGCTATTTACTTAAACCAGCTATCAACCTGCTTTTGGTGAGCAGCGATCCAATCCTTGGCTGCTGCTTGCGGTGACTTACCGTTTTGGATGGCTAACATGACTGACTCCATGTCTTGCTCATCCCACTTAAACTTATCTAACACACGGTAGGCCTTTGGCTTATCCGCCTTAAGGCCCTTACGCGTGAACGTATTGATTGATTCTGACTTACCAAATGACCCCTTCGGATCAGACAAGTACTTCAAATCATACTTTTGGAACATCCAGTGCGGTGTCCAACCCGTCACGACGATATCTTGCTTAGCCTTAATCGCCTTACCAAGTGCCACAGTCATGGCACCTGATGATGACGGCGTTAGCTTCCAGCCATTGTTGGTCAAACCATAGTCAGCCATCGCCTTTTCAGCGGCGTTGGTAACACCTGCACCAGGTTCGATACCGGTTACTGTCTTATTGGCTTGTGTCGTTAAATCACTAATGCTATCAACATCCATGTATGCTGGCACAACCAAACCAGTTTTAGCACCGGTCAAGTTTGGGCCTAGCATGTCAATTTGTGACTTGTATTTCTTATATTGTGCAGCGTGCGTATTAGGCAACCAAGCAGACACTGATGCATCCGCTTGACCATTAGCAACTGACTGCCACATGATTGAATTATCAAGCGGCGTCAAATTAACGCTATAACCGTGTTGACGCATTGCTTCAGCCAACACGTTACTTGATGCAACTTCTGAGTCCCATTGCACATACACCAAGTTCAATGTATCTTCAGCCTTCTTACCATTGGCAAAGGTGTTCACAACACCTGAACCGACCATCGCCACAGCGACTACAATCGCCGTCCACATCTTCCAGTGGTGCTTTGAGGTTGGTTGCTTGTCAGCCGGCTTGACGTTCAATTTTTGCGTGAAGCGATCAATGATGATGGCCAAGATAACCAAAGCCAAACCATTCACGAACCCCTTACCAACATCCGCGTTTTGTACGGCCGACAAGACACCACGACCAAGTCCTGGCGCACCAATCATTGACGCAATCACAACCATTGACAAGGCCAACATAATCGTTTGGTTCACACCGGCCAAAATCGTATTTGTTGCCAATGGTAATTCAAGCTTAAACAACTTTTGCTTAGGCGTTGATCCATAAGAATCTGCCGCTTCAACCAAATCCTTTGGCACTTGGCGAATACCCAAGTTAGACATTCGAACAGTTGGTGGTAACGCAAAAATCACGGAAGCGAAAACACCAGGCACCACCCCGATACCAAAGAAAGCAACCGCTGGAATCAAATAAACGAAACCAGGCATGGTTTGCATAAAGTCCAAAATCGGTTGAACAATCTTAGCAACCGTTTCCTTCTTGGCCATCCAGATACCTAATGGCACACCAATAATGATTGAGACCAAACTAGACACCAAGACCAACGTGAAGGTGCTCATCAAATCTGACCACAAATTTTGGTTGGCAATCAGGAGCAAGCCTAAGAAGGTAAACAACGGGAAGCCCCACTTCTTGCCACACACTAGTATGGCAAATACTGTCAAGCCGATGATAACCATCCAGCTTGGCATAGCCGTTAAGCCGTTAGTAATGCCGTTCATCAAGTGAGTACCACCATCCTGAATGACATTAAAGAATCCACTTAAAGTAGTTGTTAACCAATTTACGGCTGACTCAACCCAATTTGCAATTGGTAATTTACTTATTAACACTGTATTCATCGGTTATTGCACCTCCGTTTCAGACAACGCTTCTAGGACACGACCACGAATGATAACGCCCAGCAAACGCCCGTTGTCAACCACTGCCAGTGGTGTCGGTGCGTCATAAATCAATGGCATGATGTCGGCGACCAACATATCACGGGCAACCGTTGGCATTTCAGTCATCACATCACGCAACCCGATGTTTTCGCGACGAGCACGTAAAGCATCTTCACTGCTAATGAACCCCTGGAATTGGCGACGACGATCGACGGCAACCAACCCACTCACTTCTTCGGTACGCATCTTCTTCAAAGCCACTGCCGGACCATCAACGTCAATATTAGTGGTAATTGGCGGAATCATAATGCGTTCAGCCGTTAGCACCTTTGAACGGTCGACATCTTCGATAAACGCACGGACATAATCGTTAGCCGGTGCCGTCAAAATTTCCTCTCCAGTACCGACTTGTTGAATTTGCCCATCCTTCATAATGGCAATGCGATCACCAATACGTAGGGCCTCGTTTAAGTCGTGGGAAATAAAGATAATTGTTTGACTAACATTCGCTTGCAAATCCAACAATTCATCTTGCATATCACGACGAATCAACGGGTCAAGTGCTGAGAAAGCCTCATCCATCAATAAGATTTCAGGGTTATTAGCCAACGCACGGGCCAAGCCGACACGTTGCTGCATCCCACCTGACAATTGATTTGGATATTGGTCCTTAAACGCCAACAAATTGGCATTATCGAGTGCCTTTTCAGCACGTTCGCGACGTTCTTCCTTTGGCACACCTTGCACCTCAAGACCATACTCCGTGTTCTCTAAAATTGTACGGTGTGGGAACAAGCCAAAACTTTGAAAGACCATACTCATTTTCTTGCGTCGCACTTCCAACAATTGTTCCTTTGACATTGTTGAGATGTCTTCACCATCAATCTTAATTGACCCTGACGTGGGCTCAATTAAACGATTCAACAATCGAATTAGCGTTGACTTACCCGATCCTGATAATCCCATGATGACAAAAATTTCTCCTTCTTCGATGGACAAGTTCGCGTCATAAACCCCAACTGTCGCACCCGTCTTTTTCAAGATTTCTGTTTTAGACGCTTGTTGCTGAACCATTTGCAAGGCCGGCTTAACGCGTTTTCCAAAAATCTTGGTAAGATGTTCAATTTCCACCTTAGCCATATCTTCATATTCCTCCTACTTGATCGAATTTCTCTCACTTTCGATAAGTGACAACCCTATTTTAAACATGAAGTTGTCACTTGCGTCAAATTTGTTTATGTAGACCAGCGTGTACCGAAAACGGGACACGCCCCAATTTGATAGGCTTACAAGTAGGTCTACCAATTATTTATGTCAGGCTCTAATTAACGTATTATTAGTGAATATGATATGCTTATCTTAATTACGTATTCTAGATTTGGAGGGATATCATGGCCGGACTAAAGCAGCCTCGCTATCGGGTGATTGCATTACGCATCGCTGAACAAATTAGCGCTAACCAACTCAAGGTCGGTGAAAAAATTCACGCCCGTTCAACTTTGGCCACGACATATGGTGTGTCATCAGAAACAGCCCGGCGTGCCATTAGTGTGCTTGGTGATCTGGGCATTGTTGAAACCATGCATGGCAGTGGCGCTAAGGTTGTTTCCCGCCAGAAGGCCCAAAAGTTCGTCGAGAGCGAAACAGAGGTTAATGGGTTACAAGACCTGCAAATCTCTCTTACAGAGCAAATTAAGGCCCAACAAGCCGGTTTGGATGCCTTGAGTAAAGATTTACAGCACTTTGTTGATCAATCACAGCACTATCAGCAGCACAACCCGTTAACCCCCTTTGAATTAGAGCTCACCGAGCCGTCAATTTTATTCGATAAGTCTTTGAGTGAACTGAATTTTTGGCACCAAACCGGCACCACTTTGGTTGGTATCGCCCACGAAGAGAAGTTAGTTATCTCTCCTGGCCCTTACGCCAAAATTCATCAAGGCGACACGTTGTATTTTGTTGGGGATGAAAACAGCGTGCAGAACGTCTATAACTTCTTTTACAGCAATTAAAAAGACGAGCAAGAACTAAATTCTTGCTCGTCTTTTGTTTTACTATTAATTATGCGTTGAACGCGTCAGTAAGTGGTGGAACCACTTGCTTCTTACGTGAAACAACACCTGGCAATGAAGCACGGCCATCAGCCAACTTCACGTCAAAGGCTGCTTCAACCTTGTCCAAGTTGTCACCCAAGACCAAGATATCTGAATCTGAATCCAAGATGTTCGTTACAACAAAGACAAACGTGTTGTAGCCTTCTTCAGCCATTTCAGCTTCCATTGCGGCAACAACTTCATCACGACGTGAGAAGACATCTTCAACGTCAACCGTGTTAACTTGACCGATGCGAACCGTTGAACCATTCAATTCGAATGACTTTGCGTCGCCGTCGATCAATTCCTTAGCTGAACGTGATGACAAGTCAGTACCGGCCTTCAACATTTCCAAACCGTATGCTTCGTAGTCTTCCAAACCAGCAATCTTTGCCAAAGCCTCCAAAGCAGGCTTGTCCATTGGCGTCGTCGTTGGGCTCTTCAACAACAAAGTGTCAGAGATGATAGCTGATGCCATCATACCAGCGATTTCTGCAGGAATTTCAACGTTAAGCGTTTGGAATTCGTAGTACAAAACAGTTGCTACAGAACCCCAAGGCTTGTTAAGGAAGTACAAAGGTGCAGCTGATGAGAAGTTAATCTTGTGGTGATCGTATACACCGTAAACAGTTACGTCAGCAATGTTAGCAACTGATTGTGCGGCCTCGTTGTGGTCAACCAAGACAACTTCTTCAGTGTCAGCTGACTCGATTACGCGAGGAGCGTCAACCTTGAAGTAGTTCAATGCGAATTGCGTTTCTGCGTTAGGCGTACCCAAAGCCACTGCTTCAGTGTCTTGGTTGTATGCCTTGTTCAACAAGTATGACGCAGCGAATGCTGAAGCAATCGTGTCTGTGTCAGGGTTTTGGTGTCCGAAAACCAACATCTTAGCCATCAGATAAATCTCCAATTTCTTTTTGTTATTTCAATGTATTAACTATACAACATTTTTAAGGTGTAGGCACGTAAATTGGTAAAAAAGTATTGGTTATATCAAAAAAACACACCGTCAGCACAGTGCTAACAGTGTGTTTAATGATTAATTCAAAACCAATGGTTGCACATAAGCGTGCATGCGAACTGGCGTACCAGCTGCTTCGACATCAATGATAAAGCTACCATTACTGTAACGTTGTCCCATTGGGTGATCCTTTGGTGAAATATCAAATTGCTTATCACGATCCGTCATCACCGTTAATGGTGTTGGTTCATGTACATCAACAACCATCATCGCTGCAATGCGATGTGGATCCTTCTTCAATTCACGCATAATCGCAACACCCTTGCGACCGCGACTAGTTGCTGAAATTTCAGTAACCGGCATCCACTTGAATGCACCGCGGTTTGAAACAACCGCAATCGCTTGCTTATCAGTTGCAACGGCCATCTTAACCACACGATCACCCGCTTCAAGGTTCATTGCCTTAACACCAGCCGTACGATTACCAGTCGTTGGCACTTCGTCGAGTGAGTAACGTAGTCCCATGGCATTTTCTGAAGCCAACACAACCGACTTGCCCACTAGCTTCTTATCGTCAATCAATTCCAAGCCGACAACGGTTGCGTCGTCACTCTTCAACTTGATTAACATGGTTGCCTTCTTCTTGTACGTGCTACGTGGCGCTAAATCGGCAAACGGCGTACGCTTAATCAAACCATCGCTTGTTGCCACGACCCATTCACCAGCCATGTTATCAACAGATGACATAATGCGCACATCAATCACAACTTCATCATTGGCCAAGCCAGTAATTGTTTGTGACAAGTGCTCACCAGCGTCCTTCCACTTAAATTCTGGCAACTCGTGGACTGGACGATAAATCACATTACCCTTGTTCGTGAAGATAAACGCGTGTTGTAGCGTATTCACCTTTTCAACAAAGACTGGTTCGTCATCATCACGCAAACCATTTTCATCACCAGATGCCGTGTAAGAACGCACTGAGGCACGCTTCACGTAACCAGCACGTGAAACCAACATCACAACGTCTTCATCAGCAACCGTAACAGTTTGGTCAATCTTAAGCTCTTGTACTTCAGCCTCAATTGACGTGCGGCGTGGCGTGTTGTATTCCTTCTTGATGGCTTGCAATTCAGCCTTCAAGACCTTACGCAACGCCTTAGGGTCTGACAAAATTTCGTTGTAGTTCGCAATCTTGTTAGCCAAGTCTTCAAACTCAGCTTGCAATTGCGTCACGTCAGTATTCGTCAAACGGTACAATTGCAACATCACAATGGCTTCAGCTTGAGGCTCAGTGAAGTCATAGCTATCGATCAAGTTTTGCTTAGCGTCCTTACGATCCTTAGAACCGCGAATTGTGGCAATCACTTCATCCAAGATTGAAAGGGCCTTAATCAAACCAGTCACAATGTGTTGGCGATCTTGTGCTTTCTTCAAATCGAATTGCGTACGCTTCGTAATAATTTCAACTTGGTGCTCCAAGAAGGCTTCCAAAGCCGTCTTCAAGCCAACACGCTCAGGGCGTTGGTTGTGAATGGCAACCATGTTGAAGTTATACGTCACTTGCAAGTCTGTCTTCTTGAACAAGTAAGCCAAAATACCTTCTGCATTAGCATCCTTGTTCAACTCGATAGCAATTGACAAACCTTCACGGTCAGATTCATCACGCACTTCAGTGATACCGGCCACATCCTTGTTCAAACGGATTTCATCAATCTTCTTGACCAAGGCAGCCTTGTTCACTTCGTACGGAATCTCTGAAATCTCAATTTGAGACTTGCCACCCTTCAATGGCTTAATTTCGGTCTTTGAACGCACAATAATGCGACCACGACCGTTTTCATAAGCTGATCGAATACCATCAGCACCTTGGATAATACCACCCGTTGGGAAATCAGGTCCCACAACGAATTGCATCAAATCATCCAAAGACGCCTTAGGGTGCGCGAGCAAGTAAACCAAAGCATCGATTACTTCACCCAAGTTGTGCGGTGGAATATCCGTCGCATAACCGGCTGAGATTCCCGTTGCCCCGTTTACCAGCAGATTTGGGAAGTGAGCTGGCAAAACAGTTGGCTCGTACTCCGTATCATCGAAGTTAAGTACCATCTCAACCGTGTCTTTTTCCAAATCGCGTAGCATTTCACCGGCAAGCTTTGACAAACGTGCCTCGGTGTAACGCATTGCGGCAGGCGGATCATTATCAATTGATCCATTGTTTCCGTGCATTTCAATTAGTGGTGCACGCAACTTCCAGTCTTGTGACATACGCACAAGAGCCTCATAAATTGATGAGTCACCGTGCGGGTGGAAATTACCCATGACGTTTCCGACAGACTTAGCAGACTTTCGGAACTGCTTGTCATAGGTATTTCCATCTTTGTTCATCGCATACAAAATACGACGTTGTACGGGCTTCAAACCGTCACGGATGTCAGGCAAAGCACGTTCTTGAATGATGTACTTTGAGTAGCGACCAAATCGGTCACCCATCACCGCTTCTAGGCTGAGCTCTTGAATGTTTCCTACTTCAACCATTCAGTTTCAAATCCCTTCTAGTCTTGCCAAGTCTCGATGACTGGCGCAACAAAATCATCTTCAGCCTCTGCTGTCTCAGCAACATCTGCATCATCTTCTAGCAGCGTGTTTCCTTCTTCAGCCAAGGTAAAGGCAACGTTGGCTTCGATCCACTTACGACGTGGTTCAACCTTATCACCCATCAACGTTGTTACGCGCTTTTCAGCCAACATAGCATCGTCAATTGTGACACGAATTAGTGTACGTTGGGCTGGATCCATTGTCGTTGCCCAAAGTTGCTCGGCGTTCATTTCACCAAGTCCCTTGAATCGTTGCAATGTGTATCCGCGGCCAATCTTCTTTTCCGCTTCAGCCAATTGTGAATCCGTCCAAGCGTATTCAATTGACTGCTTCTTACCAGTTCCCTTACGCAACATGTATAGCGGTGGCAAAGCAATGTAAACCTTACCAGCGTCAATCAATGGGCGCATGTACTTGTAGAAGAACGTCAACAAAAGCGTTTGAATGTGTGCACCGTCATCGTCCGCGTCAGTCATGATAATAACCTTATCGTAATTAGCGTCATCAACGTTAAACTCAGGTCCAACCCCAGCACCAATCGTATAGATGATGGTTGAGATTTCTTCGTTCTTCATAATGTCAGCCAACTTGGCCTTTTCCGTGTTCAAGACCTTACCACGCAATGGCAAAATAGCTTGGAACTTACGGTCACGTCCTTGCTTAGCTGAACCACCGGCTGAGTCACCCTCAACCAGGAACAATTCATTTTGGGCAGCATTCTTAGATTGGGCAGGCGTTAGCTTACCTGATAGCAAGCGTTCCGTCTTCCCCTTCTTCTTACCTGAACGGGCTTCTTCACGAGCCTTACGGGCAGCTTCACGCGCTTCACGGGCACGCAATGCCTTACGAATCAAGCTTTGTGAGAATTCACCATTCTCCATCAAGTAGAAACCAAGTTGTTCAGAAACAACCCCATCCACGATTGAACGGGCTTCAGGTGTTCCCAACTTGTCCTTGGTTTGACCTTCGAATTGCAACAGCTCTTCTGGAATACGCAAAGAAATAACCGCTGAAAGACCTTCACGGACGTCAGAACCTTCTAGATTCTTGTCTTTATCCTTCAACAAATTAACCTTGCGAGCGTATTCATTAAACGCCTTTGTCCAGGCTGAACGCAAACCAGCTTCGTGAGTACCACCATCTGGCGTGCGCACATTGTTGACAAATGACATCGTCGTTTCTGAATAACCGTCATTGTATTGGGCAGCAACTTCAACCTCGACACCTTGGGCAAACCCATCAAAGTACATGATGTCGCCTAGCGTGTCTTTGTCTTCGTTCAAGTAGCTAACGAACGCCTTAATACCTTCTGGGTAGTGGTATTCTTCAGAACGTTCTTGACCAGCGCGCTCATCCGTCAAGGTAATCTTGACATCACGCAACAAAAAGGCTGATTCGCGCAAACGTTCGGCCAATACGTCGAAGTTATAGATTGTCGTTGAAAAAATTGCAGGATCTGGCTTAAACGTCACCGTTGTACCGTTTGATTCCTTTGTTTTCCCCAACTTGTTCAACGTACCGTCAGGATGACCACCGTTAATAAAGTGCTCTTGGTACTTTTGACCGTCACGTACGATGGTAACTGTTAGGCTCGTTGACAAGGCGTTAACAACTGATGATCCAACACCGTGCAAGCCGCCAGATGTCTTGTAACCACCTTGACCAAACTTTCCACCAGCGTGTAGCACTGTCAAAATGACTTCGGGGGTTGGCTTTCCTGAAGCGTGCATTCCGACGGGCATACCACGACCGTGATCGACAACCGTAATCGCGTTGTCGGCATGAATCGTCACGTTAATTTCATCACCAAACCCAGCCAATGCTTCATCGACTGCGTTGTCAAAAATTTCATAAACTAAGTGGTGCAAGCCTTTGCCATCAGTTGAACCGATGTACATTCCTGGTCGCTTGCGAACCGCCTCCAATCCTTCAAGGACTGTAATGGAATCATCCGAATAAGTATTCTTGTTTGCCATGGACGCTTCCCTTCTTGCTTTTTTAATCTGTCGTCTTACGTGAAAAATTTCTTTTTCAAAGCGTTCCGTTCTTCATAATAGCCCAACAAAGGCTCTAGTTGCAATAGTGTTAAATAAATTTAAAGGTAACTGGTGTTTCAATCGTGGTAATATATTAACTGTTCTGTTATTTGAAACAGATAGCAATTATTCTATTTAATACTATTTTATAAGGAGTATTCATCTTGACGATTTTTCATTTTGTCATAAGTTTTTTGTTAGCCTACTTTTTTGGATCAATGCCATTTGGTTATTGGATTGGCATGTTGTTCTATAAGAAGAACATCCTAAAGCTCGGCTCAGGAAACATCGGCACAACCAACACTTTCCGTGTGTTGGGTACCCGTGCTGGTGTCGCCGTACTACTACTTGATATCTTCAAGGGATCAGTTGGTGCCCTAATGGCGTACATCTGGGGACCGGCGCCCGCTTGGACAGTTATGGTTGTCGGCCTTGGCGCCATCCTCGGTCACACCTTCTCGATGTGGATTGGCTTCAAGGGCGGTAAGGCCGTTGCAACCTCAATGGGTGTGCTATTGATGTACAACCCAACGATGTTTGTAATTGCGTTTGCGATTTTTCTAACCGTTATCTTGCTAACCAGTATGGTATCAATGGCGTCAATGATTGGGTTCACCCTGGTTACGTTGCTATCAATCTTTTGGTTGCACGATTGGTTGTTATCAATTATCGCCTTCGCGTTGACGATTTTCGTCTTCTACCGTCACCGTGAAAACATTGTCCGTATTAAAAACGGCACAGAATCAATGGTTCACTGGGGCCTTGGTTACTGGCGCAGCCAATCAAAAAACTAACCACAACTATTCAACACAAGCACGGCTACAACTCGTAGTTGTGCTTTTTATTATGCACCCTGTGTCAATATCATAATAAAAAGCCCTGCTATCAAATAGCAAGGCCAAATAAATTGCTAATTAGAAAAATGTTAGTGAGTATGAACCCGTGAATGTTTGGGCTGGTGCAAGTGTATTAATACCAAATTTGTGACGCAACTCACCGTCGGCATCAACTGTGTCCGCAATTCCCCACCATGGCTCAATCGCCACAAAAGGTGCTTCCTTGGCATATGGCGTCCAAATACCAACATACTTGGCGTTTTGGATGTGCATCGTCACCCCGTGTGATTCGTTCAACTTTGCCAAAACGATTGAAACGGGATTTTGATCCAAGCGCAAGATAATTGCGTCATCCTTGTAGTCATCACGACGCAAACGCAACGGAATACGTGAGTCAAACGTTGATTCCAAGTTATTGTCCAAGTATGGACCAACCAGCTTTGCACGTTGATACTTACGTTGTGGCTCAACATTGATGTAGTAATCCGTGAACTTCTCACCCTCTTCAAGTGGGGCCCTGAAGCCGGGGTGTCCACCAACCGAGAAGTAGATATCATGCGTGTCCGTGTTCGTTACAACGTACGCAATTCCAAGCGTATCTTGCTCTGTTAGACGGTACAAAACGTCAAATTGGAAGTGGAATGGATAGATTGAAAATGATTCGTCATTATCAACAAGTCGGAAGCGGGCCGTTGTAGCAGTCTTTTCAACCAAATCGAATTCATTATCGCGGGCAAATCCGTGTTGCGCCATAAAGTACGTCTTGTCACGATACTTGTAACGGTCACCACGAAGGCGGCCAACAACCGGGAACAAATTAGGTGCGTGACGACCCCAGAAATTAGGATCCGCCGTCCACATATATTCCAAACCACTTTCCTTGTTCGTAACGCTCGTTAATTCAGCTCCCATTTCTGAAATAACGACCGTAATATTATCATTCTCTAACTTGACTGACATGCCACTCTGCCTCCTGTAAGCGTTTTCCAATATGTCAATTATAACAAATTCGAGCATGCTTTTCTATTCAAGAACCATGAAAAATGTATGCAAAAAAAGAGGCTTACCTGTGTAAGCCTCTTTTTCAGTTACTCAGTTGCGCGTGGGAAAAAGTCACGATAACTTTTCTGCAACGCATCCGTTGTAACGTGAGTATAGATTTGCGTGGTGCTCAGACTACTGTGACCGAGCAACTGTTGCACGGTACGCAAGTCAGCCCCGTTATTCAATAAATCAGTGGCAAACGTATGCCGGAACATGTGCGCCGACACAACCTGCGTCAGCCCCGCTTTTTTGGCGAGCTGTTTCAGGATATACTCAATCCCGCTCGTCGTCAGTGCTTGTCCGCGTTGGTTCACGAATAAGGTATCGTGTAGTGTGTCTGATTTTGCCAGTAAGGCTGGCCGGGCATCGGCTAAATAAATCGCCAATGCATCAGCCGCATATTGACCATACGGCACAATACGCGTCTTATTTCCCTTACCAGTAATCGTGATAATACGAGCTTGTTGGTCAATCATCCCCAACGTCAGCCCTGCAACCTCAGAAACACGCGCCCCGGTACCATACAAAATTTCAAGTAACAAACGGTTTCGTATGCCTAAGAGACTGGTGTCCCCCATCACAACTTCGAACAGCTTGTTCAACTCTTTTTCGTAAAAATAACGTGGCAAGTGGCGCCCCGCCTTCTTCAGTTGTACACCAGCAAATGGATTACTGGCCACAAATTCGTTGCGTTCCAAGAACTGATAAAAGGCACGCAGCGAACTCACCTTACGGGCAATTGTCCGACTCACATCACCCTTTTCATAAAGAGCTGATAAGTAAACGCGTACATCATATTGATCAACGGCTGTAATATCAACCGTTTTCTGATCTCCGGTCTCAATTAAGAAGCGTTCAAACTCATTAATATCTGATCGGTAAGCTTTTTGGGTGTCATCTGAATACTGGCGTTCAACACGTAAGTAGTCCAAAAACAACCCGGTTAATTTCGCCGTATCTGCCATCCTTATGCCTTCTCAGTTTCTTGCTTCTCAGCCTTGTCTGAAGCTTCTTCGTCATCCTTTGGCGTTGTACCATCGGCACGTGTCTTTTCAGTTGGCTTGTCCCATGACACAAAGTCACAGTCTGGGTAACGTGAGCAACCGTAGAACGTACGGCCACGCTTGGTCTTGCGTTCAACGATTTGTCCGATACCACACTTAGGGCAACCTAGACCGATTTCTTCAACAATCGTTTGCGTGTTACGGCAATCAGGGAAGCGTGAACAAGCGTAGAACTTACCATAGCGACCCATCTTTTCAAGCATCGGTGCGCCACAGACATCACAGTTAAAGCCAGCCAAGCGGTCCTTCAAGACAATCTTTTCCATCTCAACTTCAGCCTTTTCAAGCTCTTGTGAGAATGGCTTAAAGAAGTCATCAATGACCTTCACCCAGTTTTCCTTACCGTTTTCAACGTTGTCCAAATCGGTTTCAACTTGGGCGGTAAACTTGATGTTCGTGACATCAGGGAAGAATTCTTGCACCGTATTTTGGACTAATTCACCCAATTCAGTTGGCACAAACTTCTTCGCATCAATACGAACGTAACCACGCTTTTGAATCGTTTCGATTGTGGCAGCATACGTTGATGGACGACCAACACCATTCTCTTCCAGCGCCTTAACCAAAGCAGCTTCGGTGTAACGGGCAGGTGGTTGCGTAAAGTGTTGTTCTGGTGACGTCTTTGCCATTTGGACCAGGTCACCTACTGCTAGTTCAGGCAACTTGTTATCCTTCTCCTTGGCAGCTGGGTAAGCCTTAGTAAATCCAGCAAACTTAGTCTTTGAACCATTCGCACGGAACATCACACCGTTTTGCTCAATGGTAACAGCCATCGTGTCTAAGATTTCTGGCGTCATTTGACTCGCCACAAAACGTGACCAAATCAATTGGTACAACTTGAATTGATCATTCGTCAACTTATCCTTGATTGAAGCTGGTGTGCGGAAGACAGATGTTGGACGAATTGCTTCGTGGGCGTCTTGCGCACCTTCCTGCTGCTTACCTTGTACCGGCTTAGTTGCCGCATACTCAGCACCGTATTCTTCATGGATAAATGTTGAAGCGTCAGCCTTGGCGATTTCAGAAATACGCGTTGAATCAGTACGCATATACGTAATCAATCCAACACTACCTTCTTTGCCACCCAAGTTGATACCTTCGTACAATTGTTGCGCAGCCATCATTGTCTTACGCGTACGGAAGTTCAATTGTGTGTTCGCCGTTTGTTGCATTGTTGATGTTGTAAAGGCCGGTTGTGGGTTACGCTTGCGTTCCTTTGCCTCAACCTTCGTGATATCAAAGTCACCCTTTTGATCAAGGCGCTTCATGACATCTTGGACAGCATCATTGTCTGGCAATTCAGTCTTCTTGCCATCGACACCGTAAAAGACAGCCTTAAACTTCGTCTTGTCCTTCTTGAATTCTGAATCCAGCGTCCAGTATTCATCTGGTTGGAAGGCTTGAATTTCGTTCTCACGCGCAATAACCAGCCCCAATGCAACGGATTGCACACGTCCAGCTGACAAACCCTTCTTAACTTTCTTCCACAAGATTGGTGAAATAGAATATCCCACCAAACGATCAAGGACACGACGTGCTTGTTGTGCATCAACCAAATCCATATTGATCTTTCGTGGTTGCTTGAAGGCATCCTTAACAGCATCCTTGGTAATTTCATTGAAGACAACACGGTTTTCGCCGGCGTCTAAGTCCAAATCAAGAATGTGTGACAAGTGCCAAGCAATCGCCTCACCTTCACGATCCGGGTCGGATGCGAGGTAAACGTGCTTAGCTGCCTTGGCTTCTTTCTTTAAGCCCTTAATCACATCACCCTTACCGCGGATGTTAATGTACTTAGGCTCATAATTATTTTCAATGTCGACACCCATCGTTGACTTTGGCAAGTCGCGGATGTGACCAATACTTGCAACGACCTTATAAGAACTTCCCAAGTACTTTTCAATCGTCTTGGCCTTTGATGGTGACTCAACGATAACTAGGTTCTTCTTTGGCTTAGCCTTTGACTTGGTCTTTGAAGCCGTCGCACGCTTCTTCGCTGGCTTTTTTTCAGTTGTTTCTGCCATATGCGTGGACCTCTTTCTTTCAAATTTATTGTTTTCTACTATATATAGTAAGTATTATGCTTTAACAATTATGTACTATACACTACCAGTCTAGACTTTGACAAATAACAACCGTTTCGTATGTGCACCATTTAACAAATTCAGAAGGAATTGTTGATAATATCTGCGGGTGTTAATGCCGGTATTGCACCGGCTGCAATTAACGCATTTGTACCGCCTGAAAGCATCGTATCAATTCGGCCTGGTACTGCATAAATATCCCGATTTGCAGCTAACGCCAGATTGGCCGTGATAAGTGAACCGGAGCGATTTTTTGCTTCCACAACCAGGCATGCCGCACAAAGTCCTGCGATAATCCGATTGCGTTCTGGAAACTGATGTTTAGCCGGTCCGACCCAGGGTAAATACTCCGACACAACAACGCCTGATTCAACGACTTGGCTTTGTAAGCCGTCGCGACGACGCGGATACGCAACCTCGAGGCCCGTCCCAATGACACCAACCGTCGCGCCATGGTGCGCAAGCGTTTCACGATGCACAGCTTCATCGATACCAGTCGCTAACCCAGATATCGTAATAATGCCAGCGTCCACAAAAGCTGGCACAAAACCTTTAACAATTTGTTCCCCATACGATGACATTTCACGGGTGCCGACAATCGCGACACCCGGATAGCGCGCAAATAAAAAATTCCCTTGATAAAACAAAACCACTGGTGGGCAATCAATTTCAGCTAACCAAGTTGGGTATTCTTCGTCAGCAATCGTGACGTAGTGGGTCGTTTTAAGTTTTTCGAACTGCCGTGTCGCAACATCTGATTGGCAAAAAACACGACTACTAGCACGCTGTTGTTGTGGCACACCTGCCAATTGGTGCACCTCTGGGATCGACAACTCGTTTAAGCCATGCACCACCATGTACTCCCACACCCGCGTTCTACCAACAATCCCAACTCCTGGGACAAGTAATAACCATAATAAAAAATCACGTTGTTTCATAGCACCCTCCTAGTAAGAAAGAGTTGCAACAACGTGATTTTTCCATTTTTAGTCTAAATAATTTTTAACCGGCGCAAACGTTTTACGGTGAATTGGGGTCACCCCGTGCGCTGCCAAGCCAGCCAAGTGTTCAGCCGTACCATAGCCAGCATTATGTTCAAAGCCGTAACCAGGGTAATCGACCGCGTAAGCCGCCATCAATTCATCACGAAAGTTCTTCGCGAGAATCGAAGCCGCCCCAATCGAAATACTGCGGTCATCCCCTTTAATCAGCTTTTCTTGTGGCAACGGCAAATCAACTGTCATCGCATCAATCAAAAGCCAGTCAACTTGTACTGATAGGTTTTCAATGGCTTGCTTCATCGCCACGCGTGATGCCTCATAGATGTTGATATCATCAATTTGTTCTGCATCAACAACCCCGAATGCGTAAGCCACAACTTTATCTTTAATATCTTGATCAAGTGCCAAACGCGCCTTTTCAGACAACTGCTTTGAATCATGGACTGCAATTAAATCGAATGAATCGTCAATCACCGCAGCTGCTGCGACAACCGGCCCGGCTAATGGTCCACGACCGACTTCATCAACCCCCGCCAAAACAAGACCATTCTGCCAAGCGTCACGTTCAAATGTTAGCCGCTCCGAAAAAGCCTTGGCTTGTTCAACCTGTTTGGCCAATCGTTTGTCATAACTAGCTAACAGTTTCTGGACCCCAGTCCGTTCGTCTGTACGCCAAATAGCCAACTGTTCGGGCGTCACATCGCCTTGCAACGCCGTCTTAATAGTCGCGATGGTTTCAGGCTTGGTCATCTTGTACAACTCCGATGTTGTCCTCAGGCATTTCAACCGTGTATTCACCCAACTTACCACGACGCAAATCGATCAACAAACGTTCTGACGCACGGTCGTAATCGTCCTTGAAGCCAAGCTTTTGCGTGATTAGCAGCAATAACTCAACGTCTGTATTATTCTCCCAAGCGTCTTCTGGCAAGTGATAACGAGCAATAATAGCAGTTGGGTTATACTCACGCATGAACTTTAACGTTGCCAAGGCAATATCGTCTTGGTTAATCAATTGATCCTTGATGGCACCCGTCATTGCCAAGTGTTCACCAACACGTTGGTCCTCAAACTTTGGCCAAAGCACACCTGGTGTGTCCAATAGCTCCAAGTTTGTTGGTGTCTTCAACCATTGCAACTTCTTCGTGATACCTGGACGGTCACCAGTAATGGCAACATTCTTCGTCACCAAGTGGTTCAAAAGCGTTGACTTACCAACGTTTGGAATACCAGCAACCAACGCACGGATCGGCTTGTCCTTAACACCCTTTTCTTCTAGGGCAGCCCACTTGTCAGCCAACACCTTACGGGCAGCCTTCGTCATGATTTGTGGCGTCTTGTGACCACGTGTGTCCAAGGCCACAACTTCCATCCCCTGCGCCTCGAAGTACTTCTTCCAAGCCTTCGTGCGTTCTGGGTCAGCCAAGTCAGTCTTCGTCATAACCAACAAACGTGGCTTTTGTCCCAAAACCTCGTCTAGTTCTGGGTTACGTGATGAAACTGGAATGCGGGCATCAACCAATTCGAACACGATATCAACATACTTTAAATTTTCGCGCATTAGGCGAAAGGCTTTGGCCATGTGACCAGGGAACCATTGGATAATTTGAGCCATAATGTTCTTCCTTTCGGTACTTTATGTATGACGGTATTAACCGCCTTAATCTTCTGAAGCTAAGTAGCGCGTCCACGCTTCGTCAAACACTGACATGCTGTGTAGGTAAGACGCGTTTTCTTCTAAGTAGCGTGACAATTCATCAAAGTCTTCTGCTTGCTTAGGAAATTGTTGGTCGTAAAAAGCCGCATTCGCAAACGTCTGAACTTCATCAAAGGTCATCGGATTACGTTGGGTCATCAACCATGAAAAAAATGGGCGTCGCATTATTTGCTATATCCTCCACGGAATAAAAACTTGTCCTTAGCTGGATCAATCGTCACCGCTTTCACGCGCATACCCTGCACTTTCGGCGCTTTTCCAAGATCAATCAAAATCGTTTGTTCTGATGTGTCGATGGTCAACCACTTTGGTAAATCGACCATGTTACCAAGATACCCCATAACATACTTAACAGGCAATGGTAACTGGCCAACTGCCACTGACTTGGCGTGTAGCAAAATACCGCCATTCTTAGTCACTTCAGGCACCATCTTCATACCAAAATCAACGTTTTGCCCCAGGAGCTTGTACGTACCATACACCATCATCCCAGACTTTGTCATCTCAAAACGGAATTTGTCTTTCAATGCCGGATCATTATTTAGGTACTGCTCAACAAGGGCGTTCAGTTCTTTACGATCAACCGCAACTGTAAATGATGCTTGGCCAATTTGTGGCTTTGTATCAGTCACCTCAGTTCGATCTTGTGGTAACAGAATCAGCACAATCACCAGTGCCACCAAAGCAACCAATGTGATACCAATTCCAGTGATAATTCCTTGGACACGCTCACGAGATGGCATTACCACTCCGAAGCGTGTCACTTTACGTGGTTCCATACTATTTCTCCAACCAATCTTCAGTGTGCTTTGCCATTCTCTTCACCAGCAATGCACTCATTTTGTCATATCCTTTATCATTTGGATGATAGTGATCAAGCGTTGTAATATAATCATTCAACTCTTTATCACTCTTGCCATTCAATGTATCCGTGACCATCTCATTATCCAGTGAGCCACGATTTGCTTTTTCCGCCTCGGTAACTAACTTTTTACGGGCAGCTGATGTTTGGTATTGACCAAACGTTAGTGTATTAAATGTTGACACATAATACACACGATCATCGGCCGAAGCTAAATTAGCATTAATGCCATTATAAATTTTGACATCCTCATTCAAATCAGAACGATTAGCCAGATAAACATATAGTGGGTTGTAATTACCGAATAAGAATATGGGCGCGTCAGGATTTTTCTTTTCGAGATAATTGATGAGTGTCGTTAAGTTTTCAGTGTAGTCCGGCATACTAGCTGTGACCTTATCCGTGACTGATCGCTCGGACTTCGCAAAAATCGCTTTAAACAGCGTTTGTTGCAAATCATTACCGCCAACCGTCATGACTAACACATCGGCAGATTTAATGTCTGAAACAGCCTGTTTATTCTTTTTAACACGCTTCAATATTTGATCTGAGCGATCACCAGCTTTACCATAGTTAGCCGTCTTAACTTTGACATCATACTTATCTGCCAACAATTTCGCCGTGCGCTTGGTGTAACCCTGTTGCTTCGTGGTGTCACCCACGCCTTCTGTCAAGGAATCACCAACCGCCACCAATTTAATGGTTTGCTTGTTAGCAGCATAAGCCGGCACGCTGGTACTCAAAGTTCCGAACCCTGTCACTAACAAAAACGTCGCGACCATCACTTTAAATTTGCGTTGCACGCTGCTCACCTCCTTAACAAAGCTCCGACTTACTATTTTACCATAGAAAAAGCGTTCCGCCCGGGGACGAAACGCCATTTTTTTGCTACTTTACTTGGTAACTGAAACCAATTGCGCCAGCACCAGTGTGCGTTGACACAGTTGGTGACGTTTGTTGCACAACAATCTTGATATCTGGGAAGATTTCGTTAACCTTATCAGCCAATTCTTGTGCCTCGGCCGGAATACCAGCATGAGAAATACCAATTGCTTCGATACCGTTTGGTGCAGCTTGCATTTGCTCAACAATGCTCTTCAAGTAGGCACGCGTTGACTTAGCACCACGCCCCTTAACTTCAACATTGATGTTACCTTGCTCGATGTGGGCACCAATCTTGATGTTCAAAACACCAGCAATGAAGCCAGCTGTCTTTGATAAACGGCCACCTGCAACCAAGTTATCAAGGTTAGACACTGTCAAATACAATTGCGTGTTATCGTGAACGCGCTTGATTTCTGCCAAGATTTCTTCCTTTGAAGCGCCTTCAGCGGCCATCTTAGCAGCTGCCAGCACTTGGAAACCAAGGGCACGATCGATAAAGTCTGAATCAAGGACCGTGATGTCACCATCGACCATCATGGCAGCTTGACGAGCAGCGTCAGCCGTACCTGACAATCCCTTCGTCAAGTGAATTGAAATGATTTGCACATCATCTCCGACCAATGACTCATAAACTTCTGTAAAGACACCCAATGAAGGTTGTGACGTTTGTGGCAAATTCTCAGCCGCCGCCATCTTATCCATGAATTCAACCGGTGACAATGTCACACCATCTTGGTAGACCGTGCCATCAATCATAATTCCCAAAGGAACTACCTTTACATCGTATTGTGAAACTTCTTCTGCCGTCAACATTGCTGTTGAGTCAGTGACAATTTTAACTTGGGCCATGTTCTTAATTCCCCGTTTTTGTAAGTAATTTAATGATACCTCATTATCTCATTTTAAAGTTGATAATTCAAGGTTCTCAAGTGGCAAAACATGTTATCTAGTGTTATGAACTAGATACAAAAGGCAGCTGTCGATTAATGACAACTGCCGTTAAAAACCGTATTTAGATTGAATCCGGTTCGCGAATCCAAGCCAACGCCAAGGCACCAGCACCCAAGTGAGTACCGATAACCGGTCCAAAGTACGTCAATTCAATTGGCATATCTGGGTGACGTTGTTGCAAGTCTTCGCGCCAGGCTGCTCCCGCTTCTTCAGCGTTTGCATGAATGACCATCGCACGCAAAGGATACTTCGACTCTGCACGGGCTTGATCAAACAACTCTTCTGCACGAGCCATCGCCTTCTTCATTGAGCGCACTTTTTCGAATGGCACAATGTAATTTGATTCATTGTCAAATGTCAAAATAGGCTTAACCTTCAACATCGTTCCGATAATCGCTGACGCATTTGACAAGCGACCACCACGAACCAAGTTTTGCAAATCATCCACAATGAAGTATTCGTCCATCGTTTGTTGCAATTCATCCATCGTCGCAATGATGTCAGCAGGTTCAGCACCGGCTTGAGCCATTTGTGCAGCCTTCATGACCAAGTGGCCCATCAAACGTACGGTAATCTTTGAATCGTAGCCGTAAACAGTAAAGCCGTCCACCGCATCAGCCAAGCCAGCCACAGTGTTCACCGTACCTGAAATCGTTGATGCCAAGTTAACAACGATTGCACCGTCGTAACCATCAGCCTTCAAAGATTCAAACAACGTAATCCACTCCCCAACAGCCGGTTGTGACGTTGAAGGGAACGTTTCTGACGTTGCCAATTTTTCATAAAATTCAGAAGTGGTCAAATCAACCCCTTCGCGGTAAACCGTACCATCGATAATCACCGGAATTGGCATTACCTTAATGTCTAGCGCAACCACTTCATCTCGGCTTAGATAAGCCGTTGAATCCGTTACAATCGCAATCTTCATCTCAAAATCCTCTCAAATTAATTGTTAGTTGTAATGTTCTTTGGCAAACGCACAAAAATAATCAAGCCAATTACAAACAGAATTGATAGTGCGCCAGCAGCAAACTGCACGCGTCCCGTCACCTGTGATACGATTCCAAAAATGGCTGGTCCAATAATCGCCGAAAACTTTCCGAAGATATTAAAGAACCCGAAAAACTCACTACTACGTTCCTTGGGAATAATTTGTCCCAAATATGAACGTGACAAGGCTTGCATCCCACCTTGTGATGAGCCGACACCAAACGCTAGCAACCAAAATTGATTAGGGTGATTAATAAAAATTGCAAATAATGTAATACCGATATAAATCAGCATCCCCATAATCAAGATATTACGATTACCAAAGCGATCGGCTAACCAGCCGTACACAATCGAAAATGGAAAGGCAATTAGCTGTACTGCCAATAAGACAACAATCAGTTGACTACTTGGAATACCAATTGCCAACGCAAATGAAGACGCCATCGTGAAAATGGTGTTCACCCCGTCGATATAGAAGAAATAAGCCAATAGGAATCCTGACAAAACAGGATAATGGCGCAAATCACGAATCGTTTCAGCCAAACGACTTACTGCCGCGCGGACCGGATGGTCATTTGCTGGTAAAGCATACACCTGGCGCACATTCTTAACGAATGGCAAAGTAAATACAAACCACCAAACAGCTGACAACACAAACGCAAAAATGACAACGCCGTGCGCTGAAAGGAAACTTCGTCCGATCATGAAAATAATGAATGGTACGAGGCCTCCCAGGTACCCAAACCCATACCCGGCCGAACTAACCCGATCCATTCGGCTCGGTGTCGTAATGTCCGTGATGTAACTATCGTAAAAGACGTTAGCAGATGAGTACCCAACAAATGATAACACAAAGACTGCTAACAATAACAAAAGATTGTCAGCTGGCACGGTTGCTAAACCGAGTGTGCCGACAATCCCCAATGCCGTAAAAATATAAAACAAGCGGCCCTTCATGCCTTGAAAGTCTGCCAAAGCACCTAAAATCGGTGCCAAAACTGCTGCCGCAAGTGTCGCAACAGAATTTGCATAGCCCCAATAGGCAGTTGCGTGGGTCGCTGAAATGCCACCATTCGCCGCAACGGACGTTAACCAAATTGGCAACACCGCTGTGACAACAATGATACCGTACCCTGAGTTCGCCCAATCGTAAAAGATCCAGCTCCACTCGGTTTTATTAAAAAGCTTCTTCATTCTTACTCCTTAAACGCCTCGTCAATCACATGACCATCAGTTGGCGTATTAAATTGTAAGCCAAGCAACTTAGCCATCGTTGGTCCTTCTGACGTCAAATCAATATCCAACGTCAATTCTTGACCGGCCTCAATATCAGGTCCGTTCAAAATAAGGGTCGTTGTGTAATCTTCGTTGTCTGGGTGGTAACCGTGAGTTCCCTTGTAGCGGTCCACTTCACCACGTTCCAACATCTCGTTTGTCACTTCTTCAACTACTGCTGGTCGACGAGTTTCATCAGTGAAGTAGTAGCCCTTTTGAGCTTCTACCATCAATGAAGCTTCTGGGTCGGCACCGAATTCGACCAACTCGCTGTGATCATAAACGGCCTTAACACCTTCAACTTCACTGACCATCTTTTGTACTTGTTGCAAAAGACTGGCATCTTTCAAGTAAACGTACGTCGCTCCGTCAGTGTGCTTAGCAAGTACTTGCCAGTTACGAGCGACACGACCGTTGTGCGTTGCACGAAGCCAACCACGATCAGCAAACAACATGTTCAAGTGAATCATCTTTGACACGTTCATTTGGTAGTGGTCACCCAACACCATAAAGTCCGTATCGTCGAAAATACCCGCATCCTTTGTTGCTTGAATCAAATCACCAACGTGTTGATCCAAACGATCCAAGGCATCCCAAGCTTGTTGTGTGCGAACACCATAGCGGTGACGGTGCGAATCCATGTCCACCAAGTGAATCAACGTCAAGTTTGGCTTCTTTGTCTTGATCGTATCAACCGCAGCTGCCGTGATGAAATTATCCAGTTCAGGTTGTTGAATACCCTTACGCAAGTGACCAAACTTACGATCCATTTGCAACAAGAACAATGGTGAACTGGCGCGTAGTGACGTTGTATATTGATTTGTCCAAATACGATTTGGGAAAATCTCAGCAATATTCCAATTAATCTTAGCGCCAGCCGTTACTGGCCACAAGAAAGCAGCGGTTGTCAGTCCAGCTTCACGCGCCAAGTCATACACTGTTGGCACCTTAATGTGCTTTGCGTACCAGAACCAATCGGGTGATTCACGTTCTGGTTGCATCAGCGTCGCATTAACCACGCCATGGGTCTTTGGATAAGTCCCTGTGATGATTGACGTGTGTGAAGGATACGTAATTGAGGGATAAACGCCCTTAACTTCCTTAACCCACGTACCACCTGCGATTAAACTTGCAATGTTTGGCAAAAATTGCAATCGTGCGGCCAAATCCGCGCTTCCAAGTGCGTCCAAAGAAATTACAACTGCATGCTTCGCCATGCTCTTCCTCCTACATTTGCTTACTCAATGAGTTTTCCAAACGATTTAACAAAATACGGGCCATGCTCTTCTCTTCAGCCGACCATAATTTAAAAATCGTTTCCTCATAATGGGTGTGTTGTTGGTTGACAGCCGTCAACACATCGCTCCCCTTAAGCGTTAATTCATAAATCAATTGACGACGATCACGGCCTACCGCAATGTTTGATACCAATTCTTTTTTCAACAATGAGCTCAATTGACGAGACAACGTTGAATTATCCAAGCCAGTTTCCTCAGAAAGCTTATCTTGGGTATCAAATCCTTCTGAGACATGGTTTAACAATTGCCATTCAGCAATGGTCACACCTTGCTCTTTCGTGATTCTCGTTAAAATGGATTTATATTGTTTTTCGGTATCGCGCAATGCTTCTAAGACAGTTTTCATGCCGGCCTCCTGATTTAACTAACTAATTATACGCTTTTTGTATTACACATGTGGGACAAAAAGCCTGCACTTACGTTTACAAAGTGGTCGTCGCAACTAATGCAACGATTTTTGAGCCATGTAATTCAGAAACATGCAGCTCGTCTGCAAGCCAACTTGCATTTTCAAACGTCACCCCGCCACCCGGTAAAATGGTCAACCCTGCCGGTGCTTGGGCAATGGTATCCTTCAAATGACTAACCGTTTCAGTAATCGGTTGGGCCAAATCACCACCGTGCGTTAATACTCGCACTACACCGTAGTTTGCCAGCCAGCGTAAGGCTTGTTGCTGGCATTCCGGCTTAATGTCGTCAAAAGCCATGTGATACACGACTTGCATCGGTTGCGCCGCTTCGAGTAGCTTTACCATGCGGTCACGGGCTAAACGCTTTTCTTGATCAACAACCCCAAATGTCACCATTTTCACGCCCAAAGCTCGGAAATGAATTAATGAATCGCGCATTGCGTTGATTTCAGCATCTGAGTAATCAAAATCACCACCACGTGGGCGAACCATGACAACCAAGTCTACGTTAGCATCATGGGCCAACTTCACGGCAGTCGCAACCGTATTATCATCTGGTGTAATGCCACCTAAGTCTAGTCGACTATTTAATTCAACGCGATCCACGCCAGCGGCGATTGCTGCACGCATTGTGTCCAAATCAGCTAAAGCAATTTCTTTAATCATGACGCACCCTCCTGTATTCTAATTCCTATTTTACTAAAAATGGGACAACGATTACAGATTTGCATTCCTGGTTAAGAGACCCTTAATGTTTGCTAGACAATAAAAGGCCGGATTACAACGAATCCGACCTCTGATGATGGACTATTTTAATTTTGGGCTTGCGTCGGCTTGTTTTGACGTAGCTTTTGAACCATCGCAAAGTCCGGCGTCACCGCCATCGTTGTTTGACCTTCAAAAATAACAAAACCAGGCTTTGAGCCATTTGGCTTACGCAAACGACGAACCGGTAAGTAATCGACCGGTACATTGGCTGAATCACGGGCCTTTGAGAAAAAGGCCGCTAACATTGCACCCTCAAGCAACGTTTCCTCAGAAGGTTCAGCGTCGTGAATAATCACGTGGGAACCAGGAATATCCTTGGTGTGCAACCAGATATCAGACTTTGCCGCTGTCTTCATAGACAAGCGTTCGTTTTGCAAGTTGTTCTTACCAACTTCAATCAGCGTGCCATCCGTGGCATAGAACTTCTCAGGTTGACTTACTTGTGGCTTTTGCTTCTTCTTGCTTTGCACACGCATGTAACCTTCTTGAATCAATTCTTGGCGAATTTCCTCGATATCCTTTGGTGATGCAATATCGATTTGGGCTAACAAGTTCTCAAAGTAATCCACTTCTTCTTGTGCCATCACAATTTGTTCATTTAGGTACTTAACAGACGTCTTCAACTTGTTGTAGCGTGTAAAGTACTTTTGCGCATTCTGAGATGGACCGATTTGGTTAGACAACGCAATCTTCAAAGGCTTGTTGTCGTCATAATAGTTTGGCAACTCAATTGACGTCATACCACGCTCAATTTGGTGCATGTATGTCGTCAACAACTCACCCTTAATCTTGAATTCATCAGCGTTATCGGCTGCATCCAATTCGGCTTGTTGCTTCTTAATTTTCGTCTTGTTCTTCTTCAACTCATTACGAACCACACGCAACACAACCGCTGCTTGCTGTTGCACACGGTCACGCTCTGACTTCTCAGCAAAGTAACCGTCCAACATTTCACTAAGCGTTGGATATTCCACAATGTTACCAGCTAACGTCATCCAATCGAATGGTGCGAAATCAACACCCTTCTCAGTTGAAATCAAACGTGGCGCTGGCTTATCAAAGTGAGCAAACCAATCTTGTGCCAACTTCATCGCATCGCCATCTTGTTGCAAAACAGTTGCTAATTCCATCGCTGAATCACGGGCGAATCCTTGGAACGTGTGTTGAATTCCCTTAGCTAAATCAGACACATCCGGGTTATCCAAAATCAAATTTGCCAAGCCATCCAACGTCTCATATGGGTTCACCACATCTTGCTTAGGTGGCATGACATACGTACCACCTGGCATCAACGTACGGACACGGTTTTGGTCTGCCGGGACGTGCTTAATCAAATCCAAAATGCGTTGTGTTGGATCATCAATTAAGAACAAGTTTGAGTGGCGACCCATCATTTCAAGAATCAAAGATGTCTTCTCTTCATCACCCAATTCATTGCGTCCTGACGTCGTGAACTTAATCATACGGTCGTTCGCAACTTGTTCAACGCGCAACAATTGCGCACCTTCCAAGTGCTTGCGAAGCATCATGGCAAAGTTAGGCGCAGTTTGTGGGTTAGTGTACTTAATACGTGAAATTTGGGCGCGCGCAAATGAAGGGTGCGCACTCAAAAGGACTGGATAATTCGTACGATTATTACGAATCACCAAGAAAATTTCATTTGGATAAGGTTGGTGAATCTTCATAATGCGACCACCAGCCAATGTTTCATTCAACTCTCGCACCATTGCGTGCGTAAAGAGACCATCAAAAGACATGATTTGTCCCCTTTCTTTTTTCGATTAACGTTCTGCTAAAAAGCGACGTGAGACAGATTCATCATCTGCTAGCTTAGCAATTAGACCAGCCATGCCATCAAACTTCATCTCGCCACGAATATAGTGGTGCCAACGAACTTTAACATGTTCACCATAGATTTCAGTTGCAAAATCAAACAAGTTAATTTCAACGGTCTTAGGACGGTTTTCACCAAACGTGACATTATAGCCAATTGAAGCCATGCCACCATACCATTGATTGCCAACTTGTAGTTCAACCGTGTAAACCCCCACACCTGGCAGGCGCTCACCAGGCGTTGTCTCGATATTGGCTGTTGGATAGCCCATTTCGCGTCCACGCGCTTCCCCGTGAACGACAACCCCCGTCGTTTCGTATGGTTGTGTCAGAAGAACGTTCAATTCGTCCACACGCCCAGTATCAACTAATTGACGTGCGCGGGTTGAAGCACCTTCTTCGCCATCCACATCAACGCGGGCAACCTCGATCACATCAAAACGTCCTTGTGCATACGCTGGCAAGTGAGCCATATCAGCTGCTGCGTCACGAGCACCATAAGTGTGGTCAAAACCAGCTACCACTGCTTGGGCATGCAACCCAACCATGTATTGATCAACAAAATCTTGTGGGGCTACCTTAGCTAACGCCGATGTAAAGTTCACAACGTACGCGATATCCACCCCAAGTGACGCTAACAACTCAAGCTTGCGTGGCAAAGTTGTTAAATAAGTGAGTGGGGCATCATGTGTCTTAAACACGATTGACGCATGTTGATCATAAGTCAGCACCGCCAACTTCACCCCACGACGTTGTGCTTCAACTTGCGCGCGCTCGATAACCGCACGGTGGCCAGCATGAACGCCATCAAAAAATCCCATTGCCAACACAACTGGCTCATCAGCGATTTTCTCATTATCAAATGGGTGATGTAATGTCATAACTTCCATTTCAACTGCCCTCACATCCAAAAATTTCAATGCCCTTATCATACCATAAAACCCCGCACTAGGCGGGGTTTAGTCAGGATTAGTCTTGATTTAACGCCATTTATAAATGAATGAACGTTTATTTATTATTCTGTCAAACTGTGGCGCTTACCAGCTTGAATTGCTTCGTTTTCTGTCATTTGCACCACATTATTCAGGTTCGTATTTGATGGCATGCTCCCAGTACCGTACCAGTAAACCTTACTCGTACCGCCTCCCGTCACATAAACCATACGGTCGCCCTGCCCTGCTTCTTGCTGTTGCGCAGGTTGTGCTTCAGGTTGTGTTGATTCGACGACTGGTGCAGCTGCAACCGGTGCGGCTGCCTTTTCGACTGTACCGGTTGCCATTCCTGTCGCATAATCAATCGTTGCGTTTGGACTGACATTGGCAAGATACACGACAGTTGCACCACCATTACCACTTGTCTCGTGTTGTGAGCCGAAACGAATTTCAATCGTTTGACCGTTTTGGTCATAACCCACATATGCTAAACGCACCTCACGTGGCAACAATTCGTCACCTGAATACAACGGTGTTACTTGATAATCCAAACGGTAATTTGGGTGCAAGGCCAACCAGTTGTCCAGTTGATTCTCATAGTACAACATACTATCTGAGTTACCTTGATCCATACCAGAATAGTTGCCTGAATTCATCCAGGCTGTCTCTGGTACCAAGTTACGGGGCTCATCGTTCAGCCCTGAAAATTGGTAACCAACCAAGTGACCACGAGCCATTAACCAAGCACTCTTTGCACCATCCCCATAATACATCTTGTAATTGTGCCAACCGGCTGGATTGTATGACAATCTTGGCGCACGCTTCGCTGTTGGCTCTTCATCGTTTGACAATTGAATGTGGCTATCAACTGCACGACGCCAATGATCGAGTGGTTGCATCACCATTTGGCGTGATGTTGCATACGCTAATGGTTGTTGCACCGCACCTGTTAAACCATGATCATCAGCCTTTGCCAACCCCTTGGTAGCATCACTTGCTTCAGATTTACTCGTTGAACTCGCAACTGAAGACGACTTTTCAGTCGACGCTGCCGAAGATGAAGACTTCTTTGACGAAGAACTTGAAGATGACTTCTTTACAACTTTATGCGACGTTACCGATGAAGATGATGTCGTATCAGCTGATTCACTATCTGAACCACCACTAAACGCACTGATGCCCATCAGTGCCAAGATAACAATTCCAGCTACCTTTAATTTCTTACCCATATACCTATACTCCTTATGCATTTTTGCATAAGCTAAGTATACAGAAAAACGCCCACTAAATGCGGACGTTCATAAAATGGTCACATTATTGTCTTAGTTACGTTCTGAAGCAAGGGCTGCCTGTAGAATAGCTTCACCCTTCATCATGCCGTAATCCATCATATTGATATCTACCACTGGGTAATCAGCCCCGTACTCTTCCTCATAACGAGCGTGCATGTACTTCACTTGTGGTGCAATCATAATCACGATTGGTTGATCCTTGGCAATTTGGTCACGAGCAACCATGTCAGCAACACCAACTGTTGAGACATCCAAGCCATCCTTTTCAGCTGCATCATTCATCTTGTTAGCCAACATTGAAATCGACATACCCGCTGCGTCAACCAATACAATATGCTTCGTCATAATCATTACCCCAAATTCTTATCTTCTCTATATTGCCTAAGCACCATATAATGACAGCGCTTTCATTAGTTAAATTGTAAATCACGCACAAATAATAAGCAAACAAAAAGAACTAACCTAGCGCACTAAGTTAGTTCTTTACACATCTTTAGTGATACAAATCAAAACGACCCTTTGATAGGACTTCCTTCATCCCACCCGTTTCCATCAACGACTTGTTCATGATAACCTTCTTCAACATTGAAGCTGGGTATCCCTTGACCTCGTGATCAGTACCTACGACACCAATGGCGCTGGTATTACCAATTGAGCAAACCGTTCCCAATGACTTGTAACTAAACTCCGTCAATTCGTAATCCGTAATGTCTGCAATCACGTTCTTTGCGGCAATTTCACCCATCACCAAGGCCAATTGGGCTGTCGTTGGCAATAGTTGCTCACTCTCTGGATCAATCGCTACGGCGACGTCACCGACCAAGTAAACATGACTGTCTTCCGGATCTTGCAAGTAACGGTTCACTGAATTACGGTTTCGCTTTCCCGTGTAACCCGAATCAGCCATCACGTGTGAACCACGGACACCAGTCGTCCAGATCATCGTGCCAGCGACCACTTCGCCTGGCACACCCGTTTGACGATCTGAGTACTTCAACACACCCGGTTCAACGGAGTCGATCCCCTTACCAGACTCAATTACTGCCCCGCGTCCACGCAAAACGTCAATTCCGTAGTTAACCAACTTTTCTGAGAAGACACTCAACGGACGTTGGGCACCGTCAACCGCCATAATTTGAATTTGGTTTGGCGCAGCCCCCGCAATTTCAGCATACTTATCTCGTTGCTCAGACAATGCTCCCAACAATTCAACACCTGTAAAGCCAGCTCCGGCTACCACAATGTGCAAGTGGCGTGGGTCGTTGTCTTCGCGGTAAGCATGCATTTCGTCTTCAATATGTTGATAAATACGCTGTGCTGATTCAACTGAATCCATTGCCAACGCGTTTTCTTGCACGCCTGGAATACCGAAATCTTCTGACTCGAATCCCAGCCCAACAATCAAGTAATCATATGACAATGCATCATGATTAGCCAATTCAACCCGACGTGCTTGCTTATCGATTTTCGTCACCGTATCTTCCACAAAATACGTCATCTTATCATCAACAACATGATCAATTGGATACGTGATTCGGTCGGCATCCAATGCACCTGCTGCAACTTCATGCAAGTCTGTTGCTTCGTAGTGGTATGGGTTGCGATCAACTAGCGTAATCTCCAAAAATGAGGCGTCGCCACGCTTTTGCAACTGACGCAACGCCATCAAGCCGGCATAACCAGCCCCCAAAATGACAACTTTTGTCTTTTCCATCATATTATCCCCCAATAATATCAATTATTCTTACAAGTAGAATACTGGCTAAATATGAATATTTTTAACATGAGCCCTTATCCTACACAAAAAAACGAGTCCGCGTAAAAAACGTGAACTCGTTAAAAGATTATTCAATTGAAAATGTTCGGAATGGGCGGTATTGCCCCTTATCCTCACGCCATTCAAAGACTGATTTCACATCACCATCGTGGGTAATCACAATCTTCTCATCAATTGGTTCATGCACATCCTTTGGCAATCCGATACCATTCTTTACCTTTGCCCATTGTTCATCAGTGATTGCCACATGTGGATAATGAGCAACTGCGCTACCCAATGGTTGTAACCAAGCATCTACATTACCAGTTTCGTCCATCATTGCTTGGATGTCGGCCAAACTGTGGGCTTGTGACAAGTCATAGCCACCCGCCTTTTGACGTGTTAATTGACTCATAACCGCTGGCACGCCCAACGTCTTACCCAAATCAACGGCCAACGTGCGGATATAAGTTCCCTTAGAAACTTCAGCCACAAACGTAAACTTTTGCGTCCCATTCTCCGCATCGAATGTCGTATCAGAAGTGCGTTCGAAACGATAGATAATCGCATGACGTTCTGGTCGCTCAACCGTTTCACCGGCACGTGCATACTCATAAAGACGTTTACCATTCACCTTAACTGCAGAAAACATTGGTGGAATTTGAATAATGTCACCCGTTAGCTTAGCCATTGCATCAGCAATTTCTTCATCGGTGAACGGACGCGTCAATGGTTGTGATTCAACCACTTCACCATCCAAGTCTTCCGTCGTTGTCGCAAAGCCAAATGTCACTTCACCAGTGTAAATCTTACCTGACTCTTGCAGAAATTCGATTGTTTTCGTTGCCTTACCCAAAGCTACTGGCAAAACACCATCAACAGAGGGGTCAAGCGTACCTGCGTGCCCAATCTTCTTCATGTGCAAAATCTTGCGGAGCTTAAACACCACATCGTGTGACGTCATTCCGGTCTCTTTGTAAACTGGCAAAATACCATCCATGATTCAGTCCTCAATTCTCATTTAGTCTATCACAGCAGCTGTTGGTCTAAAACACCTGACTTCAGTCAGGCGTAAGACCAAAGACGCACCTGATAAGGGCGACTTGGTCACGTCGGAGGTCTAAAACCTCCGACATTCCCAGTCTGCTTTATGTATGAAAATAGCGACCCATCACAGGTCGCCATTCTCTAAATATTAGTCGTTTTGGTGCAATTGACGAATCAAATCATCAATCTTGTTACCATATTGGACAGATTCGTCCTTAACGAACTTCAATTCTGGCGTCTTGTAGATTTGCAAACGTGAACCCAATTCCTTACGAATCAAGCCAGTTGCAGCTTCCAAACCAGCAGCTGCCTTTTGATTAACAGATGCCAACTCAGACAAGACACTGTAGTAAATCTTTGCTTGTTGCAAGTCACCGGTAACTTCAACACCAGTAACCGTCACACCTTCAACACGTGGGTCGCGGATGCGCTTAAGCAACAAATCGTTCACTTCACGTTGGATTTCTTGTTCAAGACGTCCAACACGGAAATTTTGTTGTGCCATTCTTAGCTCTCCATTTCCTGAGGGAATTAGCGAGGAATCTCAACCATTTCGTAGGCTTCGATCACGTCACCAATCTTCTCGTCGTTGTAGTTTTCAATCGTCAAACCGAAGTCGTAACCGTTCTTAACTTCCTTAACGTCATCCTTAAAGCGACGCAATGAAGCCAACTTACCATCGTAGATAACGATACCGTCACGGATCAAGCGAACTGATGAGTTACGCGTAATCTTTCCTGACGTGACCATTCCACCAACGATAGTACCGATCTTTGAAACCTTGAACAATTCACGAACGTCAGCCGTACCAACGATTTCTTCGCGGAATTCTGGATCCAATTGACCCTTCATTGCAGCTTCGATTTCGTCGATAGCGTTATAGATAACGTTGTGCAAACGAATATCAACCTTATCAGCATCAGCTTGTTGCTTAGCTTGTGGTGTAGGACGAACGTTAAATCCGATGATGATAGCACCAGATGCTTCAGCCAACGTTACGTCGGATTCGTTAATCGCACCAACGGCCGTGTGCAAGATATCAACCTTAACACCGTCAACGTCAATCTTACGGAATGAACCAGCCAAGGCTTCAACAGAACCTTGCACGTCGGCCTTGATGATAACAGGCACTGACTTCATTTGCTTTTCAGCCATCTTGTTAAACAAGTCTGAAACTGAAACAACGTTGTTACGGTTACGCTCGGCAATCAAAGCACGCTTTGCACGCTCTTCACCAGAAGCACGGGCCGTCTTTTCGTCTTCAAAGACAACGAAACGGTCACCAGCTGATGGCACATCGTTCAAACCAGTAATTTCAACTGGTGTTGAAGGAACAGCTTCCTTCACACGACGACCGCGGTCGTTCGTCATCGTACGCACACGTCCGTAAGTGTTACCCACAACAATTGGGTCACCGACGCGCATCGTTCCTTGTTGAACCAAGACCGTGGCAATCGTTCCACGACCCTTGTCCAAACGAGCTTCGATAACTGAACCAGCGGCACGTTGGTCAGGGTTAGCTTGCAAGTCCATCACATCAGCCGTCAACAAGATCATCTCCAACAATTCGTCGATGTTTTGTCCAAACTTAGCTGAGATGTTAACGAAGATGGTGTCACCACCGTACTCTTCTGGAATCAACTCGTATTGCATCAATTGGTTGATAACGTTTTCTGGGTTTGCACCAGGCTTATCAATCTTGTTAACCGCAACGATGATTGGCGTTCCAGCAGCCTTGGCGTGGTTAATAGCTTCGATTGTTTGTGGCATAACACCGTCATCGGCAGCCACAACCAAGATCGTGATATCAGTGATATCAGCTCCACGCGCACGCATAGCCGTAAAGGCCGCGTGTCCAGGCGTGTCCAAGAACGTAATCACACGACCTTCATCAGTCTTAACTTGGTAAGCACCGATGTGTTGCGTGATTCCACCAGCTTCGCCTTCCGTAACGTGTGAGTTACGCAAGTAGTCAAGCAAGGTCGTCTTACCGTGGTCAACGTGTCCCATGATCGTAACGACTGGGGCGCGTGGTGCCAAGTTTTCAGTGTTCTCTTGCTCTTCTTCGAAGAACTTGTCGATGTCGGCGATGTCGACTTCAACCTTTTGCTCAGCTTCAATACCGTAGTCGGCAGCCAAGATTTCGATTGTGTCAGCATCCAATGATTGGTTTTGGTTAACCATTACACCCAACATGAACAACTTCTTGATGATTTCCGTTGCATCACGGTGAATCAACTTAGCAATATCTTGTACGTTCATACCAACTGAGTAAACCAAAGTCTCTGGCAATGGTTGGTCCTTACGTACAGTAGGTGCTGGACGGTTCTCGTTGTTACGGTTACGTCCTGGCCCCTTCTTGCCCTTCTTGTTGTTACGGTTGTTACCGTTCCAGTTGTTGTTTGGGCGACCGTTGTTGTTACCACCGCGGTTGTTGTTGCGGTTGTTATTGTTGTTACGGTTACCACCTTGGTTACCGTTACCGTTGTTGTTTGAACGGTTTTGGTTTCCTTGGTTGTTCTTACGGTTTTGGTTGTTACCACCGTTGTTTTGTGCAGCCTTAGGAGCAGCTTGCGCGTTTTGCGCAGGCTTCTTAGGTGCCTCAGCCTTCTTTTCGGCCTTTGGCGCTGGCTTAGCAGCTGGCTTTACAGCGTTCGTCAACGTCTTCACAGCGTTATCGTCAATCGTTGACATGTGGTTCTTAACGTCCATACCAGCCTTTTCAGCTGCTGACACCAAGTCCTTTGATGAAACATTCAATTCCTTCGCCAATTCGTAAATGCGCTTGGTCATGTGTCATCCTCCCTAGTTTTCTAGATATTCCCGCATCTTTTTAGCAAATCCGCGATCTGCAACAGCAAGTACTGTTCGCGCTAATCCGGTTGCATCAGCTAATTCTTGACGTGTCAAAGCGGTTGTAAATGGCACGTTATAGCTGTTTGTTTTATCTGTAAATTTCTTCATGCTACTTGCACCGCCATCGTTTGCAAAGAAAACCAAACTGGCTTTCCCGTTACGAATAGCACCAAGTACCATGTCCTCACCTGTTACTAGCTTACCAGCACGGCGCGCTAGGCCAAGGAGATTTAATAGCTTTTGCTTATTTTGCATCGCCGAACAATTCCTTACGTGCTGCTTGGTGATCAACGTAGGCAATCAACTCATCATAAAAGCTGTCATCAAGCTTCGTTTCAAACACACGGTCAAACGTGCGCTTCTTCTTCGCCATCTCAGCAACTTCTACTGACAATGAGATGTAGGCCCCGCGACCATTCGCACGGTTGGTTGGATCAAGCTCAACGTTACCCTCGGGGGTGCGTACGACGCGCACGAGTTCCTTCTTTGGTACCATTTCACCAGTCACGATGTCTTTTCGCATTGGAATCTTACGTGGCTTCATGAGCACACCTCCTTAGGCTTCGTCAGTTTCCTCGAAGTCGTCCGCAACATCAGCTTCAACAACTGGTGCGTTAGCGGCTTCTTCTTCGCGGTTCGCCATGTCAGCAATTACTGCATCGCGTTCGCTTTCAGGCTTGATGTCAATCTTGAAGCCCGTCAAACGAGCAGCCAAACGAGCGTTTTGTCCACGCTTACCAATAGCCAATGACAATTGGTAATCAGGAACCAACACCGTAACGGCACGGTCGTTAGTTGGGTCGAAGATAACTTCAACAACTTCAGCTGGGTTCAAAGCATTCTTGATGAATTGGGCTGGATCTTCAGTCCATTCAACAATATCCATGTTCTCACCTGACAATTCGTTAACAACGGCTTGCACACGCGCACCGCGTTGACCAACCATCGTACCAACGGCATCCAAGTTGCTGTTGTGTGAGTAAACCGCAATCTTTGAACGGTCACCAGCTTCACGGGCGATTGACTTAATCTCAACCGTTCCGTCGAAGACTTCTGGCACTTCAGCTTCAAACAAACGCTTTACCAAGTCAGCGTGCGTACGTGACACAAAGACTTGAGGTCCACGTTGTTCGTTTTGAACTTGTGAAACCAAGACCTTGATCTTGTCACCCATACGGTACGTTTCGTTTGGCATTTGGTCACCTTGCTTCATGGCAGCCTCTTGGTTACCTGGCAAAATGATGTACAAGAAGCGTGAGTCTTGACGCTCAACTTCTCCTGTGATGATTTCGTTCTCGTAACCGATGAACTTGTCATACACAACACCACGCTCAGCTTCGCGAACCTTTTGCATGATGATTTGCTTAGCTGTTTGTGCAGCCAAACGTCCGAAGTCAGCAGGTGTGACTTCGAAACGGATTTCATCACCGATTTCGTAAGCCTTGTTCAATTCCAAAGCTTCTTCCAACGTAATTTGCTCGTAAGGCTCGTCAATTTCTTCAACGACAGTCTTAACTGAGTAAACCTTGATGTTACCCTTCTTTTGATCGAATTGAACTTCAACGTTTTCTGATTCGTCATAGTTCTTTTCGTAGGCCTTCTTCAAAGCCTCTTCAATCGCTTCTACCAAGACTTCAGCCTTGATACCCTTTTCTTGCTCCAAAGCGTCAAGAGCTTGAACTAATTCCTTACTCATTTGGATTCTCCATATAAATTAGAAGTTATTTGCTTGACGTGCTTGTGCAATTGCAGCGCGTGGGACTTCGACTTCAGAATCATCATCCATCGTAATCGTCAACGTCTCATCTGAGACTGCCGTCAACTCACCAGCAAAGTCTTTCTTACCATCAATCTTTTGGTACGTCGAAACGCGAACCATCTTGTTCATTGCCCATTCGAAATCTTCAGGGGTGGTCAAAATGCGTTCTTGACTGATTGTTAGGTTAGCAGACTTGATGTCGGCGCGTGGCACCGCAATTGTCTTGCGCTTTCCCTTAACTGTGATTGCCAACGTTAATTCGTCGTCAGTCACCGCCGTTAATTCACCGTCAATTTCGTTTTGTCCGTCCATCGGTTGGTTTAACTTCACGTGAATATACTTTTCAAGGGCCCACTCGAAATCTTGTGGGCGCTTTAGTTCACGCTCCGCACCAGGTGATGAGACATCCATTAGGTATGCCTCTGGGAATGGATCTGGTTCGATTTGGTCCAAACGTTCACCGATCAATTCAGTCAACATCACCAAATCATCCATGTTAATTGCGCCGTCTAGACGGTCAACCAACACACGCAAGACCATATCTGAATCTTGCTTTTCATAAATCACGTCCCATAGGTCAAACCCGTGGTCTGCCAACTCAGGCGTGAGGACAGCTTGCACTGTTTCTACAACGTTTGCCATGTTTTCCCTCCCTTCGTTCCGTAAATCATCTATGTCAGAGGTAAAACCCTAAAAAAATGAGCGGCCAAGGAAATTCGTTCCTGGCCACTCAACTAAGAGCTTATTCATTAACAGTATCTACAATAACACTTTTATATGAAAAGTGCAACTGCAATACCATTATTTTGATGTCACTACTTCATGCTTTTCTGTGCGTGTCGCCTGTTCGATTTTTTCAGAACGGCGAACCGCCTTTTGACTAATCCCATAACCAACGTACGCAACAATTGCAGCTAATAAACTTAGCATGCTCATTACAAATGCCATCGTGATTACCCCCTTTTGTCGCAAAATCATCAACTGAACTTTCATTCAACATAAACAGTATAATTGATGCTCAAAAAAGTGGGGAGATTTAGTTCTACATTTTTATAGGAGGCTCTTGATAAACCCTAATTTCGTCATTAACAATTGTGCCCCAGCTGCCAGCACACTCATCCCAATTGAGATAGCTGAGAAGGTACGCGCCTTATCAGTCCACACTGACGACTTTGGCAAATCACCAATTGAACTGATCAAGTCGGCGTTCTTAACTGCTTGGGCAGGTGTCTTACTCTCTGAGTTTGATGCAGCCGGTGCAACTGAAACAGGCGTTGCACTAGTTGGCACGTTTGTCTGGTTAACTGCATTAACCGTTTTTGCAATTGACGTTGTAACAACTTGTGTTGATGACGCTACCGCTGTCTGTGTTGCAACTGGTGCGACGCTAGCTGCTGAAGCAACTGCTGCACTCACGCTTGGCTCAACGCTCACGCTAGTTACAACTTTCGCCGAAACCGGCTTAGTCACGCTTGAAGTACGTGGCATTGCACTCACTATTGGTGCAATAGTCGCCTCAGAAGAACCGCTTGGTGTCTGATTTGTTACCAAAGCACCAGAATGTGGCGCTGCTGGTGCGACAACCGGCTCATTCGGCACAACCGCTTCTGATGTCATGTACTGAGGTTCATTTGGCACCATTGTTGTGACAACTTCAACCGGGTCGCTCAGCTGGCCTTCAGCGTCGGCCACAGCATCTGGTTGTGAAATGGCTTCTTGATTAACATTCAGCGTAAATTGTATAAACTGGTCAGAAATTGTGGCCAAATCAACGTAAAGCTTCCCGTCTCTAACGTCGTAAATGGCCCCCTTATCAGATGTCGTTGCTGAATGTGCCACTAGGTTATCTGGCAAATTGATAGGCTTTTCACCAGACAGGTTGCCATCTTGGTTTGGGTATTCAATACTTGAACCCCCGTTTGTCCCGTCTGATTGCGTCCACGTAACTTGATGACCAGCGTCGTCAACCAAATTGATCACAATTTGTTTTTTATTTTGTCCGGTTTCCGACTCCAGTCCTGACGCATACGGCGACGCAGCAACCGGGTCAGTTTGCGTTGTAACTGTTACGCCAAGCATGGATAAGCTGGCAATTGTCACGAGTAGCATTTTTTTATTTTTCTTATTCATGTCAGACGCCCCTTTCGTCTTGATTTATTGAATTGTGTAGCTAAGTGCTACTGCCTTAAAGACCCACGCGACAATCAAAAATATTAGTGGTAAGTTCCCCAACAACCCTTTTACGATTCCTCGCAAAAATACGGTATACACAACCCGTGACACTGAAAACAAGATAGCCGTTGTCAAAACAGCCAACGACAGTGTCATCCAAAATTGTGAATTAGGTTGAACAAACATGTCAAAAATGCTCGTGACCACGTACAGAATGATAACCCCCATTGTCTGGGTGCCTCTTCTGTTAATTTTCTCTCTTAGTGTCTTACGATATTCTCTCTTACTAGACACAGCCATATTCAATGCCATACCCTTACTCTTTCACCTCAGCAGCATACGCCATCTGTCGCATTTGCTTAACAACATGACGATGCCAGACAACGACACGCATGATAACCAATAGCATCGCAATTGCTAACCCAACAACCATGGTCCAAAAAACCATTGGTAAGTGTGAAACACGCGCTTGGAACATAGACGTTTGTTGCACGACCATTTTGTCAGAAAGAACAGACTTTTTCTTTCCTAACTGTTGCAGTGCACTTTCATCAACTTGCCATGGTAAATGACTTGCATCCCATTGTGAAATGGCCTGAACAGGGCCTAGATTCACTGGGTACATTAAGTCATCCTTATCTTGCACATTGTGTTGCAAGCCCATCGCGTGACCAATCTCGTGTGCCAATACACTCGTTAAAAAGCTTTCCTCAGTTGAATATGATGTTAAATCATAATCTTCCTGGATCCCTTTTGTGTGAATCAAAATTTGTTTCACACCTTGCACATCAGCCGTTTCACCCAATATATCAGCGGAGACTTGCTGCGATTTACCATTGCCGGCGACATTTTGGTCGTTATCAAATGAAATTGTAATTGTTGTGACATTTGGCGTTTCCGGCGTACCCGTAAACATTTGTGGATTTTGCAATGCCATCATCCACATCGTTTCGGCCTTGGCCACCGCCTTTGATTCAGATACTGACGCATTCAACACCTGTACCTGGAATCGTGGCGTATCATCAGCCTTCACGCTTTTTGGTGCTACTGTCAGCAGCATCATGACACCAATTATCGATAATATACTCTGAAAGCAAAGTTTCGTTGTCTTTGCCATGTGACACCTTCTCCTCAATCATCTCTCAACAATTTGCATAATTTTGAAACAATCACCCCGCATTATACACGTGCATTATTTCATCATCACACAAACATTTTCCGATTAACGCAAAAAAATGAAGGATGATATAACCACATATCACCACTTCAATGAACTAATCAGCAATATCTCTCTTACTAAATGTAATTATAACAGTATTTTGTTTTATTTTCTGAAAAAACATCAAATTGTAATCTTAAAGTCAACCCAATATTTTTAAATATAGAAGAAAAAATTGATAATGATACGTCAAAGCGACCCGGAGCCACTTGCGTTACGACATACCGTGATAGAATAAAGGCATTAAAAACATTGGAGCCATTACTATGCAAACAGATCAACTTGTTCTAGCTGCAATCAACGTTGTGCGCCAAGCATTCGGCCACGGTCATTTCATCACCGATGCGTCAAATACTGCCGACGCAATTCACCAATATCTCGCGTCTGCCGCCAGCGTCAATGACGATACAATCGCCATCGATGTTTACGAAGGGACAACACAACCCATCATCGTGTTCACCTATAATCACGACGCGCAGATTATCGCCGGCGAAACCTGGACCTGGATTATGATGGATGAAGCAGTCATTTCAGATGGCATCCCCTTCCAACTCGTCAGCCCAGATACAGTTGAACGATTGCATCTACAACTTAACAAGCAACTAGCACACTATGCCAAGTAAACAAAAACGGGCCGAATCATCGTGATTCGGTCCGTTTTTATCTATTTAAAACTTCGCATCAATAATCTTGGCATGTTGCAACTCAGCAACCGTGTGAGAACCAGTCAATTGCATCACAATCTTTAGTTCTTCGGCCAAGTGCTCATAAACTGACTGCACGCCAGCTGCACCACCTTGATTCAAGCCCCAAAGCATTGGACGTCCAAGTGCGACTACATCGGCACCTAGGGCGATAGCCTTGGCAACGTCCTCCCCACGACGAATGCCAGAATCAAATACGACTGGAACACGGTGGTTAACTGCCTTAGCAACAGCCGCCAATGTATCGATTGAAGCCGGTGCGCCGTTCAATTCACGACCACCGTGGTTTGATACCCAGATACCATCGGCACCCGCCGCAATGGCAGCTAGTGCATCATCAGGATCTTGAATGCCCTTCACGAACACTGGCAAGCCATTAGCCATCTGCTTAACCTTGGTAATATCAGACAAAGCAAGATCCTGCTTGGCGCGGGCATAAATTTCAGAAATTCCCAATCCTTCACCAGAACCGGCCGCATTTGAGAAGGCAGCTAGATTTTCCATTGGCAATGGGAAAGCAAAGTTATTGATGATATCCGCCTCACGATAACCACCTAACGTCGCATCAGCAGTTAAAATAATTGCCTTGTAACCATTCTGAACAGCTTCATCCAACAAATATTGGTTAAACTCGTCATCGCGAGACATATATAGTTGGAAAAGCTTCGGCGTATCAGGTGATGATGCAGCGACATCCGCAATGCGTGAGTTACCGTACGTTGACAAGCTGAAAATTGTACCAGCGGCGCCAACACCCTTGACCGTTACGCGTTCCCCATTTTCATGCATCAAGCCGTGAGCTGCAATTGGCGCGGCAATCACAGGCATTGATAGCGGAATATCTAATAATGTTGTTGATAGGTCAGGCGCGCTGATGTTTTGTAGCATGCGCGGAATAAGTTGATAGTGGCGGAAAGCCGTTTCATTGTCGTGCAACACTTGTTCGTCAGACGATCCTCCGTCGACATAGCCAAATGCACCCGCCTCTGTGTCACGTTGTACTGCTGCTCGCAAGCGTGGCAAATCGATGATGTTCAAAGCCTCTTCTTTTGTACTACCTTGATAAGCCATCTGTGATTACCTTCTTTGATTAAATTGAATAAGTGCAAATGAAATTTACACTTTCAGTATACCGCCCTGTCTTTCAACTGGTTCAAAAAAGGTGTAACCGATTACATTAGTGTTGCGTGGCCCCATCAATCTTTGGCGCAACATCTTGCTCGTGATGATAGAACTTGTAATACAACAAACCCGCAATAACTGGAATGACTGCAGCCAACAAATAAAGCTCGCGGAAGTTCAATAGCTTTTCGACATCCCCCAACACAAACGGACCAACACCGATTCCCAAATCAAGTCCGATAAAGTACGTTGACAATGACACACCAACGCGAAGCGCGTTTGGTGCCAGCTTCAAAGCCACTGCTTGACCGTTTGACATAAAGGTTCCATAGCCCAAACCGATAAAGGCACCTGATAGCAACAACATAAAGCCGGAATGCGTTACCCCAAGCAACACTAGCCCCACTGCCAATGAGGCATAGGCTGGATACATGACATAATCTTCACCACGTGTGTCAAAGATGCGCCCCGCCATTGGTCGCGTAAACGTAATGACCAAAGCGTATACGACGAAAAAGAATGAGCTGATACTTACCAAGTGAATTGTCTTGGCATATGAAGACAAGAACGACAACACTGATGAGTATGAGAAGCCCATCAAGAAGCCAATGCCTGCAATGAACAACGCCTTACGCTCAATCAAATTATCAAACGTCATGTGGCGTAATTCAGCCTTACGTTCAGGCGTCAAGGCCAAATTGTGGATTGGCAAAAGCAACGTTGCAATCGTCGTCAACAAAATCAATACTGATGACACAATCACAATGAAACGGAAGTTCGTGAGGTTCAACAAAATCATCCCCACAAACGGACCAATCGCCGCAGCCAATGACGTACTCAACCCATAGAAGTTGATACCCAATCCCTTTTTATCTTCAGGAATGTAATCCGTCACAATGGCATTCGTCGCGGTCGACGTCATTCCATAGGCGAACCCATTCACCAAACGTACCGCGAACATGACCCCGATATTCGGAATAATCAAGTACGCCAACGTTGAGACTAAATATATCAATGCTCCAAAACGTAATGATTGCTTGCGACCAATAATGTCGAGCTGTTGTCCAATAATAAGTCGCGCAATCAATGTCCCAATAACATAAATCCCTGAAGCCAATCCCGCCTGTGCTAGGTTGGCGTGCAAATTCGTGTGCACCACGACTGCAATAATGACCATCAATAGATAGTAAACAAGATAAACAATAAAATTGATGGCTGTAATACTAATAAAGCCAGCGTTAAAAATGCTGGTAACCGGTTTTCCCGTTGTCATGTAAACATAACTCGCTTTCGTAAAGTCTGTGTCTCAGTCTAACCATCAACCCTAGCGAGGACAAAAATGAGATTTTCGAAAACAGAAAAACCATTTTTTGTTGTTGTGGTCGCCTTTTTTATACTAAGAACAGATATTCACAGGGAGACAAATACTATGCCACACACGAATGAACAAATCGCACACGATTTTGCAATTGCCATTGCTGCCCAGAACTATACGAAGAGTTCTGTCCGAAACATTGGTTATGCACTGGATGATTATGATCAAATTTATCACCAAGTGTTAGAGCAACTTGCACTTACCCACCACATTGCGGTATAACCTAAACTAACTGAACGAGTAAAAGGCAGTGTCAGCACTGCCTTTTTGTGTTTGCGGAGGAACAAACTTGTGGACTGGCTACTACAGAAAAAAGAACGCGATAAATTAACGCTCAAAAACTACCTGATGAGGCAACCATTTCCGATGGTCCCCATCAAGCAAGTCATTAACGACCTCGGTTGGTCAAAGTACCTTGTCATGAACTACGGGCAAGCCCTAGCCGATGACTTGGCACAACTAGATCAACACGAATTGGTTTCGTTTGATGGCGCGCGCCAACATTTCATTGTGCGACCAGGGCACAGTATGCTGTTTGACGAGTTGCGTCTACAGTACCTGAACCGTGCGCCGAAATATCATCTACTAATGGCTTTATTATTTGGCACGTTTGAAACCGTTGCTGACTTTGCGGTGCAACATGATTTTTCAACGCCATATGTCCGCGAACTATTACAAGAACTGCAACAAGATTTGCAACCCTATCATATTCAGATTAACGATTCTTACATATTAATTGGCAATGAAAAAGAGGTTCGTTACTTCTTCTTCCGAATCTTGTTTGATTACTATACACTCCAAAGCAACCCCCTCCCAGCGGCAGCCATTGAATGGGCACAAACAACTTGGGCCTACTTAAAAACAACCAGTCCCAATCCAATTTCACCCGCCATCAGCTTGATTGTGGAATTCCAGCTAGGCATTTGGTACGTCCGAATGACTCACCAACACATCATTACGCCCAGCGATTCGGCGCCAGTGCTTGATGAGACAACCGATTTACCCGCAACAACGCGTTTATTTCTTGACCGCATGCGTGAACACTTAACACAGTCATTAGGTCTGTCTGACATTGAAGCCGGGTATGAAGCGCGTTTTGCCTTGAGCGCCCTCTACGCCTTTGGTTTCGCACGCAAAGAACACTTTGAAACGTATATGCCGATTGAAACGCGCCTCTTGTTCAGTGTCGTCTCGGATATCATCGCCCGTGAGCTACCGGCTTTCTTCGGAAACGCTTATCTGATGACGCATAAATTAATCGACGCCATTCAGCATGATTTATACACAACCAATTTACGCTTAGTCTACTTCCACAGTGCACTTCGACCGGAGCCAAACGTCGATGAAGCCATCTCACAATTTCCAGTGTATGCGCAACTGACCCAGCATCTCATCCAAGCCATCGCGACTGAGACGAACATTCCACATGACACCCTGCAAAATACGTTATTCGAGGATTACTTCAATACGTTCATCACGCGCTTGCCACAAGAAGAAGTTTTGCCCATTATCACGGTTGACTTGGAATTCGTCGATAATGCCGCACTTGGGCGTCGCTTAGCTCAGTTAATGAACAACATGCCGGCATTAAATATTATTTTGAGTTTTGATACACCAGACTCTGCCGACTTGGTCATTTCCAATACACACTTATCTAACAACCAACGACACCTCTACCTGAAGGCCAGTCCGACGTTGGCTGAAATTGAAGAAATTCGTCAGGTGCTCCATCAAATCACGGTGCAAAAATTCGAACGCTTTACCGGCCAAACCATTCCGGTTCGCTTTAGCTAAAAAGGCACGTCGCCCAACGATTGGGTGACGTGCCTTTTAGCATTAAATCAATGTAAACTTTTCAATCATCAACTCGGGGTGGATGATCTTCATGTCAGTCGTGCCCTCTGTGGCATAACCAGCTTCTTCAAACGTTTCTTGCAGTTGGCGCTTAAAGGCAAACCATGAGCGCATGTCAGCGCGCAACAACTCTTCAATTTGTTGCAACACTTCACGAGGGTTATCAACCTTGGCGTCAGCACGAATTTCTTCGCGAATCTTTTCAATTTGTTCAGCGGAGAAGTACTTTGGCTCATCAAGCAATTCAGCCACAGCTTCTGACAACAACGGGTTAACCAGTACGTTTTCAGCACGTGACATCATCTTCTTAACGGCTAGCTCAATCGCCATCTCCGTCAAATACGTATTCGTGATGTGCAACGCAACCTTGACCAACGGTGACTTTTCACGTTCCTTACGGCGCTTCTCTAGCTCGTTTCGCACGTCAGCTGGAGATGGAATTTCATAGCTCATCAATCTATTCTCCTTAGTTTTTATTACCTTAATCATAACAAATTAATTATGGTTTGTTTCTGATTGAATTGTACCCGTTTTGAGGACAACTATTATCTAGACTTGCTCGGCGCATTTTGCTATAGTTACGTTAATGCATGGAATAAGCCATGTAATACACGACTCTAAAAGACGCCGGTAGTCAGCAATGATTACCGGCGTCTTTTGTCTTCATTTTTTAGCCATTTGGCATATAAATATGTACGTCATCCCCATTTAAAAAGCGCATAATGAATATGTAGTCAAATATAAGGGGGAATCATTTTGAATACAGTAGAAGCATTACGCGCAATTGTCGGTAAGTCACACGTGATTACGTCACCTGATAAGTCATTGCGTTATCGTAAAGGTTATCGCTCAGGTCGCGGGGATGCCTTGGCAGTTGTCTTACCTGGCACACTAATGGAACTTTGGGAAGTTTTGAAGGTCTTGCATGATAACGACCTGATTATCATCATGCAAGCATCGAATACGAGTTTAACTGAGGGATCAATTCCTGCACCAGGCTACGATCGTCAGGCTGTCGTGGTGAATGGCTCGCGTATCAAGGGGATGCAGCTCATTAATCACGGCGAAGAAGCTTTGGCTTTCCCCGGTACCACGTTGTACAAGTTGGAAAACGCCTTGAAGGCTATTGGACGTGAACCGCACTCAGTTATCGGATCATCGAACTTGGGTGCCTCAGTTATTGGTGGTATCAATAACAATTCAGGTGGTGCGTTAATCCAACGCGGTCCAGCTTACACGGAACAAGCCTTGTATGCACAAATTGACGAACATGATGAACTGCGTTTGGTTAACCACATAGGCATTGCCTTGGGTGATACGCCTGAGGAAATCATCACAAATCTAGAAAACCGCAACTTCAACATTGATAACGTGCCACACAGTCGTACGCGCGTTGGTCATAATCGTGATTACGAGGCGCGTGTCCGTGACATCGACTCAGATACACCAACTCGTTACAATGCCGATCCAAACGAATTGTACGAAGTATCTGGTGCTTCTGGTAAGCTGGCGGCCTTTGCGGTGCGTCTGGACACCTTTCCTAAGGAAGGCGCATCAAAGGTCTTCTACATTGGCACGAATAATCCGGATGTCTTAGAACGTTTGCGTCGCCACATTTTGTCAGAGTTCACTCACCTACCCGTTTCTGGTGAGTACATGCATAAAGATGCTTACGAGATGGCCAAGAAATATGGAAAAGATTCTTTGATTGTCATTGAAACGCTTGGTACCAATGTTTTGCCTTATCTATTTGGCATGAAAGCAACGACTGAGCGCATCTTGGATCACATTCCAACGTTCAAGCCATACTTCCCTGACCGTGTTTTGCAGCACATGGGCCAGCTCTTCCCTAATCAACTGCCAAAGCGTATCGAAGACTACAGCAAGCGTTACGACCACTACTTGCAATTGAAGATGGAAGGCGACGGAATCGACGAAGCACGCGCCTTTCTAAAGGAATTCTTTGCGACAGAAGATGGTGATTATCTAGAGCTAGATGACAAAGAAGCTGAGCGCATTGCGACCCACCGTTATGTCACGGCTGGTGTTGCCATTCGTTATGAAGAAGTCTTCCAAGACGACCACATTGAAATCTTGCCGCTCGACATTGCGTTGCCACGCAACGAGTTCAAGTGGTTCGAGGAATTGCCAAAAGAAATTGAAGATAAAATTCAATACAAGCTCTACTACGGGCACTTCTTAGACCACGTCATGCACCAAGATTATATTTTGAAACCAGGTGTCGATGCGCACGAGTTGAAGAAGGAAATGTTGGCCTTGCTAGATAAGCGTGGTGTCATCTACCCCGCTGAACACAATGTCGGTCACTTGTACGAAGCAGCACCTGCCTTGGTCGCCCACTACAAGAAGAACGATCCAACGAACAGTTTTAACCCTGGTGTTGGTAAAACCACCATGCACAAGTACTGGGGAAATTATTAATTAGCTAAAGAGGCCAGGAATTTCATCCTAGCCTCTTTTTTCATGAAAAAAAGCAGCACCACGCGGGCACTGCTTCAATATCTATTCAGTTTTTACGAAATTATCAAGCGCATCGTGCTTAGTTCAAGCCACGACGATTAATTTCACGGTACAACACCGATAGCGATGCATTGGCTAAGCGCGTACTACGCTTGGCAACCATCACTCGCTTGATACCTGCGTCCTTCAGCACAGCCTTGGCCCATGCCTTCGTACCAGTCAAAATCATTGTTGTTTCCTCCTTTGATTTTCTCTATATTCGTGTACAAACACAGGTTAACATATCGGAAAGGACGACTGCAAAAAGACGTAAAAACTGGGTAAAAATTACAAGCGTTCTCTTGCATCCAAACAAAACGGGAACGTTTGTTGGGGTGGTTAAAACGCCCGAACTTCCTCACGGTAAATCGCAACTTGCTCTTTTAGACGGTCAATATTATCGGCATCAAACTTATCTAGCACCGCTTGGGCTAATTCAATGGCAACCATCGCTTCAGCAATTACTGCAGCCGCTGTAACAGCGGTTGTATCTGATCGTTCAATTGAAGCACGATGGTTTTCATGCGTGTCGATATCAACACTTTGCATAGGACGGTAAAGCGTTGGAATTGGTTTAACAACCCCACGCACAACAATCACACCACCCGTAGTCATACCACCTTCAAAACCACCAAGATTATTACTCCCACGGGTAAACCCGTTTTCGGCATCCCAAAAAATCTCATCCATCACTTCATCACCGAACTTTTCGGCATTGTCAAAGCCACCACCGAAGTCGACGCCTTTAAAAGCGTTGATACTAACAATCGCGCGGGCAATTTTAGCATCTAACTTTTCGGTAGCCGCAACGTACGACCCCAGTCCAACTGGCATCCCAGTTGCCATCACTTGTACCGTTCCGCCAACAGTGTTCGCGTCACGTTTGGTTTTGTCGATAACGGTTTGCATCTCTTCATCCCCCGAAGCATCCAAGGCGCGCGTCGGGAAGCTTTCCGTCACCGCGCGTAGCTCATCAAGTGATTTAAAATCTGTCAACCGACTCAAATCGCTCTTTGCTGGACCAACATTACGAACAAATCCGTGGACATCAACCCCAATTTCCTGTAACACAGCTTTCGCTACGGCGCCAACCGCAACACGCATCACTGTCTCACGTGCCGATGACCGTTCCAACACGTTGCGTAAATCAGCTTGATGACGGTATTTAATACCTCCGACCAAGTCTGCGTGACCTGGTCGAGGACGCATTACTTTACGCATCGAATTTTCAGCGTTCGCTGGTGTGTTAGGATCCATAATTTTCGTCCAGTGGTTGTGGTCATCGTTATGCACGTTTAGCGTGATTGGTGACCCCAGCGTCTTTTGGTGACGCACTCCTGACAAAATCGAAACAGTGTCGGTTTCAATCACCTGTCGTTGGCCACGACCGTATGCATGCTGTCTACGAGCCAACTCCTGGTCAATCATATCGCTCGTTAAGTTTAGTCCTGAGGGAATCCCTTCAATAATTGCCACTTCTTCTGGCCCGTGACTCTCACCTGCTGTCATGTATCGCATTTTTATTCTCCTATCTCTGTTTCACTCAAATTGACCACACGCAAAGCATGCGAGACGACTAAAATTAGATTTATCACAGCAACAATTAACAAGCTTTGCATCACAACTGCCAAATGTTGTTCCGCAAAATGCCCAGTCACAATCGGCATAAGTAATGCCGCGATGCTACCGGAAAAGAAGTACCAGCCAGTTGCTCGCCCAGTAAACGTTGGGTTATGTGCAATAAGTTGTCCAACGCCTAACTGCAGTGCACCACCGGCGGCTGACATACCAAACATTACCGTCGCCATGCTAATCAAGAAAATCGAATTTGTGTTAACAACCAACAACATAATCAGACTTAACAAAGCCATACTGTTCATTACCACCAATAACCATTTTTCAGGGAGTAGACGACGACCAGTTAGTAGGAACACGAGCCCAACGCCAATCAAAGAACCTATGCTGTAGCAAGTCATCAGCAAATGGGCGCTTGTCTCATCGAAGCCGCGCACAAGTTGAAAGTAACGTGTTACCCATTGCGTGAAATGAATCATCAACCACATGGCGGTAAAGCCGTATGCTAAAAATGTAAATTGAACCACATCCCACTGCCAATGCGGTGCTGTTTTTGCACCAGCAGAATGACTTTCTACCTTCGGAATTTGTGTGCCAATTAGAGCCAGAAAAGCGATGATTAAAATGGTGCTAGCCACCCAAAACACCCAGCCAAACCATAATTGGTGGCTATTTAAATTGATAATGATGATCGGCAAAATCCCTTCACCAATTGAGATCATGGCTTTAATCAGCACATTACCACTTGAACGACCGTCATGTAGCGCAAGTAACGTCGGGTAGGCCACCGCATCCAGCATGGCATTAGCAATGCCGGCGAAACTCGTTAAAACAATTCCTTGCCAAATCTGCGTTGATACCGGTACTAGTGTAAAGAAAACACCATAAGCAGCAATCGCCAGTAATAACAGCGTTTTTCGGGGCCAACGATCAGAAAGTTCGCCCAAAAATGGGTAAGCAATCAATTTTCCAATACCGATTGCCGATACAACCGCTGTCGCTCCGGCTAAATTTGTGTGCCAGATACTCGTTAAGGAACTCATAGTCTGCGCCAAAATAATTAATGCAAAACCTTGCACAACGTACATGAGGTAAATGGTAACTTGCATCCTAATTGCAACTAACTTACTCATGTTTGTGCCTCCTCTCGTTGAATCGCCGTGGTTGTCATCAGATTTAAGTAGTCCGCAACTACCTGATCTGGCAAAATATTTTTAAATCGTTTTTGTAGTCGTTCTCGCATAGCAAGCATGCGACCAGGTTGAACTACCGCCAACTTATGATTAGCTTTAATACCAGCAACCTCATCAACTAACGCCATCCTCGTCACCATCGCCTGTAATATCTGTCGATCAACACTATCAATTTGACTGCGAACCATATCCAAAACGGTGGGCTCATCCATATGGCGAGTAATTTCATCAACAATTTCGTTAGGGGTTTTCCTATCAGTTGTAATCATTAAGTCTGCCATCTGAGCATACTTAACCTGTCGATTTTGCCAAAGTTTAAAGAAGGACGCCAATGAGTGTTGCTGCATTAAAGGCCGCATGTCATCAGCTATCAACAGGCGTTCAGTCACAGTACTAAAGTCGCTATTTAGCCAAATGGTAAAAACATCTGGTCGGCTCATCAAATCCATACAACTTTGGGTTTCGATGACCCCACCACCAGTACTGATGACGGTATCAGGTTGTTCAAGGACCTTTGCTAACATCTTCGCTTCAATTTCACGGAAAGTCGGTTCGCCGACTTGTGAAAAGAACGCTGGAATCCCTTGCCCAACATGTTCGACAATTGCTTGATCCAAATCAATAAAATGCTTACTCAAATCATGGGCCAATTCTTGGCCAACTGTTGTTTTACCGGCACCCATGAACCCAATTAATAATATATTCATCCTAAACCCCTCCTAATTTGTTGAATATTTGTTAGCGCCAACAATAACTGGTCAGCGTCTCCATTGGCCACTAAATCGTTTAGCCGTGTTAGTTCGGTCATAAAGTCCGCTACCGCCGCCATCGTAGCCGTCCGATTGTTTAATAATATTTGTGTCCACAGGTCGGGACTAGCTGCAGCTATCCGCGTCGTATCAAGAAATCCTGGCCCGACGAACTCGTGCTTTTGTTTATTTTCATTGGCACCTAATGTTGCAACCAAGGCATCCGCAATTAAATGGGTTGCATCACTTGTGAGTGCAACTACTGCATCATGTTGTTCAACGGTAACTGTCTCAAACTGACTACCCAATGGCGCCAATAATTCAGCTACTTTTTGGCGGTCAGATTTTTCGCCTATCAAGAAGAAATGTGCTTGTTTGAGCATAACTTTTCGCCGACCGTTAAAACCGGTTTCATCAGTACCAGCCATTGGATGGCCACCGACAAAATGCGGTAAGTGTTCAGTCGCTGTCATAATCGGCTGCTTAACTGATGCCACATCAACAATTAAGTTGGTCGTGTGTAGATTTTGTAGAATAGCCACCGTTTCCGTTGGCGGCACTGCAATGACTACTAAGTCAAACGGCATTTCACTAATTTCCTTGGGTTCAAAAGACCCATGAATCACACCAATTGCTAATGCATCACGAATATTTGCTGGCTCAATATCAAATCCTAATATTTCATAGTCCGGTGCTTGCCTCAGGCGTTCGGCTATCGCTGCTCCCATCGCGCCCAATCCCCAAATTGCAATTTTAAGCATGCATTAGCACCTCCATATCTCGTTTAAAATCAGGATATGACACGGCAATTGCTGCCTGGTCAGCAATCGGGGCATCATTGCTTGTCAGTAATTGTGCAATCGATTGCAGCATCGCAATCCGGTGGTCACCGTGGTCGGATAATGACTCAGCCGGTGCCTGCAATCTTGACACCCCGGTAATCAAAAAACCGTCTGGTGTCGGCTTAACGTCAGCACCATACGCCACTAAAGTTTCACTCACGGTGTTAATGCGATCACTTTCTTTCACACGCAATTCGCCGGCATCCATGACCCGACTATCCCCCTCGGATCGCGCAAGTGCTAACGCCAGAATCGGCAATTCGTCAATCATAGTGGTCACTTCTCCTCCCTGAACCGTCGTGCCAATTAGCTGTGACACGCTGGCAACACGGACATCAGCGATTGGTTCACCGTTTTGAACACGTTCATTCAGCAATGTGATGCTTGCTCCCATCCGACGTAACACTTTAACAATGCCGGACCGTGTTTCGTTCACATTGACATCCTGCAAGACAATATCACTTCCTGGTTGCAACGTCGCACCAACCAGCCAGAATGCAGCTGACGACATATCTGCCGGTACCGAAACCGTAGTCGCAGTCATTCGTTGATCACCCGAAACAAAAATCATGCCACCCTGACAATCAACCGTAACTCCGAAACTAGGTAGCATGTTTTCGGTGTGGTTTCGCGTTTGAAAATCGTCAAAAACAATAACTGGCACTCCGGCAGTCAAACCGGCAAGAAGCAAACTTGTTTTGATTTGCGCTGAGGGCACCTTTAACGTTTCATTAATCACATCAGTCATGATGCCAGCTCGAATGGTGACTGGTAGATGCCCATCCGTCGTTGTAATATCAGCGCCGTAGCCAGTAAGCAAATCCACAATTCGATTCATTGGTCGCCGACTAAGACTGGCGTCACCCGTAATCACCGCTGGAATTCCTAAACCTGCTAATAGACCAATCATTAATCGTGTCGTTGTCCCCGAATTACCAAAATTAAACACGATTGGCTCATCAAATTGACGCTTTTGAATATCGGCAATCCCCAAGCTATCAATAATAATGTCGTTATGTTCGGTGATAACGACATCTACCCCCAACTGTTGTACGCCATGAATTGTTTGACGTATGTCGTCTGATAGCAACGGCTGCATGATATGCGTTTTACCGGCCGCCATAGCACCTAAGATAATCGCCCGGTGCGTAATACTCTTATCACTCGCTACACGTAATTGGCCGTTTAACCCATTTTGAATTGTCATCATATTTCCTCCAGATACGAAAAAAACGAATCGAGCGCCATGAAAGCACCGATTCGTTTAGAAAAATATCCAGCTGGTCATATTTTTTCTATTTCAAATCAAGCGCTTTGATGATTTCGCCCGATTCGCAATAGAAAATGCTTCTATTTCGGGCACGTCGTGATCGACGTGCCCGGCACATTAATCACGATGATTAGAAATAGAAGTAATAAGCATTATTAAATTGTGAGTTATTAAATGACATAGTCTTTCACCTGTTTCTCATAATTTATTAACAAAGCAAACTATACTTGCTTATTTTTTATTCGTCAACCCCGACTTTTGGGCAACAACTGAAAAACGTGCCCCCGAACACTGTCCGAGCGCACGCTTTTCGCTAATATTCTTTATTAATTTGATTTAACCAAAAGAAATACATCGTCGGTATAAACAGAGCAATGAAGAACACACCAAAGTAAACCTTATATGCTAACGTCTCGTTATACATCACAATCATCAAAATAACTGGCATGAGCACGATTTCTTCAGCAAGCGCAATCAACGTTTTCTTTTGAATGCGTCGCTTAGCTACAATGTACTCAGTTTCAGAATAAACATCCTGGCTAACCCGCCCCTTTTTTCGTAATGATTGGGCTATCAAACTACCAGTCAGTACAAAAACACCGCCCGCAATTTGCAAGCCAAGTCCGATTTTGTGGTCAACTACATACATCACCACGTAGCCAGCCAACAGGATTAGAAAGCCAACAATGTACTGCACCACATTACTAATCGCCAACACGCGGTACACTTCTTTTTCTTGATATTCATCAAGATCAACGGCAGAAGACGCCGCCCACATAACCATTTTCTTTTCAACTGATTCCCACATTATCCCTACCCCTCAATCCAAAACAGTGCATCCAACGTTGTATCCAGCGCTTTAGCAATCCCAACGGCCAATTTCAACGTCGGATTATACGCCCCTTTTTCAATCAAACTTAAAGTCTGTCTCGTAACGCCAACTGTCGCTGCCAACTCTTTTTGTGACATGCCAGTCGCAACACGAACTGCTTTCACTTTATTTTCCATATACATTTCTCCGAAGAAAGGTAATATATAAATTACTTTTGTAATATTTACATCTTTATCTTTTGTGAATTTACCAATTCGTGGTCCTAAGAATTTTGCTCCGATC